>JAABUP010005167.1_pt1 | contig 20304 bp, 25 predicted proteins | sample 5559201 | NCBI WGS metagenome assembly JAABUP01 (sample SAMN10711887, study PRJNA513373) | rock metagenome | isolation source: Antarctica rocks | place: Antarctica
ATAGAGGCCAAGTACGCATTTAGGGCAGAAATTTGGATTTTCTAATAGAACGTGAAGAGCGTTTTCGTCCACTGGCCCTGCGTATTTATATTAACCAGATAACGTTTCCTGATTAGTGAGATACATTCACCATACTATTAATCGTTTTCTTTGAATAGAGGTAACGTTATCAAGATGGTGGGCTATGCCACTTCAGGACGCTTCATTTTGTCTGTTCGTACACAGACAGACAAACAGGAAGCACGCCGCAGGCTTCGCAAAAGAGTGCTGCGCGTGGGCAGGCGTCTGTGTGCACCATGTTTACCAAAAAGACAGGCACCAAGCCAGACGTCGAGCATGGCGTGCAGGTGAAGTATTTGTCCCTGTGTGTTGCTCTGACGAAGCTCAAGCCTGCGTGTCGCATTCACCTTTGTACGACGGGAGCCAGTCTGCCCGATCGCATTTAAGCAAGCCCTATCCCAGAAGCGTATTGACATCGCCTTAAGTACCTGGCGCCCGACGTACAGCCATGCACAAGCACTTGTAATTTAGCAAACGGCTGGCTGTGCGGAACAACATCCTTTGTCGGCTGTAGCCTCTGTCTTTCGTTCATGCTCAGATAATTGATGCTATGCAGGCCGTGTCGATCCCCGTGAAGCAAGCCGTTTCGCGAACACAAACGCATGCGCAGCCAGCAACACCACAGTCGCCCGCGTCTCCTTCCATTCAGCAGGGTCTGCTCAGTCAGGTCGCAGATCCTGCCCAGGGTCAGCCAGATGAACCAGTGCCTTACGATGCAGAAAAATGGGGCTTCCAGCTGACGGATGCTCTGAGCGTAGCCTTTGCGTTCGCGCACACCTTCTTTGCCTTCTACGTAACTCTGGTACGGCTTGCTTGAGCACCATCTGCTTGGCACAAACACTGGCTTCATAGTCTTCGAGCCCGCTGGACGACTTGATGTCCAGCAGCGTCTTGACGGGCCTGTGCTTGCAGGCTTTCTTGATTGGGATAAGCGGGGAGCCAGCTTGGATTGAAAAGCTGAAGGAAGCTGTGGTTTGGTCAGGCATCATGGCCTTGTGGCTTTGAATGGCATTCACAACGTATGTGCCTAGAAATTATCAGCTCAGTGCACTGACTATTTTGTCAGCAGCTGCAGAGTGATGCAGAGTCTGTCAATGATGTTATAGTAGATTATGAAATTGCAGCTGCACAAATCCATCTCATCTTGCCGTTGTATTTGGTAAAGTCTGATCTATTTGTGCATGCATAGCCTCTGTAATGCTGCCTCAGCAGGCTCCCATCATGCATGCTGAAAGGCACCTTGTCTTGAAAGGCACTTTGTCTTGTCGTGAACCTTTTCTGTGTGTGTATTTGTGGGCATCGAAATGCCCTTTGAAATGATCATGACATGCTTCATGATGCAGGCCCTTGCCAAAAGGAACGTGTACTACAAGCTTTTGCAGCACAAGGTCGTCATCGATTTTCAGCAGAAAGAGCCGTGGGATCACCCTTTCAAATGCCTGAATGGTATGTCTCATCACAGTCTGACTTTTGGCGGAGCACAAAAATGACCACTCTGTATACAAGTCTGGACTATGCTCTCGATTCTCCTCTCTGACTCAACTTGCAGGTACCTTTTGCAAAAGCTGCCCACCTGAGCTGACCCGGGTCACCTCCTTCTTTCTACTCTGGTTGGCTGGAGGATCTGTCGTCGTTGGTCTGACCCTGTTCTGGTACAAGTGGAAGGTGTATGATGACAACAAAGATCTTGCTGGATGGAGCAGATGGGACGGTGGCCCATGGTCATTTCTAGGAGGAGCTTTTGGAGCTGGTCTTGGTGCATGTAAGGCGTCTCATTGGTCAAGATTGTACTGCCTTGCATTTCTTATAATGCTCAGCACAGTGGCATTGTCAAAACATATCATATGTATCATGTCCAAGCTCATGTCCAATTTGCAACAGAGTAATGTCTTCAGGCTGAGTGGTTGCAACTCTGTTTATGCAATGCAAGTTGCAAGAAAATTTATACACAAAACTTTACGGCTGGGGTTGAGGTGAAGGGTACATACTTAGTGCCCTTGGCGCGGACTGTATCTAGCCCCACACTTGTAATGCAACGTTATAACCATGTGAGAGTCCACAGAACATCTGCCAAGCTGCAGAGTTTGATACTCTGCCATAAAAAAACGGTCAGCATTCAAGTTGTCTGTGTTGGTGCAGATTCTTTATTGGCGTTGTATTGTGGGCTGGAGAAATTCTATGAGGCACTGCTCCCTTTCAATGTGCTGATGTCCAGCAGCAAAGATCCTGCTGATCGTAACAAAGCCACTGCAATCAAGGCTTGGGTGTCCAAATGCGTCGTTGTGCCAGAGCAGGCTTTTGACAAGTTGGCCCAGAGGACCATATACGACACAAAACAACTTGAGAATGCGTACAGAGCCCAGCTGCAGAGTAAGCACATGATGGTGCAGTTGACATGCACAACTGCACAATCTCCTCATCTTGCGGACAATATCAGACATTTACTTTGCCTTTGCTTCCCCATCTTCTGACATGCTGTCCTGTCTTGGTGGTCAAAGTCTTGATGTGTGCGTAATATGCAGGCCAAGGGCAAGGCTACTCAGGGAGCTTTTTGCCCCCTTGTTGTGCCGCTGTCAAATACAAGAGGATGGCCACAGCGCTTCATGCTGATCCCAATGCTGAGCGGATTGAGGAGATTCCGCCACCTGCTGGTGCTCTGCCATGGAACGTGTGGACATGGACCATGTGGAAAAAGAACTATGACTGGTTCCTGTATTCCACCTTGTGTGACAACGACTATGACAGCATAGACATGAGGGATGCACCAACTACATGGCAGGGATTGCTTTGCTGCTTCTCTTGCGGGCTGCTTGGCAAACGCAAGCAGTCCACCATCACCATTGTCTTTGTCATTCTGGTCTTCTTCCTCACGATTGCCATCACTGCTGGGATCCTAAACACACAGGCTACTGGGACCACAGCAGGCTGTGCTGATGGGCTTACCATGTATTGTGCAGCTGCAGACTGTGCCGCCCCTGTGTGCCCAAGCATCTACTCTGCAGCTGCTCCAGCACCCCTTCCTGCATTCTGACTTGCATCCACTGCTAGTCAGGTTGTATGTCTGGCCACAGACTGTGCCATAGCAGCACAGTTTGTCTTGTGCTGCTATGGGAGGTCGCTAAACCATTTTTGCCAAAAGCGACATAATGCTCATTGCAGCCTACCATGACCAAAGTATTTCAAACTTATGGTGCTATTGTGAAGGATTTACAGCCCATCAGGATTTGACCAGTTTTGAAGTGCGTGTACGAAGTATGTGAATTGTGGTACATCTTTTTGATTTCATGCCTTGTCAAGCTGTGAGTTAAAGGGCCTGTCTTTTATGCCTGGCACAGTGTATGTGCCACAGATATGCAACCACTGTCAGGATTCCCAGGCATCTCTCTTTTTATTTTTGTACCGAAAGACTGGCATCACAATTGAAGCTTGGAAGACAGAAGTAGCGATATATATATCTATGTTGAGCTGACCTGCATCTTTGTGTCGTCTGTAAATACATGTCTTGTGGAGTACCGCAACACCAAACTTCATGTAGCAGTGCAGGAAAGTATAATTTCGGAACCATATGCAGCGGAGGTGACATAAAAGGCGCAGTGTTGAGCTCAATCCCAGATGGCAGGCAGCAAGTATCTTGCAAGTGTGCACTCTGTGCAGCTGCCAGGCTCTCTGCAAAGATCTGTACTCGTTTCCCCTCCCCACCACAAGCAACTTCACATGCTTGCTAGCATAGCACTTCTGCATCCAAAATTAGCTAGCGCAACAGCTCCGCTGCTGACTGAAGACACACAGACAAACATAAACAGCAAACAGTAAGCTGGGATATACTGGGTACACATCTTGCACAGAGGTACGGCATGTCTTGCACGGAGATGGATGCTTCAACACTGGTACCAGGCAGTATGACGCAGCATCTAGGGGTCAGCAAGAGATTGTGTGTATTCAAAGTATCTGCAACCAGCCACATTACACTGACGAACTGGAGCAAGTGGTCTATTGCAGGGTGGCAGATCATGCCAGGAACTAATTGGGAGCTGCCATCAAGAAGAATCACACTGCTTGATGAAGGAACAGCAGCCTGTCTGACTTCCCAACACACCTGGCATGACTTTGTTGCAAGAAGTCTGAGACATTACATCAAACCCATCTCATGCAGGTCATCCTTGTCAACAGTATGCAGCTGTCTAGACATAGCTGCTTGTGCCAGCCTCTGCCTTGATTCTGCTTCAGCCTTTGCAAGGTACCCAACTGCTTCAGCACTTGAGCAGCCGGCGTAGGGATCTGCTGACGCTACATTGGTGGCACCTCTCAACCGACACAAAGGTCCTATACCTGTTGACATGTTTGCTCCCTCATACCCAACCTGCGCATCAACACAAGAAGGTTTCACCCCAAGCATCACATAGAGAACCCTGACAGAGAGGTCTAATGCAATGATGAGTCATGATTCAGTTAAGGTCAAAAGGGCTGCCAGAATACAAGACCCTATAGACTTGTGTTCTGATTATGATGTGTTATACATGCATGATTATTCAGCAGCATTCTTACAGTCCATGAGTATCGAGCAGTACTGGCTACAATCAAGACAGGCGCAAAGCGCATGCTTGAAGAAATAATCATCGACAAAGCCATTAGATCATGAGTCTCACCTGCTGTGAGCATCCAATTTGAGACATGAGGGTGTCATCAGAAATTTTGGCAGGGCGCTTGCCCCGGCCCCTACCAGCAGCCCCTTCCCGGGCTTTTCGCTTGGCTCGCTGCAAACTACTCTGTGAAACGCTCTGACCATCAAGAGCCCCTGCATGTCATGCTGGTTGATCAGTTCAGCCTCAAAGCTACACGTACCAGCTTTGCTAGCAGTGGCAGACATGCAAAGGGCCAAATGGCCCTCATAGGAATGTTCAGGGTACAAGCGCAGGGAGTGTGCAAGCAGTGAAAGTAGACATGTGCAGCACTGGGACCTGGGATATGCAAGCTGTGAATGGTAGGACTTTGCCAGCCAACATGGTGAAACAGCAAGTGCTGCATACAACGTCATGAGGGACAGCCTTGCGATGCCTTTGCGATGCCATAACGGAACATTGCTGCCTGACTCAGGGCTGAGAGTGCCTTGCACAAGGCAGCGAGTACAGCATTCCAGGGCTGACTTGCAGCACCAGCATGTGCGGGTTTCTCCAGCTGAATTCACATGTTGTGGCTTGTGGTGGAGGTGGACACAATTGGTTCTGGTCAAATTGTAGTCATGACCACACAGTTTGGACTTTTTGGGCCAGGATCTGTGTTTCTTGAACAGCGTTGAATGACTTGTATCATTCAAACTTTGCACTCTCAGAATGCTCCCAGTTATTGTCTATTGACTTTCCTGATGAGTCTTAAAGACAGGAAATGTAAATTGATTATATGCTTGAATCACCTGTGGTGTCTCGGGCACCGGATGCTCTGGCAGAAGGGAAGGTGGCGTTGCCTGATGAGGCCACTGACTGGGGCCAGCCTCCAGTCCCAGAGCCTCTTGCTGGGACCTCTGCACACCCATCAACCAATCAGGTATATTTCAAACTTGAAGTAATGGATGAATCAAGGATCACTTTTCAATGGTTAAGGTACAAATCAATAGTGAGATTGCAGTGGTGATGTAACCAGCACAGCCCTAAGTGGATCAGACATTCAAAATAATTGTTGTGTATTTGGCAGCACCATGGACCTTGCTGTCACAAATGGGGCATATGCATGCACCCCCTCATCTTCTCAGATGTCCAAACTTCAGCATAAGTCTGCATATAATGCTTTGCATATTGACATATTGCATTGATGATGACAGTGGTACCCAGTTTCAACTACAGGCTAAACCAGACTCCTACTTGTTTCACTTGGGGTTTGCCCATGCATGGTGACAATATCCTGATGATGATTGTGCTTCATTTGTGTCTGTGTTGTTCTATGACATGATGCAAGACTGTGCAGTCCAATGGCTTAGCTGGCCCTGCTGACTGTAAACTCCATGATTGACTGATTGACAAAGCTGACCTACTGGCGCCTCAAATTGTGAGCACATGTGATGCATGGACGGCCCACCACTTTCCAGCATCCCTCCCAGTCTGCTCAAGGCACTTTGCAGCGCGCCTTCTGGCTGCCTATCGGCTGCGCCGTCTGTTGGCCCATTGCTTGGGCCTTCAGTTTGCCTTTGAGCTGCGCTATTGCCTTTTGATCTGTCCTCATTGGCTGCCCTGACATCGCCTGTACTGCCATCTGCTTCCAATCCTGTGGTGGCTGTAGGGTTGTGGGGGGTCCTGGCAATGTCAGGGGTTGCCACAGCTTCCCGGGCTAATTTGACGGAATTGGCAATACCCTCGAATGTTGTGGGACCTGCAAGTTAAGCCACATGCTTGTTAGTGGCTCAACAAGCAGCGGTCTAAGCATGCCAGAATAGGCAGTGACCTACTGTCAGCAACATGCATCCCAAACATAACTATTTACATACTGCATCAAGCACAATTGAGTCTCTGTCAAGCCAGGAGTATTTGAAAGTATTTGCAATATGGTATTTACACTCGATGCAAATTGCAAGCAGCAAAAGCTGCTTCTGGGTTTGTGGGATTGCGGTGTAAGGTAGTTTTGATACTGGCAGACAGGATCTTGCCTGTTGGGCCACCTGCCTGGCCTGTGCAACCAGGCTCGCCCCCCTCCAACATTGCATCCAGCAAGCTCATGCCTGCAAACATATACAAATTCAGGTTCTTAGTCTGGTACTTCATAGTCTGGGGTCTGGAGGCAGATTTGCCTCATCTAAGCACACATCAGCAGCTTTCTTGACATGCTGGCTGTCGTACAGGCAGCTCTTTTCAATCCTGAAACATCTGTTTTATTCTAGAAATGTGTCCACCCTGTGTCCAGTCTACAGTGAAAATATAAAGTCAGGAACGCCTGGGGACAGCAGAAATGCGTTCCTACATCAGGGACATATTTGAGGTCTCAATATATAATACACTGGCGTCAAAGTGTCTGTATTCCAACCTGATGCACTGGACACCGGCTGAGCAGGCTGTGCTGTGGATGACTGGAACTTTGGGGGCGGCAGCACCCCTGCAGGGGGTATGCTATGAGCCTGGCTAAGCTCCCTGGCCAGAGCTACACCACCTTGGGAAACCCCCCTGGCGTTGCGCTTGGCATCCTGGGCTACCCGTTGTAGCAGGGACAGGGGCTTGCTTGGCGCCTGACCAGCCCCTGCAGTAATTGTAATAATAAATAATAATTGACAGGCGTTCCAGCTAATTGCAAGAACATTTAGCCCCGGCAGTCACCAGAAATATACTTCCATTTTACACCTTACAATCTGGGGTGTGGAGCCAGATGTGACTCATCAGATATCCTGGCGTGAAAGCACAGGTGTATGTGGTGTGCGACAAAATCAAGCTGGTGGGAGTTCTGGTGGGGAAAGAGCCTAATGCCCGGTTGTTGGTAGTTCTCACCAGCAAATACCATTGCTGCACCAGCTTTTCAATGTCTGAGACCAATGTTTGAGACCAAATTTGCTTAGTCTGTATTTGTTGAGTCACTCTGTTACTCGTTCCTTCGTTCTTTCACCCATGTCATCCATTCACTGGCACAGTCCTTTGTTCCAATTGTTTGTGCGTTCTGCTGCCAGGTGTTGCCCACGAACACATTCACCAGCATCCAACTAGAACGTCATCAATTTGACTGTGTGCATTTCTGATGACAATGCAGTTGGCATCTGGCATATGTCACCTTTGGGCAGGGACATGAACAAGTCACAGCAGAAAGAGCCAGTTCTGTGGATGCATATTGTGCTTGACATGCACAAAGTTTTCAAGCATGTACTATGCACAGCATCCAGGTGCCGAAGACAGGATCAACACTGCTTGGTCTCATCATATTTCACCTGCTATTTACATGCCAGTGGCAGCTGTCTCAGACATGGCCACAAATTTATAGCAGATTCCTCTTTGTGTCACGGATCTTTGCATGCTTGTGGGAAGCACAGTGTATGCTTGATGGTATGCTTGATGGACGCAGCATGCAGGGACTGCAGGTGGCTGCCTTCTGTGCAATTGAGATGCAATGCTTCAGGTGTGCATGCATGTGTCAAGGAATGATCACCTGCAGGGCGCTGCCTAGGTGGCAGATCCACAGCCCCAAATCTAGTGAGCAGGTTGGCCTGGGTGCCCCCCTGGGTCCCTGCCTGGGTGTCAAACGGCATCTGACTGAAGCCTGCATCGCTGTCACCTTCTGCTAGAGCTGGTGGGTGGAAGTCTCTCTCATCCAGCAGACGCCCTAAGCAGCACACAAAACATGTAACCCTCATTGTTACATAGCATGCCAAATCGTGTGACTCTCCTTGTTACACAGCATGCCAAATTTTAGCCAACATTGTGTTGCTCATGACAAGGCTGGTAGCTTGGTTAGCATGCAAAATGGCAGCGATCACAAGACTTGTACCAGGACGCAGACATTGCTGTCATCCTGAAAGGCAGCTCATGACAAGCTTACAGTGCACAAAGAGCCCATCCAGATCGGCATGCGCGATTTTGCACAACAATGGACATACGAACAGATGAGCACGTAGGGAGCACGTAGTGAGCACATGGATGAACGAGAGGTGTGGCTGGTACATGCCTGCATGGGCGCTCTCAATGAGCCAGTCAGCAGTGACCGGGATGACCCCCCGGCCTGCGCACCCTGCAAATTTGGGACCAGCTGCAGCCCTGATCAGCAGGTGGCTGTTCTTCTTGCTCAAGGAGGTGCTGTAGCGGCCGCCCATGATGGACACCAGCTGCTCAACGCTGGCTTTCACTTCATCAGGGTATGATGACACTGTCACCCTGCATGCAGAGCAGTATGAAGTGCTAAGCCACATACTGCTATTTATGCAGAAATCCTTTGCTTGTTGTTTGTTCACATGTTCATGCATTTGTTCATTCTTGTGCATACCACAATTTACGTTTTCCCTCTTTTGCTCGCTCACTCACTTACTCACTCACTTACTCACACTCACCATGGACCGAAGGGTAGGCCTGCGCACTCATGCAATGCATGAGCCACAAAGCAATGTTGCCTGCAGGGTAAGCATATGAGCTTGGCCAGTTGGACTGGCAGGAAAAACATCGCAAACGGCAAGTGCATGAGGGTACATCCAAGCATTGCAGGCGTCACCTGATGTTTGTCATGCCAGGCAGAGGCAAGGAGTATGGGAAGGGGCGGCATGCTACGCTGCCACGAGGCTGATAAGGAATGATGCTGCCACTCTGGATGACCCATTCAAGCCACAGCATAGACACATGTTGCTTCTCAGGCACTGCAAACAGTTGCCCACTCATGTCTTCAGCACTTTACTTATGGACAGTCCAGCATGAGATGCAGCAGCTTTGGGGTGCAATGTTTGTCTGAAGCACATGCCAGACAAGCAGTCAGTTCAGTGACATACAAAAATGAGGAACAGCATGACAGGACTGGGACGCTGGAACACAAAACTTGAAGAGATGGGTTTGGGTGAAGGATCATGTGTGCTGTCAGACTGGACTATGCTCAAGTATATGACAAGGCGTTTGTGACTTGCTGGTGGAAGCTTTCCACAACTCCAAAATCTTATTGAAAACACGACAGTCAGGAGAAGCAGCAGCTGCAGCAGCTGTGCCGGCTCAGAAAGCACAAGTCACAGAAAGACAACAGCGTGCAATCACAGGAATGCCAACCTGAAGTGAAGTCAGCCCACGATTGCAACTGGGCGACCTTTTGTTTGGTGAGGGAACAAGGGCAGAGAGCCAGGATGTTGCTTTTGTCCACTCCTTGCAGCAAGTGCAGAGTCTGGCTGGTGAAACGCCGCCCACCATGGCGCCGAACCAAAGCCTGAGCCCTCTGTGCCTCGGCCTTGTCACTCAACTCAACGCCTGCCAAGGTGAACCTGCAGTGATGACCATAATTTGTAGGTCTCACATGGTCAGGTGGCAGATACAAGGCCTGACATGTAATGCCATGCGCTGTGCTGCCATACTTCTACGCTCTGACCCTCAGCATCATTGCTCAGCTCTACAGTTGTCAGTGTGGACTTGCGTAATGATGGCATCTACAAGATGCAGGCAATGTCAAACCTAAGGCACATTTAAAGTGACAGGCCACCTATGATAACGACGCGTTTTAGATTCAAGGTATGCAAACTTCAGCCTTGACCCAGACAACGAGCATGAGCCTGCAATGATAGGGCAAATGGGTGTTGCTGATCATCTGCCTGCCCATTTACTGTGATCCAGCCTGTGTCTGAGTGCATGCAGCATAGACTGGGTGTGTATGTATCGCGCATTGAATACTATAAGGTGATTGGTTTAGCATCGAGTGCTGCAAGAGCAAAATTTGCAGCATTTCACTGTGGTGGTGGCGGTTCATGATACCAATCTGCGACTTACAATTTACTGGCCTGGCAGACACCCATAGTTGCAACTCTGCCCACTATTCTACCTTGCAGCTGACAGTCACAGACAGCACACTGTAGCATGCACAAGGCTGAAGATGTGAACCCACACCTCAGGCTGACTAGCATGCAGACCTGCAAGTGTCTGTTGCAAGCCTGCTTGTCAAAAGCTGGCAGTCAATGTGTGACCTGATTTTGCTTACCAGAAGCCTTTGAGAGCCTGATGCTTAGGAGCTTGGCTGGCCCCAGCTCCCTGTGACTCCCCACCCTCCTCGCCACTGCCCAGTAGCCCATGTCCAGCAGTGCCACCACCGTTTCGACCCCCCTGGCCACCCTCAGAGACGCCTGGCTTGCCCTGTGGCTGATCCTGCTTGCCAGGAGAGGAGCCAGGCTGAGGTGCAGTCAGGGTGGCCAGGGGCACTAGGTAGCCATGTGAGGCTGCTAGGAGGGAGCGCTGCTGGCCACATGACCGTAGCCAGTCAGCTTGCACCACCTTGACCTCTGAGCGATGCTGCTGCACGTAATCCTTCATGGCTTGCACCTCTGCTTCTGTCAGATCAGATCCTACCTGCACCACTCACAAGTATGCTGACATGCACACCACCAACCTTTGTTGACTCATGAAGTGTGCATGTGCTCACTCTGTCCCTACAGCGTGTAGCTTTCTGTAAGAAAGCTAAATGCATGCATGACGGCAGCAGCGATGTAAACGACTCGATGCTTACCACAATGTGTGTGAGGCCAGGTGACAAATCTGTATGTCTGAGTGCGCACCCCTCCCTTGCAATACGAACCAGCTGCAGCTGTTCCTCGGGCGTGCAGCAGCTAAGGTGTAATCTAACTCCACTCAGGAACAGGCAGTCCTGGTCATCCTGCCTCACTTCAGCTGTACTGCTGCTGCGTGGCACTATGTGTGGAGCACCTGATATGCCGTTTTGCTGCACCTCATCGCTGGTCTTCTGCTTCCTGCATGCCAGTGAGCGACTTCACACTTTGTCTTTGGTGCTTGCTTCTTGCTGTGATTGCACAATCTTGCACGCTGCTAATGAGAACACCTGATTCCAGGAACTGAACCAGACGCATACCAGACATGCCAGAGTCACCCTAGTCAATCAACACATGGATACACCACATGCACAGACAAAGCACAGCTCAGCAGTAGCTGCGGCCTCAAGACGCGCATGCACCACTATTCAGACGCAGCATCATATGCCTGACAGGTATTGCGTTTCATGCTTTCCTGCACATGAGATCATCGTGTGAATTCCAGCTAAGCACAAAGCAGCCTGCTGTGGTTCACAGGTGCTCACCATGTGCTTGGCCTTTCAGCCAAGGCCTCAGCAGGACCCTGCTTCTGCTGCCTACGCTGCTGCTGCTGGTCCATCTGCTGTACACCAGCTGTTTTCACTGCAGCCGACAGTTGCTGCTGCTGCTGCTGCTGTGGCACAGAACAGGCTGTGACTGCAGCTGCAGGCTGCGGTGCAGTTGTAACAGGTACAGCTTGACGTTGCTCTGAGGCCTGAGCACCATCTGGCAGCACAGGCATATGAAGCCGAGTGGGTTGCACCTCTTGGGCCAACACAGGAGCTGGCCCTGGTGCTACTCTGCAGCATGTGCATTCATGTCTCAGCTCTAACCAGACATGATGACCCAGCTCAGACTACTGAATACAGCGCACTGAAGGCATTTCAGCATGAGCAAGCAAATCTGAAGTAGTGGAGATGAGTGGTTTGGCCACAGGCATTCCCATGTTCGGTGACAAATTGCTGCCATGTCCTTGTCACGCATGAGCTCTTGCATGTCACTCCATATGGAGACTGTTAGGCAAAAAGCATGCATGGCATGGCATGGCGTGGCATGGCATGGCATGGCATGGCATGGCATGGCATGCTCTAACATATGGCAAAGTGCACAGTGGTGGCGAAGGCTGACCGGGATGTGGGGGCATCTACCATCCTTGAGGGCTCCAGATCATATGCTGCAGGATCTTTGCAGTGATTCGCAGCAACTGAAGCTTCCAGCCATTTGTCTGAAACAATGTCTTTGCCCCAGGTCTTGCCCACTCTGTAAGACAGTACAAGCAGTTTGCTGAAAGCATGTTTGCAAAATGTACGCTACGCAAGAACGATGGAGGTAAGTTGGGTATCGTACTTGTATTTCTGTCCACTAGGCAGCTCACACACCAGCACATCGCAAGTTGCCTTGTTTAGCTCGGCATTATATCGTCCGCCAAACTGGTTGATAAGCTTGCCCATCAGAGCCTTTTTCTTGACATAGCCACTTATGCAAATTTCCAGGCCAGCAAAAGGTGCAAGGCGATGCTCTGTGGATGGCACCTGAGACACAAGAAAGTGAGATGCACTGCTTGGTGACAATGGCTGCTGGCAGCGGGGTCTTTCCTGCTTGTTGAGCTGCTTTTACCTTGCTTTTGGTGCGCTCGCAGGCCTTCAGCCAGTCAGCAGTATGCGTGGGTATGTCAGGCTGTGCAGCAACTGTTGCCTGTGCCAAACAATATGTCTTGAGCATGACAGTTGCCAACAGCTTCACTACTAGCTCAACAAGCCATGCTAGGTATGAGGCAGCGGGCCCAGATACCTTGTACTTTGAGGAGTTTACAGATGGTGCGACCAGAACATCAGGCTGTGGACTAATGGAACAGTCAAGAGTGCAGTTGCCGCCCAGATCAACAACCAGTTGCTGTAGCTCCTGCCTGGTCTGATCAGAGAAGCCGGTCAACAGCACATTCACTCCGCGAAGACAAGCGGCAGCCTTGCCGCGCGTCATATCCTGCTCCGCACTCTCGCCGATTCCAACCCTTGGCCACCACGCTGAGGTTTTGTAAGTGCTCTAGTCTTATGGAAAAAATTGCATGCTTGCGGTGACAGCAGTGCGCAGACTTTGAAGCACGGTCATCTACATAAGCTCGGCTTACTTTCAGAGCTTGACATCCACACTCGCAACTACGATCTGGTCGTTACGATGGTGCGTTCCGCCAAAGTTGTGCATGTTCGGATCTGTGTTCAGATTAGTCAGTGTTCAGCTAGCCCATTTGACAAAAAATTGCAGACTTTCATCACAAGTCAGGACACTGTCACTGTCATTGCAATCTCTCTCTCTCTCTCTGTCGCTGTGCATGGGAAGTACATGAATATGCAACAGAGAAGAGTCTAAACAGATAAGACATCTCTTAGCATGCAACTAGTTATCTGCAGATACCACTGTTATGATCAATGTGTTGACACGGAAGTCGTGCTTCACAGATGTATATAAACACAGTGGAACTTTGCAGAAGATCTGCAGTACACATACATACCATACCACAGAAATACATCATATCACAGTACCACAGGTATGGTCATTTGCAGATCTCAATAGTTTGTGCAGCTGCTGTGACTCTGTCTGTCTCCTTCATACACATGTTTGGGTGTTGTTGTTGAGGTGGTGCAGAAGCGAGCCTCGAAAGTAAGGCTGGTAGCCTGTGGTTTCGAGACTCTGGATATCCAGGCTTGAATTGTGATTTGTTAGTCTTCTTCCTCAGAGGGATGACAGGGCCACAGGATCACACAACACTTCTCTCTCTTGTAATCTCTCTCACGTCTTAAACCGTCTGTTTCTGCTGTTTAGTTGTTCGAATAGCATAACGACATTTGTTGTGCATCACTAAAGGCGCAGTCATCCTGACAAGTTGACGCTATTGTGTCTGCCTACGATGTCTAAGACGTGGCCTATGCGATATTTACTCGCAAGGCTCAAACTCGGGTTCGACGAGACCCTGGCTCAGATGCAGACGACCACAGCTACTCTGCCTGTAGCATTTCAGAAGGGTTTGGAAGCTTACAGAAAGGAGTTGACCCAAGTCATATACCAGGCAGGAAGTTCCATGGCTCCAGTTCTGAATGCAAAGGCGTTGACAGATCCCGACGCCAAAGAGAAATTGCTCCTTCGAGTCTTTCCAAGGCCCTCTTTCAACAGTCTTTACACAGGGGATATAGTTGCGCTGCAGTCACCTCTGAGTGCTCAGCAGCAAGTCCTTGTCAGGCGCTTGGCAGCAGTTGAGGGAGAGGAGATGCTTTCTGATGATCCTGACCTGGAGTCTTGGTCATTGCCAGAGAACCATTGCTGGGTTCTTTCTGAGACTGCCACTTTCAAACCTGACGCACCCAATGATATTGACAGCCGGACTTTTGGGCCATTGCCTGTAGAAAACATCATTGGACGAGTGATTTATCAGGCCACATCTGTCACAGAGCACGGACCAACCAGCAATACACCTGAGGCGATGGCAGATGATGCTGCTGTCTTAGATGCAGAACTAGATGTAGAGAGCTTTTGCAGTCACACAAGCTCCAAAGACAGTCAAACTTCTTGATTCCAATTGTGGTGTACACTAGGGTCAATTGTACATTATGTCTGTGCATCGAGATTGTCTTGTGTGCATCGATTTTAGAGAAGTCAAACAAAGCAATTTTCCAGACTACCGTAGATATGATTTTTACAGCATCGTATACACCGTCTGCTTGCTAGTATTGACTCCTCTGCAATGTGTCCTGCCTTGCAATGTTCCTGTGCTCAATCAGGTATGACTGCATTTTTATGATTGAAACTAGCAAGGAGTACTGTACAGTTGTCTTTGCATCTGCGCTCACGCACAGCCTGCAGTCCACAGCAAGTGTTACTTGCAAAGTCATTGTGGGCTGGCAACATTTGTCTGCTCTGTGCGCAACATGCCTATAACACATTAATTCACAGGCACATCTCAGAATTGGTTCAAGCATAACAGATTGCGCACATGCCTGTATCTCTGACAGGCAGCTTGATAGTCGCCAAGTGTCATTGAAGCGTCATTGACAATTGGGGACTACTGACATGCCTGTCAGATGCACAAGCATGAGCAAAGCATGACTGCATCATGAAACTGTGAGCACGTATCTCTACACCAGGAACAGTTCATGCAAAACAAAGCATGCGCATGCGTGCATCCCTGAAAGTCAGCTGACAGTAGCCAAGTGTCATTGAAGCAACATTGCCTGTCAGAGAGACACAGGTATGTGCATAAAGTTGCAATGTGCTGGCAGCAACAATGCTCTTACCATATACACAAGCCGGTCACAGACTGACTTCAGTCGTCTGCCTGTCTGGCACAAGTCAGACACAACCTTGACCGCGTCCTGGGGACCAAAACAGGACCAGAAACCATCGCAAGCACACAGCAAGAATCTGTCCTGAGAAGTGATATTGAAGACCTGAATGTCAGGTATAGCTGACATGCCAAGCCTCTTATAGTGTATGTCTCCAAATGACCTGGACACCTCAATCTTGCCTGTGAAAGCAACGCACAGCTTAGTCCATGTTCCTGGTCTGTAACATGCTACTTTGAGCATGATGCCCCTTGCATGTGTGGGCTGCAAGCTGCAGCCAGCCAGCCCTATGTATATGCAAAAACACAACACCACCAGCTGCCTGATAGTAGCTTTATATAAGCCCACAAAATTGAACAAACATGTGTAGTTGATGTCCATGGCATCGTCACAAAATATATTGCATCTGTTCACATGACTGAAGTTGCTGTTGCAAGTTCTTTTTTGTACAGGTGTGGTTTTGTGCGCCCAATGCGATTGGATGGCTTGCCTTGCAGTCTGCCATTGGTCACCATGCCTCCTGCCTTCTCAATACGCTTTCGCTCAGCTGGGAACAATGCCTTGTGCTCCTTTGTGAGCACGATGGCCTTTGGGACAGCGGAAGATTCTGTGTCTGCTGTCCTTGCTAGCACACAGTTGACATCACCTATCGAGTGACAAGACAGATCAGCAGGCAGCTGGAAGCTGCAGTGCATGAAGCATACAGTTTGACATGCTGACTCACAGTTTGATGTGCGTGGCACTCAGATGTTGTCACTGCAGCAAACAGGGAGCCATGAACAAATTGATGTTCACATGTCTGCCATGCATACATGGAAGCAACATTGCACATGGCATGGCATGCTTAGTTGCGAATTCTGCAGACCTACGTTGGCCACAAAGACAGTCTTGTCCACAATCCATGCTGCAGCACAGACGGCTCCATCAACCCAGTGATGCTGCTCTGCCTGGGCCAACACCTGCTGGTCTGTAAGTGCAAACCCAGCTGAGATGGCCTTGCGCATGGCCTTGATGTCCAACCCTGTTCGGTGGCTGCCTAGCGAAGTGTCCTGTGAGAGCAGTGTGTGTTCTGCATGGTGCTTGCTTTGTAGCATTTTGCTTTTGAACAATGAACTTAAAGGGTCATTGTCTGCACCCAAGCACAGTTGAAGCACACATCCATTGAAGCGCTAGCCAAAGCACACTTGTTGTTGGTATTGCAGAAGTACACCCAGCACACGCTGCTGATAAGCCTTGCTGTGGAAAGCTTGCAGACACTCACAGCTGGCAGCAATCCCTGGGATATGACATTGCTGTGCAATTTACTACTGGCCATCTGGGCAACTTGCTGTCCAGCATGACCATCAAACACAGCCATGTAGGAAACCCTGCATGTTAGGACTGCATGTCAGGGTCTTGCAGCAACGGATCAGATCTGTCACAGCTGTTTTCACCTGCACAAGTTCTGCTTGTCCTGCCTAGCATCTGGTAGCACAATGCAGACATCTGCACTGTCAGAAAGATATAGTGAAGCAGGTTGCTCTCATAAGTGGTCACATAGTTGTGGACAACTTTGGCCTTGTCAGCTACACTCTGTAAGCTGTTGATTTCGTACCTTCCATTTCCAGGCGAGAGCCTTTGTCCTCAGCAGTAGCAAAATGCATATCTGTGCGACATTCAGGAGCCACTTCTGCTTCTGGAACAGCAGGTTCTGCAGGTCAGCGCTGTTGCTCGGGTTTCAGGGGGGTACCAAACATGACGAGCATACTGTTACAACATACCGCTTCCTCGCAAGTTTTTGATGCTGCTTCCAGTGTCGGAAGGCTCAACTGGAACCGATGCCTTTCGCTTCACACTCATGCCGCCACCAGATGACTCAAGGTTCGTTCTGCTAGGTGCCGATGTGCTGATTGAGCGCGCTTTCTGCTCCTCGGTGTCGGACACATCAACTGTATCATCGTGCATTGCGACGTCTGAGTATAGACAGCGGGGCACTGAAGCGTTTTGCAGAGTGCAATTCCGGTCCAAGCTGACTAATTGGCAGTGTACGGGCCGAATACCGAAAGCTTCGGCTACCGAAAGGTACCGAAAGGCTTTCGGTTCGACCGAGACCAAAGGGCCCCTGTACCGAATGGTCGAATGAGGCAAGGGTTTTTTAAAACCCTAAGAGTTTTTACCGTAGCTCATCGTAAATTACCACATACACAAAGAAATACCTAGTGCTTACACCGTATGTACGGGGTATCCAGGAACTGGCCTGACTGATGACTGAGGTATGCATCAAAATTCTAAAGTCATTATTGTCAATGCACATGCTCTTCCATGATTGAGATGCTGAGACAGTCTATGTCCAAGTTTGTTTGACACGGCTTTTGTGCTTTTCTGATCAGAAAATTGATTCCCCTGTGCATTTTAACGCTGCAAATGCTCAAATGCAACATACCATTGTGACAACCTAAATAGGTGCACAACCTTTCGCCTAGCCATTCGAAGCCACTCCCAAAAAAAGTGGTGAAGGTTTAGGGCTTTCGACCGCATTCGGTAACCTTTCGATTCGGCTTTCGGCATTCGGTCAGGCGTCAGCAGCATTCGGCCCGTACACTGCTAATTGGCAAAGATACAAGCTGCAACACATGCAAACGCAATACTGCGCTTGCACTCTGCCACACGCTACATTGGAACCTGCAGCACCGCTACGTCCTCACCTCTTGGGCTTTCTCAGCTCACCCCAGCAATGGAGAGGGAAATCAACCTAAGCCAGCTGCAAGCCATGAAGGAAGCCTTTGATGTGCGTCGCTTTGTCACGTGTATTCTAGCTCGCCGCCATACAAAGCCACCCGAAACTTGCTGACATAGTGTGGCACTGTAGACGGCAGATGAGGAAGGCACGGGTGAGCTTGATATGGACACGTTTAGAGCAAAGATGGCACCTCACTTGGGGTCAGGCATTACTGACACAGAGCTAGTGCAGCTGTTTATGAAGATAGATGCAGACTGTGGAGGGACAGTGGACTGGTAACCGCATTGCTCCACCTGCCATTTTACAGTCACAATAGTGTTGCTCCAGGCACCTCAAGAAGCCTGCGCTGTATTGTCCAACCTGGATGCAGGGCTTATAGATGATCTGGACTGTTGTCTTGCCATAGGGAAGAGTTCACCAATTACTTCTTTCTGCGTGGCATGGATGGCCCTGACCAGCAAGAATGGAAATTCTTTCCTCAGGTGCAGCTCTGAGTGCGAAGCACCTGCTGCCTGTGTTGGACCATTGCTACATCAGTCACAGGATAGCAGCTCAACTGCTGATTGCACCAACAGGACTTCAAGTCCAAGAATGACCCTGCCACCTACCACAGGGAGGATGTCACAAAGATCTACTGCACACCAGGCATTGATAAATACATCAGCTGCGGCCGGGATGGCTCCATGAGGTAAGACATGCAGTGAACTGGCTTCATATCTGTCTGGTCTTGTCTGCATGCAGGGCAGAAGCCGCAGCTCCAGAATGTCTCTGCAATGTTCTGCCAAATGCACAAACTGCAGAATGCACCATGGTCAACACCAAATGCTGAGACCTGAATATCATGTATTTAACAATATGCTTGGTGTTGCAATTGGATGATAACACAGCACACATTCACAACAGTGGAGGCAGCAAAGAACTGCCTTTTGTCCGACGTGCCATACAGCATCTCAGGACATCATTGTCAGGACCTGTCAGGACATCTTTGTCAAGAATACTGTAAGTTCACCTGACTGCAACACAGAGATCTTGTCTATGCAGATTGTGGTCCCCAGCTGACCTATCCCTCCATAGGACCATTGTGAATGGGCCGGCATGGGTGACAGACTGTGTGTACATGCCGACAGCGCGACGTCTTGTTTGCGCCTCTGCTGATAGAGCGGTGAGCAAATGCCACCTTGCTTCTGTCACCTTCATGCCTGCCTGTCACCTCTGGACCTGCAATGGGTGTTTCAATGCACATGAAAAAAAGTTGAGTGTGTGCAATTACTGCTGTCATCTGTGACTTGTGAGTGGTTTGCTTCTGCTTCCTGGCAATGACAAGCGTTGATTGCAAGCATGCTGTCTGCAAGCTGTTGAGGAGCAGCCTTACCAGCCTTCACCTGCCAGTCAATGCCTGCTGCACTGCAAACCATGAGCACAAGATGCAGCAGATTAATCACAAACTTCTCCAGCTGCACATGCGGCTGCTTTGTGCACAAACCCCCAGTAGCACAGTAGCCAGCAGTATGATGCAATGCACAGAGTTCTGTCACATGTATTAATAGCACACACCCCAGCAATGCAGAGATGGAAGGCATGTTGACGCACCAGATTGCTATAACTTGTGTCTGCATACTTGCAGATCTCCTACTATGACATCTCCAGAGGGGTGTATGACTTGGCAGGCAGGGTGAAGGTGACAGGCACCATGGGTGTCCCCCTGTGCCTCAGCAGTGCAGTGGATGAGAAAAGTGAGCAGGAGAACATCATCTATGGAGATGACTCAGGAGCCGCAATTATGTTACAGTGTGGCAGGGGTGAACTGCCTGCAAGGGTCCTTAAGCCAGGGGATTTCCAGTATGTGCATGATGATCACACTGACTGGGTCACGCAGGTGCAACACTACAGCTCTTGGTCATGAATGCACAAAGGACTTCCCCACCGTGCACTGGCAAGCAAATATCCCAGCTGTGTCTCTGATCAAGTGC
>JAABUP010005168.1_pt1 | contig 20301 bp, 27 predicted proteins | sample 5559201 | NCBI WGS metagenome assembly JAABUP01 (sample SAMN10711887, study PRJNA513373) | rock metagenome | isolation source: Antarctica rocks | place: Antarctica
CTGCAGTAGACATGGAGGCATTGCAGAACAGGGAAACTGAATGGACGCAGAAGCTTGGTGCTAGCACATGCAGAGCGTATGACACTTGCGCCGCAACTGTTGCTGCACTATGTGCAATGGCCAAGCAACCATGTGTTTGCAGGTGGGGCTGTTTGCCTTCATCCTGCCATCTGTTACCACAGCAAACAATCACATTGAGATCCAGCTGTTCATAATATCGTGTAAGCTAAGATAAGGAAAAGACGAGCTGTTATGCATTTGAAATAGATCAGCTTGAGGTGATCTCAAGTTGGGCCCAAGCTTCCCTTGGCCTTTCAGTCAGTTGAAAGAGAGCTCAGGGAAGAAAGGAAGGGGAAAGGGGGGTGGGGGACCCTTGGCCCCAGCATGTTGAGAGCTGAAATGCATGGAGATTATGCAGTCGAGCCTTCGTTTGATGAGGGAACGGGAGCTTACATGCACTGGTGGTGACTCTGCTGGTAAGGGCGGCGCCGCATCATCGTCTGACCACCCCATGTCAACATCAAAATCAATGTTGCTGTCCCTGACAGCAACCTGGGGCTGCATTGCCTGCTCTGAGACGCTTCTGCTGTGCTGATGCTGCCCTGCTGCATGCAGCCCTGCCTGGCCTACTGATGTTGGCTTTGCAGGCTCCTCATAGGGCACACGATACCAGGGTTCACCCTCAGGGGACTGGCTTTGGGTTTGGGCAAAGGCATGGTCCTGAGCCAGGCCCTGTAGGCGAGGGTGAGGCAAGGCATGGCCTTGCGTCTGGCTGAAAGGGTCGTACAGGCTTTGGCTGGGCTGCAAGGGGGTGTGGCTCATGTGACCCCAGCTGCTTCCTAGAGTCCCTGCTGCCCACAGATGTGACCCTCCTGTCATTACCATAGAATATAGATTGCTCGTTGATTCCTGATTTGGTGTTTGCAAAGTGGCAACAAGCCAAAGGTATATGAAAGTGCAGTACAACACAGGTGTACTGTTGCTTCACATGGACTCTTCTTGATGACATGTGCGTATGCACGTCAGGTGTAGCAAGCATACATCTGCCCTACTGCTGCATAACGCAAGCATAGGACTTCACCCCCAACCCTCTGTAAATGTGCTTGGCACCACATATCCATGCATGCTGACTAGTCCCCTTCGCAAGCTGGTTTAACAAACCATGCCCAATATGTGAGTAGGGCATTGTACGCAAGGTGCAAACCTGCATCAGCACCCCAAGGAGTGTAGGATCGAGCACGATGTGGATCCTCAGACACCCCAGGAGAGTTCCTGCTTGCCCCATAGTGGGCGGGAGCACGCGGTGGCTCAAACTGGAAGGCCGAGTCCTGTCCAGTCTCATAGTAGCCAGTGGCCCCCTCATCTGGTGAGGCGCCCTGCTCCATGTCCATGTCCTCTTCCTCCTGGCTGCCAATTGAAGCAGGGGAGGCAGCAGTGTAGTCAGAGTGGGGATCAAGACGGTCACCCCAGGGGCTGGCCTCATGATGTGCCTTGGCCTCCTTCTGCTCTTCAAGCTCTGTAGATGACCAGACAGATTCATGTGTAAAGGCATGCATGTCAATCAAGAAGTGAATTGATCATGAATGTATACACAAGGCTTTCAGCTGAAGACAACATGCGCAACAGCATTGGGCCTGCTCTGGGCTTCTTATGCTTGCATGCTGCCACAATGATATGCCATGATGTGCAACTCTGCGTAGTGTCCTCCATGAGTGCACGCCTGACTTTCTATGCATGCATGCAAAGGTGATCAGCATTGTGGTCACTGCAAATGCTGAGAGCAGAAGCCCACACAAAACATGCAGTCCTCAACCTCAGCAGGACTGTGCTTCAGCAACAACTGTGCTGCAATCTCAAGCAGATCTGCCATGTGTTGATGACATGGAGGTGCAGGCACCTTCAAGGTGCTCCCGCCGCATAGCAGCAGCATTGGCCAAGATTTGATCCAGAGGCAGGTCTTCAGTAGCAGGGTTGATGTCCCAGTCCTCAGGCTCCTCTTGCAAAGGCAGGGTCCAGTTGGGCTTCAGCCGGAACTCTGAAACCTGCCCATTCAGCCCTGTGAACCTGCCACGCCCACACCAAGGATCAGTCACTGTCAAGCTCACAGATCGTTGGTCGGCCAGCAAGCATGCTGTGGCCACCAGCCGAGGAAGCAAGCTGACATGCTGCTCACATGCGTGACCTGTAGCAGTATCATATACACAGTTGCTCAGGACACCTGGCAGGAGATGCCACGCAGACAGAGGTATCAAAGACGTGTGTGAAGGGCAGACAGGTGGGCAGCACCTGAAGCCAGCTAAGCTACCCCATTGGTCCAGGGGAAGAGACACTGTGAAGGTGGGAAGGCCTGTGTCAGAGTCAAAAGACGCGTATGGCATGACCAGGCGCATGGGGCGGCGCAGCAGGGGCAGTTGCCCTGTGCGCAAGGCTGCTGCTGCTGCGTCAGCTGACTCGTGTTCAGCTTTCATCTTGATCAGCAACTGCAGCGCTGGTTTCAACACTGACTTGGCCAATATCTGGCGTCGCTGCCACAAGTCAAAGACCTGCAGATAATGAACAGAAGCTTCAAACTCAAGATGGTTGGCAGCAGGGTATAGGAGAACTTCATCTGATGCAAAGTACAAAGCGCATGTGAAAAGCTGGAGTGCGCGTGGGGTCAGATATTGGCGCAACACAACACTGGATGAAAGGTTGGCACCCAAAGCATTCATTGTAGAGGCTAAGACCAAACATAGGACGTTACAGCATAGATTAGATGAGCAGCAAGATCATGCAGACATCAACTTTGACCCATAGACTCACCTTGCTGGCTTTGGTTATGCACTCACTATCCTTGGCCATGGCAGTGGCCACCCTATGCAGCCCTGCAGCAATAACTCTGGAAAAGGTTTTGCATGCTTCCAGCTTGGCCTCATTCCCATCCTTGCTCTCCCTTGAGCTGACCTGCATGTGCAGCTCGCAACTGGAAGCAATGGTAGCAGGAACAAGAATGCATGGTGGTTATTGCAGCCACAAGCAGCTTCCTCAGCGCTGCTTGAGGTGACTGCAAATGTCTTTCTTGAGAGCTATGCTGATTACCAACCAACAGCAATTTCTACAGTATGCAGCAAGCGGTGTTTCAACAGCAAACACATTCATGGCAGATGGCAGAATCTGCACAAGGATCATTGGCTACCTGCAGTAAGGAGTCAAGCAGATAGAACAGGTCCACCCGCTTGCTCATCTCAGCAGTCTCAATCATATCCAGCACCATGATCACTAAACGATGTGCTGCTGTCTTCCCACTCTTTCCAGCTGCTGCCTTGACAGCAAATTGGGTGACTTTATGCACACTGTCCTTGGTCCTCTGAAGAGTGTTATGCAGCAGAGAATCAAACTGCTGCAGGACAGTCTTGAGGTGTGCCTCAGCAGCTGCTGCTGCAGCTACTGCCTCAGCATCTGGCTTGGCTGCTGTTGGTGAGGCTGACTCCTTGGCATCTGAGGCTGATACTCTGCTGCGCAAGCTGCTCAGCTGACCTAAGCCACTGGGCATGGCAATGCGTGTGCTGGTTGGGGTGCTACCCGTGAGGCCGCCTAGTAGCCCCCCTGCCTGAGAGGGCAGCCTGGACAGTATGGACGCAGCGGTGGTGGAGCCAGGCAGCGCAAAGGGAGGAAGGGAGCTGCTTTTGCTACCTGGCAGCCGCCCACTAGTCTTGCTGCTGGCAAGGGTCGGCTGTGCGTTGCCTGTGACAGAAGGTGACCCTACAGCGCCTGTGCTGTCTCCTCTGCTTGCTGCTTTTACTGGGTGTGATGTCGGTGCTGCCAAGGGTTTGGATGCTATGTCATCTGTCTTGGCAGCAGGCTTTGCTGCACTCAGCCCAGGGTTGGCTTGCCCAGCAGCCGTAGGCTCTTTGGCGTGGGCCTCAGCCTGCCTGTGTTTTTGCTTTGCTCCTGAGGGCTTGCTCTTTGATGCAGCATCCACATCACTTGCAGCTGCAGCCACACTGGAGGAAGCTTTGCCATGGGAGGCGCGCCGCTCTTGCTGAAGACCTTCTGCATCTGCCTCCAGACGCTTGCGCTGTCTGTCTCCTGGTGACACAGAGCCAGCCTGAAAGACAACCACAAAGGCCATTGAGCATGACTGATTGCTGCTGTCAGTCCACATCAGCTATCATGCCGAGGATAGGGGAATGTAGCCAGGAGTTATCACGGCAGCTCAGCAAGTAACAAAAAAGTCGTTATTGACGAACAAGCAGCTGTGAGAATTATATGAGAGCAACCCATGCTGCATCCCACAATGCAAGGGAAATGCTGACATGAAGGCTGTATACACACCTGGATATCCACGTCATTCAGGTCCTCAATTTCTGAAGGTCCAGTGGTAGGAGCTTCAGGTGGTGCAACAGCAGCTGTGATAGCAGCACCCTCAGACGATGGGTTCAACTCAGACGCCTTCCTCAACCGCCGTCTCTTGCCCTCCTTGACAGGAGAGGGCTGTGGCTTGCTGAGCGGATCATGCGCACGCTTGACTCGCCTCTCTGCTGCAGCTTTCTGCTTGGCAGCCTTCTCAGGAGATGGCCGCTTTGTATGTCCAGGTGCACCAGCATGCTGTTGCTGGCCTGCATCAACATTGGGACTTTGGCGGCCCTGTGGCTGCTCCTGTGTAATTGCAGAAGCTTCAGCCTGCAAGGCCAGAGTCTCCGGCAAACTTGCGGTTTTTGGGGATGGCTGTGCAATCGGCTTGGCAGGCTGCTCTTGCGCTGATGCTGATGCTGCTGATGCCTGATCCCCTGCTGTTTCCTTCATGGAACCGTCATCAACATGGCCATTGACAGCATTGGCGTGTGTTGACGCTGAAGCCTCAGTCTCAGGCACGCTGCCGTTGGGCTCTTGCAAACTAGCAGCCTTCCTCTTTTTGGTGGGTGTGACCTGCTTTGATGGCTGCTGGCCTGTCTCCAGTTGCAGCTTGGCAGCAGCTGAAGGACTGACTTTTGGCCGCAAGCTGCCTTCTCTGGACAACTGGCTAGCCCTGCTGGGCTCCTGCACCATGGTAGGCTGATCATCATATGCTGCCTTGTTAGCAACAGGATCAGCAGACGTATTGACAGGTGCCAACACAGTAGGCTTTGCATCAGCTGCAGCAGCCAGCTCAGCATCTGGCGCAGACCGTTGGGTTGAGACAGCAAGGTCAGCAGTTGAAGGCACAAGATCTGACAGTGAAGCTGGCAGCTGCTGGCTGGCAGACGTAGATGATGGCTTTGCAAGCACAACAGACTGCCTGCTTGCTTGTTGCAGTCCATTTTTGTGACGACTGCCGTTTGCTGGTGATGGTACGACAGGTTTGCTGTCAGACAGCACATCCTGAATGGCGCGCAGCTGATCCTTGCGTAGTGCCAGATTTCCTATTGCCCCTGAAGCTGTAGCTGTAGCAGCTGCTTTGGGAGCTGTAGCATTGTTTGTACGATCAACGGAAGCTGTGGAAGCCTTTTGCTCAAGAGATGACAACACATGCTGAGAGCCTTCCAGCGCAGCCCAGGCCTTAGAGGCTGCCTTTGCTACCTGTTCATCTTGCTCTTGCAGCCAGGTGAATTTACGCTGCACTTCATCTGTATGAAAGTGCGTGGCTGAGAACCAGCCCCACTCCTCATCACCATCATCATAAGCAACCTCATAACAGTACGTAGAGTCAGGACGATAGCGTTTGATAAATCCTTCAAAGTCCTCCTCTTCCTGTTCCCAGCGAACCTGCCATAACAAAGAATATCAGCATGTTGCAATTGGCATTCCATCACGTCCCTTGGCTGACCAGGCAGCTTACTGTGATGCGCCTGCCAATAAACGCGCCCCCCTCAGAAGGATGGGCTGCAGGAGAGACAGGGGAGGTTGTCTGACTGGCAGCTATAGTGTCAGCAACATCTTGCGATGCAGCTGTGCCTCTCCCTTTTCCTCGTCCCTTGCCTCTCCCTCGACCTCTGCCTCGCCCTCGCCCCCTGCCTGCAAATCAGGTGACTTCGCTCACCAATGGGTGATATGAGCTGTCAAAAGAGGTATTCAAGGAAGCACACACTCATGCTGGTGCCGGCACGAGCAGAATGCATACCCTCTGATAAGGCAGAGCTTTGGCCGAGGTCAGGAACATAGGTCTCTGGCTTTTTGCGTTCCCGTGGTGTCCTTTGAGGCGGAGACATGCAGCCAGCAACTCTGCTCTAATTGCGCCTCAAAGGCTTCTGCGTGCAATCGTGATTTGATCCACACCACGATCTATACGTGACAGACCTCATAGCGTTCACGCAGGGGAGCAATGAACACCCTTGTGTTGGAAGAGAGTGCCTATAGTGCGGTAATCTAAACGAAAGATGGGTACCTACAGGCAGACCTACAGGCTCAAAACGTTGCTGCTATTGCGCGAACCAGGGGAGTGTCAATGTCTGTAGAGGAAGATGCGCTTTCTCTTCTGCGAACATTCGCGGCGAAGCTCATACAGGCAGCCGTCAGAGGCTTTCAACAGAGACAGCAGTTCTTGCGGCAGGTAACGCTCAAAGTGCAGCCTCTACACTGCACAGGACCGCCAATGCGCTGTCTGCTCTGCAGAGGCAAAGTGTAAAGTGCATTCAGCGATGCTGGCGGCGGTACAGCTGGCACAAGGCTTATGTCAACCGAGCAGCATCTAGGATTCAGGAGGCCTGGCGCAACCGGTGCCGACGCAAGCTCTATGTTTTCTACCGGGACCTGATACGCTTCAGGTATGGGGACCCACTCACAAGACGGCAAGCAGCCTGTCTTCAAAAGCCGGTGCCTTTCCTGAGTGAAATGACCTAACGCTGTACTGCAGGGAAGGCAGTCCCCCTGTAGACTTGCTGAAATGCATAAATCCAAGGGAGGCATCTATCATAGATCCCTTCTCTGGTGTACATCTGCGCTTCAGATTTGGGGGCAGCTCTTTTCCCCCCACAGTGCTGTATAAGATTTTCACTCATGCTCCAGTTACAGATATCTGCTCATTCTGTCCACGCAACTATGCAGCACAGCAGGACTCCACACAGAGGGATCAAGAAAAGGCTCCCAGGTGACAATATCATGCCTTGATGTATTGTGTTGCTCAAGTTTTGAAGCATGCACATGGATGGCCATCAGCACTTTGTCCCCTTGAGTCTGATAGGTGCTCAAGCTGTGATTTTTCAGGAATGTGGCACAACCAGCTCATGACATGACCGGGTGGTATCAACGTTGGGAAAACAATGGCTGGCGTCCAATTGCAGACCGCTTGTTTGTTGACCCAGAGTCAACTGCTAGGCAACAGAAAGCAGAGGCTCAACAGCAGTGGTTTCATTACTGTCCCAAAGTGCGTCGCCAGGAACGGGAGGCTGCTTCAAAGCAGCGCAAGAGGCTTTGGATGTCCAAAATATACAGGTTGGCCTGGTCATAACACAGCTTGTCTGTTTAAACACTATGTGGCACGTGACAGAGCGCTCTCATCAGCTGGTCCACCATCAGCAAGTCATTGTACCTGTCAGTTTCTCTATGTGAGCCCTGTGGTCTGCGGTCATACATGCAACAGGGCAGACAGGCAGCAAGCTGGCAAGCTGCTGGGCGTTTGTTCTGTCATTCGTTCATCCACTCACTCAAGCATGCCTTCACGCATGTAAGGGTGTTTGACTTTTCAGTCTTTTCTCGTTCCTTTGTGTATTCATATGTCTGTCATTCCCTCAATATGTGCCTTTCCCTGCGGTCAGATATCTGCAGTACTTCCATGTTGGAAGGCATGTTTTGCTAGTCATTATACATATGATTATGTGTGTTGATGTGCTCTGGGCAGCTTAGCAGAAATGGGACTTGACTAGCTCTTGCACTGGCTTCTCAGAGAGTCTAGCCAAGGTCAGAACTTTGACTTTTGACACTGACTATAAGGCCCCGCTGAACACCATGGCATGTGTGTTGCGTCATCAAGATGCTCAGGATCATCAGCCACAACTCAGCTATGCCATCAGCATACACAGGGAGCATGTATAAGGCTGCTGCACAGTGATACACAAGGTCATGCATGTGACAGTGCACGTGAGCGTCAATGTGCCAGGCTGCTATACAACGACCCTCAAAGGTGTAACAGTCTGTGCTGCACATGAGGAAAGGATGCTGAGTGCAGAGAAGGATCCCAAGCAAGTGTGCACAATGGGAATGTGTTGCCAGCTGACATACCTGATGAAGAGCAAGATGCTGATATTGATCTGCTACAGTGGTCAAGTGCGCTTGACTTTGACAATCAATTGCCCATGAGTATGAGAGAACACTATGCATCACTTGATAGGCGCACATCGACATGTTGCACATGGCAGAGCTTGACAGTCCTGTCACCTAATGCCAAGGAGTGATGTTTGCACACAGGTCATGGAGCACACTGGCCGTATCTACAGTCTCTGAGGTCGCCTGTCCTGCTGAAGAGACAGCAAGAGCAGACTCTGAAGCCTGGACAGTGAACTCTATAGCTACCGCTTACAACCTTTCAGTGCCTTTCAAGGCGGCTGCTACAGCTGCAGCAGGGTCAACATCTGGCTTGCTGCACTGTTATGGTTGACAGCGCTGTAGCCCCCTCACAACTTGCTCACCAGCTAACCCCCAAAGAACAGAAGCAGTGTCTGCTTGCATTCATGTGAGTCTGTGTGCTTGACTCTTATACACTATGGCTTGAGATACACATACATTGTCTGTTGATCATTCCATGACACCGGAATCTGCACTTTGGCTATCTGCTGAAAGTACTCATCAAGCTGAGCTGAGTAGTCCACGACAATGGACCCTTGCATCAGCTCCTTGCTGAGCTTTGCAGCTGCTTGTTTGTAGAGAGCTGTGTCCCAGCAGAAGGAAGCCAGCATCACAATTGATGTGTTACCAAGGTCAGACTTCAGCATGTCCTTAGCATGGAACGAAACCCCAGGCACCTGCAAAGTACATTCGATGCTGCATGGCTGCTTCTGACAGTCTTTACTTTAGCTGTCCGCAGCCTTTGAGCGCAAAGTGCTCCCACCTGGAAGTGTGATGCTAGCTGTTGAGCTGTGTCCACATGGCAACTGAGCAGTTCATAGCCTGTGGGCACAGTGTGTCAGGTTTACAGCCAGCAGTAACATGGCTTATCAGTCTAATGACACCTATTCGCACCTACAGCTTTCAGACCATACGTGAGGGCAGCATAGAACACCAGCCAGCCTATGCTGCTGCCCCACACCTGAAATTCGTTGCCATTGGCAAGTGCTGTCAAAACATGCGGCTTGACCTACATGGAAGGTAAAGTGAAGGACTCATCAGCATAAACTCGTTCTTTGCAGCTGCTGAAGATGACTCACAGAAGCATCAAAGTCAGGCAGAGGGCCAGAGAAAGCCAGATTGAGTTGACTGACATACCACGGGGTGCTGAGAAATGCTTAGCCAACCATGAAAGGACGTAGAGCCATAGGCAAAATTGTCAAGTGTCCACCTGCATGCAGCCAGGCCACTGAGTCAGGTGCAGCAACAGGCTCCCAGACAGCATACAGCGCAGCTCACGACATTCTAGACTGGTCACACTGCTTGCACAGTACCTGCTTTGACTGGCAGCAGCCTGAATGCAGTGAGTCATGTCAGCCTGAAAGACAACATCTTCTTGCAATGAATGCAGCTTTTGCAAGAGCTGCATGAGGATTGCAGGCTTTGCTTCAGGAAATTGGTCCTTGGTGAGGCCACAAACTGCTTTTGCCTCATCTTCCAGAAGCTGGGACCGCCTGCTCAACATACAATTAGCTCATGCCAACAATCACAACACATCAGCTGCACTGTTGCCTGTGCTGACTGGTATCTGGGGTGATGCCAGTCTGCGGCAGGGTGTAACGGGGGAGGGTTCATTGACCAGCATCATGCCTTATGGTGGCTGTGTGGAGGGAACAATCAGGTTCGGCTTTGAGCACACCAAACTCCAGCAGAGCCTTCACCCCTGGCCTTTTTTTCCAAAGGCTAATTGCCTTTTGCAGAGGTTGCGAAGCACCACTACGCCATGATTTGAAGGTCAGCGATGTGCTGGCTGACTGGTGAACTGCTGGGGGACTGATGCACACACTCACCTGTCAGCTCTCTGTTTTAGCAAGGCCTGCAAAAGCAGCTTGTCAATGCAGGCATACTGGTGGTGCTGCCTTGTTAGAAAACACTGAAAACCTCACCTGCACGGTAAGTGTCTTCAGCATGCCCAGCTCTTGCATAATGACATCAAACAATGCTGTTGTGTTGGCCCCTTTCAGTTTCAGTGCACTCTTTGCCTGCCACGCTCACTCTGTCATAGTACAGTCAAACCCAATGCAGATTTAGTGCTGCGTGTGCATTTGTCAAATGCACTCTACCTGCATATGATTGGATGGGTCAGCAGGTAGCTCATATCCTGAAGTGAAACACTGACGTGCTGCAAGTTGCAGCTCGTCAATGATGCACTGAAGATTTTGAGTGTCTGTGTGCTGCTCGCATAACGTTGATGACTCATATGCCATGCATACACTGCTCCTATGACCTACGAGCCCGACTGCTGGCAGCTGCCTATGAAGTGAGGGTGATCAGGTTGATCATCACTCAAACCACAGAATGCAGAGGTTGGCAAGATCACGGCTGCATGTAAGTGCATGAGCTGATGAAAGGTCTATCCACAGAGTTGCACGGGTTGCGTCGTACGGACAGAGCGTGGCCAGGAGCGAGGCGGAACTTGCCACAGGGCACCTAAATCTCTTAGTAACTATAGTAGCTACAGCACTCCGAAACCAAAACACGAAGTTTCACTTTTTGCGTTTGACTTTGCAAAGCCAATTGGCTGGCCAATTGGTGCCAACAAGTCCAGTCCCAGCGAGGGCTGAACGATTTTCAGATGCCGTCGCGCGTGCTGTAAAGTATGTCGATCAGTGCGGCTGAACGTGCAGCTCAGCAAATGCGACCCGCTCAACGTCAGCACTGAACATTGTTGCTTTGGGTTGACCAGTAGGGATGTGGTCGTTCTACATTGTATCCATGGTCTGCGTTGGCGTGGCAACATTTTTGTTGTAAGCATTGTAACGTCGCTATGACCTGTCTCAGCTTTGCTAAAGCACAGCCCGTGGCGAGCCTTCTGACTTGCTGCAGGCTGCGCTTTTACGCTGCGCCAGGGGTGCCTCTATTTGTACGAGCAATAGCAGTCATTGCATGGGTGACTTCACTGTCTATTGTAGCCCTTGTGCCAGTAGATGTACTGGACAGCTTGCTAGGCACCAGCGGCAGCATCACTGGCCCTCTTGGCATTCTCTGGAGCATCTCATACTGGTACACTTTGACTCACGGTCCATGGCAAACTTACGCACAGTGGTGAGCTTCTGGGCTAGAGTATATGTGTTGTGCAGGTCGACCCAGGTCCTCTGTTGGGCAGTTGTTCCAATCACCATGGGTTTTGTTGACGCAGGAGAATTCACCTTTGCTGGCAGGTATGTAGGCCCAGCAAAGACTCTCTTGATTGGTTGGCTGACGTGCAGTAGGTGAAGGTGCATGTGTGTGCTGACTTTATCTGTTGCCTGTGCAAAGGTCATGGGCTGGGCTCAAGGACCATGCGCAGTTCTGGATCATCATGGGGAGCCTCTCAGGCACTGGTAAGTGCTTTATCATTGTGCAATCTGCATATGCAAGGACTGTTATCTCACTGTGACGTTGCTGCAGGTCTTCTTGTTCTGCTGATCTCCGGCCGGCTGACATTGTCAAACATATCACCATTGGCCCTGACTCTCTCCAACACATATGGTGTGCCCCTGCCTCCTTCACTTTGTCTGCATGCAAAGCACATGACAGCTGCTCAGCACCAGCAGCTGCGTCAGACTGCAGTTGCCTGTCATGCTAGCAATCATTGACTAGTCCTGCTGGCTTTTGGACAGGTCTGGTAGCAGGGGTATTTCTGCTAGGGTATGGTCTGGTGGAGATACCTCGTGGCATGTGGAACCAGGCCAACCCTGAGGAGCGCCTGCGATCCTGCTCATACAGGTCTGCCAGTGCTGCTAAATTGCAGCTCTCTCACCAGCTTGCATCAGCGCCTCTGGCCACCCATAGACAGACTGTCTTGAAAGCCCTGAATGGCATAAATGTAGCTGCTGAAGCATGTGCACTAGCAAGCCTGTCAATGTGAAACCAATATGCTGCAAGCAATCAGACTGGCATTATACATTTGTTTGTGTCTGAGCTGTGAGCATTGTATACATCCTGATAGCTTCTGATGAACCGCTGTCAGCCAAAACCTCTCACCTGGACTTCAGGAGACACAGTTCAAAACTTCAACAAAAAAGCTTTACACAATCAACATGCGGGCAATATATTGACATGGTGTAGGTTGGGAAGGTGTGCAGACACCCTAGAGGATGCAGCAGCCGAGCTGCAGTCAGTGATCACAGTTGTGGAGGCCACAAGCCAGCCCATGTCACGCAGAGACCCTATGCGGCCTTACATGGACATCATCTACAAGTACGCCCAGGACAAGTCCCCTTTCAAGCCCTCCATGGTCCCCAGGGTAACCTCTGCAACAGTCCTGCATTAGCTCCATGCAGCAGCATGGCTTCTTGTAGCATGTCTTGAAGTTTGTCTGGCCCTGCTTGCCTTGTGACTCCTGACATCTTGAAGGATTGTTGCCAAAAGCTTGCTCAGTAGGTGGCAGCAGCAGCAGCAATCTAGGTGACAGGAAGGATGGACACAGCCAGTTTTGTGTGGGTTTTCAAAGCAGCCGATTCAAAGAGATGCATGCGCCTGTCAGGTGTCGTGCCTGCAGCAAGCCATTGAATGTGTCTACAGGCTGCCTGCATTGGCCACATGTGCTGTCACATCCGTGGCTATGCCTTCAGTGTTTAATAGTTGCATGTTGACTGTCTGTTGGAATTGCAATACCTAGTTATCGACTGTTTGTCAGGATGGGAGTGGGCGGGTGGACCTGGAGAGCTTGAAGGATGGTGAGCTGGACTATGGCTGTGACCAGGCTGGCCTTGCTGAGCTGCGCCGTCGCACCAGGAAAGCTGTGCACAACTATGAAGGTGTGTTTCAGCACTTGCTCTTGGTGTGAATTCAGGAGTTGCACTTGTTACTCATCAGCACATGAGCATCATTAATCATGCATGTAGTGGTACAAGACAGACAGCATTGTTTCTCGGCAGAAAGACGCAGACTATCAGCGTGAGCGCTCATGACACGCTAGCATGCTTGCGTACAATGTTGGTACAGCAAAGAGTTAGACCTCAGATGTGCCAGCCATACAGCAACAAGAGCACGAGTTGACCTTGGTACTGCAGGTCAGTTTGCTTCCTACGTGAATGCAGTCACAGAGGCATTTGAGCTGGAGAATGTCTGCAAATGCCGTGCCAGCCGAGACTACACGCAGAAAGGAGTGCCTATAGCAGGTGCAGTCAGTGTTGTACTGCTTGTCAGCTAAACAAGATTTCCTTGAAAATCAGCAGCCCAATTCAGAACTTAGTCATTGCCTTCCAAGCTGGGTCGCTGTCACTGCTTTCAAATGATTGCTGCCCAGCAGCATCCTGCTTTGTATCAATGCATGCCTGCCCAGAATTCTGTCATAGCAGATGCAGCTCACATGCTGTCTTGCATGGCTTATAGCCTGGCCGTAATCACAGATACACACTGCTCACATTGAGCAGCATGGGCCCTGGCCTGCAGGCATCAAGCCTGTACATCCGCACCTGATGATGTACAAGTGTGTGGCGAAGCCATGGGTGATGCGCCTGGCTGCCCTGCTGCTAGGAGGCACCTCCTTCATGGTGGTGTGGTCAGAGGCCACCATTGGTCTGGGCCGCCGCCCCGATGTCTCCCCCTTCTCACTGGTCAGTGTCTTTGGCATTCGGTGACAACAGCACATTGGTTTGATCATGCAACACCCAAGGCTGTGACAGAAGTGCAAGAAGTCTCATCGATCACTGGCTTGCTGCTTGTAGTTGGATTGCTTGTTGTTGTTTGCCTGACTCATCATGCTTGCCAGTTGGCCATCAACACATCTCCCCTGCCCTCCAGCTCTTGGTGGCGCTTCTGTCTGGCCTCTGTGCTACCATACAAAAACACACAATTTCTCACCATCTAGTAGTCATAGTTGCTCTTGCCACTCTCACGGGTCCCATTCCTGGCCATTACGCTTACTGCCTTCACTCGTGTACGTTCCAAAACAAGGAGCTGCTTCACCTGATCAGTGTGTCCTGTTACCCTTTCTTGACAACGGCTGCTGCTGAATGCTATGTGATTGTCATGACTGGACTTGCTGCCTCTTGACCCTGCATTTCTGGCTGGTGCAATGGCCTTGTCTTGACCTTCACACATCTCCACACCTTGAACTGAACCATTACCAGCCTGCAGGCTATTCACAAGAGCAAGCATGGGGAGATGGGTACCCTGCTGCTGGTGATGGGACCCCTGGTGTACATGGTCATGTGCTGCCAGTTCAGCCTGCTGCGCCTGGGCTTCATCAAGGTCTTCACCTTCAGGCACCATGTGGTGCCGCACTGCACGCACTCCACCTCTCTGCTGCGCAATGGGGCCTGGGCCTGCCGCTTCATGGCCCCCATCTGCTACAACTACCTCCACGTCATCCGCATGCAGGACTACCTTGCCTCTGGACAGGTACTTTGCCTACAATTTTGCTGCTGTAGTTTGTGGATATGGTGTTGCTGTAGTTCTGGGAATGGTGACCGGACACTACAGGCACCTCTGCTGGATCCTGCTCTCGCCTGTGCTGGACTGGCTTCTTGTTTGTCAGACAGACTTTGTGAGCCACTGTTGCATACGCCCGTGTTTATGTATGCACCAGACTATCTGCTGGTAAACCAATAAGTATGTCTGTGGCTGCACATGTGCTGTTGCATTGTATTTACCTCTTCTGGCTGCAGACTTGGCAGCAGTTGCCTTTGGTGTATGCAAGTCTTGCAGGAAGAAGTGTGCAGGCAACGTAATGTTGTCCTGCTGTGCCACAATGTGCTGAGTGGTTCCACAGAATGAGTACGCAAATGCCAGACTTGACATGGTGTGATTTTGCAGACAATGGTGTTCAGCAAGAAGATGGGAGCTGCGTTGAATGATGTGCCCTTGTTTGGCACAGCCTTCAACAACTGGTTCCCTGTGGTGGTGCTCTTCTGGTGTGGGGCGCTGTTCCTGAAAGTGTGGCAGGTCATTGCGCGCCTCATTCTGCCAGCGCGCTTCCAGGTGCAGGACAGCGGCAGCAATGAGCACCTGGAGAGGGGCCAAGTCCTCATCAGGAAGGAGCAGGCACGCCCACTGCTCTCTGCCAAATGATGCTGTTCTTGTCACAATCACTGCATGCATTGGCTGACCATCTGGCATCGCTGGCCCTTGACTGGCTGGTACTGAGGCCCATGTGGTGAGTAGGTTCAAGTCGTTGCTGCTGTCATTCAGACCTGGCACAAAGACTGTGTCAGCAATTGTGGGTATACACACATATAACCAACAGAAAGAAGATCTGCTGATTCCATCGAGCGGTCTTTTGTTCTTCCAGCAAGCCTTGCCTCAGCAGATGAAGAGGCCATCTGATGTTGCATTTCAGAAGTGACTGACTGGTACTGAAGCCCATGTGAAGCAAATACATCAATCAGAGAGAAGATCTCTGCTGATTTCATCAAGCGATCTTCCAGCGAGCCTTGCTTCAGCAATTGAAGAGGCCATCTGATATTGCATCTCAGAATGGTGCTTCTAATACCAATTGTTATTAGCTCAGAACGAGGCTTCATCAAATTTGTTGCAAGGCAGCTGTCTTGTCATATTGTTGTCAGACTTGACATACTATCAAACGGCTCCAGAACCCAATCATCTGAAAGGAGACCAATAGAAAAGTAGGCAGCACTCTATGTGGCATGAGCTGAGCAACAACAACCCGGCAAGCGCTTTTTTTGGTGGCAAGGGCCCAGGGTTTCCACATACCCCACATCCCCCCCCCCCCACCCCCCATGCAATGCCACTGCACAAGTGGCAGGCAGCACAGTCTTGTTCCCCCTGTTGCTTTCTTTTCAGGGCTTTGTTTAACATAATTTTGGCAAACTGCATATTGTACAGGCTGTGTTTGAGTTCTTGTGGAGAGTGTCTGGGGCTACCAAAGATGTGCATTGCCCAACTTGCACATCTTGACCTGTACACTCTGCCAGTGCCAGTTCTGTTGCCAGTCTCACGAGTTGATCCAACACACTGCCTCTCACTTCTGTGGCATTTGTACTTTACTGTTAATTCGACTCGGGGCTGACTGACAATGCTGCTTAAAGGATGCAAGCCTGAGGGGGCTGCCCATTGCATCTTGCTTAGACATATGGGGCACAGTGGAGACTCCCGCCACCTCCCCAGCAAAGTCCCGCTGGTTCTCACGCAGCCAGAGTAAAGACATCAAAGCTGATGCTGCCTCCACCAAGCCTGCACGCTCCCGGTGGGCACTCCGTTAGCTCAAGAGCACTTCCATGTCTAGTGAGTTCCATGTCATCAAGCACCACAAGTGGAGCACACGAATACTAAATGCAACCCAGGCTTGCTGTTGTGTTGATGTGCAAGCATTTGGTCACAGCCTGGTTGTGCAGATGTGCAGCCTGTGTAGAGGGCTGCAGCTTTGTTGCGACGGGTGTAGCATCTGGATGCACATGCCCAGGATTGTTGTGGTTACTGTGTAGAAGACGTCTTCTTATGTCTGACTGCTGCTGCAGATCTGACATGGAGACAGCAGCAGCAGAGGGGCCAGCGCCGTCTTCTTGGTCACGTGCAGGCCTGTCAGCAGCTACTCAGCAAGCGCTGGCGGGAAGCCGCACGCAACAAGGCTACCCCAAGAGCAGCCCCTCTGGCAGAAGTGGTTCTGTTCAGGCTAGCCCAGTGGAACAACCAATGGGTCGCAGCAGTAGCAGGCACACAAGCAGCACTTCCTTGGTGGGCATGGACAGTAAGGCGAGCCAAGGTGCAGCATTGCAGCAAGGCGTCAAGGGAGGGCTGGACCAGATCTTTGCACGCATGTCACCTGGGGCAGATGATGATAGCCCTGACAGAATTGATGATGATGGAAGAGATGGGAATCTGCTGGGAGGGCAGGAAGACAGTTTGTATGGTTCCCATTATAAGTGGAAGCGGGAGAAATGATGAAGGAAATGAACCATAGACCAACCCCGTACATGCATTGTTGATTAAATTAAATAGACAAAGACACTGAGTAGGCCATATATGGTATATACATAACATGAGCAGAACATAACTGATGTGTTGCAAAATCAGCATTTCCACATCCTAGTTGCAGCTTTGTTAGATTCTTTGTGCTGTTTGTGATGTAAAGGACTAGTACTACGCTAATACAAGCCAAATCCAGCAGTGCCAAGATAAGAGCTGTTTATGCATGTCGAGGTCGACACGCTTGCACAGATGACACAGAGTGACCGTCCTGAAAGTATACATGGCTTCAGTTTTTCCAAGAGAGTAACACCATAAGATTAAAATGGAATTAAATATATTTCACAAATATCGCGCTTTATCTGTTCGCAGGATCCAGAGAGCCACTACTGTGACGTTTGCAAGCTTGGAAACGCGCTGAGTGGGCATTTCAGCGTCGTTTGTGTTATCTCACACAAAGATGGCATTGACTTGCGCGTCCGCCTTCACATCAAAGGCACCCGCTTTCGTCCAAACTCGCGGGCGTTCCACCGGTCGTGTTGCCTTGCCTTTGTCGCCAGTATGCTCAACAAAGCGTGTTGAGCAGACGAATGCACAGGCGGAGGTAAGCCAATGTCCTGTTGTACTGCGTGCGGTGTCATGGGTTCGAGACACGTCGAGCAGGCTGTCCTGTCATCAAGCCGGCATCGAGTTTTTCCGACGTGATCCTCCACGTGCAGGCCAGCTTGATCAAGCTTGCAGGCGTCAGCACAGCAGTGTCAACATTGCTAGCAGCAGGCAATGCCCAGGCCGCTCAGGAAGTTGCAGCCTTGGCTGCTCGGGACAACCGAGCCAGCACGCTGCTACTCTTGCTAGCCCCTGCTCTTGGCTGGGTCGCCTTCAACATCTTGGCCCCAGCATTGAACCAGCTGAAGGGCATGCAAAACGCCAAGCGTAGCGCTGCGATTGGGCTTGGCTTGAGCGCAGCAGCTCTTTTGTCTGCCCAGAACGCAGATGCAGCAGAAGAGATCGCTCAAGTGCGCTGTGTTGCTGATTGTATAACCTCTGATGCTGCTGACTGGGTCAGCAGAGTGCTCATATCTTGTTGCTTCTGCAGTTGGCTGCTGGCAGAGATAACAGGGTGTTCATCATTGCCACTCTGTTTGTGCCTGTTGTTGGCTGGGTCGGCTTCAACATCCTTGGGCCTGCTCTTAACCAGCTTCAGGCTCAGGTACAAAAGAATGTAGACGTGCCTGGAGTCAAAAGCAAGCTCAAGGGAAAAGGTGGTCGTAGATAGAATGATTGTGAAACTCTGAGAAGGCAAAATAACTCTGCCACAGTGTCTGTCGCCTTACATTTAGAAGTAGTACAGCCCCCAGCACAGACATTGTAGTGCTGCTGGCCTGTGACAGACCCCGATAGCAACAAATGATACAGTTTGTGACAGTGGTCTGTGTATCAGTTTTGTTCAGTTACAAAGCTTTGACTGTGGGCAGCATTCCACACTGTGAATGAATGCTTGGCAAAGCTTCATCACTTCTCTGTAATCCTGGGCTCTTAGTCATCATCAGCTTGTATGATGATGTCCTGCCCCTGTGGCAGTGCCCCAGTTTCCCTGCTGTTGTAGCATAGCGTGTAAAACACTTCTGTTGCAACACTTGAGTGACAGCATTACTGTATCCTGGTGTGCTGCTGGCAGATATAAGCCTCATGTTAATACATCATGCTACTGCATGCGCTCTGTACAACATGTGTCGTCATGTTGAAACCAGCTGGCAGGAGTGATTTCATGCAGCAGAGCTTCAAAGGCAATCAGCTGTTGTAAGCTGGTGTTCAGAAGAAGGAAGATGAGCATGAACTCACATTTGCAGCTGGTGACTAAGCATGTGTGTGCAGATAGTTGCATTTCTGGCAATGCTGCCCATGAGGCACACATGATACTGCTACAATTTGCATTGAATGATAAATGAACCACTCAATCCGGCAGAAACTGACGGCATGCAAAGCGTGCATAGCTCAGTATTTTGAGACAAAGTTGAACCTTCATGCTAGGTGGTGAATATTGTGAGCACTGTGCATTGGTCAGCCGAGCCAAGATTTCACAACTGACATGCAAGCATTTACATCACAATATACTGGAACAGATATTGATACCTTTAGACGTATCTACTGCACCAACCGCTTAAGGGAGACTTACATGCTTTCTGCTTGAGCTCGTCGGACCTAGACTCGGCATCTGACAGCTGACAGCTTGCAATTTGTAAGAGCCCTGGTGGCACACTGCCTCTGACATGCACAGTGTGCCTGACGACTACCATGCAGACTGAGACTGAGTGACAATATCATACTGGACACTGATCTCGACAGACTACTCAGCTTTTCTGACAAATGCAGCTTCAGGAACTGGCCATCAACATCGTACCACTGAAAGAAGAGTGTGTGTCTCAGCTGAAACACCTTAAAGTAAATTTACTTCAGAATCTGGGCAGGTGCAAAGTGTCACCATGGTGACCAAGATGTTGGCCAAGAGGTTTGCCAGGCTGTTGAGAAGTTTTTCCTTGCATGACATGCATCACCACCTACTCTTGTCAATTGTGGATTTTGTGTGTGCTAGGTCCGAAAACATGTCAAAATAATGGGGGTCTGGAATGCAAAATGGTATCATACTGATGCAAGGGCCCAGCAAAAAAATCAAAAAAGTTTTGTTTTCTGCACATGAAGTCTTTTTTGAAGAGTTCATTTGTTTAGGGTTCCAAAATTACGTAATGCATCGAGCCAAACCCTAAAAGGATCAGGGGACTGATTATTGTTGAGACCCCCATGCCAATTGTGGCCAAGTTCGCAAGCTTTCCTGCGACCAAGCGACACAAGGCATCCCGGCATTCCTTCTGGCTTTGGCGCCCAGAGCTGCGAAGCGCCAGCACCCTCAGGCTGCAACACGCGCAGCGCAGATTTTTGGCTTACGTGCTGATCGAAGCTAAGTTGCATTTCCCCGCGCTACAGGAGGCTTGGCTCGACTGCGATTTCGGGCTATTACAAACACCAGACGTGCGCAAAGATGTTCGTGGACTCATGGATGACTGACGCTGTCAAGCAGCGGAGATAGCCTGACCGACTGTTGAGGTGCTGCAGTGGATGTCAGCATTTTCACTCAAACAAACTGTAAACATAGCCTCCGACATGCCAAGCAAT
>JAABUP010005170.1_pt1 | contig 20297 bp, 15 predicted proteins | sample 5559201 | NCBI WGS metagenome assembly JAABUP01 (sample SAMN10711887, study PRJNA513373) | rock metagenome | isolation source: Antarctica rocks | place: Antarctica
TCGATCGCAGCTACCTGGGCGACTTCGAAGAGCAGCTGCACGCCAAGGACATCACCGCGATGGCGCACGCCGCGGTCCGGGCCCGGGCCGCGGTGACCGCGCTGCGGGTCGACCCGGCCTCGGCCCGGCACCGCGGCGACGACGCCCGCCGGGACCGGGAGGTTAGGGTCCGGCCCGGGGAGCCGGGGATGAGCGAGTGGTACGCCAGCCAGCCGGCCGAGGTCTCGGTTCGGGCGTGGGCCGCGATCGAGGCCCTGGCCGCGCAGTACGCCACCGCGAACCCCGCCCTGAACATCGGCCAGGCCCGGGCCGACGCGATGATGGACCTGATCCTCGCCCAGGCCAGCATCGAGACCACCATCGACCTGGTCATCCCCCTACCAGACCTCCACGACCACGACAGCGACCACCACCCCCACGACCGCGACCCCCACCCCTACGGCGACCGGGACCGGGACGGTGACGACCGGGACCGTGCCAGCGGCCACGACCCCGACCCCGACGAGCCGGGCTCCGCCGAGGCGGGCTCCGACGCGACCGGCACGACCGAGCGCCCGGGGTCCGCCGACCCGGGCCACGCCTTCACTCGCGTGGACTCGACGGGGTCGAGCGACCCGGGCGACGGCTTCACTCGCGCGACGCAGGCACCAGGGTCGGGTGACCGGGACCGCGCCGAGGCCGGCGGCGCGCTGATCGACAAGGTCCTGCGGGTCAGCTTCGGCGACCTGATGCACCGGCTGATGCCCGGCCGGTGCCGCTCCGGCGCGGTCCACCGACGCGTCGGGATCGTCCTGAACGAACACCTGACCACCTTGCTGGCCAACCCCGACACGCTCATCCGGATCCACGCCGCCGACCCGGCCACCGGCACCTTGACTCGGCACGACCCGACCACCTACCGCCCCGGCGCGCAGCTGGCCCGCGCCGTCCGAGCCCGGGACGGGACCTGCCGGATGCCCGGCTGCGCCACCCCGGCCGAACGCTGCCAGCTCGACCACGTCACCCCCTTCCCGCACGGCCCAACCCAGATCGGCAACCTCGCCAGCCTCTGCACCGCGCACCACGGCTTCAAACACCACGCCGGCTGGCACCTGTCAATGACCCCCGACGGGATCTGCACCTGGACCTCACCCCTACACCGCAGCTACACCACCCACCCCCAAGACCACCGCGACCTCGCCGCCTAACGCGACCACGGGACGACATCGACGCCCTCCACGCCGAGCACCACTGCCTCGACGTCACCCGCCGGCCTCAAGCGCCCCGGCGCCACTGAGCAAAGCGGCCCTTGAAAGGCTCCCATCGAGCTCTCTGACGTCCGGCCGAGAGGAGCCATGAGCCGGTGAGTTCGGTGCGGGGAATCACTGCACGCCGGGGACTGTTGCGGCCACCATGACCCGTATCGTCGCCCCCACCGGCTTTGGTGGCCCAGAGGTCCTCGCTCTCACCGAGGTCGGCATCCCGCAGCCGGGGGCCGGTGAGGTCCGGGTCGCGGTCCGCGCGATCAGCGTCAACCCCATCGACTGGAAGCTCTACTCCGGAGCCTTCGGCGACAGCCCCGACCTGCTCGGCGTCAGCGGGAACGAGGCCTCCGGCGTCGTCGACGCGGTGGGGGACGGCGTGGCGGACTGGGTCGTTGGGGAAGAGGTGGTCGTCTACCCGATTGACGGAAACGGCTACGCGGACCAGCTCGTCGTCGCCACAAGCTCACTCACGGCCAAGCCCGATGCGCTCCCCTTCGAGGTGGCAGCCGCCGTGCCCGTCGCCGGCGGCACCGGCACTCATGCGCTCGAGGCAGCAGCGGTGGTCGAGGGAGACACACTGCTCGTCCACGGCGCGGCCGGAGGCGTCGGCAGTGTCACCGTCCAGCTGGCTCGTCTTCGCGGAGCCCGGGTCATCGGCACCGCAAGGCTCGAGAACCACGACTTCCTCAGGTCCCTCGAGGTCGAGCCGGTCGAGTACGGTCCGGGGCTGGTCGACCGAGTCCGGGGTCTCGCACCCGACGGTGTCGATGCCGCCATCGACACCGTCGGCACGGACGAGGCGTTGGACACCTCGATCGAGCTCGTCCCGGACCGGCAACGCATCGTCACCATCGCGGCCCTGCACCGAGCGGCTGAGCTCGGCATCGTCGGCATCGGCGGTGGGCCGGGGGCCGACCCGGGCACGGAGATCAGGCGCGCGTCCGTGGCGGTGGTGGCAGCCCACGTGGCTGACGGCTCCCTCACCATCCCCGTCGACCGAATCTACCCCCTCACCGAGACGGCGCAGGCGCACCGCGACAGCATCAGCGGCCACACCCGGGGCAAGCTGGTCATTCTCCCCTGAGCACTCGGCTGCCTTCCACATCAGCGGTCTACAATCGGCGACCAGTAGACCCTTCGAACCACCCTTGACCACGGCGTCTTTCTCCACGGCGTCGGGAACGACGCAGAGAGCGAGCGATTGCTGATGACGGTCGACCGGGCCTACGACGTGCAGGAGATCGTGCGCGGTCTCACCACCGACGGCATCATCGCCAGCAAGGGCGCGTTCTCCCGGGACCGGGTGGAACAGGTCCGCGAGGACGTGGAGGCTGCGTTCGAGGAGGCCCGCTCCCGCGAAGGCGGCGCGGTGGGTCGCGGCCCGAACCGCTACTACGTCGAGATGCACCCCGAGGCACTGCGCGGCTTCGTCGAGCTGGTCGACCACCCGTGGGTGCGCGCCGTGAGCGAAGCGGTCCTGGGTCCGGAGTACACCATCGTCGAGGTGGGGTTCGACATCCCCTTCGCGGGCGCCGTCAACCAGCCGTGGCACCGGGACTTCGCCAGCCCTGAGGCGACCACCAAGGAGCACCGGCTCAACTCGCTCGCCTTCAACCTGACCTGTGTCGACACGGCGGAGGACATGGGCCCGTTCGAGATCGCGCCCGGGACGCAGTGGCTGGACTCGCCCGAGTACGAGTACGGCATGTTCCCACCCACGTCGCACTGGCCCCAGTTCGAGGAGCTCGCCGTCCGCAAGTACCCCAAGATGGGTGACATCTCGGCCCGCTCGGCGCTGACCATCCACCGGGGGACGGTCAACCACTCCCAGAAGTCGCGGCCGGTGCTCGTGCTCGGCGTGGACGGTCCCGACGCCACGAACGGCGCCCAGCACGACCTGGCGGTGACCAAGGACTACTGGAGCCGGCTGCCGGAGCGGGTGCGGGCCCACCTCACGTGCCCCATCGTGGACCGGCTTGAGCCGATCGTGCAGAAGCACCAGATCGAGGGCTTGGTGATGGGCGCTCCCTGAGCAGCCCCTGCCAGCCGTCGAGCGCCTGAGCTCCGAGCGCCTGAGCTCCGAGCGCCTCAGCTCCGAGCTCCGAGCTCCGAGCTCCGAGCTCCGACAGCATGCGTGGTCTCTCATCCGGATAGGTTGGCCGCATGGCTGCCAAGGCTGGCTCACCCAGCGTCGAGCTGGAGGTCGGCGACCGGACCGTTCGGATCAGCAACCCCGACCGGGTCTACTTCCCGGCGCACGGCTGGACGAAGCTCGACCTCGTCAACTACTACATCAGCGTCGGTGACGGCATCGTCAACGCACTGCGGGACCGGCCCTGCATGATGCACCGCTTCCCCGAGGGCCTCGCCGGCGAGAAGGTCCATCAGAAGCGCGTCCCCCACGGCGCGCCGCCGTGGCTCGAGACGGTGCGGGTGTCGTTCCCGCGCTACAACCGCACCGCCGACGAGCTCTGCGTGACCGAGCTCGCCGCCGTGGTCTGGGCGGTCCAGATGTCGACCGTCGAGTTCCACCCCTGGAACTCCAGGCGCTTCGACACCGAGGCACCGGACGAGTGGCGGATCGACCTGGACCCCATGCCGCAGTGCGACTTCGCTACGGTCCGTCAGGTGGCGCACGTCGCGCGGGAGGTCCTCGACGAGCTCGGTGCGACCGGGTTCCCCAAGACGTCCGGCGGCGCCGGCCTGCACATCTACGTGCGGATCGAGCCGGACTGGGGCTTTACCGACGTCCGCAGGGCCGCCCTCGCCTTCGCCCGCGAGGTAGAGCGCCGTGCGGGAGGCGACGCGACCACCACCTGGTGGCGCAAGGACCGCGACCCGAGGACGGTCTTCCTCGACTACAACCAGAACGCCCGCGACCACACCATCGCCAGCGCCTACTCCGTCCGAGGAGTCCCCGACGGCACCGTCTCCACCCCGATCGCCTGGGACGAGGTCGACGACGTCGAGCCGCGCGAGCTCACCCTCGCGACGGTGCCCGCCCGGTATGCCGCGAGAGGTGACCTCCACGCCGGCATCGACGACACGGCATACCGGCTCGACCAGCTGATCGAGTGGGCCGAGCGCGACGAGCGGGCCGGACAGAGCGTCCCCGACGCCGATGAGTGAGGCGCAGCCGCAGCTGACCGACGGGGTCATCACCCTGCGGCCGTGGAGCGACGACGACGTGGACGCAGCGGTGGCCGGGCACGACGCGGAGATCGCTCACTGGTTCGGCTTCCCCGCGCCGCAGCCGACGCGCGAGCAGCACCAGAAGGCGGTCGAGGACTGGCGACGCGACTACGCCGACGGACGCCGACGGGTCAGCTTCGTCGTGGAGCGGGACGGCGACGTCGTCGGCACCGTCGAGGTGCGCGACATCGGCGGCAGCGTGGGAGAGCTCTCCTGGGTCCTGTATGGCGGGCAGCGCGGTCGCGGCTCCGCCACCCGGGCGGTGCGGCTGCTCGTCGACTACGCGCTCGGCGAGCTGGGCATGACGAGGCTGCAGGCGCGGGTCGAGCCGGAGAACGGTCGGTCGGTGCGGGTGGCCACGAGGTCTGGGCTGCGACGTGAGGGCGTCATTCGGGTCGCCCCCGGGACCGGCGAGCGGCCGGAGACCACGGAGTACGTCCTCCTGGCCCGACTGCGTGACGACCCACCGATCACGCAGCCCGAGTCCTTCCGAGCCCTGCTCAACTCGTTCCTGCCCCGCAAGCGGGCGATCGCGCAGATGCTCGTGCGCGACCGCGGCGGCCAGGTGCTGCTGTGCCAGCTGACCTACAAGGACGACTGGGACCTGCCGGGGGGTGTCGTCGAGGTGCACGAGTCGCCGCGGCTCGCGGTCGTCCGTGAGGTCGAGGAGGAGCTGCGGCTCGACATCCCGGCGGGGCGCCTCCTGCTCACCGACTGGCTGCCCTCGTGGAGCGGCTGGGACGACGCGTTGTGCCTGGTCTTCGACGGCGGCGTCCATGAGACGTCCGTGGCGGGGCAGGCGGTCCTGCAGCCCCGAGAGATCCGCTCCGCCGAGTTCTGCAGCGTGGATCAGGTCCGCGAGCGTTGTGCCGACTTCACGGCGAGACGGATCGAGTCAGCGTTGGCCAACGTCGCCCGGGGCGGCCCGGGTTACACGGAGTCCGGCCGACGCACCTGACCCCCCCGGCCTGTCAGGTGCGTCTCACTTCGCGAGCCTGCTCCGCTTGCGGTGAGGCCCGGCATACGATAGTTGACGGGCCAACGACCACGTGGCCGGACGTACGACGAAGCCTGGTGATCCTGGGGCATGACCTCCACAACCGAGCGCCTCCACCGCGTCGTCATCCGGTTTGCCGGCGACTCCGGCGACGGGATGCAGCTCACCGGCGACCGGTTCACGACGGACGCCGCGATCCTTGGGAACGACCTGTCGACCCTGCCGAACTTCCCGGCCGAGATCCGGGCTCCGCAGGGCACCCTGCCGGGGGTCTCGAGCTTCCAGCTGCACTTCGCCGACCACGACGTGCTGACCCCGGGCGATGAGCCGGATGTGCTCGTGGCGATGAACCCGGCGGCGCTCAAGGCCAACCTCAGCGACGTGCCGCGCGGCGCGACGATCATCGTCAACACCGACGAGTTCACCAAGCGCAACCTGGCCAAGGTGGGTTACGTCAGCTCGCCCCTCGACGACGGCACGCTCGAGAGCTACCACGTGCATGCCCTGGCGCTGACCTCGATCACCGTTGCCGCCCTGGCCGACCACGATCTGACCCGCAAGGACAAGGAGCGCGCGAAGAACATGTTCGCGCTGGGCCTGCTGTCGTGGCTCTACACCCGCCCGACGACGACGACCGAGCGCTTCCTGACCGCGAAGTTCGGGTCCCAGCCGGCACTGCTCGAGGCCAACCTCGCGGCACTGCGCGCCGGGGTGAGCTACGGCGAGACGACCGAGGACTTCGCGCACCGCTACGAGATCGGCCCCGCGCCGATGTCCGCCGGCCGCTATCGCAACATCACCGGCAACGTCGCCCTCTCCTACGGTCTGGTCACCGCCGCGCACCAGGCCGGCATCCCGGTCGTCCTCGGCTCCTACCCCATCACCCCGGCCTCGGACATCCTCCACACGCTGGCCGGGCTCAAGCGCTTCGGCGTGACGACGATCCAGGCCGAGGACGAGATCGCCGGTGTCGGCGCCGCCCTCGGGGCCTCGTTCGGTGGGTCGCTCGGCGTCACGACGACGTCCGGCCCGGGCCTCGCCCTCAAGGCGGAGACGATCGGGCTCGCGGTCTCCCTCGAGCTGCCCCTCGTCATCTGCGACATCCAGCGCGGCGGACCGTCGACCGGCCTGCCGACGAAGACGGAGCAGGCCGACCTCCTGCAGGCGATGTTCGGCCGCAACGGCGAGTCGCCCGTCGCGATCCTCGCACCGCAGTCACCCGCCGACTGTTTCGACATCGCTGTCGAGGCGGTCCGCATCGCGACGACCTACCGCACGCCGGTCATCCTCCTCTCGGACGGCTACCTCGCGAACGGCTCGGAGCCCTGGTCCATCCCGGCACTACACAGCCTGCCTCGGTTCACCGTCGACTTCACCACCGAGCCGAACGCGGTGGACTCCGACGGCAAGCCGGTCTTCCACCCCTACCAGCGTGACCCCGAGACGCTCGCCCGTCCGTGGGCCGTGCCGGGGACGGCCGGCCTGGAGCACCGGATCGGCGGCATCGAGAAGGCCAACATCACCGGCAACATCTCCTACGACCCGGACAACCACGACCTCATGACCCGGCTGCGGGCCGGCAAGATCGAGGGAATCGCGAAGTCCGTCGCACCGCTGGAGGTGGATGACCCATCAGGGCAGGCCGAGGTGCTCGTCCTCGGCTGGGGGTCGACCTACGGGCCGATCAGGTCGGCCATCCGCGAGCTGCGCACTCAGGGCATCAACGTCGCCCAGGCACACCTGCGGCACCTCAACCCCTTCCCGTCCAACACCGGCGACGTCCTGCGGGCCTACCGCCAGGTCCTCGTCCCGGAGATGAACCTCGGCCAGCTCGCCCTGCTCCTGCGGGCGCGCTACCTCGTCGACATCCAGTCCCACACCGCGGTCCGCGGTCTGCCCTTCCCCTCGAGCGAGCTCGAAGAGGTCATCCAGAAAGCAGTGAACGCATGAGCACCGTCGAGCTCGGTATGCCGGGCAGCGGCACGGCCGGAGTCCCCACCCTTCCCGAGGGGTCGGCGCCCCAGACCAAGAAGGAGTTCACCTCCGACCAGGAGGTCCGCTGGTGCCCGGGGTGTGGCGATTACGCCATCCTCGCAGCCGTCCAGGGCTTCCTCCCAGAGCTGGGCCTCAAGCGGGAGAACGTCGTCTTCGTGTCCGGCATCGGCTGCTCGTCCCGCTTTCCGTACTACCTCGACACCTACGGCCTGCACTCAATCCACGGCCGTGCGCCGGCCATCGCGACCGGGCTGGCGACGTCGCGGTCGGACCTGTCCGTGTTCGTCGTGACCGGTGACGGGGACGCCCTGTCGATCGGCGGCAACCACCTCATCCACGCGCTGCGCCGCAACGTCAACCTGACCATCCTGCTGTTCAACAACGAGATCTACGGCCTGACCAAGGGCCAGTACTCGCCGACGTCGCGGGTCGGCGCCGTGACGAAGTCGACGCCCCTCGGCTCGGTCGACAACCCGTTCAACCCGGTCAGCCTCGCTCTCGGCGCGGAGGCCACCTTCGTCGCCCGCACCATGGACTCCGACCGCAAGCACCTCACGAGCATCCTTCGCGCAGCCACCGCGCACCGGGGGACGTCGCTCGTCGAGATCTACCAGAACTGCCCGATCTTCAACGACGGCGCCTTCGACGTCCTCAAGGACCGCACCGAGGCCAAGGCTCGGATCCTCCACCTGGTTGACGGCCAGGAGGTGGCGGCGGGTGAGAACGTCGTCGTCCGGCAGGATGACGGCGGCCTGGCGGTGGTCGCCCGCGCTGATGCCGACCCCACCCGGATCATCCGCCACCGGGTGCACGCGGACGACCCTTCCATGGCGTTCGCCCTGTCCCGACTCGACGACCCGAGCCTTGGTCACGTGCCGATGGGGATCTTCCGCAGCGTCCAGCGCCCCACCTACGACGACCTGGTCCGGGGCCAGATCGACGCCGCGGTCGAGCGGTCCGGTGGTACCGCGGGCGACGACGACCTGTCCGCCCTGCTCGCCGGCAAGGACTCGTGGACCGTGGGCGGGTGAGCTCACCGCCGACGTCCTCTCCAGCCGCACCGACGTCACGGCTGGGTGATGCCCCGGGCGAAGGCCGCCGCGGTTCGCTCGCCGGCCTGGCGGCATACACCGTATGGGGGGTCTTCCCGCTCTATTTCCATGCCCTGGCACCCACCGGCGCCTGGGAGATCCTCGCGCATCGCATCGTCTGGACCCTGCTCCTCTGCGTCCTGATCCTCCTCGCCCGGCGCGAACTGGGCTGGATCCGCCCGCTGCTCGGCCGCCCCCGAATGCTCGCCGGGATCGCCGTCGCAGCGGTGCTCATCGCCGTCAACTGGGTCGTCTACGTCGCGGCGGTCGCGGCCGGTCAGGTCACCGACGCGTCCCTCGGGTACTTCCTCAACCCGATCGTCACGGTCGCGCTCGGCGTGCTCGTCCTCGGCGAGCGGCTGCGCCGGCCGCAGTGGGTCGCCGTGGGCATCGGCTTCCTCGCCGGCGTCTACCTGTCGGTCGCGGGCGGCCGAGTGCCGTGGATCGCGCTGACGCTGGCGTTCTCGTTCGCGCTGTACGGCCTGACGAAGAAGAAGCTCGGTGCCACGCTGCCGGCGCTGCACGGGCTCACCGTAGAGACGGTGGTCCTGACCCCGGTCGCCCTCGGGATCATCGGGTGGCTCGGCGTCTCGGGCACGCAGACCTTCACCGGTGGCGCGCCGGTGCACCCGGGGCTGCTCGTCCTCTCGGGTCTGCTGACCGCGGTGCCGATGTTGCTGTTCGCCACAGCCGCCCGCCGGGTGCCGCTGACGACGATGGGCCTGCTCCAGTTCGTCACGCCGGTCATGCAGCTGATCTGTGGCGTCTGGCTGCTCGGTGAGCACATGAGCCGAGCCCGCTGGATCGGGTTCGGCTTCGTGTGGCTCGCGCTGGCCCTGCTGTCGTTCGACACGCTGGTCAACCGAGGGTCCCGGGCCGCGCATCGCGTCGAGGATGACCCACCGCAAGCGGGCGACCGGCGCGCCGGCGGTGTGACGTGCGAGCCCACGCCGTGAACGGCTCGGCGCGCACAGCCGGTTGTCTCAACCTCGGACACGACCGGCTCGAGGCGACGCACCCGACCACCTGCAACCGGCATACCGAGCCGCCAACGGCGCGCGACACTCGAGGCCAATGGTGTCGTTCCTCGTCCCGCGGCCGACGAGGGTGCGAACCGACGCGCTGATCCCGTGGTCGCCGCGGTCAGTGGTGAACGACGGCGAAGGTCGCGACGGCATGGGCCACCGTGCGGCCGTCCTGCTCGATGTCGGCGTCGCAGACGAGCAGGTGCTCGCCACGGCTGCGGACCTGGGCCGTGGCGACCAGCCGTCCGGCACGGGCCGGGGTGAGGTAGGTGACCGTCAGCTGGCTGGTCGCTGCGCCGTCGTCGTCATCGGAACTGCTGCGGGCGGCCAGCCCCATCGCGGTGTCGACCAGCGTCGCCAGGACACCCCCGTGCACCGCGCCGGCCTGGTTCATGTGCTCTTCACCGGCGTCGAGCTCCAAGCGGGCTCGCCCGTCCTCGGCGTCTGACGCGCGCATTCCGACGAAGCCCGGGAAGCCCTCCATCCTTGTCGTGTACCCAGCGCGGCGACTCTCGAACGTCAACGGATCCGTGGGGTTTGGTCGCCCATCCCCCACGTCCAGTGCCGCCCAGCACCCGGCTGCTAGCCGAGAGAGAAGGTCTGACCGTTTTCGGCCATCTGCCGCAGCTCGTCCTCGAGGTCGTCACCCGCGACGAGCAGCCCCGCCAGCAGCTCTGGCTCACGGGTCAGCGCCCGGAAGGCGTGCGAGACGAGGACCCCATGCGTGGGGCGGTGGAGCACGGTGATGTCATCGCCGGCCCGAACGGTGCCTGGCGTCATGACGGACAGGTAGGCGCCCGACTTCGCGGCGAGGGTGAACGTCTGGAGCCACCCGCGCTCGGCGATGTGGGCACGGAAGGTATGACATGGGATGCGCGGCCCGGTGACCTTCAGCTCGACCTGCTCACCGACCCGCCAACGCTCACCGAGCACGGCGTCGCTGACGACGAGGCCGGACGTCGTGAGGTTCTCACCGAAGGTGCCGTTGGCGAGCGGCCGGCCCAGCATGTCCTGCCACTCGTCCAGCTCCTCGCGCGCAAAGGCGTAGACCGCCTGGCTGTTGCCGCCGTGGTCGCGGTGGTTCCCGATCTCGTCACCGACGAGCCCGCTCCCCAGGCCTTGCGCTTTGGACCCGGGGGCGCGGACCTCGACGGGGCCGAGCGCAGGGCCTTTGGCGATGCCGGTCGGCCTGCCCGTGGATGCAGGGCTCGGCTGCAGGCTGGCGACGTTCACGGTCAGAAGTGCGGCCACGCCGTCACCCTAGCCGCGCGTGTTGAGCTCCCACGACCGAGATCGTCCGCGGTCCGCGCACATCGAGACGGCGAACAAGCGCAGACGAATCTCGGGTGCGGCATTCGTCCGCGATCGGCCCGTGTGGGAACGGCGAACAACCGCAGACGAATCCCCACGGGGCCACCGCAGACGAATCCGGACGGGACACCGCGAACGAATTCGAGGCCGGATCAGCCGACGCGGTCGACGACTGAGGTCACGAGCCCCTCGAGGGCGGCCTTGGCGTCGCCCTCGGGCAGCGGCGCCAACAGGTCGCTCGCCCGCTGACCGACCCCCAGGGTCTCCCGGCGGGCCCGCTCGAGCGCCGCGTTGCGGCGCAGCAGGCCGAGCGCCTCGGCGTGGAGCAGGTCGTCGTGAAGGGCCTGCCCGAGAAGCTCCCGCAGGCGCGCGTCTGCCGGGGCCGTGGAGGCCTTCGCGTAGAGGACCGCGAGGGTGTCGACGCCCTCACGCAGGTCGGTCCCCGGGCTCTTGCCGGTCTCCGAGGCCTCGGAGGTGATGTCGATGAGGTCGTCGGCTAGCTGGAAGGCGACGCCGAGGCGCTCGCCGTAGGCGCGCATCACCTCGACGTGCTCGGCGGAGCCACCGCTGAACATCGCGCCGTACTGGGCCGCGGTCGCGATGAGCGCTCCCGTCTTGTCGGCCAGCACCTCGAGGTAGTAGACGACCGGGTCTGCCCCGGGAGGGCAGGGCCGGTCGTCGCGGATCTGCCCCGAGCACAGCCGCACAAAGGTCTGCGCCTGGATCAGGACCGCCTCGGGGCCCAGGGCGGCCACCAGCTCCGACGCCTTGCCGAAGAGCAGGTCGCCGATGAGGATCGCCGTGGAGTTGCCGTACTTCGCGTTGGCGCTCGGCACGCCACGGCGCACGTCGGCTCCATCCATGACGTCGTCGTGGTAGAGCGACGCGAGGTGGGTCAGCTCGACACCGGTCGCCGCCGCAACGACGCTGTCGTTCACTCCGGACCCCAGCTCTGCGGCGAGCAGGGTGAGCAGCGGCCGCAACCGCTTCCCGCCGGCCTCGGTGAGGTGCGCGGACGCCTCGGCGACCAGCGGGTCGTCGTGGTCGACGGTCCGCAAGATCAGGTCGTCGACCCGAGCCAGGCCCTCCTGCAGACGTGACCACAGGGCCGGAGTCACCCCCGGGACGGCCATGACGGCGGGCGGTGCGTTCATCGCAGGAACTGTGATGCGTTACCGGCCAGGGTCAGCAGCCCCGAGGGGGCCACGCCGAGGACGAGGGTGAAGAGGGCACCGACGCCGATGACCGACTTCGTCATCCACGACGGGGTCACCACGGCGACCGAGTCGTTCTGGGCCTCGGTGAAGTACATCAGGACGATCATCCGCACGTAGACGAACACCGTGATCGCGCTGCACAGGAGGCCGACGACGACCAAGAGCGTGCCCGTGCCACCCGAGCGCAGCGCCGGCTCGAAGACAGCGAACTTCGCCGTGAAGCCGGACGTCAGCGGGATCCCGGCGAACGCGAGCAGGAGGAAGGCGAAGATGCCCGCCGTCAGGGGATGACGCTTGCCCAGCCCTGCCCACTGGGACAGGTGGCTCGCCTCCGAACCGCTGTCGCGCACGAGTCCGACGATGGCGAAGGCGGTCATCGTCATCAGGCCGTAGCAGACGAGGTAGAACATCACGCCGCTCACACCGGTCTTGTCGAAGGCCAGGACCCCGACGAGGATGAAGCCGGCGTGGGCGATGGAGGAGTAGGCGAGCAGCCGCTTGACGTCCGTCTGCGTCACCGACAGGACCGCGCCGACGACCATCGTGAGGATTGCGACGATGCTGATCGCCGGTGCCCAGTCCCAGCGGTCGGCCTCGATCCCGACGTAGACCAGGCGCAGGATGGCGCCGAAGGCGGCGAGCTTCGTGGCGGCCGCCATGAAGCCGGTCACCGGCGTCGGGGCGCCCTGGTAGACATCCGGAGTCCACGAGTGGAACGGCACGGCACCGACCTTGAAGAGCAACCCGACGGCGACCAGGATGACGCCGGGCACGAGCAGGCCGGCCAGCTCCGTGCCGCCCTGCGGTATCGAGGTCGCGATGTCACCGAGGTAGACGGAGCCGGAGTAGCCGAAGAGCAGGGCGGTGCCGAAGAGGAAGAACGCCGACGAGAACGCACCGAGCAGGAAGTACTTCAGCGACGCCTCCTGCGAGAGCAGGCGGCGGCGACGCGCCAGCCCGGTGAGGATGTAGAGCGGAAGCGAGAGCACCTCGAGGGCGATGAACATCGTCAGCAGGTCACCGGCCGCCGGAAAGAGCATCATGCCTGCGACGGAGAACAGGATCAGCGGGAAGACCTCGGAGGTCATCACCCCGGCGCGCAGGGCAACGGCCTCCTGGCCGGACCCCGGGGTGGCCGCCCCCATGGGGGTGAAGGCCTCCGCCCCGACGCCGCCGAGCCGCTCACCCATGTTGAGCACGCCCAGCGCCGCGAAGAGCAGCACGGCGCCCTGGAGGAAGAGCGTCGGCCCGTCGACGACGACCGAACCGGTGACCAGGCCGCCGACGCCGACCAGCCCCGCGGTCTGGACCTGGTGGTGGACGGCGATGAGGACGAGCGCCAGGAAGGCCGCGAGGAGACCCAGAAGGGCGATGCCCATCTGGACGACATACCGGCGCCTGCGGGGGACGAACGCCTCGACGAGAACACCGATGATCGCCACCCCGAGGACGATGAGCAGGGGCGACAGCGCGCCGTAGTCCAGTGTGGCCGGCGTGAACTCGCCCGGCATGGCGGCCGTCACTTGGTGCCTCCTTGGACGTCGGCAACGGGCACGATCGGAGCGGGGTCGCTCACCCCGACGTGGCTCAGCGTCGTCCTGACGGCCGGGTTGATGATGTCGAGAACCGGCTTCGGATAGAAGCCGAGCACGAGGAACAGGGCGATCAGCGGAGCGACGACCCACTTCTCCCGGACGCCGAGGTCGTGCGTGCCCACGGCACTCTCCGGCAGCGGGCCGGTCATCATCCGCTTGTAGGTGAGCAGGATGTAGAGCGAGGCGAGGATGATCCCGATCGTCGCGACGACCGCCGCCACCTGGTATCGCTGGAACGTGCCCACCAGGGTGAGGAACTCGGCATTGAACGCGCCGAGGCCCGGCAGCCCCAGCCCCGAGAGTCCAGCGATGAGGAAGGCGCCACCCAGTGCCGGCGTGAGCCGTTGCCAACCACCGAAGTCCGCGATGCGTCTGCTCCCCCGGCGGCTGATGAGCATCCCCCCGAAGAGGAACAGCGCCGCCGTCGTGAACCCGTGGTTGACCATGTAGAGCGTCGCGCCGGCACCACCGGTCGTTGTCATGGCGAAGATCGCGATGACGATGAAGCCGAAGTGGCTGATGGAGGTGTAGGCGATCAGCCGCATGAGGTCGGTCTGGCCGATGGCGAGCACGGCGCCGTAGAGCACCGAGATGACTGCCAGAGTGATGACGACGGGTGTCGCCCACTTGCTCGCCTCCGGGAACAGCTGGAGGCAGAAGCGGATCATCCCGTAGGTGCCGACCTTGTCGAGCACACCGACGAGCAGCGTCGCCGTTGCCGGCCTCGCCTCGGATGCGGCATCGGGAAGCCACGTATGGAACGGGAACATCGGGGCCTTGACCGCGAAGGCGAAGAAGAAGCCGAGGAACAGCAGCCGCTCGGTCGTCCCGTCGATCTGCAGGCCGGTCAGCCTGGAGATCAGGAAACCCTCCGTGCCGCCAGGGCCCTGGACGTAGAGACCGATGACGGCGGCCAGCATGACCAGCCCGCCGAGGAGGGAGAACAGGAGGAACTTCATCGAGGCGTACTGGCGGCGGGGGCCGCCGTACTGACCGATGAGGAAGTAGACCGGGATGAGCATGGCCTCGAAGAAGACGTAGAACAGGAACACGTCGGTCGCGGCGAACACGCCGACCATGAACGTCTCGAGGACGAGCATCAGGGCGAAGTAGTTCTTCTCCCGGGGTGTTCCCTCCTCGCCCGGCAGGTCGGGCCACGCCGCGAGCAGGCAGATCGGCGTGAGGATCGTCGACATGACGATGAGCGTCAGGGCGATCCCGTCCACGCCAAGGGCATAGCTGACCCCGAACTGGGGGATCCACCGGTGCTGCTCGACGAGCTGGAACTGCTGGGTAGAGCCGGCCCGGAACTGCAGCGCTGCGGCGATCGAGAAGAGCAGCGTCACGACGGAGAAGCCGACGGCGAGGTGCTTGGCGCGGTCGGCGAGCCGCGCCGGCAGGAGCCAGATGATGATCGCACCGACGAGCGGGAGAACGCCGATGATCGTCAGCCAGGGGAACTGGTTCATCACTGCATCACCCACAGGGCGCCGAGGATGACGACGACGCCGGTGAGCATGGTCAGGGCATAGGACCGGGCGAAACCGTTCTGGAGCCTGCGCAGCCACGACGAACTGCCACCGATGAAGGCGGCGAGCCCCCCGGCGGCGCCGTCGACTCCGCGGCTGTCGGCAAAGACGAGCGAGCGGGTCACCCGGATACCCGGACGCATGAACACCCCTTCGTTGACGTCGTCCTGGTAAAGGTCGCGGCGAGCGGCCCGGACGGCGAGGCTGCCGCGCGGAGCCACCGCCGGCACCGCATCACGCACGTAGCGCAGCCACGCGAGCCCTGCGCCGAGGAGCACCAGCAGGAGGGTGAGGCCCATCAGCACGTTGGCCGGGAGAACCGGCTCGTGCTCGGCCCCCTCTTGGGCACCGAAGACGGGGGCTAGCCAGCTCTGGAGCAGGCTCGTCTTGCCGAAGCCGAGGAAGATGCCGAGGACCGCCGACCCCACCGCCAGCACAATCATCGGCACGGTCATCGTCAGGGGCGACTCGTGCGGATGCACGTCGTCGGTCCACCGCCGCTTGCCGTGGAACGTCATGAGGAACAGCCGGGACATGTAGAACGCCGTGATGCCTGCGCCGATCAGCGCCGCCATCCCGAAGACCCATGGTCGCCAGCCCTCGCCGATGAACGCCGCCTCGATGATCTTGTCCTTGCTCCAGAACCCGGAGAACGGTGGCACGCCGAGGATCGCGAGCCAGCCGAGCCCGAAGGTGACCCAGGTGATCTTCATGACCGTGGACAGGCCACCGAACCGGCGCATGTTGACCTGGTCGTCCATACCGTGCATGACCGACCCGGCTCCGAGGAACATCCCCGCCTTGAAGAAGCCGTGCGTCAGCAGATGGAAGATCGCGAAGACGTAGCCCACCGGCCCCAGCCCGGCGGCCAGCATCATGTAGCCGATCTGGCTCATCGTCGACGCCGCCAGCGCCTTCTTCATGTCGTCCTTGGCGCATCCGACGATGGCCCCGAAGACCAGGGTGACGGCGCCCACGATGACGACCGCAAGCTGCGCGTTGGGCGCCGCCTCGAAGATCGCGTGGCTGCGCACGACGAGGTAGACACCGGCCGTGACCATCGTCGCTGCGTGGATGAGGGCGGAGACGGGAGTCGGGCCGGCCATCGCGTCGCCGAGCCAGCTCTGCAGCGGGAACTGCGCGGACTTGCCGCAGGCGCCGAGCAGCAGGAAGAGGCCCATTGCGGTTAAGGCGGCCTGGTTCGCTTGCGCCACACCGGCGTTCACCGAGGCGAAGTCGACCTTGCCGAACTGCCAGAACATGATCATGATCGCGACGGAGAGGCCGAGGTCACCGACCCGGTTGACGACGAAGGCCTTGTTCGCCGCTGTGGCATACGCCGGGTTGTGGTTCCAGAAGCCGATGAGCAGCCACGATGCGAGACCGACCCCCTCCCAGCCGACATAGAGCAGCAGGTAGGAGTCGGCCAGCACGAGGAGGAGCATCGAGGCGACGAACAGGTTGAGGTAGGCGAAGAACTTCCGCTTGTCCGGGTCGTGCTCCATATAGCCGAGCGAGTAGACGTGGATCAGCGACCCGACGAAGGTGATGAGCATGACGAACGCCAGCGACAGCGGGTCCAGCAGCAGTCCCGCGTCGAGGTTGAACTGACCGGCCGGAAGCCAGGTGAAGAGGTGCAGCTGCTGCGCCCGGTCGGCGTCCACGCGGCCGATCATGCTGAGGATGACCACGAGCCCGACGACGAAGGACGACCAGGAGAGCAGCGTCGCCAGCACCGGCCCGAAGCGGTCGGTGCGGCGTCCACCGACGAGGAGGATCGCCGCGCCGGCGAGTGGCAGGACGACCAGCAGCCACGCGTATGCCGTGACGCCCGTCGCGTGCCCCGGGGCACCCGGCGCCTCGCTCGCGAGGGCCACCGGCCCGGCATACGAGCCGAGCGCGTTGGAGAGTGTTTGCACGCCTGGTCGCTCCTTAAAGCTTCAGCAGGTTGGCATCGTCGACCGAGGCCGAGCGGCGGGCACGGAAGATCGCCATGATGATGGCCAGCCCGACGACCACCTCGGCCGCGGCGACGACCATGACGAATAGGGCAATCACCTGCCCGTCGAGGGTCCCCCGGATGCGGGCGAAGGTGACGAAGGCGAGGTTCGTCGCGTTGAGCATCATCTCGACGCCCATGAAGACGATGATCGCGTTGCGGCGCAGGAGCACCGCGGCGGCGCCGATCGAGAACAGGGCCGTCGACAGGAACAGGTAGTGGCTCAGGCTCATCGGGCTGACCCCTCCTCGATCTCGCTCTCGATCGCCTGCTCGGCCGCGTGGTACTTCGCGGGCGCCGTGACCTGGTCGCGAGAGACGAGGACCCGCGAGACCGAGATCTCGCTCGGCGTGCCGTCCGGCAGGAGTGCCGGAGTGTCGACGGCATTGTGGCGCGCGTAGACGCCGGGGGCGGGCAGCCCGGCGACATAGGTGTTCTCCCGCACGCGCCGCTCGGCCCAGTCGCGCTGGGAGAGCTTCTCGCCGATCCGCTCGCGGTGGGTGAGCACCATCGCGCCGATGGCGGCCGTGATGAGCAGCGCCGACGTGATCTCGAACGCCCAGACGTACTTGCCGAAGATGAGGTTGGCGACGCCGCTGACGTTGCCGGTCTCGTTGTTGACCGCCGCAACCCCTTGGGGCACCGGCAGGGTCAGCGACCCGAGCGCGAAGAACATCACCCCGGCCAGTCCGAGCGAGATGACCAGGCCGGCAGCCTTCTGTCCCTTGATCGTCTCCACGAGCGAGTCGGAGGAGTCGACGCCGACGAGCATGAGCACGAACAGGAAGAGCATCATCACGGCGCCGGTGTAGACGAAGACCTGGACGATGCCGAGGAACTCGGCGTTCTGGACGATGTAGAGCACGCCGAGGTTGACCATGACGAAGGCCGTGCACAACGCGGCGTAGACCGCCTTGCGGACGAAGAGCAAGCCGAGCGCGGCCAGCACCATGAGCGGCGCGAGGACCCAGAAGACGACGGCCTCACCGGTCGAGGTCATCGGGCCACCTCCTCGGACTCGGCGAAGCCCTCCGTATCCGCGAAGCCACCACTCTGGGCACCGCCCGGGGCGTCCCCGCCGTCGGCGTGGGGGGAGGCATGAGCGTCGACCCACGCCTGCTGCTCGGGCGTCGCGCGGGCGACCTTGCCCTGGTAGTAGTCCCCCTCCTCCATGCCCGCGACCATGGGGTGCGGGGCGGGCAGCATGCCCTCCTGGACGGGGGCGAGGAGCTGGTCCTTGGTGAAGATGAGGTCTGCCCGGTTGTTGTCGGCGAGCTCGTAGGTGTTCGTCATCGTCAGGGCCCGTGTGGGGCAGGCCTCGATGCAGAAGCCGCAGAAGATGCACCGAAGGTAGTTGATCTGGTAGACGCGGCCATAGCGCTCACCCGGCGAGTAGCGGCCGGCGCCGCCCGCGCTGTCGTCGTTCGACGCCCCTTCCACCAGGATCGCGTCGGCGGGGCAGGCCCAGGCGCACAGCTCGCAGCCGATGCACTTCTCGAGACCGTCGGGGTGGCGGTTCAGCTGGTGGCGACCGTGAAAGCGTGCCTCGGTCGGTCGCTTCTCCTCGGGGTACTCCTCCGTCGCGACCTTCCGGAACATCGTGGCGAAGGTGACGCCGAAGCCGGCGACCGGGGCGAACAGCTCTCCGAGCCCACCTCTCTTGCGGTCCTCACGCTGGGGGTTGTCCTCGGTGCCGGCGCGCTTGACGTCGCCGCGAGGCGGGACCTGCTTGGGGGTCCGCGGAGCCGGCACGTCACTGCCAGCGGCGGTCGCGCCGGTGTCCGGGCTGTCAGCCACGTCCTTGGTGATCGTGCCGGCCGGCACCGTCGTGCCGTCAACTCGGTTCGTGCCGTCAGCTCGGTCCGAGCCGTCCGAGCCGTCCCAGCCGTCGTCGCGGGTCCGGCCGCGAATGGGTGCCCCGGAGCCGACGGGCACCCGGCTCGGCTCGCGCAGCGTCTGGCCCGGCAGCGGCGGCACGGGGTAGCCCCCGGCGAACGGGTCGACCTCGCTCGGCGCCCGCGAGGCGGCAGCCGCCTCCTCCTCGTCGGCGCGCTTGGTGTCCCAGATCCAGGAACCCGCCAGCGCCAGGACGGCGATGACGCTGACGGCGACGAGGGTGGCCGTGGGGATCTGCCGCCCGAGCAGGGTCACGACCGAGTCCCCGAACCAGCCGTTCTGCGAGGCGCGGATGAAGGCGACCGCCACCACCCACAAGAGGGTGATCGGGATGAGGAACTTCCAGCCGAAGCGCATGAACTGGTCGTAGCGCACCCGGGGCAGCGAACCACGCAGCCACACGAAGAAGAACATGAAGATCCACAGCTTGACCGTGAACCACAGCACGCCCCACCACCCGTGGTTGAACATGCCGTCGTTGATCGCCGCGATGCCGGGAGGGGCCTGCCAGCCGCCGAGAAACATCGTCGTGGCCAGCGCAGAGACGGTGAACATGTTGACGTACTCGCCGAGGTAGAACATGGCGAAGCGCATCGAGCCGTACTCGGTGTGGAAGCCGCCGGTGAGCTCACCCTCACCCTCAGCGAGGTCGAACGGCAGCCGGTTCGTCTCGCCGACCATCGTCACGAGGTAGACGGCGAAGGAGAAGAACGCCGGGATCATGTACCAGAGGCTCGACTGTCCGGAGACGATCTGCGACGTGGACATCGAGCCGCTGTAGATGAAGATCGCGACGAGCGACAGCCCCATGGCGATCTCGTAGGAGATCACCTGGGCGGTCGAGCGCAGCCCCCCGAGCAGCGGGTAGGTCGAGCCGGAGGACCAGCCGGCGAGGACGATGCCGTAGACCCCGACCGACGCGACGGCGAGGACGAGGAGAACGGCGACCGGGAAGTCGGTGAGCTGGATCGGGGTCAGGTGGCCGAACATCGAGGCCTTGTCACCCATCGGGATGATCGAGAACGAGACGAAGGCCATCGTCGCGGCGATGAGCGGTGCCAGCGTGAAGATGAACCGGTCGGCGGCGGCGGGCGTGACGTCCTCCTTGAGCATCGACTTCATGCCGTCGGCGAGGGTCTGCAGCAGGCCGAACGGGCCGGCGCGGTTCGGGCCCGGGCGTTGCTGCATCCGCCCGATGACCCTCCG
>JAABUP010005171.1_pt1 | contig 20294 bp, 18 predicted proteins | sample 5559201 | NCBI WGS metagenome assembly JAABUP01 (sample SAMN10711887, study PRJNA513373) | rock metagenome | isolation source: Antarctica rocks | place: Antarctica
GTCGTCTCCGGAGCCTGTGTCATCGGGCGGTGCCATGACACGTTGACTCGTACTCAGCCGTGACCTGTCAATGCCCCCCTCCAACGAGATGACCTGGGCTGTTACGTCTATTTACGCGAGGATTTAGACGCTTATCTCGACCGTAAGGCAGGCCGGAGCGCTCCGCTGTCCGAGGCCGACGCATGGATGCAGGCATAGCATGGCGACTGTGACACTGGCGTACCTGTTCGAACCCCGGATCAAGGGCCGCGTGTACACCTATTACCGCCGCCATGGCTCCCGGACCGCATTACCCCGCCGCGATACGCCAGGCTTTCTTCCCAGCCTACCACGCGGCGCACACGCTGGCAGAGGCAATATAGCCCATGGCCGCTCAGCCCCGCCTGGTGTGCTGCCCGGCTCTATGGCATCCCTAGTGGCTGCGTACCGTGCGTCCCCGAAGTGGCGTGAGTTGGCTCCGGGAAGCCGTGAGGATTACGACAAGTGCCTGAACCCGCTGGCCGAGCGGTATGGCAAGCTGGCCGTGGCGGCTATGCCGCGCCAGTTTGTGTTCAAGCTACAGGCCGAATATTCGACCATGCCGGCGTTCACGCGCCACGATCCGCCGCGACCCATCCTGGACGCCGAAGGCCACCAGATCATCCTCCAGACGCCACGCCGGGCTAACGGCATGGTGAACGTGCTCCGCCTGCTACTGGCCTGGGCGGTGAACCAAGGGGGCTGGGTCAAGACGAACGTGGCAGAGCGTCCTGGCCGATTGAAAACTGGCCCAGGCCATCGGATGTGGACGGAAGCGGACGTAGCCGCGCTCATGGCGTCCGCCGAGGAGCCAATCCGCCGGGCAGCAATGCTGGGCTTATGCACTGGCCAACGCAAGGGCGACTGCCTGGCGATGCTCCGCACGGCACGCGGCGGCGGTATGCTGAACGTGGTGCAAGCCAAGACGAAAGCGGAGCTACAGCTTCCCGAACACCCGGACCTAACCCATATCCTAGACGCCGCGCCGGTTACTCCAGCCCTCACGCTGCTTACGCGAGATGATGGGGCACCCTGGAAAGAAGACCATTTTAACGCGGCGTTCGCCAAGGCGGGGCTGGTCGGGTTGAAGTTTCATGGGCTGCGCAAGACCGCATCCGGCATATTGGCCGAGGCCGGAGCCACGGACGCAGAAATCGACTCCATCCTTGGCCACGTTGACCCCAAGATGACACTTTTGTATCGCCGCCAAGCGAATCAGCGCACCCTGGGCAAGGCAGCAATGGGCAAATTGGCAGGGCGTCGGATCGGGCAGATTGATAAACTCGAAATTTCCAAGTGATAAACTTTCGCTTTTCGCCGGACCCTATTTTGCTAACCTACTGTTTTTGCCACCAAATTTGGTAGCGGCGGACGGATTTGAACCGCCGACCAAGAGATTATGATTCTCCTGCTCTACCACTGAGCTACGCCGCCATACCGGGCGCGGGATATGCCCCACCGCCGCCCGAACGTCAATCACGCCCGACAAAAGATGGTTGGAGGATAGGTCAGTCGATTCAGTTTTTTAAGAATAAATTCCAATAAATTCTTATGAAGAACCGTGCCACCAGTGGGCACGGTTTGCGTCCCGAACCGGCTAAGACTTCATTCCGTGGATTTCAAACCCACCCACTACTCGATGAAGCCGCCGCCCAGCAAGCGTGCGCCATCATAGAATGCGCAGGCCTGGCCCGGCGCCGCCAGCGTCGGCGCATGGAGCCGTACCACAGTGCCCCCACCATCCAACACGACCGTCGCAGCGTGCGGCGCCTCCCGCGCACGCAGCTTCACCGTGCAGCGAAGCGGGACCACCGGCGGCTCAACCAGCCAGTTGACCTCGCGCAGGCGTACCCTGTCGCAGCCAGCCGTACGCGGCCCGACCACGATGCGCCGCCGCCCCGCGTCCACCGCCAGCACAGATTGGCGCTGCCCGTCCTCGAACGACGCCGTGCCGAGCGCCTTGTTCTGCCCAACGGTGTAACGCGCCACCCCGGCATGGCGGCCCAGCACCCGTCCATCCCGGTTCACGATCTCGCCCACCTCCGCCGCGTCCGGCCGCAACTGGGCAACCAGGTCGGCATAGGAGCCGCTCGGGACGAAGCAGATATCCTGGCTGTCCGGCTTGGCCGCCACCGCCAGGCCCAGCCGCGCAGCGTGCGCACGCACCACGTCCTTGCCGGGCATGTCGCCAAGCGGAAAGCGGGAGAACGCAAGTTGGTCACGGGTCGTCGCGAACAGGAACCAGCTTTGGTCGCGCGCCGGGTCCGCGGCGCGGTGCAGCTCCGGCCCGTCCGCGCCCTCGACCCGCCGCACGTAGTGCCCGGTCGCCATCGCCTCCGCGCCCAAGTCCCGCGCCAGGCTCAGCAGGTCCGTGAACTTCACCGACATATTGCAGCGCACGCACGGTACCGGCGTCTGCCCGGCGGCGTAGCTGTCCGCGAAATCGCCGATCACCGCACTCCTGAACCGCGCCTGCGCGTCAATGACGTAGTGCGGGATGCCGAGCCGGTCCGCGACATTCCGCGCGTCGTGGATATCCTGCCCGGCGCAGCACGCGCCGCGGCGGCCCACGGCCGCGCCATGGTCATAAAGCTGCAACGTGACGCCGATGACCTCGTGACCGGCCTCATGCAGCAGCCCGGCCACCACGCTGCTGTCCACGCCGCCGGACATCGCGGCGACGATGCGCATCGGACTGGCTCCTTATCCCTGGGCGTTGCGCGTCGCGGCCGGCAGCTTGACCACCAGCCCGTCCAGCGCCGCCGTCATGACAATTTGGCAGCCGAGCCGGGAAGTGGCCTCCAGCCCGAATGCCAGGTCCAGCATGTCCTCCTCGTCCTCGGTCGGCTTCGCCAGCCGTTGGAACCAGTTGCCCTCCACGATCACGTGGCACGTCGAACAGGCAAGCGAGCCCTCGCAGGCGCCCTCGATGTCCACGCCGTGGCGATGGGCGATTTCGAGCACCGACAAGCCCAAGGGCGCGTCGACCTCGCGGGGTGCGCCATTGCGTTCGATGAAGGTCATCTTGGGCATCTCAGGCCTCGACGTTGAAAACGGGACTCCGGGCGGCGGCAGACAGCGCCTCGGCGGCGTAGTCCACATCGGCCGCGGAGGTAAAGCGTCCCAGCCCCAGGCGCAAGGTCCGCGCCGCCGCGGCGTCGGTCAGGCCCAGGGCGCGCAGCACGTAGCTGGGCTCGACCTCGGCCGAGCTGCACGCCGACCCGGTGGAAACGCACAGCTCCGGAACCGCCCGCATCAGCTCCAGCGCCGCAACCGGGAAGGTGATGTTGAGGTTGCCCGGAATGCGGTGCCGCATGGACCCGTTCACCTGCAACTCCGGCACACGGCGCCGCAGGCCCGCCAGCAGCCGGTCGCGCAACACGGCCAAACGCGCCGCCTCCGCGTCCATCTCCAAGCGCGCCAGGCGGCAAGCCTCGCCCAACCCGACCAGAAGCGGCGTAGGAAGCGTGCCGGAGCGCAGCCCCCGCTCCTGCCCGCCGCCGGAGAACAGCGGCGCCAGCCGCACCCGCGGACGACGGCGGACGAACAACGCGCCGACGCCCTTCGGCCCATACAGCTTGTGCCCGCTCAGGCTGAGCAGGTCGATCCCCCGCACGTCGACCGGGATTTTGCCCATGGCCTGCGCCGCGTCGGTGTGGAACAGCGCCCCGGCCCCGCGTGCGACCGCCGCCAATGCCGCGATGTCCTGGACCACCCCGGTCTCGTTGTTCACCGCCATGACGCTGACCAGCAGGGTCGGCTCAACAAGGGTCTGCCGCAGCACATCAGGGTCCAGGCGGCCATCCGGCCCGACCGGCAGCACAACCGGCTCGAACCCGTCGTCGGCCGTGTCCGCCACGCTCTCCAGCACGCACTTGTGCTCGGTCGCGACGGTGACGACCCGGCGGCGCGGGTCGCCCATGCGCCGCGCGTGCCGGGCAGCTCCCTTGATCGCGATGTTGTTGGCCTCGGTGGCACCGGAGGTCAGCACGATTTCCCGCGCCTCCGCGCCGATCAGCGCGGCGACCTCGGCCCGCGCCGCCTCGACTGCGGCCTCGGCGTCCCGCCCCATCTGGTGCTCGGCGCTGTGCGGGTTGCCGAAGCGCTCGGTGAACCAGGGCAGCATGAGCGCCAGCACGCGGGGGTCGCACGGCGTGGTAGCCTGGTTGTCGAGATAGATAGGACGGTTCGGGCGCATGGACCCCGATATGGAGCTAGGCCGCCCGCTTTGCCAGCCGCGCGGCCATCGCGGCGTAGGCGACCTGGAATGCCCGCACGTCATCCCACGTCGCGTTCCAAGGCAGGCTGACGCGGATCGCCTCGCCGGCCAGCGCGCCCAGGCCCATGGCGTCGAGCACATGGCTGCGCGCGACCTTGCCGCTGCTGCACGCGGCGCCCGCGGACACGGCGACGCCGGCGAGGTCGAGCGCGATCACCTGGGTGTCCGCGCGCACGCCGGGCAGCGCCAGGCAGCTCGTGTTGGGCAGTCGGCCGTTGCCGCCCAGCACGGTTGCGCCGCAGCGGACGGCATGGGCCTCGGCGGCGTCCCGCATCGCCCGAAGCTCCACGCGCGCCGTTATGGCCGCTGCCGCGAACCCGGCGATGGCCGGCAGCGCCGGGGTGCCGCCCCGGCGTCCCCGCTCCTGTCCGCCGCCCCGTAGCAGCGGCGCGACCTCCTGCCCCGGCGCCAGCAACAACGCGCCAGCGCCCTTGGGGCCGCCCAGCTTGTGGGACGACACCGTCATGCTGTGCGCGCCGAGCGCCCCGAGATCGGTGTCGATGCGCCCTGCCGCCTGGACGGCGTCGACGTGCAGCAACGCGCCGTGCCGGCGGCACAATGCCGCGGCGGCGGCCACCGGTTGCAGGGTTCCCGTCTCGTTGTTGGCCAGCATCAGGCAGGCCAGCGCCGGCGGTCCGGCCAGCATGCGGGCCAGCGCGTCCAGGTCGGCCACCCCGTCCGCGTCGACCGGGAGCGTTTCGGCGCCGGGCGCGGCGGCGCGCACCGCGTCGTGCTCCGTCGCGCCGACGATGACGCGCCGCCCAGGGGACAGCCCGGCGATGGCCAGCGCGTTCGCCTCGGTGCCGCCTGACGTGAAAACGACGCCTTCCGCCGCAGCCCCAAAATGGGCGGCGACCATGGCCCGCGCGTCCTCCAGCACGCGCCGGGCAGCGCGGCCGGCGGCGTGGACCGAGGCCGGGTTGCCCAGCAGGTCAAGCGCCGCCAGCACGGCTGCCCGCGCCTCCGGCCGCAGCGGCTCCGTCGCGTTGGCGTCGAGGTAGGCCGTCATTCCGCCGCCGTGGACCGGCTCAGCGCCGACACCCGCGCCTCAAGCGCCAGCAGTTCGGCCCGCAGCGCTTCGAGGTTGCGGACCAGGGGATCGAGCGTTTCCTCGCAGGGCGTGCCATAGGCGACGAAGACGGGCGCCGCCGCCGCCTGCTTGCGCACCGGGTCGCGCTCGACCGGCCGGGCGGGGATGCCGACGACGGTCACGCCGGGTGCGACGGGCTGCACGACGACGGCGTTGGCGCCGACCCGCGCGCCGGCGCCGATCAGGATGCCACCCAGGATTTTGGCGCCGGCGCCGACGATCACGTTGTTGCCGAGCGTCGGGTGCCGCTTGCCCCGCTCGCTGCTGGTGCCGCCCAGCGTGACGCCGTGGTACAAATAGACGTCATCGCCGACCTCGGCGGTTTCGCCGATCACGACGCCCATGCCGTGGTCGATGATCAGCCGGCGGCCGATCCGTGCGGCAGGGTGGATCTCGATGCCGGTCAGGAAACGGCCGAGATGGGCGGACATCCGCGCCGGGAGCCTAAGGCCAGAACGCCACAGCCCATGTGACAGCCGGTGCCAGATAACAGCGTGAAGGCCGGGATAGCAGAGCAGCACCTCGATCCCGGAGCGCGCTGCGGGATCACGCTCCCGATAGGCATCAATGGCTTCACGCAGAAACATGAATGCCATGCGACAATTCCGTTATGTGTTTGGCGTGCGGCCCGCTTATATAGGGAGTGCCCACGGTTTGGCGCCCCTGGCGGCAAGGAGGTTTCCGTAGGCAGTACTATGCCGAACTAAGCCGTTTTGTGACGCGGGGTCAACTCGCCGAGCAGAGGGCCCAGTGCGGGATGTTCATTGGAAGCGGCTGGAGCGACGCTAGGGCACAACCCGGCATGGCCCGCCGCGGCAGCGACCGACGGCCAGTCTGGCCGCGGAGAGAAGGAAGTCTGGACACCATGCCTGAGGTAATGTTCGCCGGCCCCGATGGCCGCCTAGAGGGACGCTACCACCACTCGAAAGAGACCGGCGCCCCACTGGCGCTCATCCTGCACCCGCACCCGATGCATGGGGGCACGATGAACAATCGAATTTCCTACACGATGTATCAGTCGTTCCAAAAGCTCGGCTTCTCCGTCATGCGGTTCAACTTCCGCGGCGTGGGACGAAGCCAGGGCAAGTACGACGGCGGCTTCGGCGAGATCAGCGACGCCGCCGCGGCGCTCGACTGGATGCAGATGGTCAACCCGAACTCGGCTGGGCTGTGGATCAGCGGCTACTCGTTCGGCGCCTTCGTCGGCATGCAGCTCCTGATGCGCCGGCCGGAGATTTCAGGCTGGGTCAGCGTGGCGCCCCCGGCCAACCACTACGACTTCGGCTTCCTGGCCCCCTGCCCCTGCGGCGGCCTGATGCTGCATGGCGACAATGATGAGCTGGTGCCGGAGCCTGCGGTGCGGAAGCTGGTGGACAAGCTGAACACGCAGAAAAACGTCCAGGTTGATTATCGCGTCTATGCTGGCGCCGACCATGTGTTCGCGACGCACGCCGAGCATGTGGGACGAGCAATCGAGGAGCACGTCGGGCAGATTCTGGCCCGCAAGGCGCTGGCGCTGGCGGCTGACTAAACAGAGGGCTGTCATCGCGAGGAGCGTTCGCGACGTGGCGATTCAGGGTCACACACGAAAGCTTTGGTGGTGTGGCCCTGGGTTGCCACGCCGAAGCCGGCTCGCAATGACGGCTTCCGCAGAGTTCACGCTACGGCTGCACCTCGGCGGATTACTGCTGCCGGGTTGCCGTTGAGGACTTGATGCCCTGTCTCCTCGCCGTGCCGGCAAAACTCGATATCGAACGTGTTCGCGCCGACCCGCAAACCACGCAGCGTCAGTTGCGGCAGCCAAACAGGCAGCGCCGGGTCGATCCGCAGCACGCCTGCCGGCGCGTCGAGGTCAAGTCCCAGCATCGCCTGCACCAATGCGAACACCGATCCCGCTGCCCAAGCCTGCGGCACGTTTGCGCCGAGGTACTGCACCGGGAAGCTGGTGTCCTCCCGTTGCACCCCTGAGTACAGTTCCGGCAACTGCCGCAGCATGAAGAACCCGGCGGCACGATGGATGTCGTGCGCCACCGCGTTCGCCTCGGCATGGTAGCCGTAACGCTTGAAACCGAGCGCGATCAGGCCGTTGTCGTGCGGCCAAACCGAGCCGTTCTGGTAGGAATACGGGTTATACGACGGGTTGTCCGACGTCAGCGTCCGGATGCCCCAGCCGCTCCACATGTCCGGCTGCATGAGCCGCGCGACGACCCTGCCGGCGCGCTCCGGCGGCACGATGCCGGACCATAGCAGGTGCCCGGCGTTGGACGCCACCGTCCAGACCGGACGCTTGTTGCCGTCGAGGCAGAAGGCGTAGAACCCGCCCGCCTCGTCCCAGAACACCTCGTTGAAATGCTTGTACAACGCATTCGCCTTGGCGTTCAGCTCGGCGGCCCGCCTGCCGTCCCCCAATGCGCCGTAAATCTCCGCCATGCCGCGCCAGGCGGCGTAGACATAGCCTTGCAGCTCGCACAGCGCCTTCGGCCCGCGCACCTGGCTGCCATCCGGGTTCACGACCGCCTCGCCGGAGTCCTTCCAGCCGACGTTCTCATAACCCTGGCCGGACCGGGTGCCATACTCCTGGAAGCCGTCGCGGTCGCGGTCGCCGTAGTCGTCGATCCAGGACAGGCAGCCCTCGGCGGTCGCGATGTGGTGGCGCACCAGGTCGAGGTCCCCGGTCGCCCGCCAGGCCGCGTGCAGGGTCACGAGATAGAGCGGCGTCGCGTCCGCGGTGCCGTAGTATGGCGTGTGCGGGATCAGGTGCAGCGCCGCCAGCTCGCCACGGCGCAGCTCATGCAGGATCTTGCCGGGCTCGGCGTCCCGGTAGTCGTCTCGCGTGGTGGCCTGCCACTGCCCCAGGAGGTCGAGGGCCGCACGGGCGAACGCCGTATCGAGGATTGCGGTCTGCAACGCGACGATCAGCGTGTCCCGGCCGAACAGCGCCACGAACCACGGCAAGCCCGCCGCGGTGATGAACTCCACGCCGCCGTTGCCCGGCACCGGAAGGCGCAGGGCGGCGATGTCCTCGACCGCTTGGTCAAACAGCCGCTCGAACTCGTGGGTGCCGCTTTGCAGCTTCAGGATGCCGCCCCGCCAGTCCGCGAGCGCGTCCGCCTGCGGCCCGGCTGAGTTCAACAGGCATCCGGTTGGCGCCGGGTAGACGCGGGGACCGTCGGCCAAGTCGTAAAGCAGCGCTCCGTCCCAGGTCTGGCCCGGCTGCAACTCGACGGCGAAGCTGATCCGGCCGTTGGCATAGACTGCCGGCAGGGCGGACTTCGCGGTGATCACCACCTGGCGGAAGAAGTCGCCGTTGCGGTATCCGGTGGTCAGCGCCTGCGTGTCGTCCACCCAGGCGCTGCTGATGCGGCCACGGCGGATGATATGGCCGGATTTCACCTCGAATATGTCGGCGAAGTCGCTGCGTATCGCAATCTCAAGGTTGAACCGCACCAAAGCGCGGCCGAAGTTGGTGATGGCGTAGGCCTCGTGCATGCCGCCGTCGATGATGCGGCTGAGCACGAGGCTGAGCGTCCGCGCCGGCACGTCGCCGCCCTCGCTGGGAAAGGCGCGGTTGGTCAGGAACATGCGGGCGCCGTAGTAAGTGGGCGCGCCGCTGTTCACCAGGTCCCAGACCTGGCCGTTGGCATAGAGCGCGTAGGCGCTGACCAGGCGGGTGTCGTAGAAGTACAGCCCCTTGTCGGTCGGCCACAGGATTTGGCCGTCCGGCTCGGAGATCAGGACCGTGTGCCCCTGGTGGATCGCAAGCTGGGCCGGGCCGACCTTGATCTCCACGGGCATGCGGGATCAGGCCGGCTCGAAGGTCAGCGAGACGCCGTTCATGCAGTAGCGCAGGCCGGTCGGCGCCGGGCCGTCCGGGAACACGTGGCCGAGGTGGCTGCCGCAGTTGCTGCAATGCACCTCGGTGCGGACCATGCCCCAGGCGCGGTCCTCGGTGGTGCCGACCGCGCTGGGCGACAGGGGCTGGAAGAAGCTGGGCCAGCCGGTGCCGCTCTCGAACTTGGCGTCGGTCTTGAACAGCGCCTGGCCGCAGCCGGCGCAGTCGTAGGTGCCCTCGCGCTTCTCGGCGTTGAGCGGGCTGGTGCAGGCGCGCTCGGTGCCGTGGCCGCGCATGACCTTGAACTGCTCGGGCGTGAGGGCCGCCTGCCATTCGGCGTCGGTGCGGGTGAACGGGAACGTCTCGGCGGGTTTGGTCTTGGTGGAGAACAGCGACATCATGGCCTCCCTAGGTCGATGGGCATGATATGGGAGCCGGCCGGGCCTACAGGAACCCCGTCGAGAACCAGGGCACCGCCGCCACCAGGATCAAGCCCAAAATAAGCGCGCCCATATACGGCCAAATCCGCCGCATCGCCGCGTCCGGGCTGACTTTCCCGATCGCACAGGCGGCGTAGTAGCCGACCCCGAACGGCGGCGCGAACAGCCCCACCCCCATGGCGAGCACCACCACCATGGCATAGTGGACGTCGTTGATGCCGAGCGCCCTGGCGATCGGGAACAGCAAGGGGCCGAACAGCACGATGGCCGGGATGCCCTCCAGGATGCTGCCGAGGATCACGAACACCACGACGCTGATCGCCATGAAGCCGTGCGCGCCGCCGGGCACGCTGGCCATGGCCTGCGCCAGGCTGCGGGAGAAGCCGGACTGCGTGAGCGCCCAGGCCATGGCGGTCGCGGTGCCGATGATGAACAGGATGGCGCCGGACAGGCACGCGGTCTCGACCAGCATGGGATACAGCCGGCCCCAGTCGAACTTCCGGTAGAGCAGCAGGCCCGCCGCGACCGAGTAGGCGATGCCGATGGTGCTGACCTCGGTCGCGGTCGCGACGCCCTGGACCACCGTGGCGCGGATCAGGAACGGCAGCACCAACGCCGGCAGGGAAATCAGCAACGCGCGCCCGACCTCCCGCTTGCTGGCCCGGCGCACGCCCGACATGTCCTCATTGCGCGACCGCCACCACGCCAGCGCCGCCAGCGCCGACGCCAGCACCAGCGCCGGCACCAGCCCGCCGGTGAACAGCCCGGCGATGCTGACCCCCGTCACCGACCCGATGGTGATCAGCACCAGCGACGGCGGGATCGTCTCGCTCATGGCGCCCGACGCCGCCAGCAGGGAGACCAGCTCGCCCTCGTTGGCGCCGCGCTTCTTCATCTCGGGGAACAGCACCGGCGCCACTGCCGCCATGTCGGCCGCCTTGCTGCCCGAAATGCCGCTGACCAGGTACATCGCGCCCAGCAGCACGAAATTCAGCCCGCCCCGCACGTGGCCGAGCAGGCTCGCGAGGAAGTTGACCATCGCCAGCGCCATGCCGGTCATCTCGATCAGCAGGCCCAGGAACACGAACAGCGGCACGGCAAGCAGGATGAGCGCGCTCATGCCCTCGTCCATGCGGGACACGACGACGGTGAGCGGAGTGCTGGTCGTGGTGGCGAGGTAGGCGAGCGTGGCCAGGCCGAAGCTGAAGCCGATCGGCACGCCGAGCAGCACGCCGGTGCCGAGCAGGACCACGAAGAACAGCACGAGGTTCCAGTTGCCGACGCCGTGCAGCGCCGGGCCGAGCAGGTGGAGCGCAACCCCGATGGCGAGCAGCGCCGCGCCCACCATCAGCAGGTCCATGAGCCGGCCGCGCAGCATCTGGATGGCGCAGGACAGCAGCATCAGCGCCACGCCGACCGGGATCGCCCCAGCGCGCACCATGTTGGACCAACCCAGCGCCGGCGTCTCGATGTACCACTCGTCCTGCGCGTACTCCGCCGCGTGCGGCAGGATCAGCGCCAGGAACAAGGCGGCGGCGCCGACCGCCAGCGTCTCCGCACGGGCGCGCCAGAGCGGCGGCCGGGTGGTGACGATGGCGGTCAGCCGCATGTGCTGGCCGCGCTGCAAGGCGATGACGCTGCCGAGCATTGCCAGCCACAAGAACAGGATGCTGGCGAGCTCGTCCGTCCAGACGATCGGGCGGTGCAGGACGAAGCGCGCCACCACGCCCAGAAACAGGATGCCGATTTCTGCCAGCACCAAGAGCGCCGCTGCGGCCTCCACTCCATGGCGCAGGACGCGCCCGGCCAGGCCCGCGCCGGCTTGCGCCGGGAAGAAATCCGCCGCGACGCTCACGACAGGCCCCCGACCGTATCCTCCAGCAAGTGCCAGGCCTCGTCGCCGTACTTGCCGCGCCATTCGGTGTAGAAGCCGTTTTTCCGCAACGTCTGTTGGAAGGGCGCCGGGTCGACGTCGTTGAACACCAGCCCAGTGCCGGAGAGCTTGCCGCGCAGCTCGGAGTTGAGCTTGGCGACGTCCGCCCGTTCCTCCAGCGCCGACTTGTTCACCTCGCGCGCCACGATCTCCTGCATGTCCTTCGGCAGCCGCTCGAAGCTGCGGCGGTTGGCCAGGAACCAATAGCCGTCCCACATGTGGTTGGTCATCGTGCAGAACTTCTGCACCTCATACAGCTTGGCGGTTTCGATCAGCGCCAGCGCGTTCTCCTGCCCGTCCACGATCTTGGTTTGCAGCGCGGAGTAGACCTCGCTGAAGTTGATGCTGGCCGGCGACGCGCCGAGGGCGGTGAACATGCTGGTCCACAGCGGGCTGACCGGCACCCGGACCTTCATGCCGCGGAAGTCGTCCGGCGAGGTGATCGGCTTCGTGCTGGTCGTGGTCTGCCGGTAGCCGTTGTCCCAGATGCGCTCCATGGCGATCAGGCCACGCTTGGCGATCTCGCTGCGGACATAGGCGCCGAGCTTGCCGTCCATCGCGCGCCAGACCTGGTCGTAGTCCTTGAAGGCGAAGCCGACGCCGTTGATGCTGGTCGCCGGCACCAGGGTCGACAGGATCAGGCCGGACAGCGTGAAGAAGTCGACGGCGCCGGAGCGGAGCTGGCTCAGCGTGTCGGTGTCGGAGCCGAGCTGGTTGTTCGGGAACACCTGGATTTCGACCCGGCCGCCAGAGGCCTCCAGGATGCGCGGCACCATCTCGTTGGCGCGCAGGTTCATCGGGTGGGTGACGGGCAGGTTGTTGGCGAACTTGTAGGTGAACTCGGCAGCATTCGCGGGCCGGCTGCGTATGGCGAACAGCGGCAGCGCGGAGGCGGCCACGACGAGGCTGCGGCGGCTGATGGGCGGCATGGGCGCGTCCTCCGATGATTTTTCTGGTTGCACCGCCCGTATCTCAATTACCGCCCGAAAGGAAGGCCTGCTTGCATCCCGAACCGCGCCGACCGAAGTTCCACTCAACAGTTGGAGGCTGCCATGACCGCATGCATCGTTGGCTGGGCGCACACCCCGTTCGGCAAGCTTGAGGAGCCGGACGTCGAGGCGCTGATCGCCCGCGTCGCCGCCATCGCCATCGCCGACGCAGGCGTCGAGCCGGCCGAGGTCGACGGCGTGTTCGTCGGCCTGTTCAACAACGGCTTCTCGCGCCAGGACTTCCCGAGCTCCCTGCCGATGCAGGACATCGAGGCGCTGCGGTTCAAGCCGGCGACCCGGTATGAGAACGCCTGCGCGTCGGGTTCCGCCGCCATCCATGGGGCGCGCGACTTCCTGGCCGCCGGGCGGGGCCGGTTCGCGCTGGTGGTCGGGGCGGAGAAGATGACGGCGACGCCGGGGCCGCAGGTCGGCGACAACCTGCTGGGCGCGAGCTACCGGCGCGAGGAGGGCGACATCCCCGCCGGGTTCGCCGGGGTGTTCGGCCGCATCGCCGAGCGCTACTTCCAGCGCTATGGCGACCAGTCGGACGCGCTGGCCGCCATCGCCGCCAAGAACCACCGGAATGGGGTCGACAACCCCTACGCACAGATGCGCAAAGACCTCGGCTACGAGTTCTGCCGCAGCGTCAGCGAGAAGAACCCCTATGTCGCGCCGCCGCTGAAGCGCACCGACTGCTCGCTGGTCAGCGACGGCGCGGCGGCGTTGATCCTGACCGACGAGGACACCGCCCGCGGTATGATGCAGGCGGGGGGCAAGGCCGTGCGCTTCCGTGCTGCCGTCCACGTGAACGACTTCCTGCCGCTGTCCCGCCGCGATCCCACCCGGTTCGATGGCGCGGCGCTGGCGTGGCGGCAGGCGCTGGACCAGGCCGGGCTGACGTTGCAGGACCTTTCGTTCGCCGAGGTGCACGATTGCTTCACCATTGCCGAGCTGCTGGCCTACGAGGCGATGGGCTTGGCCGAGCCGGGCCAGGGCGCGCGGCTGGTGCTGGACGGCACGGTGGGGCCGGACGGGCGGCTGCCGGTCAACCGCAGCGGCGGGCTGAAGGCGAAGGGCCACCCCGTCGGCGCGACGGGGGTGTCCATGCACGCGATCGCCGCGATGCAGTTGACCGGGCAGGCCGGCGCGATGCAGTTGCCCCGCGCGGACGTGGCCGGCGTGTTCAACATGGGCGGCGCGGGCGTCGCCAACTACGTCAGCATCCTGGAGCCGCTGGGCTGAGGGCGGCGCCCGCACGACCGCGCCTGCTATAGGTACTGCGACAGCGACAGGTTCTTCATCCCGGCGATCAGTTGGTAGGAGGCCTGGAGCCGCGTCTGCAACAGGGACACGCGCGTCAGGGTGGCGGCGAGGTCCACGTTCTCGGCCCCCGAGACCTGCGCATTCAGCGCTATCGTCGTGTCGCCAAGCTGGGTCCGGCGCGCGGCCAGGCTGGACTGCACATCGCCCAGTGCCCCGGACTCGACCGCGATCGCGCCCACCGCGCTGCCGAGCCGCGCCTGCGTGTCGAGCGCCATCGCCTGCAAGCCTGGCCCGGCGGTCGCGGTCGTGAGCGTCGCGAGGGCGCGCAGGATGTCCCGCATGTAGGACCCCGTGGTCGGCGCCGCCGAGGCGGTCAGCGTGTTGCTGTTCGCCAGCAGGCCGACCTGCACGCGCTGCCCCTCGCCCACCTCGATCACCGGCGCCGCCGCGCCAAGGCTCGCCGAGAACGGCGCCGTCGCCGTGTCGCTCGCCAGCACAGCGGCGCCCACCACGCTGGCCGACGTGTTGGGGATCGGCGGGTTGGCCGTGTCCCGCCCCGCGAACACATAGATGTCGCCATCCTTGCTGTTCAGCAACTGGCTGACCTGCGTCAACGCCACGCGGGCGGAGGCGGCGATGCTGGCGGCATCGGAGGGGTTGAGGCCGTTCAGCGCGCTCGCTTTGACAAAGAAGTTGGAGGCGATCGTGCTGATGCTGCTCAGCGCCGCCTGCGCGACCCCGAGCCGCCCGGTTGCGCTGTCGATGTTCGCCTGCCACGCTGCCGCGTGCGTCACCTGCGGCCGGAGGTCGAGCGAGACCTTCGCCCCGGTCCCAAGCCCGGCGTAGCTCTCGGCGATGCGGCCCGTGGCCACCTGCGTCGCCGCGGTGTCGAGTTGCCGGCGGACGGTGGCGCTGTTGTCCGCGAGCCGTGCCAACAGCGCACCCTCGGCCGGGGGATTGATGGTGCCTGACATGCTACCTCACTGAGTCCAACAATTGCGTCCACATCGCCTGCGACGCCGTGATGACCTTGGCGTTCGCGGCATAGGCGTTCTGCAGGCGGACCAGGTCCGCCGTCTCGGTGTCGAGCGACACGCCGGTCCCGGCCGCGAGCTTCGCGTCGAGCGAGGACTGCACCGCCTGCCCCGTCGCCAACTGCCCGGCCGCGTCCGCGGACATGCCGGCCTGCTTGCTGACCAGCGCCGAGGCCGAAGCCACGAGGCTGCCGGTGCCGCTGCCCAGCACCTGGTCGAGCACGTTGTTGATCAGCGTCGTGTTCCCCGCAGGCCCAGCAGCGCCCGCGCCGTCCCGCAGCGTCGCCGGCGCTGCGACGACGGCGGCACTTACCCGGATGCCCTGCGCGAAACCCGCCGCAGGGGCGGCCGGCACCGCGCCGGCCGGGTCGGTGAACAGCGTCAGGCCCTGCGCATTGAACTGCGATGCCGCCGACTGCGCGAACTGGTCGAGCCCGGACTGCAAGCCGGGCAGCGTGGTGTCCCGCAGAACGAGGTTCGCGCCGATCCGCCCGCCGATCGGCTGGCCCGTCACGGGTACGCCGCCCAGGGTCAGCCGGGGCACGGCGGCGGCCGGCGTATCCGGCGCAAGCGTCGCCGCGCCGAGCGCAAACGGCCCGGCCGTGGCGCGCAAGGGCAGCACCAGCCCGCCGGCCACCGCCAGCGCGTCGCCGTTCGCCTGGAGCAGCACCCGCGCGCCCGTCAGGTCCGACAGGGTGCGGATGCTGCGGTCCCGCTGGTCCTCCAGGTCGGCCGTGCCCTGGTTGCCCGACCTCGCTGCGATGATCTGATCGGACAAGGCGCCGATGTCATGCAGGGCGCCGTTGGCGGCTTTGACGTCGACAACCGCGGAGTCCTGCGCCGACTGCCGCGCGCCCGAGACCGCCTGCCCCAGCGCGTTCACCCCGCGGGCCAGCGCGTCCGCCCGGTTCACCACCACGCGCTGCTGCGCCGCGTTCGCCGGGTCCGACTGCAGCGTGGTGAAAGCGTCCCGCAGCGTTCCCAACAGGCTCGGCAGGTCGAACCCAGCGCCGGGCGTGCCGGACGCCGCGTCGATTGACGCCAGGGCGCTGCTGCGGGTCTGTTCGCCCACGACCACGGCAGACGCGCCCAATGCGCTGGATTGCAGCCGCTCGTCCAGGCTGCGGGTAGCGGGACCGGTGCGCACGCCCAGTCCTTCGCCACCGGCGACGAAGCTGGTGACGGCGACGGCCTCGCGCACATAGCCCGCGGTGCCGGCGTTCGCCACGTTCTGCGATACCGTCGCGATCCGCCGGCTGGCGCTGTCCAGGCCGGACGCGGCGGTGTTGAGGACGCTGTCAAGGGTCATGGGACGGGCCTAGCTCTAGCGTTTCATGTCCAGCGTCTGCTGCAGCAGCTCGTCCGCCGTCGTCACCATCTTAGTGTTGGCGGAGTAGGCCCGCTGCGCCACGATCAGCTTGGTGAACTCGGTGGCGATATCGACGTTGCTGCTTTCGACCGCGCTGACCGTCAAGCTGCCCGCGCCGTTGCTGCCGGATGCGAGCGTCTGCCCCGCGCCGCTGTCGCGGGTTGCGGTGAAGGCCTGGCCGTTCACCCGCTGCAACGCATCCGCGGCGGCAAAGGTCGTGACGGGCACGCGGGCGATGGTGCGGGACTGGCCGTTGTCGAAGTTCATCACCACGTCGCCGTTCGACCGGGTCTGCACATTGCTGAAGCTGCCCGGCGCCACGCCGTTCTGGGTCAGCGACTTCAGGCTGTAGTCCGACCCGGCGAACTGCGTCAGCCCGTTCGCCTGGCCGAAGGTGCCGAGGTTCAACGCGATCGTCTGCGGCCCGGAGCCGAAGTTGGCCACGACGTTGAGCGACGCCGACGTGCCTGTTGCGAAGGTGCTGCCGGTGACGGCGCCGCTGACCGCCGCGACGCTGCCGACCGTCCCCTCAGGCGCCGACGGGTTGCCCGCGGCCCCGAAGTTGATTGCGGCCACGCCGAGCGGCGTCGCCGCGGCCGGCGATGTGCCCGACTGTGCGCCCGGCTGGGTAATCGCGACTTGCCAAGCATTGGGCGTGCCGGCCACCGGCGTCCAGGCGAGTTGCAGCGAGTGGGTCTGGCCGAGCGCGTCGTAGACCTGCACCTGCGACGTGATCGGCGTGGCCGGATCGGGCGTCGCCGGAAGGTTGGCGGCCAGCGTGACCTCCGACGTGGGCACTGGGCTATAACTCGACTGGCTGACCTGGATCGGCTTCAGCGTCGTCGAGTCGATGGCGCCGGCCGCGTCCGCCGGCCATCCGTTCAGGAACTTGCCGGCGCTGTTCACGAGGTAGCCGTCCTTGTTCAGCGCGAAGTCGCCGGTGCGGGTGTACTCCGCCTGGCCCTTGAAGACCGGCGCGCCCTTCGCTTCGCCAACCTGGCTGCTCACGGTGAAGAAGCCCTGCCCGGCGATGGCGAGGTCCAGCGGCCTGTCGGTCTGCTTGACGGTGCCCTGCACGGTGTTCACGTAGTCAGGCCGGGCGACGACGGCGCCAGACTGGCTTGTCGCCGCGGTGCTGGTCGTCAGGTAGTCCTCGAAGCTGGTGTCGACCCGCTTGTAGCCGACGGTCTGGCTGTTGGCGATGTTGTCGCCGATGTTGCTGAATGCGGCCGACTGGGCGGTCAGTCCGCTGATTGCGGTGTTCATGGCGCCAAACAGCGACATTGCAGTGCTCCTATGGGTGCCTGCCCGGCGGCGCCGGGCGAGGGGTCTGCATGGGACATGGCAGGAACCGTGCCACCCCATGGTGCCAGCGCCTACGGGCACATTCGGCCGCGCCTGCTGGTCAAAACCGGCCCGCCCGGCACGATCGGACCGGCACAAGATGCCGGGCAGCGTCCAACGAGGGCCAGGAACGGCCACTGAACCGCTGGCCCAGCTCTTGCGATGGGCCAGGCCATGCAAGCTCCGGCCACCGGTCACACCTCAACGACAGCGGCGCCCCTGCCCCATAGCCGGGCAGGGCGCGGCAACACGCTTGCGCCGCAGCGCCGGAGGGCTTTGGAACCTCGCTCACCCAGGCGCAGGCGGCACCGCGGCCTGCTGCGCCGGCCCCGGCCGAACTCGGCGGCGGCAGTGCGGCACTGCCTTCCGCAGCTCAGCCTACGCCGGCGCCGGTTGCCGCACCCGCCACTGCGCTCCCAGGTGCGGCGGTCCCAGGCACGGCGGTCCCAGGCACGGCCAAGGCCGCAGGCAGCGCGCCAGGGCCGTCCGTAGCCGAACCAGAGCAGGGCAAAGAGGCATCAGCAACGGACGAAACTGGGAAGGTCGTGCAGCCGCCTGCTCAACCTTTAGTTGCGCAGACCGCATCTTTACCCGTTCCGGCTGCGACGGCGCCTACGCCGGCAGTGCCCGCCGAGGCCGGCGACGGGCTGCCAACCGCGCTGCCGCCTGCGCTGCGCGCTACGGCGTTGCTTGGGGCTGTCGGCACAACCCTGCATGCTGGTGCTGGTCCCGACCGGCCACTTGCCATGGCTGGACACGGGGAGGCGGCGCCAACGCCGGATGGCGCCCTGGAAGCAGTCACGGCGGTCAGCTCTGCATTGCTGGTCCCGCTGCCACCAGCAGTGCCGGCGACGGCGCTGCATACGGCGGCCCCACCGCCGTCGACGCCCCACCTCCCCGCCGCCGAACTGTCAACCCCATCGCCTGCCGGGCAGGTCGGGCCTGCGTTGGCAAGCTTTGTTGTCAGCGCGGCGGCCCAGCCCAACGCCGCCCAGCATCTGACGATCCAGCTCGACCCCGGAGAGCTCGGCCGCGTGCAGGTTCACATCGAACGCAGGCCAGACGGCCCGGCCCGGGTCGAGCTGGTTGTCGAGCGGCCCGACACGCTGCTGATGTTGCTCCGTGACCAGCCGCAGCTCCACCGGGCGCTCGACCTTGCCGGCGTGCCGGCCGCGGACCGCACGCTGCAATTCCAATTGGCCCCGCCCGCCGCCAACCCTGGCACAGCGGCGCCGCAGTTCAACGCTGATTCCGGGCCAGGCCAGCAACGGCCCGGCCAGCCGCGGCAACACGGCGCCAACAACGGAAACCCTGCTTTTTCCGACGACTCCACTATCCCGCCGGCCGGCGCATTTCGCCGGGCCGGCGTCAACATCATGGCTTGAAAGGACACCGCCCATGACCTCCCTGCTCACGACCCCGTCGAACGTCACGGCCCCCACGGCAGCCGGCGCCGCGCCCACCACTAAAACCGCGGCGCTCAAGTCGCTCACCGGCAACTACAACGACTTCCTGAAGCTGCTGATGACGCAGTTGCAGAACCAAGACCCGACGGCCCCGATGGACACCAACCAGTTCACCAGCCAGTTGGTCCAGTATTCCAGCGTCGAGCAGCAGATCAACACCAACTCAAGCCTGACTCAGCTCATCCAGCTCACCCAGGGCGGCGAAGTCCTGCAATCCTCGTCCTTGGTCGGCAAGCCCGTGACTGTGGCCTCGGACCATATCGCGCTGCAGGACGGCAAGGGCACGGTGCAGTTCGATACGGCGACGTCGCAGCCGGTCAGTATCGGCGTCTACTCGGACTCCGGCGTGAAGCTGCGGGACACGGCCATCACCAGCCAGCCGGGCCACAACTCCTGGTCCTGGGACGGGAAGGACAGCCAGGGCAACGCCGTGCCGGACGGTTCGTATCGCACGGTCGCAACCACGCAGTCGGGCGGGGCCACGCAGGATCTGCCGTTCACCATCAGCGGCACGGCGACCGGGGTGCAGAAGTCGGGCAACGCATTGCAGGTTCAGCTCGGCGCGCTGAGCGTGGACCTTTCGGCGGTGCAATCCGTGGCGCCCTGACGCGAGCCTAACGAAACTAGGCAATTTCTGCCGAGTAATAAATTTTGCATTAAGGTTTTGCGTGCATAACGTTCGCATGACCGTTGCACACAACCAAACCGGGCCAGGCGGGCGGGGCCGATGAAGGCACTGTTCGAGAGCCTGCGCTCGCTGGGCGCCCTGAAGCTCGGGGCGATGGCAGCGGTGGCGCTCGTCTCCTTCGGCCTGCTGGGTTTTGTCATGATGCGCAGCGGCGAGGGTCCGATGGCGCTGCTCTATGCGGACCTTGAGCTGCGCGAGGCCGGCCAGCTCGTGGACCAGCTCGACCGCGCCCGCATCCCCCGCCAGCTCGAAGCCGGCGGCACCCGCATCCTGGTCCCGGTCGACCAGGTGTCCCGCGCCCGGCTGCTCCTGGCCAAGGAGGGCCTGCCCTCCGGCGGCTCCATCGGCTACGAAATCTTCGACCGCGGCGACAACCTGACCGCCAGCGGCTTCCAGCAGGCGATAAACCAGACGCGCGCCATGGAGGGGGAGTTCTCCCATTGGCGTTAAATTAGCCGCGCACGGGATAGCGGACATACGGCTGTCGTTTGCGTCTGGAATGGGCGAGGCGGCGATGCATGTTGGTAGCGGCCTGCAGGAGGTCATGGA
>JAABUP010005172.1_pt1 | contig 20279 bp, 20 predicted proteins | sample 5559201 | NCBI WGS metagenome assembly JAABUP01 (sample SAMN10711887, study PRJNA513373) | rock metagenome | isolation source: Antarctica rocks | place: Antarctica
TGAGAAGCTGGTGCCGACCTGGCAGGACCTGGCGGTGTTCCTGCAGCTGCTGCCGCGCTCGAGCACCGGGGAGCGGATGAACCCCTACACCTCGATGTGGACCGGGGTGCATCCCGGTGACGGACCGCAGCAGGTGAACCTGGTGCTCATCGACAACGGGCGGACCGCGGTACTAGCCGACGAGGTGGGTCGCAGCGCCCTGCACTGCATCCGGTGCAGCGCGTGCCTCAACGTGTGCCCGGTGTACGAGCGCACCGGCGGTCACGCCTACGGCTCGGTGTACCCGGGGCCGATCGGTGCGGTGCTCAGCCCGCAGCTGACCGGCACCACCGGGCACGACGACCCCAATGCTTCGCTGCCGTATGCGTCCTCGCTGTGCGGGGCGTGTTTTGACGCGTGCCCGGTGCGGATCAACATCCCGGAGCTGCTGGTTCACCTGCGGGCCAAACAGGTTGATAGTGAACGGGGTGGCGTGCCATCCGGACAGGACCTGGCGATGAAGGCCGCCGGGTGGGCGATGGGCTCACCAGGGAAGTTCGCCGCAGCCGAGAAGGCGTTGGGTGTGGGGCGGCTGCTGGGGCGCTCCGGAACGATCGGCAAGCTGCCGTGGCCGGGGTCGATGTGGACCAATGCCCGCGACCTGCCCGCACCGCCCGCTGAGACGTTCCGGCAGTGGTGGGCGCGCACCCATGGGGACGCTCGATGAGCGCGCGCGAGGAGGTGCTGCGCCGGGTCCGGGCAGCCCTGGACGGTTCGCCGGCACCGGTGGACGTGCCCCGCGACTACGCGGTGACCGGTCACCACCCGGACGTGGTGGGGTTGTTCGCCGAGCGGGTGGACGACTACCGAGCCCGGGTGCACCGGGTGGCTGCGCAGGACGTGGCGAGCACCATCGCCGAGCTGGTCGGCGCGGGGCGGGTGGTGGTGGCCGAGGGTCTACCGCCGGAGTGGGTGCCCGACGGGGTAGTGGACGCGGGGTTCCGTGCACTGGAGCTGGACTCCTTCGACGCGGTGGTCACCACCTGCCAGGTGGGCATCGCGGTGACCGGCACGATCGTGCTCGACGGCGGGTCTGGTCAGGGGCGGCGGGCGATCACCCTGGTGCCCGATCACCACGTGTGCGTGGTGCGGGCCGAGCAGGTGGTCGAGACGGTGCCGGAGTCGTTGCACCGCCTGGATCCCACCCGGCCGCTGACCTTCATCAGCGGACCGAGCGCGACCAGCGACATCGAGCTGCAGCGGGTGGAGGGCGTGCACGGGCCGCGCACCCTAGACGTGCTGATCGTGGCGTGAGCCCAGCTCAGGGCGCCGGGTAGCTCGCCGCCCGCAGCGCCCCGGCGAGGTGCGCTGCGTTGCGCGCAACCGTGGCGGTGGTGGTGGCCGTAACCTCCGGGGTCTGCTCCAGGTCCTGGTAGTCCACGGTGTGCATCGCCTCCCCGTTCCAGTAGGTGACGGCCTGCGCTGGGATGGTGTACCCGACATCGTTGAGCGCCTGGAACACGTCCGCGCTGATCTTGTGCGCACCGTCCTCGTTGCCCACCACCGCCACCACCGCCACCTTGTCGAACAGCACCGGGCGCCCGGCGTCGTCGGACTCGGACAGTTCGGCGTCGAGGCGCTCGAGTACCCGCTGGGCGACGCTGGAGGCATGTCCCATCCAGGTGGGGGTGGCCAGCACCAGGATGTCGGCGGCCAACAGCTGCTCCCGGATCACCGGCCACTCATCACCGCCGCCCATGTCCGCCGCCACCCCCGGTTTCACGTCGTAGTCGACCACCCGCACCAGGGAGCCTTCGACACCGTGCCCGGCGAGGCTGGCCAGTACCTGTTCGGCGAGCAGTTGGCTGCTGGAGGCGACAGGTGAGGGGGACAGGGTGCAGACGAGGGCCAATGCCCGCAACGGGCGCGCTGAGGTCATGGCCCGAGTGTGCCGCAGCGCGCCGGTGCCCGACGATCGGCGGAAGCCGGGGCTCAGTAGGAGTGGTGCTCCACGTCCACGTAGCCGCCCTGGTCCTCCCGGCCCGGACCTCGATCGCCGCCGCTGCTCTGTGGCTCAACGCGCAACAGCGGTGCCGGGGGCTCGGGGGCGATCCCCACCCGCTTGCGCAGCGCGGCGTCGCTGTCCGAGCCGCGGTAGCCGAGCGCAGCTAGCCAATCGTGCATGCGCTCGCGGTCGGGGTGGGTGGGCCGCACCGTGTTGTACACGTAGTTCAGGCCCCGCTGCGCGGCCTCGCGCTCCAGCTGGGCCAGCGTCCAGCTGCCCACCCCGCGGTGCTGAGCATCGGGCGCCACCGCGAGCAACACCTCGGCCTCACCCCAAGTGACGTCCATCCAGCCGTAGCCCAGCACGCTGGAATGACCGTCGTTTACCGCCCACCAATCCCCGGCCAGGGACTCCCCCGGCTGATGGTGCAGGTCGAGAGCCCCCAGCGGTGCGCCCCCGATGATCCGTTGTTTGCCCTCGTCCCACACCGGCTCCGGCTCACTCACCCAGCGCAGCTCATGGGGCGTCGGGGCTCCGGGTGAGTCCAGCCATGCCCGCCCAGCCTCGGTGAGCACCCGCTCGGCGCCGTCGGTGCCCAAAAACCCGGCGGAATACAGCCGCGCCAACGCCGCCCGGGGCAGACCGGCGGCCCGAGCGGCCTGGTGCACCGCTAGCTTGTGCATCCGTCCACCGGACTGCGCCAGCACCGCGAGCACCGCCCGCTCGGGGTCTGCCTCCGGCTTAGCGCGGCTGGACTGCCAGGTGCGTTGCGGGTGGCGGCGCAGGTACTCCTGCTCGAGTTCCAGCATGCGCTCGGTGTGCTGGGCGAATTGCTCGGCGGTGCCGTGCAGGAACACCCAGTTGCGGGTGGCGTGCGCTTGGGTGCCTTGCTGTTCCAGTTCGGTGTCGCTCAGCTCCCGAGCCGAGCGACCCCGAGCACGCCCAGCGCTCGGGGTGCTCACTGGTGCTCTCGCACGAGGGGGGTGTCCACGCCCAGCGGGCCGGTTTTGTGCGCCCCACCGGGGGCACCGAGCGCCTCGTCACGACCGGGCAGCACCTCGGTGAAGAACGCGACGTTGTCGGCGATGTGCGCGCTCTCCTGCTCGGGGACGTGACGGTCGGCGGTGATGGCCTCCACCGGGCACACCGGTTCGCAGGCCCCGCAGTCGATGCACTCCTTGGGGTTGACGTACAGCTTGCGCTCACCCTCGTAGATGCAGTCGACCGGGCATTCGTCCATGCAGGAGCGGTCCATCACGTCGATGCAGGACTCAGCGATGACGTAGGGCACGGGCATCCTCTTCCGTGGGTGGCGGGGTGCGGGGGGCGGGCGCGCTCAGGTGGCCAGCGGTGCGGCAGCGGGCACCCCGGAGCCCTGAGCAGGCTCGTTGATCGTTTCCAGCGGCACCCCGGCGAAGCTTTCCCGCACCCGGAAGCGCTGGACTTTGCCGGTGGATGTCTTGGGCAGCTCGTCGACGAACACCACCGCCCGGGGGCGTTTGAACGACGCGAGCCCGTCGCGGCACCAGGCTATAAGGTCCGCTGCGCTCAGGTCGGCACCGCTGGCGCTGCGCACCACGCACGCCACCGGCTTGTCCAACCCGGCGCCGTCGGCGACCCCCACCACCGCGGCCTCGGCGACCCCGTCGTGCTCCAGCAACCGGCCTTCCACATCCGCCGGCGACACCCAGATGCCGCCGGCCTTCAGCAGGTCGTTGGACCGGCCCAGGCACACGTAGTAGCCGTCGGCGTCCTGGGTGTAGGTGTCCCCGGTGCGCATCCATTCGCCGTGGAACACAGCCCGGGTGGCGTCGGTGCGCCGCCAGTAGCCCACCGCCAGCGATTCCCCCTTGACGAACAGCGCACCGGGCTCGCCTTGGGCCACCAGTGCCCCGGAGTCCTCGCGCAGTTCCACTTCGTAACCGGGCACCGGCTTACCGGTGGTGCCGGGGCGGATGTCGTCGGGGTGGTTGGACAGGAACACGTGCAACGCCTCGGTGGCCCCGATACCGTCGATGATCGGAAAACCGTAGCGCTCGGTGACGCGCCGTTGCAGCACCACCGGTAACGCCTCACCCGCGGACGTCGCCAACCGGACGCTGGCGAAGGTGTCGGTGGGCAGCTCGGCGGCGATGAGCGCGGCGTAGAAGGTGGGCGGGCCGAAGAACAAGGTGGGGTGGTCGGCGGCCAACCGCTGCGCCGCCACCGCCGGGCTGGGCCGCCGCGGTTCCAGCACCGTCGACGCACCGACGGCCAGCGGGAAGAACAGCGAGTTGCCGATGCCGTAGGCGAAGAACAGCTTGGCCACCGAGAAGCAGATGTCGTCACGGGTGATGCCCAGGGTGTGCGCGCCGTAGGTCTCACAGACGTGCCGGATGTTGGCGTGGCGGTGCATCGCACCCTTGGGCTTGCCGGTAGTGCCGGAGGTGTAGAGCCACAACGCCCACGAGTCGTCCGTGGTGGGGGCCACCGCGTCCGAGCCCGTTCCGGCCAGGAACTGGGCCCAGCTCTGCTTGCGGACCCGCTCGGGCGTGGCGAGGTCCCCCCCGACGAGGACCAGGTGCTCCACCTCGGCGGCGGCCTCCACGGCCCCGCCCACCACGTCGAGGAACTCCTCGGTGGCCACCACAACCCGTGCGCCGCAGTCGGACACGATGGTGGCGAGCTCGGCGCCACCGAGCATCGTGGAGACTGGGACGGCCACCACCCCGGCGCGAAATGCGGCCAGGATGGCGGCCGCCATCTCCACACCGTCGCTCATCACCAGCACCACCCGGTCATCACGGTGCAGGCCCAGCGCGCGGAACCCGGCGGTGGCGCGGCGGGTCAGGGCGTCGAGCTCGGCGTAGGTGAGTGTCCCGGTGCTGATGCGCAGCGCGACGCGTTCACCGTCGCCCGAATCCAGGCGGCGGTCCAGCAGGTACGCACCAGCATTGAACGACCCCTGACCGGCCATCCCTACACTCGCGTCACATCGAAATCGGCGCGCTGCCCGGTACCGAACCGGCGCAGTGCCCCACCGGCACCAGAGGCGTTGGGCCGGTTAAAGATCCAATTCTGCCAGGCGGTGAGCCGGCCGAACACCTTGGTCTCGACCGTCTCCGGCCCGACGAATCGGTGGTTGGCCTCCATGCCGGTCAGCGCGTCCGGGCTCAGCGACGCGCGCTCCTGCAGCACCATTCGGAGTTCGTCATCGAAGTCGATGTCGTCCAATGCCAACGTGACCAGACCCAGCTCGTCCAGCGCGGTGGCCTCCAGCGGCTCGTCGAACCGGGCGCGCACCGCGTCGGCGTCGCTGTCGCGGCCCCAGAAGCGGGACTGCAGCCGGGTCAGGCCGTTGCCCATCGGGTACGCCCCGTCGTTGGCGGCGGTGAGGATCATGCTGGCCGCCAACGCATCCGGGCGGTGCCGTGGGTCGGTGGTGTCTTCGAACACCCCGTCCAGCACGTACTGCCGGTCGCAGGCCAGGGCCAGCTCGACCAGCAACCCGACGAAGCAGCTGCCGGGGGTGAGCACCGCGATCAGGCTGCGGCTCGTCACGTCCAGGCGTTTGCAGGTGCGCTTGTAGTACTGCCGCACCTCGTTGACGAACCAGTCCTGCGCGAGCTGCATCAGCTGCGCATCGTAGGCCGCCACCACCTCGGGCGACCCGGTGGTGTGCAGCACCCAGGTACCCAACTCCTGCTCGTTGGTGCGCAGCCGCAGGATCACATCGTCCAGGGCTCGGGTGATCGCCAGCGGCCAGTAGTCCACCCCCTGGGCGAGGACGGCGGCCGCATCGGCCGGGGGCAGCTCAGCCGGCGCGGAGACGGTGATGTCCACCCGGCGCGCGGCCCGGTCGATCTCCGCCCGCACATGGGGGTAGCTGATTGTGGTGTCGGTCTCGGTGCGATCCAGCGGGGTGAGCGCCACGCCGGTGGCCTGGTCCGGGCGGGGTGAATCCGCCGCGGCGGCGTGTGCCCGGGCGGCGACCTCCGCGGCGAAGCGGGCCCGGGTCACGCTGGCGTCCACCAGTCGCCAGGCCACCGCGGTCGCCCCCCGAATGCCGTCGCTCTTGGTGGCGAAGACGTCGGCCCGGTCCTTGCGGACGAAACGCTTGTCCACCACTCGGGTCAACCCGCCGGTGCCGGGCAGCACTCCCAGTAGCGGCACCTCGGGCAGCGAGACGGTGGAGCTGCCGTCGTCGATCAGGATGATCTGCTCGCAGGCCAAGGCCATCTCGTAGCCGCCACCCGCCGCGGTTCCGTTCAGCGCGGCGATCCACGTCTGTCCACTGTGGGCGGTCGCGTCCTCGATGCCGTTGCGGGTTTCGTTGGTGAACTTGCAGAAGTTCACCTTCCACGCGTGCGAGGACTGGGCGAGCATCTTGATATTGGCACCAGCACAGAACATCCGGTCCACCCCGCTGGTGAGGATCACCGCCTTCACTCCGGGGTGGCTAAACCGCAGCCGCTGCACCGCGTCATACAGCTCGATGTCCACCCCCAAGTCGTAGGAGTTGGACTTCAGCTCGTACCCGTGCACCAGCCCGGCCGCAGGGTTCACGACCAGCGACACCGTGGCCACCTCACCGTCCACGCTCAGCTGCCAGTGCCGGTAGCGGGTGGGGTCGGTATCGAAGTCCACCCGCGCGTCCGTGGCGTGCCCGCCCTCGGCGGGTGGCGTGCTGTGAGCCTCGGCCAGCGCGGTCATGAGCACCTCTCGGGGGCAGGCGGTAATGAACCCCCACAGTCTACGAGTTGATGGACTACCGTCAAGTAGTTGTAGATACTGGACTGGACAGGGGCGCGCGGTCCGAACAGTAGGGTCGCCGGGGCTGAAGTCGACGGTGAGAGGGGCACGGTGACGGCACACGCGGAGGCACCGGTCACCACCTCACGCCGACGGGAGATCGGTTCGGCCAGTGCCCGATCGCTGCTGCTGACGGTGCTGGGAGAGTTCGTCTACCCCCGGGGTGAACCGGTCTGGACGGCGAGCCTGGTGCAGGGGTTGGCGCAGCTGGGGGTCGAGGAGAAGTCCGCCCGCCAGGCCGTGGCCCGTTCGGCCGCCGAGGGGATGCTGCGCTCGGAACGGGTGGGCCGGCGGGTGCGCTGGGTACTGACCGAACCCGGCGCGCGGTTGCTGGCCGATGGCACCCAGCGGATCTACTCCTTCATGCGCGAGCCGGCGCCCTGGGACGGCCGGTGGCTGGTGCTCTCGGTGGCCATCCCGGAAAGCCAGCGGCAGCTGCGCCACCGGTTGCGCACCAGGCTGAGCTGGTTGGGTATGGGCTCCCCCGCCCCGGGACTGTGGGTGATACCCGACGCCAACAAGGAGGCGGCGGTCGCGGACGCCATCGTCGAGGCCGGGCTGGGTGAGCGTGCGTTCGCCTGGGTCGGTGACGCGGCCGCCATCGGAGCGCGGTCGACGCTGATCGCGGCCGCGTGGTCACTCGACGCCGTGCAGGCGCAGTACTCGGCGTTCCTGCAGGCGTTCGCGGCGCTGGAAGCGGACACCGACGCCGCGGCGTTCGGCGCCCAGGTGCGACTGGTGCAGGCCTGGCGCCGCTTCCCGTTCCTCGACCCGGCGCTGCCACCGGAGCTGCTGGAGCACACCTGGCCGGGGGCGGCTGCGGCACAGACCTTCCACCGGTGCCACGCGCAGTGGCACGACGGCGCCCAGCGGCACTGGTCGGCCCTGGCCTGAGCCACCCCGCACGCCGGGCCGCCCAGCGCACCGGTGGCAGACTCGAGCGGTGACCCCGGCCGCCAGCACCGTCCGGGGGCCGCTGCGACCAGTCGAGTTGGCCACCGCCGCCGTGATGGCCGCCGTGACGGTGGTGCTGGCCGTCGCCGGGGTGGTCATCCCGGTCGCGGGCATCCTGGCGGTCCTCGCGGTGGTGCCGATGGGGGTCGTCGCCCAGCGGCACCGTCCCCGGGCGTTGGTGGCAGCCACCGCCGCCGCGACCACCGTCGGTTTCCTGATCGCCGGGACCGCGCCGATCACCACCATCGCGCTGGCCGGCTTGCTCGGCGGCATCGTCGGCGAGGTCAAACGGCGGGGCCGGGGTGCGGTCAGCGCAGCGGCCGCGTTCGCCGTCGCCGCCCCCGCGGTGGGCCTGCTGGTGGTGGGCCTGCTGGGGGTCTTCGCCTCGCTGCGGGAGCTCACCCTGCAAACGCTCGGTAACACGGTGCGGGGGGTGACCGGCACGGTGGGCCGGGCGACCGGGGCGCAGGACACCGTCGCGCAGCTGAACGCGGTCACCGACACCCTGCTACGCAACTGGTGGTGGAGCATCGGAGCGGCCGTTGCGGCGTCCGTGCTGCTCACCGGGATCATCGCCTGGATCGCCCTGGGCGCGGTGCTCGACCGGTTGGAGCGACTGCCGGTGACCGATCAGCTGGACGGCCCGGTGCCCCACCCTGCAACCCTGCCCGCCCCGGTGCCGGTCACCTTGGTCGGCGCGGCGCTGCGCTACCCCGGCGCCCGGCACGACACGCTGCGCGATGTCGACCTGGCGTTCGACCGCCCAGAGCTGGTGGCCGTGGTGGGCGACAACGCGTCCGGCAAATCGACGCTGCTGCGCCTGCTGGCCGGCCGGGACCCCACGTCAGGGGCAGTGCACCGGGGCGGCCCCGCAGGGCTCGGGCAGGTCGGGGGCACCGCGCTGATCGCGCAGCGCCCGGAGAGCCAGGTGCTGGGCGCCCGGGTGCGCGACGACGTCGTCTGGGGCCTGCCCGGGGACCTCCCGGTGGACACCGAGGCCCTGCTGGACGCGGTGGGGCTGTCCGGTCAGGGGGCGCGGTCCACCACCACCCTGTCCGGTGGCGAGCTGCAGCGCCTGGCGATCGCCGCCGCCCTGGCCCGCTCACCCCGGCTGCTGCTCTCGGATGAGTCCACGGCCATGGTCGACCCGCACGGGCGTCGCCAACTGGTTGCCCTGCTGGCCGCGTTGCCCCGCCGCGCTGGGACGGCCGTGGTGCACGTGACGCACCGCAGCGCTGATGCCGACGCCGCGGACCGGGTGCTGAGCGTGCGCGGCGGGCGGGTGCAGGAGGGCGTCGCACCGGCTGCCCCTGCCCTCGCCCTGCGGCGACCACCGGCGCGTCCCCGCGCGCCGGGTCCCGCCCTGCTGCAGCTGCGCGGGGTGGGCCACGTCTATGACCGCGGCACGCCGTGGGCGCACCGCGCGCTGCACGGGGTGGACCTCGACGTGGGTCGTGGGGAGTCGGTGGTGCTGGTGGGCGGCAACGGGTCTGGGAAGTCCACCTTGGCGTGGGTGCTCGGTGGCCTGCTGCGGCCCAGCGAAGGCAGCGCCACGATCGACGGTGCCGAGCTGAGCACCCAGGTCGGCGCGGTCGCGGTCGCCTTCCAGCACGCCCGGCTGCAGGTGCAGCGCCCGACCGTGGGTGAGGACGTCGCCGCTGCCGGCCGGGTCGCCAGCGGCGCCCACCCGGCGGTGGCCGCTGCCCTGCGCGCGGTGGGCCTGCACCCGGCGGTGGCCGCGCACGGCACCGACACCCTCAGCGGCGGCCAACTGCGCCGCGCCGCCCTGGCCGGGTTGCTGATCACCCGCCCCAGCGTGCTGGTGCTGGATGAGCCGCTGGCCGGGTTGGACGCCCCGAGCCGGGCCGGGCTCATCAGCGTGCTCCGCCAGTTGTGCGAGGAGCAGGGCCTCACCCTGGTCGTGGTCTCCCACGACGTTGCCGAGCTCGAGCCGCTGTGTGACCGGACCGTGCTGATGGACGGTGGTCGGGTCCGCGAGGACGTTCCGGCGGGGGTGCCCCAGTGAGCACCCTGCTGCGCGAGGTCCCTCGCGACACACCCGTGCACCGGCTCTGGGCCGGCACCAAAATCCTGGCGGTCGCCGCAATCGCGGTGGCCCTGTCGTTGCAGACCTCATGGGCGGCGATCGGTGTGGTCACGGCGGTGCTGGTGTTCACCGCGCTACTGGCGCGGGTACCGGTCGGCGCGTTGCCACGGCCGCGGCCGTGGTTCTGGGCCTTGGTTGTCGGCGCCGGCTTGCTGTCCGTGCCCGCGGGCGGTGCCCCGGAGTCGGAGTTCGGCGGGGTCACAATCGGGCTCGGTGCGGTGGTGCTCTACGTGCGGTTCACCGCGCTCGCGGCGGTGTTGCTGATCGCGGCGCTGCTGCTGGGCGCGACCACCGCGTTGGGGGACGTGGCGCCGGCCGTGGCCCGATTGGGCTGGCCACTGCGGCTGGTGCGTGCACCGGTGGAGGAGTGGGCGGTGACCGTGGCGCTCTGCGTGCGGGCGTTCCCGCTGCTCGCCGAGGATCTCCGGGTGCTCGGGGCGGCCCGGCGGTTGCGGCGCAGACGCGGCAGACGCACCCTCGCCGAGGTCAACGACGAAGCCGTTGACCTGATGGTGGCCGCCATGGCCGTGGCGATGCGCCGAGCCGGGGAGGTGGGCGAGGCCATCACCGCCCGCGGAGGCACCGGCCGACTGGTCGCCGACCCCGGCCGAGCAGGGCTCGCCGACGCCGTAGCCCTGCTCGTCGTGGCCGTGGTGTGCACCGTCGTGCTCAGCTCAGGCTGAGCACACACGTCGCGGAGCATGACACGCGTCGCGGAGCATGTCACGCGTCGATGAGGCTCGGCTGCCGCGACTTCTGCAAGACCCGGCGCAGCAGCGGCCACGCCAGCACCACCGCGATCACCACGTACACCCCGACGGCCAGCGGCTCGCTGAACAGGTGGGTGGGATCTCCGCCCCCGGCCTGCAGTGCCCGCCGGAGCTTGGACCTCCGCCCGGGGACCGATGATGGCCCCGATGATCAGCGGCAGGATCGGTAACCCGAACCGCCGCAGACCAAAGCCCACCAGCCCGAACACCAGGAGCAGGATCAGATCGAAGGACTGCAGGTTCACCGCGTAGGCACCGACGCTGGCGAAGAACAGGATGCCGGCGTACAGGTACGGGCGGGGTATCTGCAGCAGCTTGGCCCACGCTGGGGCCAGCGGCAGGTTCAGCAGGAGCAGCAGCGTGTTGCCGATGAACAGACTGGCGATCAGGCCCCACACCAGTTTTGGCTCGTTCTCGAACAACAGCGGGCCGGGCACGATCCCGTATCCGGTGAGGGCGGCCAACATGATCGCTGCGGTCGCGTTGGTGGGAAGTCCGAGGGACAGCATCGGCACCAGGGTGCCGGCCGCTGAGGCGTTGTTGGCGGCCTCCGGTCCGGCGACACCCTCGATGGCGCCGTGACCGAACTCGTTGCGGTGCTTGGTGAGGCGCTTTTCGGTGACGTAGGACAGGAACGTCGGGATCTCCGCTCCGCCGGCCGGCAGCGCCCCGAACGGGAAGCCCAGCGCGGTGCCGCGCAACCACGGCTTCCAGGAGCGTCGCCAGTCCTGGCGGCCCATCCAGGGTTGGCCGACCGGAATCACCTGCGCGGTGGTGCGCCGCAGGTGAGCGGCGACCCACAGCGCCTCACCCAGGGCGAAGATCGCCACCGCCACGACGACGATGTCGATGCCGTCGGAGAGCAACGGCACCCCGAAGGTCATCCGCAGCTGACCGGAGCTCTTGTCGGCGCCGACCAGCCCGATCGCCAGCCCGATCGCCAGGGCGGCGAAGCCGCGGATGCGGGAGCTGCCGAGCACGGCGGTCACGGTCAGCAGGGTGAGCAGCATGACCGAGAAGTAGCCGGGTGCGCCCATGTTCACGGCCAGCCTCGTCACGACGGGGGCCACCAGCACCAGCAGTGCGGTGCCGATGGTGCCGGCTACGAATGACCCGATCGCGGCGGTGGCCAGCGCCTGCGCGGCTCGACCCTTGCGCGCCATCAGGTTGCCTTCGATCGCCGTCACCACCGACGACGACTCCCCCGGGTTGTTCAGCAGGATGGACGTGGTGGAGCCGCCGTACATCCCGCCGTAGTACACCCCGGCGAACATGATCAATGCGCTGGTGGGCTGCATTCCGTAGGTCACCGGGAGCAGCAGCGCGACCGTCATGGCCGGCCCGATGCCCGGCAGCACCCCGACCGCGGTGCCCAGCAGCACCCCGATCGTCGCGTAGAGCAGGTTGATGGGCGTCGCGGCGGTAGCGAAGCCGTCCAGCAGCTGGGCCACGATCATCAGAGCACCCCCTGCAGGATCCCCGCCGGCAGGTTGATACCCAGCCCGAGGAAGAAGCCGTAGAACGTCAGCACCGACAGCACCACCGACACCACCCCGTCCCGGACGTAGTGCCGGCTGCCGAGGGCGAAGACACTGCCCCAGAACAGCACCGCGCCGGAGATGACGAACCCGACCCGGTCGATGAGGACGATGTTGGCGACGAACGCGAGCAGCAACAGCCCCACCGTCGGCCAGTCGGTGCCATGGCTGAGGTCGACGTCCTCACCGCCCTCGAGCTCTCCCCGCCCGACCCGCCACACGTCGACGGCGAGTGCGGCGGCGCACCCGATCAGCAGGGCACTCACGGCGAACGGCACCGGTCGGCTGCCGATCGGGTCCGCCGCCGCCTGCACCGACGGCAACCCTGCCGCGTCCAGGGCCACCACCACACCCAGGACGGCCAACCCGACCGCCACCCCCAGCTCGGCGTGGCCTCTCGACCAAGGACCTGCCGACACCGACACCGACACCGTCAGGCCAAGCCCAGGGTGAGCAGGATGTCCGCCACCCGCTTGTCCTGCGCGGTCATGAACGCCGCGAAGCGGTCACCGGTGAGGTAGGCATCCGTCCAGCCGTTCTTGGCCATGGCGTCCTTCCAGCCCTGGCTGGTGTGCATCTTGTCCAGGGCGTCGATCCAGGTCTGCTTCTGCGCGGCGCTGATGCCCGGAGGAGCAACAATCCCGCGCCAGTTGGTGAAGACCAGGTCGACGTTCTGCTCCTTGAGCGTCTTGGCGTCCGGTAACGAACCGAGCCGCTGCTCGCCAGTAGTCGCCAGCACGCGGACGGCCCCGGAGCTGATCTGAGAGAGATACTCCCCCGTTCCGGAGGTGGCAAAACCCACCTTGTTGCCGAGAATCGCCGGCAGCAGGTCACCCCCGCCGTCGTAGGAGACAAAGTTGACCTTCTTGGGGTCGATGCCCACCGCCTGGGCCAGCTGCATCGGCAGCAGGTGGCCGGTTCAACGGGGTTGGAACCGCCGCCCACCGCCATCTTGGTGGGGTCGGCCTTCCACGCCGTCACCAGCTGGTCCAGGCTCTGGTACGGCGAATCCTTGCTCACCATGATGCCGCCGGGCTCCTCGATCAGCCGGGCGATGGGGGTGGTGTCGGACAGCTTCGACGCGGCCTTGTTGGTATAGGTAGCTCCCACCACACCCAGGCCCATCATCATCGTCAGGTCGCCGTTGCCCTTCTCGTTGACCAGCTTCGCCAACCCGACCGTCCCGCCGGCACCGGAGAGGTTGAACACCTCTAACGAGGTGGCGATCTTGGCGTCCTCCAACACCTTCCCTATGGTGCGGGCGGTGACGTCGTACCCCCCGCCGGGTGAGTTGGGCACCATCATCCGCAGGCCGGACACCGGCCCGCTGGGACTGGCACTCGCCGCAGCAGTGCCCGAACCGGAGCTGGCAGTGGCACCACAGGCGGCGGTGAGCAGCACCGCTGCGGCGACGCCGACACTCAGGAGCTTCGTACGCATCTGTCCTCGTCTCTGAAGGTGGCCTCCTCGTCGAGACCGATGCACCACACCCTGGGACGTGGCGACGTCGCGGTCACGCTTTGGGCCACATCGGTGATAGAGGTCTTAATGGTGATAGCGGTCACATGCCCCGGCACGTCAGTATGGGGGACATCCCGGGGCTCGGGAGCAGGGAAGCACGAGGTCAGCGAAGGAGTGGCATGCGCCGGCACGTCACGCTCGCGGGGCAGTTGCTGGCCCTGCAGCTGCTGATCCTGCTGGGCGTGCTGGCCGGGGTCACCGCCGTGTCCATCGACCAGTCCGGTGAGACGATCCGCCGCACCGAGAGCCGTCGCGCACTCGCCGGCGCCGAGGCCGTGGCAGCCAACCCCCTGGTCCGGCAGGATCTGCCCACCGCCACCGCCCGCGGGGACCTGCAGTTGCAGGCAGCGGCGGAGACGTCGCGAACCCTGTCCGGTGCCCGGTCGGTGCTGCTGGTGCAGCTCGACGGCACCACCATCACCTCCGACGACCCGGCCCAGATCGGGACCCCATTCAGCTTCGCCACCGCAGGGGTGCGGGCGGGACAGTCCTGGACGGGTCTGCTGAACACCACGCGGGGCACGATCGTCTCCGCGCAGGTGCCGGTGTTCGCGCCGGACGCGGGCACCCTGGTCGGCATCGCCGTGGTCGAGCGCGACTACCCGTCGGTTCTGCAGCGCCTGCGGGAGGCGGTGCCCAACCTGCTCACCTACCTGGGGATCGCTGGCGGCCTCGGCATCCTCGGGTCGTTGCTGCTGGCCAGACGGGTCAAGCGGCAGACGATGGGACTGGAACCCCAGGACATCACCGGGCTGGTGGAGCACCAGGAGGCGATGCTGCACGGCGTCAAGGAGGGCCTGATCGGCCTGGACCCGGCCGGGCGGATCACCCTGATCAACGACAGCGCCTGCCACCTTCTGGGCATCCCCTACGACAGTGCCGGCCGAGACATCAACGAGCTGGCCATGGAGGACCCGCTCAAGGACGTGCTGACCGGGCGGCGTGCGGGCACCGACCTGCTCGCCCTGGTCGGGGAGAAGGTACTCACCCTCAACCGCCAACCCATGACGTCGCGGGGCCGGGTGATCGGATCGGTCACCACCCTGCGCGACCGCACGGAGCTCAGCGAGCTGCGCCACGAGCTGGGCGTAGTCCGCCACGCGACGGACACCATGCGCGCGCAGACCCACGAGTTCGCCAACCAGCTGCACGTCATCTCCGGTCTCCTCCAGCTGCAGGAGTACGACGACGTCATCCGCTTCATCCACAACGTCACCAGGGGGCGGGCCGCACTGAACGACGAAGTTACCTCCCGAATCGAGGACCCGGCGCTGGCTGCGCTGCTGGTCGCCAAGGCGAGCCTGGCCGCCGAGCGCGGGGTGAGCCTGCGCTTCACCGACGACACCGCGCTGGGCCGGGTGGACGAGGAGATGTCGATCGATCTCACGACGGTGGTGGGCAACCTCGTCGACAACGCACTGGACGCGGTCGGCGGGGTGGCCGCGGCGCCGGCGGACGGCGGGGTCTGGGTAGAGGTGGCGGTGCACGAGGCGGTCGGCGAGGTGGTGGTCATCGTGCGTGACAGCGGCCCTGGGCTGGCGGACGGGATCACCGCCCAGGTGTTCGACACCGGTTTCACCACGAAGCCACCCGACGGGACGAGTCCGCGGGGGTTCGGGCTGGCGCTGACCGGGCTGGTCTGCCGCCGCCGCGGCGGTGAGGTGTGGGTGCACAACGAGCACGGCGCGGTGTTCACCGCCCGGCTGCCGCGGGTGGCGGTGCCGGCGTGATCCGGGTGCTGGTGGTTGACGACGACTTCATGGTGGCCCGGGTGAACCGGGGTTTCGTCGATGCCGTGCCGAGGTTCCGGGTCGTCGAGGTGGCCCTGACCGGCGAGGGGGCGTTGCAGGCCGTCCGCCACCACGAGCCGGACCTGGTGCTGCTGGACATTCACCTGCCCGACATCAACGGACTGCAGCTGCTGCCGATGCTGCGCCAAGCCCACCCCGAGCTGGACGCGGTGGTGATCACCGCGGCGCGGGAGTCGGAGACGGTGCGGCACGCGCTGCGCAGCGGCATCGTGCACTACCTGCTGAAGCCGTTCTCCGCCGCCGACCTGCAGGAGAGCCTGCGGCACTACGAGCAGTCCTACCTCAGCCTGCGCGAGGACGATCAGACGCACCAGCACGAGGTCAACCGGGTGTTCCGGCCGGGTGCGCCGACGGTGGCGGCCCGGCTGCCCAAGAACCTCAGCCCGGAGACCGCCGACCTGGTGGCCCAGGCGTTACGCGATGCGGGCGCTGACCTGTCGGCCTCGGAATGTGCGGATCTCATCGGGCTGGCCCGGGTGAGCGTGCGCCGCTACCTCGAGCACTTCGTCACCCTCGGCCGGGTCAGCGTCCGGCTGCGCTACGGCGGGGTGGGCCGGCCCGAGCGGCGTTACGCCTGGGGCTCGCCGGGCTCACCGGGCTCACCGGGCTCGCGGGGGTCGCCGGGGTCGCCGGGGTCGCCCAGCCAGGACCGTCCCCGCCTCGACCACCAGGAGCACCGATGACCGATACCGCCACCGCTGACCTCGTCGACACCCACGGTGACGCGCTGGGCAGTTGCGACCTGCAGCTGCGCCAGTTCGGCGGGCGCCGCGCGTTCACCGGCATCGTGCGCACGGTCCGCTGCTACGAGAACAACGCCCTGGTGAAGCGGGTGCTCGGGAAGGACAGCCGGGGCGGCGTCCTGGTCGTCGACGGCGGTGGCTCGCTGCACACCGCGCTGTTGGGCGACGTCATCGCGGCGTCCGCGGTGGCCCGTCACTGGGCTGGGGTGATCATCCACGGCGCGGTGTGCGACACAGCGGTCCTGGCCGGGTTGGACCTGGGCGTCAAGGCCCTGGGTTCCAACCCCCGCAAGAGCGCCAAGACCGGTGCCGGGGAGGTCGACGTCGAGGTGCACTTCGGTGGCGTCGACTTCCATCCGGGTCAACGCCTCTGGAGCGATGAGGACGGTGTGGTGGTGCTCGACGCCGACGGGTGAGTGCGGGCTGCCCGGAATTGTCGGGGCTAGCGGCCACCATGGCCGTGATGTCGTGGGGCAGCGGGTCCTGCGATCGCTGAACACGGAGGCAGTGATGGAATGCAAGATCGAACTCATCTTCATCCCGGTGACCGACGTCGACCGGGCCATTGACTTCTACGTCGAGAAGGTCGGGTTCACCCTCGACATGCAAGCCCGGGTCGACGAGCACACCCGGTTCGTGCAGGTCACCCCACCGACGTCCGCGTGCTCTATTGCCTTCGGCGAGGGGATCACCGACATGGCACCGGGGACACAGCACAGCATCCAGGTGGTGGTGCCCGACGCCGAGGCCGCGCGGCGGGAACTGATCGAGCGGGGCGTCGACGCGCCCGAGGTCACCACGCTCGCGTGGGGGTCGTTCACCTCCTTCACCGACCCCGACGGCAACACCTGGACCCTGCAGCAACTCCCACCGCCGGGGTCCTACGACGAACAACCCGCCTGACCCGCGGGCGGCCGACAGCCGGCGACGCTCGATCAACCGGACACCCGGCCGTCATCCTCGTAGCGCCGGGGCAGGTCCTCGACGTCAAGCACGCCATCGATCCACGAATTATCGACAGCGTGTCGGCCTCGGCCTGGCGCTAGCAAGCCATGAAATCGGATCTGACAGCACCTCACATGTAGCTACACTTGTGGTTATGACGGCTTCCCCGGAACACATGCCGCTCGCCGACGTCAAGAACCGACTCTCGGAGGTCGTCGAGCGACTTGAGCGCGAGCATGGGCGCGTCGTTATCACCAAGCACGGTCGTCCGGCTGCGGTCGTGCTGAACGTGGCGGATCTCGAAGGGCTTGAGCAGACTCTCGAGCTGCTGTCCAACCCACGTGCTATGCGGCGCATCCGGCGGGCCGAAGCCGAGATCGCGGCGGGTGAAGCAGCAGAGCTGACGAAGGATGAAGCGCTGGCTCTTGTGCGGCGGTAGTGAGCGACGCCGCCCTCGCTATCCGGTGGACCCCGACTGCTCAACGCGACCTCCGACGGCTGCCGGAGAAGATCGCCACTGCCGTCGTCGAGTTCGTCTACGGTTCGCTCGCTGGCAATCCCGAGCGGGTGGGACGCGAACTGCAGATGGAGCTCGCGGGTCGTCACGTCGCGCGCCGAGGCGACTACCGGGCCATCTACCAGATCGACCGGCCCGCCGGCGTGGTGCTGATCGTGCACGTCGACCACCGCGCCGACGTCTACCGGCAGACGTGATGCGCCTCCCCGGCGGCCAGAGGCGCCGTACGACCGTCACACCAGGAATGCTGCGACTACGGTCACGAACCAGACACGCTCGCCTAGAGCGTGTCAGCAAATTTGCTGCCGGGGTGATCCACTATGGACTCACGGTGCGATCTGATCTGATGTCTGACGAGTTGTGGGATGTTCTGGAGCCGGTGCTGCCCCGTATTTCCGGGCGCCCGGGGCGGCCGTGGAACGACCACCGCCCAACCTTCGAAGGCATCGTGGGCGGTTTCGTACCGGCCCTCCGTGGCGCGATCTACCCTCGGAATTCGGCGCCTATCAGTCAGTTTGGGAACGCCACCGCCGGTGGTGAACCAATCGAACTTACAACACGATGTTCGCCGCGGTGAAGGCCAACGCCACCCGATCAGGACCGCCAGTTGATGGGAACGATCTCGGTGGACTCGACCAGTATCCGTGCCCATCAGCACGCCGCCGGTGCCGGCTTCCACGACCACACAGGGGACACAACCGAATCACAAGGATCTACCCGGTGAACCGGCCGATGACGCTCTGGGCAGCTCGCGGGCGGGTGGACCACCAAGATTCACGACCTGACCGACGAGTGGTGCTCCCCGGTCACGATGCTGCTCTCGCCCGGGCAAGCCAGAGACAATCCCATGCGGATCCCGCTGCTCAACGTCCACGGCCTAGTGGGCGATCGTGGCGCCGGTGGTGGTCATCTCGTCGTCGGGATGGGCGTGCACGAACATCACGCTCAGCGGTGACCGGGCAGTCGTCGCAGGCGTGCTCATCGGGGTTCGGACGTTGCGGCGCGCCGCGGGTCGGGACGGTCGACCGACCGCCAGAACGCTGTGAGCTCGGCCGCGGCGCGGGTCGGGTCCTGCAGGGCCCACCAGTGGCCGAGCCCGGGCAGGTGCGCGATCTCGGCGCCGAGCAGGTACGCGACCTCCAGCGACAGCGGTTCGAGGCCGAACGGGTCGGCGGGTGTGTCGAGCACGAGGCCCGGCACAGCGGTGCGGACGGGTCGCCACTGGGCGTGGGGGTTGGGTGTCGCGGCGCGGTAGAGGTCCAGCACGCAGCCCGCCATCGTCTCGTCGGCCATCGCGGCGAGGGCGAGGGCGTCGTCGTGATCGACCCCCCACGATGCGAACGCGGCCGCGACCTGCTCGGCTGGTTGGTCGAGGTAGCCGGCCCAGAACGTCTCGCCGGCGTCGGGGGTCTGCCAGGTGCGGGCCAGGTCGTGCCATACGTAGTCAGGGTGCAGCAGGTAGGCGGCGTCGGCGGCCCAGGAGTGCAGCAGGTCGGGGCGCAGGGTCGCGATCCGGTAGGTGAGGGCGGCGCCCCAGTCGTGCCCGACCAGGTCGACCGGCGGCCCGATCCGTTCGATCTCGCCGATCAGCCAGCCGGCGTAGGCGTCGGGTGTCGCCGCGAAGCCCTCGGGTCGCGGACAGCCGAAGCCTGGCAGCTGCACCGCCAGCGTGTCGGCCGGCAGGTGGACGCGGAGCGGGTCCCACAGGGCGGCGGTCTCGGGGACCCCGTGCACCAGGACGATCATCATTTCGGCTCCTTCGTCGCCGTGTCGGTGCGCTGGTGCCCGGTCATGCCGGCCATCACCGAGCCCATGATCCGCACACGGGTGCGTCGGGGCAGCGGGGCCAGGGAGTCCTTGAGGACCCGGCTGAGCAGGCCCGCAGCGCGGTCGGTCGGCGCCCGAGCGCGGCGAGGGTGCCCTGCGCGACAGCGCGGGGCGACAGCGCGCGTCCCATCCGCATGTCGGCCCGGGCGGCGAACCCGCTGTCGGTCGGACCGGGAGCGGCAGCGAGCACGTCCACCCCGCGGGGACGCAGCTCGACGTGCAGGGCCTCGGCCAGGGTCTGCACGTAGGCCTTCGTCGCCGCGTAGTGCGCGGCGTTCGGCATGCCCTGGAACCCGACGACGGAGCTCATCAGGATGATCCCGCCGCGGCCACGCTCGGCCATCCGCCGGCCGAACACAAGGCTCGTCGTGAGCACGGCCTCGCAGTTCAGGCGCAGCATCTCCCGCTCCTGGTCGAGGTTAGCGTGCAGGAAGGGGCCTGAGGTGCCGAACCCGGCGGCCGCGACGTAGAGCCCGATGTCGGTGCCGGCCGTCGCCGCCGTGAGCTCTTGGACGCCCTCGTCGAGGGCGAGGTCGAGCGCCAGCACCCGGACGTCGATCCGGTGCCGGATGGTCAGGTCCGTGGCGAGCTCCCGCAGCAGCGTCTCGCGCCGGGCGACCAGCACCAGGTCGAACCCGGCACCGGCCAGCTGCACGGCGATCTCCCGCCCGATCCCGGACGAAGCGCCGGTGACCAGCGCCCGCGGGCCGTAACGCTGCCGGAAGCGCTCCTGCTGGCGGGTCACGGCTGCACCGATGTGACAGCGGGGAC
>JAABUP010005174.1_pt1 | contig 20265 bp, 20 predicted proteins | sample 5559201 | NCBI WGS metagenome assembly JAABUP01 (sample SAMN10711887, study PRJNA513373) | rock metagenome | isolation source: Antarctica rocks | place: Antarctica
GATCCAGCTCCTGCTGGTGACGCAGGTCCTCAACGGCTTGCTGCTGCCGATCGTCCTCGTCGCGATCCTGCGCCTCGTCAACGATCCGGAGGTGATGGGCGCGCACACCAACAGCCGCGCCTACAACGCCATCGCTTGGGCGACGGTCGCCTTCGTCGTGGCCCTCTCCACGCTCTACCTCGCCATCACCATCCTCGGCTTCTTCGGCCTCGGCCCGGGGTGATCCGCCGCACCTTGCCAGGCCCGACAAAGGGAGTGGCGGTCCTGAAGCGCGGCCTCACGCGCGCCGCTCGGAGCCGAGGCGGGCCAGCGGGCTGCACGCCGGTGTCACCGATGATGTGGCGAGGCGTCTTCCCCGGGCCGCCCCGGTTCGCACAACCCCCCCTACAGTGCCACTTCGCGGCATCGCCCAATGTCGCGGATGACGTGCACCTCTCCCGTAACGCCATCTCTCAGCACCGCACGCGAAGCTGGCCGGTACGTACTTCACAAACCAGCCGTCACATGCGGTCTGCGGCGGAGGTGAGCGTCCTGAGACACGCCGGGAAGGGCGCTCTTCGATGAAGAGGACGAAGTGGCACTGTAGGGGGCGTTATGCGAACGAGGGCGATGACAAAGGCCATGCGCGACTTGTATGCTGACACCATGAACCAATCGATGACGGTCGATGCGACATGGCTGCACGCCTTCCTCCGCGAACGGCTCGCGGGCGAGCCGGAGGATGTGCGGCCGCTGACGGGCGGGACATTCTCCCGCGCTTTCGCCTGCGCCGTCGCCGGACGACCCTACGTTATCCGCCTCAGTGCCCTGCCCGACGCCCTGGAAGGGTTTGCCAAAGACGATTACGCCGGGCGCCACTTCGCCTCGCCCGGCGTGCCCATCCCGCGTAGTATCGACATCGGGCACGCGGGCGACCTGTTCTTCGCCATCAGCGAAAGGGTTGCCGGGAAGACCGTGGCGGAACTCGAACCGCCGGCACGCCGGGCGCTGCTGCCCGCCGTGCTGGACACGCTCGATGCCCTTGGCCGGACCGATCTGCGCGCTTCCGGCGGCTACGGCCCCTGGGATGGCGCGGGGCGGGGCCGCTTCCCCACTTGGCGCGCGTTCCTCGCCGGTCACGCGCTGCGGGCCGACGAGAAGTTCGGCAGGGCCGTGCGCGCGCTCGGCGGCGACCCCGACGAGGAGCGGGCGCTCTACGCGGCCGCTTGCGGGCGGATGCTCCGCCTCGCCGACCACTGCCCGGAGGAACGCGCCCTGCTCCACCGCGACTACAACTTCGCGAACATCCTAACCGACGGCCAGCGCGTCACCGGCGTCATCGACTGGGCACAGGCCTGCTACGGCGACCCGCTGTATGACGTCGCCTGGCTCGGCTGGTGGACAGCTGGCGGCCTACCGGCGGAGCGGGCGGCGCGCTACGACGCCACGATTGTGGGCGCGCGATACGGTGCTGCCCCGCAATATGCCGAGCGGATTGCCTGCTACGAGTATTGCCTTGCCCTCGACGAACTGCGCTTCTGCGCCGAAACTGGGGACGCTGAAGGATACGCGTGGGCGCGCGCGCAGCTACTCGTCCGCCTGTCGCCCTGATTCGCAGATCGGGCGTTCTGCGAACCAAGGGGCCGGGTGAGGTGTAAAGGTAAGCCGACACGCTTGTGCCCACGCCTCAGTCAGGGCGTGTTCTTTGAACCACTGGATCAGAGTGGGGCCTTGCGCCAGTCAGCGCTCGACAGAAAAGAATATCAGGTAGGAGTCCAAGATCGTCAATACGCTGGTTGATAACAATGTAGCTGATCATTGTCCCGACAGTTATTGGTCCTGGTCCTTTATGCTCGACGGTGACGAACGACCGCACCGAAGACGACCCGCCCAAGCACCGGTGGGAAGAGTAACGCGGTTGGTGATCGGAGCAGGTGTAGCACTGCGAAGAACGCCTGCGCCACCGTCGCATCCTCGACAAGCAGCGCAAGCACCCGGTCCATGTAGCGGTGCGCGAGGCGGGTGGGCAGGCCCGGTCGCCCGCCCACGGTCGTCGGCCAGCGGAAATCTTCGCCGGTTGCGAGCAGCCACGGTGTCGCGTTGCTCAGGGCGAGGCGGCGCTGGAAGCGGCGACCGAGGCCGCACAGGTCGCCGTCGGGGTGCCGTCGTCGCTGCGCGCGGAGGCACCGATCGAGTACCAATGCGCCCAGCGCGCTCGCCGTCATCCCCTGCCCGTAGACCGGATCGAAGGTGCAGGCGGCGTCACCGAGCACCACAAAACCCTCCGGCCAGCGGCGCAGCCGCTCGTAGTGCCGGAGCCGATTCTCGGTGCGGCGATAACCTCGGATCGGCGAAAGCGGCTCCGCGTCCGCGATGGCCGCGTGGAGCGCGGGCGTGGCGAGGCTGCGGGCGAACGCCAGGAACCCGTCTTCATCGCTCGGCGGGTAGTCACCGCCGATCCCGGCGAGGGTGACGAGCCACCGCTCGCCTTCGATCGGGTAGATCACCCCGCCGCGCGGCTGATGGGTTGGCACGTTGGAGACGACCATTGCTTGCCAGTCGGCGCACAGGTCGGGGGGGCGGCAATAGATGCGGCTGGCGTAACCGAGGGACGGATCGACGACCGTCTCGCGCACGCGACCGTACCCGAGCGCCGCCAGCCATTCTGGCGTGCGCGAGTTGCGACCGCTGGCATCGACGACCAGATCGGCCAGCAGCACCTCCGGTGCTCCCGAACCCTCGCCCTGCTCACCCCAGGCACCAACCCGGACACCCGTCACGCGATTCGCACCCGCGTCGTGACAAAAGCCGAGGACATCGCAGCCCTCGTGAAACGCCACGCCGCGTCGCATCAGCGCGCGGCGGACGCTCCATTCGAGCAGATCGCGGCTGCACGTTCGCGTGGTCAGCCCCGAGCGATAGTGTCGAACCCAGCCGGTGCGAAAGAACGAGCGACAGTCCCAGGTCCAGTCGACGCGCGGGGCACCGGCGGCGGCCAACTCGTCATCGAGTTCGGGGAAGAGCCGCTCGAGTTCGCGCTGCCCGCGCGCGAGGAGGGTGTGCGCGTGGTACGCCTGCGGGACGCCACGCCGGTGGTCGGGTCGCTCGGGCAGGCGGTCGCGCTCGATGATCGTGACCCGATCGAAGTGCTCCGTCAAGACGCGGGCCGCCCACAGCCCCGCCATTCCCGCGCCGATAACGACGGCGTGGCGCGCGCCTTCGCCCTCATTCGTCCGCTCGCCATGCTCGCTCGCTCGCTCCATCGCTCGTTCCCCTCAGACCGTATAGTGCGTGACCATGAGATCGCGCGCCGCAGCATCCGTTTGGCCGCTCCCCGTCACGATCGGGGAGCGGGTCAGGGCGATGGCGATGCGCTGTAAGTAAGCCGTCTCCGCTTCGGGACCGCCCGAATCATCGTGGTGTAACGCTTCAACGCTCGATTCCAACAGTTCCAGTGGCAGTTGCCACGACTTGGCGCGCGCGGCGGCGACGAGCGTGGCGGCCTCGACGATAGCCTCCCGCTCCTGTCCACCGATCCCGGCGCGGCGGCAGCGCTCGGCGGCGATGACGGTGATCGCCGGATCGCGATACGGTCGCAGGGCGACAATCCCATCCTGGATTTCGACGACGCGACGGCGCAGCCGGAGGCCGGTGTCGTTGAATCCGAGGGCGTCGGCGAGGGCCGAGTCGGGCGGCGGGAAGAGTGCGGGGAGGGCGATGGCGGGCGTCGCCGCGCGGAGCAACCGCCAGAGCGGATAGAGGCGACGACAGGCGCGGTAGCGCCCGAACCAGTACCACGGCGCATGGAGTTCCCCGCTCGTCACCCCGACGACGGCGAACACCAGCAGGCCGTTCGACACCAGGCCGGGCGACAAGAGTGGGTAAGGTCGCTCCCACTGGCGCAGGAGCGCGAAGAGGCATTGATGCGCGGCGAACCCTGATCCCGCCGCCCAGCCGATGGTCTGGGCGTGCAGCTGGAGGCACAGTCGTCGCGGCGCGAGCGGCGAGCGACAGACACGCCGACCGCAACGGAGCGAGAGGCGGAACATCTGGAGGACCAGCCCGCCGAGATACGCCATGTACACGAGCGTATACGCCGCAGGCAACTCATAGATCGTGAACGGATCGGTGACGGCGCGCTGCGGCGACGGCGATCCGACGGGTGAGGACAGCAGGAAGAGGACGACCAGGGCCGCGCCTGTGGCGAGCATCGGCCAGATGCCGACCAGGAACCCACGCCGGGGCGTCCCGTGGTCCCACAGATCGAGCATACACGGGTAGAAGGACCAGGCGGCGTAAATCCCGGCGAGGTTGGCGAGGAGGCGACCGCTGCCGGGGACGCCGAGCGCCGCGCCGATCCCCGCTTGGAGCGGTGGCACCTGCAACGTGAGGCAGAGGGCCGCGCCGCAGAAGGTGACGCACTCGGCGCGATGGAGCGCGTCGCGTGCCCGCCCCGCCAGCGCGCAGATCCGATCGAATGACGCGACCCAGAGCAGCAGGGCCAGGGCGACACCGACGAATTGCCAGCTCATACGTCCCCCTTCAGGCGGTAGAACGAGGCGAGCCGCACCAGCGTCGCCGTGGCCTCGCCGTCGGCATCGCGCAGCCTCGCCGGGGCGCTGATCGCGACGTGCTCGAGGATCAGCGAGGCGAGCACCTCCGCTTCGTGCTCCGCCGCCGCCGAATGGCCGGACTGTCCGAGTACCGGCCACGATCCGCCCGTACCCTCGACGGTCGCGAATGGCTCATCCAACCCATACTCCGGGGCAGAAATCGAGCGATGGTCGAGGATCAGGTGGCAAAACTCGTGAACGATGATCTGGCGCTGGTGGGCGCGGCTGGTATCTCGCTCATAGATGACGATGTCGCAGCCGGGCATGCTGAACACCAGGCCGTAGATCACCGAGCGCACGGTCAGCGCGCGAAGTGGCGCTGACTGTAAGACAAGCGGTCGGCCACGCTGCGCGGCGAGCGCCGCGCAGAAGTCGTGCTCATCGAATGGGGCGGGGATGGGGAGGTCGCACAGGATCGCCTCGCAGCGCTCGCGCAGGGACCGCGCCGCTGCGCGTTCTCGACGCTTCGTCGCCAATCGTGTCAGCGGTATGAACTGACGCATCGCCGGGATCATGGCTACTGCTCTTGCGTAGGCTCACCGGTACGCGATGTCGGTTCCTGGGAAGATTGCGGGGTGGTCGCCCCCCCGTTGGGCAACCCCTCGATGTGCCGTGCCTGCTCGATGATCTGCGCGATCGCGCGCAGGCTCTCGGGCGATAGTTCAGCGGCACGGAGGGCGATCCGCTCGACGGCGCTGTTCCGCATCGCGGCGAGGAGTTCCAATTGCGCCTGGATGCGCGCGGTCTCCTCGTCGTCCTCGAAGAAATAGCCGACCGGCACCCGGAAGAAGGCGGCGAGCGCCTCCAGTTGCGTCTTGCGCGGATTCGTCTTCTTGCCTGTCCGCAACTCCCACAACTGCGTGGCCGCGATCGTCGGGCCGCCAAGGTTGCGGATCCCCTCGGCCACCTCCTCATAGGTGTATTCGCGCCCCGCTGCGTGTCGGGTACGGAAGAGTTGATCGATCTTCTGCGCCAGGGTCAATGGCAATGCCGGGGGCTGCCCGCCAGGTGCTTCCTCGGCCATCTGCTCCCCTCCCGGCACGATTTCGATCCGCACCCCAAATATACTCCACCGCGCACAACAGGTCTATTCCCCAATCAAGTATACCTGAATACTATCTCACCCCTAGACAAGAACACACAATTAGTCGTATCATCCTCAAACAAGATTTTATTACCCTACTCTGGTTCTTCGCTGCAAATGACGAAGGGGGCGCACGATGGCTGAGGCGCACGACGAAGCGGCCGCTGGCTTCGCGGCAACGCCCACACGGCGAGCGGCGGCGACCAGACCGAACACTCCGACCCGTACGCGCACCAGTGCCGGACGTTTCACCCCCGCGCAAGCGACGAGCACTGACGTTGCCGATCGCAAACGCCGTCGGGAAAGCGCGGCAACGCCGATCGTGGAGAGTACGCCGGGGCGCACTGGTACCCTGCGTGCCAGGCAGCCACTCGCGCCGATCGGGTCGGATAGCGTGCCACAACAGCCCCGTGAGCGCGCGGCGATGGAGGAGGCGCTGCCTCATCGGCAACCGGCGAGCGACCCGGGCAGGCCCGACGCGCCGGCAGCGCCGATCGCGCCCGAGCCGATCGTCACGTTCCCCGATTTGCGACGCCGGACGCCCGCGCCGGTCCTCCCGTGGCACCTGCGCGCCCAGCGCCTCGTGCGCGAGGCGACCCAGCCGGGCTGAATCGAGGCCGAGCACGACGCGCGGATCGAGGGGCTGCTCCGACAGATCGCCACTCGCCCGCACATCGTCGGCGTCATCGGCCCGAAGGGTGGGGCGGGCAAATCAACCACGGCGCTCCTCCTCGGCCTGGTGCTGGCGCAGTACCCAAGCGCGCGCCCGGTCCTCTGCGAGGTCAACCCCGACTGGGGTACCCTCAGCGAACTCCTGGGACAGCCGATCACCCGCACGATCGTGGATGTCCTGCGCGACTACACCGCGATCGACCGCGCCGGGATCGGCCTCCTCCAGGGCTACCAGACCATGTTCGGGCGGCTGCCGGTGCTGACCGTCCCGAAGGATCCCGAGGTGATGGCCCGGCTCGCCCCGCGCGACTACGACCGCGTGCTCCAACTCCTGTCGGTCCACTACGGGCTGCTGCTCCTCGATTGTGGGACGGGCTTCACTCAGGTGCTGAATCAGTACGCGATCCGCAACGCCGATCACCTGGTCGTCGTCGGCTGGCCTGAGCAGGCGACGATGCGGATGACCCTCGGGGCGGTCGAGTACCTGGCGTCGAGCCGCTACGAACACGACTACCGGGGGGTGCTGGCCGAGAGCGCGCGCGCCGAGGTGCGCGCCCGCGCCCTCGACGATATCACCCTAGCTCTCAATGGAGTCGGCCACGCGGGCCGCGCGGACCCGGTGGACCCGGCGAAGATTCGGGCGGCCACCTCCGGCCTCAACGCCGTTGCCGAGTTGCCGCACAGCCCCGCGCTCCGGCGGCTGCTCGCCGACGGGACGCTGACGATCGAGGCGCTGCCGGTCGCGTCCCGGCGGGCCATCAAGCGACTGCTGGTCGCGGTCTTGTCGCGGCTGGCCGAGATGTGAGCCCGCGAGGGCGAGGAGGTCATCGATGGTCCATGTCATTCCCCTGGTCATGAACGACTTCTTCCTCAGCGTCTACAACCAGCTGCTGGTCCCACCGATGGTCGGCCTCGGTATCGTCCTCTTCGTCGCCGCCGCCGTCCAGTTCTTCCTCGGCCACCGCGAGGGGGCGGAGAAGCTGGCGCGCGTCGGCGTCGGGCTCTTCCTCGTCGCGTTCGCCCCCTTCATCATCACCACCGCCTGGTCGGCCCTCGTGGCGGCGGGCGGCGGCGTCGCCAAGTAGGGGCGGATTCGATGCCGCGCACCCCCCATCGCACGCCGCGCCACCTGGACGATCCCCTGAAGCTCGGACCACTGACGCTGGCGCAATGGGCGCTCGCGATCATGGCGGTGACCACCGTCTGGCTCGCCCTGGCCTGGCTCGATTTCCTGCCCCTCATGCCGCGCGTGGTCGTCGGAGCCACGGTCGTCGGGCTGGCGCTCGGCTTCGGCGGCGTGGGCGAGGGCGGGGGCCGCGCCCTGGCGACCCTCCCGCGTCGCGCCTGGCACACCCTCACGACGCCGAGCGAGCACCTACCGGGCGCGCCACGACGCGGCCCCCTGCGCTTCCGCCTCTACAACGACGCCCCGCGCGAGGAGGATCCGCCCGATGCCTGAGCGCCTACATCGCCACGCCGACCACGCGCGCCCCTCGCTGCCGCGCCACACCCCGCTCGGCGCGCTCCTCCCCGTGCTCGCGGTCGAGGAGGCCCACTTCGTCACGGACGACGGTCGGTACGGGCGGGCGCTCGCCTGCACCGGGATCAACCCGCGCATCCAGGGGGCGGGGGCGGCGGAGGCGACCGCCGCGCGCTTCGGGGCGGCGCTCGGCGTCCTACCCCCCGGCGCACAGCTCCAACTCATCGTCGTCAATAGGCCGTTGCGGGGCGAGGAGTGGGTGCCGCGACACCTGGCACAATACCACCCGCCCATCGGCCCCCTCGCCGACTACGTGCGCGACCTTGACGCCGCTTACCGTCGCGAACTCGCCGGGACGCACATCCCCGAACTCCGCTTCTACGCGATCGTCACCGCCCCCGGACCGCACGCCCCGACCGGGCGGCTGGCCCGGCGCTTCCGGCGGGCGCGGACGCTGGCGCGAGGGCGTGAGGCGCACGCCCAAGCTGTGCGCGAACTCGGCCAACTAGCCGACGCCCTTGCGCACGGCCTGGCCGAACTCGACATCCGCGCGACGCCCCTCGGGCGGCAGGCGACGATCGACCTCCTCTGGGAGTGCGCCAACCCCGCATGGGGGCGCGATGTGGCCGCCCCGCGCGCCGAGGCCCCGCCGGCGGAGTCCCGCTCACTCCGGGAGCGATTGGGGCAGAGTCGGCTGCTGCGCCGCCGCGAGTGGCTCCGCCTCGATGGCGGCTACGAGCAGGTCCTCGCCCTTACCGCCCTCCCCGAGGCGACAGTGGCTGGGTGGCTGGCGGACCTGACCGCTGCGGCGATCCCGTTCCGCTTGGCCCTGCACATCACCCCGCTCGCCAAGGCTCGCGAGCGCGGGGCGCTGACGCGAACACTACGCCAGCGACACGCGGTCCTCGTCGGACAGGCCGATCGGCAACGCCTGGGCGACTTCGACGAGCGGGAGGCGTTCGAGGAGGCGAGCGAGGTCCTGCGGGAGATGGCCGCCGGGGATCTCCGCACCTTCCGTTTCGCCGCCTTCATCGCCGTGCGAGCGGCGACGGCGGAGGGGCTGCGTCCGGCGTCGCACGCCGTCGCCAAGGCGCTCGGCGACGCCGGGGGAACCAGCATCGACCGCTGCCAGGGCTGGCAGGATCGCGCTTGGCAGGCGACCTTACCGCTTGGTCAGAATCCGGCGGGGCTGACCTATCGCGTCACCAATACCAACCTCGCCGACACGTTGCCCTTCCTCCAGGGACGCGCCGGGACGCCCGGCGGCCATCTGGTCGGCTTCGCGCGGCCCGGACGCGAGGCGGTGACGCTCGATCTCTTCCATCCCGGCCTCGATAACCACGCGCTCCTGGTGCTCGGCAAGAGCGGCAGCGGCAAGACGTTGGCGGCCCAGGCCCTGGTGCTGAAGCATCTGGCGTGGCCGGGGCGGGCGATCGTCTTCGACCATTCGGGGACCGCCGACGAGCCGGGGCACTGGGATGACCTGGCGATCGCCGTCGGCGGCGCGGTCCACCGCCTCGGCCTCGGCACCGGCTACCGGATCGACCCCTGGGCGCTGCCGGATGGGGCGACCGCACCGGGTCCGGGCAAGCTCGATTTCCTCCTCGACCTCCTCGATCTGATGCTCGGCGAGGCGGGGCGGACGCTCGATCAGGACGAGCGGGCGTCCCTCGAGGCGGCCTGTCGCGCCGTCTACCGCACGCACCCCGTCGGTGAGCCCGGCCCGTACATGCGCCATCTCCACGCCCGACTCCTCGATCCAGATGCGTCAGCCGGGGACACGGAGTTGGCGGCGCGGGCACGGCGGCTCGCCGGTCGCCTCGCCCGCTGGGTCGGGCGTGGCACCTACGCCGGGCTCCTCGACGGCCCAACGACGGTGCGCGCCGACGCCCCGCTCGTCGTCTTCAACTTCCAGGGCTTCACCCGGCGCCCCGAACTCTTCGCGGTGGCGATGCTGCCCCTCCTGGAACACATGGAGACACAGATCGCCCGCCGCGATCCGTTGCCCCTAGCGCTCGTGATGGACGAGGGGTGGAGTTGGTTCGACCACCCGGCCACCGCGCGCTTCGTCGGCGACAAGAACCGCACCGGTCGCCACGCGGGCCTCGCCCTCCTCAATCTCTCGCAGCTGATCGGCGATTACGACGGGCCGCTCGGTCGCGTGGTGCGCGACAACGCCTCGGTGCAGCTCTTCCTGCGCCAGTCCCCCGAGAACCGCCGCCGCCTCAGCGAGGTCTTCGACCTGACCGCCGATGAGGAGGCGCTGGTCGGGACGCTGGCGACGATCAAGGAAGGCGCGGAACGCGAGCGACGCGCGGGGGCCTACCTCATGGCGCGGGGCGGGGCCGACGCGGGGCTCCTCGACCTGACGGTGACGCCGGAGGAATACTGGCTCTTCACCTCCTACAAACCCGAACTGGCGCTGCGGCGCGCGCGGATCGCCCATCACGCGGGCGGGGGGCCGACGACGGCGGCGGCGGTCTGGGCGGCGGTGCGCGAATTGGCGGCGCTAACACCGGAGGCGCGCGCGGCGCTACTACCCAGCCACACGGAGGGGCAGGTGACGGCGACCCCGCAGCAAGGGGCGCGGCTCGCCCTTGTCGCCGACGCGGACGACTGAGGAATGGGCGATGAAGGTGGCGGCGGGCGGTGGATGTCTCGGCGGCTGCGCCCTGCTGGCGGGGACGCCACTCCTCGCTGCGCTCCTCGTCGTCATCCTAATCGGGTCGCTCCTCGGCGCGATCCTCGGCGGCAATCCCACCCGTGGCGGCGTCCCCGCTCCGACCAACGGGACGACCTACGCGGCGACAACCGGCGGTCGCCCGACGATTCACGACCTCGGGTTCGGCCCCTCGGACGCCGCCCGCATCGCCCGCTTCATCGCCGCACTCCAGCCCGACAGCCCGCTCGTCGCCGAGGCCGCCGCGATCCTGGCGCTGGCCCAGCGCTTCGGCATCGACCCCCTCCTGATCGTGGTCTGGAAGGTGGAGAGTCAGATGGATACCGTCGGCCTCAACATCCCCGGCAACGGGGGCAACCTGATCTGGGAGGCGATGGCCCCCTACGCGGCGACCTGGGGCTGCGGGCCCGGCCCGTCGAGCCTGGGGCACCACTGGGGCGCGTGCCCCTCGGTCGCGGCGGGGCTGGGCATCTGGTTCGCCTACGTCGCCGACTACTACCCGCCGCGCGGCGGCGACGACTTCGTGGCCTTCGCGGGGATCTACATCCCCTGCGCGGATGTGGAGAACGCGAAGAACGGCTTCCCGTGCGGCGCAAACTACGCCGCGATCCTGCTCGGGCTGCTCCAGGATCACGCCGGCCCTCCCGCCCTGCTGGCGGCGACCCCCGGCGCGGGCGCGGCTCCGACCGGCTATGTCTTCCCGATCGTCGGCTATGCCGGGCCGATCGACCTGCACTGGGGGAGCTACCCCGGCGCGAGCGATCTCTTCGCGCCGCTCGGCACGCCGCTGCTGGTGATGCGCGGCGGGCGGGTCGAGTACGCCGACTACGACACCCTCGGCGGCTGGGCGGTGCTGATCGCCGGGGACGACGGGCTGCGCTACTGGTACGCCCACCTGCGCGACCGACCGCTGATAAGCGCGGGGGCGACGGTCGCGACCGGCCAGCCGCTCGGGTTCCTGGGGGCGAGCGGCAACACCGACGGCGGGACGCCCCACCTGCACCTCGGGATCGGGCCGCAGATCCTCACCGGCGGCGGCCCGACCGGCGGGGCGGGGAGCGACGACTACGACGCGGTGGGCCTGCTGCGCGCCGTCTACGCCTGCTGCACGCGTCGCTGAGCGGCGCGAGGGAGGAGCATCGCCAAGATGAAGAGTACCCGACGCCCGCTCGTCCGACTCGTCGTCCTCGTCGCCCTGGCGCTCGCCGTGCTGCTCGCGCCCGCCGTGGCGCTGGCCGCCGCGCCGGGGACGCCCGCGCCGACCGCCGCGCCCAAGGGACCACCCCCCGGCCCCACCGCCACGACCCGCCCGCCGACCGGCGGGCCGACGCCGACGAGCCGCGCGGGCGGGGCCGCGCCCGCCACCCCGGCCCCCGCGCCCGCCGGATCGCACCCCGCGTACGATCCCACGCGGGACAAGGGCTGCGGCGATTGCGGGCCGAACGGCCACCCCGAGAGCGCCGGGGACCGGGTGGCGCGCTGGGCGGACGACTGCCGCAAGGCGGGCGGCAGCAACTGCGAGGCGGACAGCGTACAGCGGCTCTACTCCGAGTACCGGTCGCAGGGGCGGGACTGGGCCGATTCGGGGTACGCCGCGCCGCCCGACATGGCCAGCTCGCCACATAACTGCCCGGACTACTGGGCCGGGGACGCGAAGGGATGCGTCGCCGACGGGAGCGCGGCGGGCACCGGGGGCGGGGGTGGTGACGGCGGCGGTACGGGCGGCTATTTCGGCTTCGATCCGGTGAGCTTCGTCCGCTCGGCTCTGGGCGCGATCGACTGGAAAACGCTGCTGACGGGACTCCTCAAGGGGCTCTACGAGATCGTCGTCGGCGACGGGATCGCGCAGCTCGGCGATCAGCTCGCGGGCTTCGTCCTGGCGACGCCGAATCTCCTCGCCGAGGACGGTGGCATGGGCAACGTCCAGCGGCTCGTCGATGACCTCCGCTACGCGGCGATGTTCGCCTGCATCATCGTCTTCACCGCGACGGTGATCAGTTTCATGGCCGGGCGCGAACAGGAGCCGCAGGCGGCGCTGGGGCGACTCGGGGCGGTGCTGTTTGTCCTCGGCTTCTATCGCACCCTCGTCGGCTGGCTGCTGCGCGGGGCGAATGAGTTGGCGTCGGGCATCCAGCACGTCGGCGCAGACACCACCACCGGCGTCTTCACCACGACCCTGAAACTCCTGCTGCCGACGGCGGCCCCGCTCTGGTATCTCCTCGCCCTCCTGGGGGCGCTGCTCGTGATCGCGATCGGCGTCGTCAAGATCGTCGGCTTGGCCTTCCTCCTGCTCACGTACGTCGCGGGACCACTCCTCCTGCCGCTCGGCATCCATCCGCGCACGGCCGGCTGGGTGGGCGTCTGGCTCGAGCATCTGGTCAAGGCGCTCGGTTGGCCGCTCCTCTGGGCGATCGAATTCCGGGTCTTCGGGGCGCTCGCCGGCGGCCTATCCTTCTTCGACGCGCAGGGACAGTTCTCCCTCGGAACGGGGGCGCTAGGGGCGCTCCTGGCGCTGGCCTCGCTGCTGATCATGGCCGGGACGCCCTGGGCCTTGCACACACAGTTCACCCTCCGGCGGGGCGCACAGGTGCTGGTGCAACAGGTCGGGCGCGCGGCGGACGTGGCGGTGCTGGCGGCGACGGGCGGGGCGTCCATGACGGCGCGCGGCGCGATCGCGGGGGCATTGACCGCCCGCCGCCCGGCGCGCTCCGCCGACGGTGAATAGCTCGGCGCATGGAGGATGAGATGGAACCACGGGAAACGGACATCGGGCGGGTCGTGCGGCGATTGGCCCGCGCACGCATCGCCCTCTTCCTGATCCTCTGGGGGCTGGTACTGGCGTTCTGCCTCTACGCGACGATCGCGTTCGGGCTCGCCGGAGTGTGGGAGGCGGCGCATGGGCGCTGAGCAGGGGCGGGTGCAGCGCACACCGTGGGGCGTACCGACGATGGCCAGGGGCGCTCGCCGCCCGCCGCGTGCCGCGCTGCGGCGTCGCGGTGAAGGCAAGATAAAGGGGCGGGCCATGTACGGCTTATCGCGCGAGGACGCGCAGAAAACCACGGCACTAACAGGTCGAGAGGTTCCTCGTTCGGGCGTGCCACCAATGGCCCTGGCGAATGCTACAGTCGTATCGAGTACGGCACTAACGGTCGCGAACGAACAGGGAGGACACGATGGCCGAAATTCCTGAGCGGAATGCGGGATGGTATCGGCATGCCGCCGATGTCATGGCGACGATGGTGGCGACCGGGGGCTATGCCAGCGCCGTGGCCGCCGTTTCCGACGGGACGACAGTCCGCTGGTCGCGCGCGACCAGCGGCACGACGGTGGCAACCATCGACACAATCTTCCCGCTCGCCTCGATCACCAAGCCGATCCTCGCCACCGCCGTCATGCAGCTGGCGGAGCGTGGCCTGCTCCTCCTCGGTGATCCGGTCGCCGCCTACCTCCCCGAATTCGGGCGGAACGGCAAGGAGCGGGTCAGTATCTGGCATCTGCTGACCCATTCGAGTGGCCTCGCCGAATTCGACCCGGCGGCGCGGGCGGCGCTCGACGGAGCCTACATCCGGCGGGAGCCGCGCGCCGCCCATTACGCCATCATCTGCGATCTGGGACTGGATCACCCGCCAGGCGCGCGCCAGCGCTACAGTCGTGTCCCCTGGTCGATCCTGGCTGAACTCATCGCGCGCATCGGCGGGCGGGATTACCCCGTGTGGTTGCTGGACGAAATCTTCATCCCGCTCGGTATGCGCGACACCGGCTTCGTCCCCGCCGACCCGACACGTCTCGTCCGCGAGCCCGCAGCGCTGCCGGAACTCGACACGCCCGAGGCGTGGGCGTACCGCGACAGTCTGGCGACCGATCTCTACAGCACCGTCCCCGACCTCCTCGCGTTCGGGCGGGCGCTCCTCAGCGGCGGACCGGGCGGGGCAGGCCGCGTCATCGGCGCGGGGGCCGTGGCGGCGATGGCGACCCCGCAGCCGGATCTCGTCACCGAGGAGGACGGCGCGCTGCGGCCCGTCACCACGCAGGGACTCGGCTGGGCGCTGCGGAGCCCGCGCGGCAACATCCTCGGCTCGCCGCGTGGCTTCGGTCACGCGGGGGGTACCGGCGGCTGGCTCTGGATCGATCCCGGCTACGATCTCGCCTTCGCCCTCCTCTCGAACAGTGCCAGACTATCGCAGGACTGGGGGATGCGCCTGCTCAACGCGGCCTACGGCGCGCGCGATCGCGACGATGCATAACGGCGCGGGAAGACGTTGATACCGCGCCCTACGGTCGGCGGTCGCCGATCGCGGTGACGGAGGGGCGAACGGCGAGGTGCGGCGATGGCGAAAATACGACTGGCGATCTATCTGGACGCGGCGACGGCGGAGGCGCTGGCGGCGTGGCAGCAGCGCCACCGGGGCCGCTGCCGCTCGCTGTCAGAGGCGGGGCAGCATTTGCTCGGGCGGGCGCTGCTGGCCGAGGTGGACGAGGGGCTCGAAGGGCTGCTCATCCCGATCCTCGAACGCCGTGTCGAGGAGGCCGCCGAGCGGGCGGTACGCGAGGAGATCATCGCGTTGCTCCGCGCGCAGACCGATCGGCTGGCGGGGTTACTGGTTAGGAGCGGCAAGGACGCCCGCGCGAGCGCGACGATCGGCGCGGCGATCCTCGAACAGGTGACCGGCGACCGCGCGCTCGCCCGTCGCCTGGCCGACGAGGCGCGGCTGGCGTCCGGCGCGGCCTACACCGCGCGCGGCCTGCGGGCGGGCGGGGAGGGCTAGCGCGATGATCCTCCGGCACACCTACACCCGCAGCCGCGACACCGCGCGCGCCGCGCTGCGCTACTACCAGATGCGTCCGCGCGGCGCGGATGAGCCGCCGCGCGCGATCTTCGGACCCGATGGGGCGCTGACGCGCGACGAGGCGTACCGCCTGCTCGACCAGCACCAGCCGCCGCACGATCGCTACCTCGCCCATCGGCTGATGCTCTCGCCGAGCGACGACGAATGCCCTGAGGATCTGCGCGCGATGGCGTACCGTACCATGCGCGAACTCGGGCGCGAGAAGGGCAAGGCGCTCGCCTGGGTGGCGGTGGAGCATCGCAACACCGACCAGCCGCACGTCCACATCGTCCTGGCGGGCGGTGACGGCCCGCGCGATCTGCGGCTCGACCGCGCCGACCACGCGCGACTGAAGGCGAGCGCCGCCGACTACTGTCAGATGGAAGCGCGCATCCGTGGGGACTGGGAGCACGCCCTCGCGTCGGCGGCGCGCGGGGACGACGGCCTTCGCGACGCGCGTTCGCTGATCGAGCGGTGAGGAGGCGACGATGAGCCGAACAATGATCTGTCGCCTCTCGCCACTTCTAGTGATCACGCTCCTGGCGTGTGGACTCGTGGTCGCACGCCGTCCCCTCGGTTCCGCCCTCGCGCCCTGGCTCGTCGCGGAGCGCCGCACGGAACTGGCGCTCGCCTGGTCTATCCTGCGCGCGCGGGCCAGCCTCGCGCTCTGGCAGGCGGTACGCGAGGGCGGCGCGGCGACCGCACCGCTGGAAGAGACGACCGTGGGAGAGGTGCCGTCATTCGCGGCGTGGCAGGCGCAACCGGTGGCCGCGCGCTGGTCGCGTTACACGAGCGACGAGTGGCGCGGGGTGCGCCAGGCCACGCGCATCACCGGAGGGATACTGCTCGTGGGGATGCTCATCGGCGGCGGGCGGCTCATCGGCTGGCCGCTCGCGCGCGGCGGCTGGTTCGTCGCGGCGCTGATTCTGATACAGCGCCCCGGACGACCGGGGACGAGCCACGGCAGCGCCCGCTGGGCCTCGCGCGGCGAGCGGCACGGGCGACGCCCCCGCGAAGGATACGCCGATCTCATCGTCGGGCGGGCCGGGCGGCACGCGGTGACGATCCCGGAGGAGGAGCAGTACCAGCACCTGCTCCTCGTCGCGCCGACCGGGGCCGGGAAGACGAGCGGCCTGATCCTGCCGAACCTGCTGCGCGAGCCGGGGACGCGCTCGCTGGTCATCACCGACCCGAAGCGTGAATTGCTGCGGCTGACCTCGCCCTATCTCCGCGCGACCTACGGCGACGACCGGGTACTCGCCTTCGACTTCCTCGACCCGGCGCTCTCGACCGGCTACAACCCGCTCGCGGCGGTCATCGATGCCGCGAGCGCCGATCTCTTCGCGCAGACCTGGGTCCGCAACACCGGCACCTCGAAGGAACCCTTCTGGGACAACGCCGCCCGGACGCTGATCGGCGCGGCGGCGCTCCATCTGGTCAGGGACGAGGAGGGCGTCGTGCCGCCGCTCGCCGCGCTGGTCGATTTTCTCTGCGGCCAGCCCGCCGAAGCGGTGACCGAGGCGCTGGGAGAGAGCCCGGTGCCGGAGGCACGGCGGCTGGCGCGCGGCTTCCTCACCAATATGGCGAAGAACGAGCGGCTGGTCGGCTCGGTCTTCGCCGAACTCCCCCCGCGCTTCGCCTGCCTCAACCTGGAGAGCGTAAGACGGATCACGGCGGTCGGCGAGTTCGACCCGCGCCGCCTGGTCGAGCGACCGATGGCGGTCTACCTCGCGCTCGACCTCGACCACGCGCGGACCCTCGCCCCGCTGACCGCCTGTTTCTTCCGCGACCTCTTCGCCGGTCTGGCGGCGATCGCCAAGGGCACCATCGATGGACAATTGCCGCTCCCGGTCCTCGCCTACCTCGACGAGTTCGGCACCCTCGGCCACATCCCCGAGTTCCAGTCACGGATGGCGACGGTCCGCTCAGCGCGGATCGGCTGCCTGCTGGTCGTGCAGGATCTGGCGCAACTGACGAAGGAGTACGGCAAGGAGGACGCCGACACGATCCTCACCAACGCGACGACGAAGCTCTGCCTCGCGGGCGTGACCCACGACGACGCCGAGTACTTCTCGAAGCTCGCCGGGACGACGACGGTCCACGCGACGAATCGTGGCAGCACCCACCCGCTCCTCCTCCCCTGGGCCGACCGGGGCAATCGCGGCGTGGGCGAGGTCGCGCGCCCACTGATCACCGCCGACGAGCTGCGGACGCTCGGCGACGACGTGCTGCTCGTCGCGGGGCGGCACCATCCGGTCCGCGCGCGACAGACCCGCTACTACGCCGACGCAGCCCTGCGCGCCCGCCTCCCCAACCCGGCGCACGGCGACCCGCTCGACGCCTTCCGCCGACGGCGCGCGGCGCGGCCCCTGCCCCTGCCCGATGACGGCGAGGGGTTCCCGTCGCTGGCGGCACCAGCGCCCCCACAGCACCGGGACGACGGCTCGTCGGCGTGGGCAACACTGGCCGCGCCGGGGCGTCCATCTCGCCAGGACGCACCTGTACCGGCAGCACCAGACCTCTTGGCAGCACCGCACCCAGCGACTCCGACGGCACCGGCGACGGGCAGTTCCCCCGCGTCAAGCACGCCACCCCTGACCGCCGTACAGCGGGTCATCGTGGGGGCGCTCGCGGCGACCGGGCGACTGGGCGGCCAGGTCAGCAGCACCGACCTCGCCCGGACGACCGGCCTGGACCGTGCGACAGTGCGGCGGGAACTGGCCGAGATCCGGGCGGCGCTTGCGCTGGACCAATGGGACGACATCGCTGAGGCCGCGCGGGAACGCGGACTGCTCGCCGGGGCATCGCCACCCACTGGCACGCCGCCTCCGGCGCGGGTCATTGCGGATCTGACGGCGGGCGAGGCGGCGTTGCTGCGGACAATCGCCGCCGCGCCGGGGGCGACGAGCACCGGCTGGGCGGCGGAGTTGGGGGTGTCGTCATCGCGCGTGCGGCAGTTGCTCGGGTCGCTGCGGAGCAAGTGCGGCACACCGACGACCGAGGCGCTGATCGCACTGGCCTTGGGCGGCGTGGCGGTCACGGATGGATGACCAGGAGTGCGCCAGTCCCATCACGTCGCGCGTGCAACTCGACGAGGCGGGGCACGGCGAAGGCGTCCAGCAGGTCCGGCAACGCCGCCTCGAAGAGGATCATTAGCGTGCGGCTGGCGATGTTGCCGGTCGCCACGAGCAGCAGGCGGCGGGGCTGGCCGCGCAGGCGAAAACTGGTGACGAAATCGGCATCCTTGGTCACGATGATCCGGTCGTCGCGCGCGGCCATCGCGAGGATCGCCGTGTCGGTGGTCCGGTTGGCAGCGGGGAGATCCAGGGTGTGCAGGGCATCCTCGCCCTGCGCGGCGAGCAGGCGCGCAAGGCGCGGCGGCAATTGGGCATCGACGAGCCAGTTCACGCCGGGACGATCACGAGCCGCTGGACGCGGCTGAGTTGGGCGGCGTAGGCGAGGGCGGCGCGGATGTCGTCGCGCTCCAGGTCGGGGTAGTCGGCGAGGATCTCCTCGGGGGTCATATCGGCGCTGAGGAGGTCGAGGATTGTCTCGACGGGGTAGCGCAGACCCCGGATGCAGGGCTTGCCGTGGCAGATGTCGGGATCGACGGTGATGCGGGAGAGCAGATCGTCCATTGGGGTACTCCTCGGTTGCGGTGACGCTAACAGCCCCAGTGTATCACGCCCCCTCCCGAGAGGGCACCGGAAGCGCAATGGGATAGCGCACGATAACTTCCCTTATCGTAGCCGATATTGTCAAGTTGTAGGGGCGAAATGGAACACCCAGAGAGGCCCGCCTTATCAGTCTCGGTCGCGGCAGTGCGGTCGCCAGAACGAATGGATCCCGCAACGGCCTATCTCGCCAGCCTCTCGCCGAATGGGCGGCTGGCGATGGCCAAGCGACTGCGCGCGGTCGGGACGCTCCTCGGCGTGCCGGTTGAGACGATCGTCTGGGAGGGGCTGCGCTTCGCGCATGTCGCCGCGATCCGTCAACGCCTGATCGCGCGCGGCGCGGCCCCGGCCACGGTCAACCTGACCCTCGCCGCGCTGCGGGGCGTGGCGCGCTACGCCCGGAATATGGGGCTCCTGCCCGCCGAGGAGTACGAGCGCATCCGCGACGTGCGGCCCGCACGCGGGGTTCGCCTCCCGGCGGGGCGGGCGGCGACGGGCGGCGAACTGGCCGCGCTGGTACGGGTTTGCCTGGCGGACTGCTCATCCGCCGGGGCGCGCGACGCGGCGATCCTGGCGGTCCTCTACATCGGCGGAGTGCGGCGATCCGAGCTGGCGGGGCTCGACTTGGCCGACTGGTCCGCCGACCCGCCGACCCTACGCGTGCGCGGCAAGGGGGACAAGGAGCGGCTGGTGCCGCTGGCCGGGGGCGCGGTATCGGCGCTCCGGGCGTGGCTGCGCGCGCGAGGCGACAGACCGGGCGGACTCTTCCTGCCGATCAACAAGGGCGGGCGTATCTGCGGCGACCGCCTCGGCGATGGTGCGGTCTACGCGACCCTGCGGAAGCGGCTGGCCGAGGCGGGCGTGGCGCGGCTCTCGCCACACGATCTACGGCGCACCTTCGTCGGCGACCTCCTCGATGCGGGGATCGACCTGGCGACGGTGCAGCGGCTGGCCGGGCACGCCTCGCCCACCACGACCGCGCGCTACGATCGGCGCGGTGAGGCGACGAAGCGGCGCGCGGTCGAGGCGCTGCACTTCCCCTACGCCGAGGAGGGGTGAGATGGACGATCGGTCAGTCGTCGGCCGTGGGGTTCCTGTGCTCAGCGTCGTTGGTCGCACCACCGCGCGCGGCGATCGCCGCCGCGAACTCGACGACCTCGCCGGGCGGCACATCGAGCGCCGCGCTGATGCGCCCGATCGTGCGGAAGATCGGGACGCCGTGCCCGTTTTCCAACTGCACGATCGTCTTATTGGAGA
>JAABUP010005176.1_pt1 | contig 20263 bp, 26 predicted proteins | sample 5559201 | NCBI WGS metagenome assembly JAABUP01 (sample SAMN10711887, study PRJNA513373) | rock metagenome | isolation source: Antarctica rocks | place: Antarctica
AAGGTCAAGTGCTTCATGCTTTGAGTCATGTAGGTTGGTGTCTCAATAGACCTACTACCTGCCAACAGCAGCATGATCACACAAGACTGGCAGCATCATCACACCCGTCCTGCAGACACTGTGGGCCACATGTGCATGCAAGTGGTGTGTCACTCACCTTATTGACAAAGGAGGTGTCGTTGCAGCCTCCAACAGAGCAGATCATGTTGACATCTGGGTCCTGTGGGTCCATGTGAATGTTGGGTACCACAAAGTACAAAGGCGGCCCTACTCGCAGCACCCCATACAGGTCTGTGAAGTAGTCCTGCAGGTATGAGTCCCTAGGCAAAGCCACCTGCTGCTCCAGTCCCCTGGAAATAGTTGAGAACCTCAAGTTTTGCTTAATTGCCTTTTTTGTGCACTGGTGAAGACTGCTCCATGCGTGGGTGGGCTGAGGTGGGCTGCATACACTCATGGGCTGGGCTGGTCACAAATGGCAGGCACAATATGTGCATCACAGCAAGACAAGACTTGTTCACATTGCTTGGTGAGGAGTTTTGGAGGGACGCCCCTTGTCCTTCCCTTCTTCCCATGACAATGGGGTAGGAATGTCCATGATTGAAGGCAAAAACATATGAAGCAAGGGCTGCAGCAATCCCAAGCTTCATCTCTGACAGCAAAGGTGCCTGCACTGGGTTTTGCAAGCACAGCTGTGCAGTACAGAGGGCTGAAAGGCGCATACACACACACCTGGTGACCATGAGTCAACACATAGGTACAGCAATGCACATGCGCAGGCAATCTTACCTGGAGACATGGGGCAGGGCTGCCAAAGACAGCACAAACAGCCCCACAAAGGTTGCCAGCACCACCAGCTGCACCACAGGCTTTGCAAGGGCTGGTGCGTGCACATGCTTCATGTACCAATGCAGGCATGGTGTCACCCCATATGCCTCACCCTCCCCTTTTGCTGTATGGGACACCCTTGCCACTGCCCTCTGAGCAATGCCTTTTGATGATTGACCAAAGGACTTGACTCTGCCAGTCAGAGACTGGACCAATGATGGCTCTGATCCATTCTGGGGTGGTGCTGCTCCATCAGGGGGGGACACCTCTTGGGGTTCTGTACTCAATGCAGCAGTTGAGGCACTCCTAGGCACAGCTTCAGCTGCTGTGTCATTTTGCCTGGTCATGGTCTCTGTGCCAGGTGCGTCTGCAGCCCCAGCTTCAAATGTGGCTGCAGATGTGTGGGACTGCAGCTGTTCAGGGGAGAGCTTGATGCAGGGAATACAGTCTGTGTAGCCGCCTTGGACTCGCTGGCAGTCCAGAGCAAGACGAGCTGCAAAGGCAGTCATCTGCAACCGCCACAAGGCATGTCAGGCATGCTGGCCCATGCAGCAAACAGTACTGTTGCACGGCTTATAGTATACACTGTCCAGCACACTGCTGCTGATGTACATACTGAGACAGGCTACACGTTTGGTGCCAAGCCTGATGATGGAATATGACACGCATAAAAACCAAAGCCCACATGTGTATATAGCAAAATAGGGACGCATGATGAACTGAAAGCCACCAGATAGCAGGTCACAGATAGTGGTAAGGGTGCATGCAAACAGCAGTAGAGGTGATGTGAACACAACTACCTGCAGAGCATAGTCCAGCAGCACAGCCACAGCAGCGCAAAGGGAGAAGTTGCGCACAGCTGGCATGCTAGTGAGGCCTCCCAAGCCAAAGGCAAGGGCCTCACAGGCTGCTGCCAGCGTGATGGAAGGGCCCGCCCCTGCCAGAGCCCTTCCCAGCCTTTCAGGGATGGGCAGCCTGGGGTCCTGCTGTTGCAAGGCATGGGCCAGGATGAACATGTTGTCCACTCCCACTGCTAACACCAGAAATGGAATCACCTGCAGATGTGTCACATCTCTTGCCTGCAGCTTTTGTGTGTATGGTGTGCACTGGGTGTTGTTTGGGCCTGTCTGTGCAGATCAGGGCAGCCGATCGGCAAGCCACAGATCCTGCCAGCTATTCAATCGATAGTGTCATGAGTGAGAGTGAAGATGGCACTCTACAGCTTTACAGCATGCCTTGCCATGTGTCAACCAGAAAATGCAGCTGGTCATACACACACAGCATGCAGGCCAAACGCCAATGCAGGTCATAGCCAGTCCACAACCAAAAAGGGCACTCCCACCAACACAATGGCCATGCAAGTAAGACTCGCTCAGCCAATGTACCCATGCTCACACAGTCACAAGATCAAAAAAAGGGACAACAAAGTCTATGCCTGTCAGCAATCATGATGGGAGCCCCTTGAGGCGACAGCCCGAAGCAACACAGCTACAAGTGTATGCTCAGGTAAACAGTCAGCAATGAGGGCAGAGAAGCATGCTTGCCTCCAAGATGATGAGAGTTGCCCACATCCCAAACAAGCTGCAGATCCCCAGGGCAGCCAACACAGACAGCCCCACAATCAAAACCCCCGTCAGACCCACCCCAACCCTGCTGTACACCAGCACCGCCCAAGAAGAAGAGCCAGCTGGTACGGTACCCAGTGCTAAGGCAATGTACAGCAGCATGACTAAGTATGACACTGCCACTGTTGCTGAGTCTGAGGCTGTCTCTCGAGCAAGCTCGTCTTCTACTGAGCGCTCTGAGGAGAAACTGAGCTTGAGATTGGCCTCGGCTGCTAGGTCTTTGAGGCGAGTCTGGGCCAGCTCAAGGAAGGCTGTTTCCCAGGCTAAGGCCGCATCCCTGCAGCCACCATTGCATCTGCCTCATGTCACACTTGTCACAGGATATAGTCAATACAATTGATGCAGCAGAGAGTGCACAAAACACAGACTGCATCTGATGACCTGATGTTTGATTGAGCATGCAACTACTTGCGGACTTATGAGCTGATTGCAATACATACAGAATGACTGACTGCGTGGCTTGCAATCAACAGATACAGATTTCCTGATAGAAGCTGCAGCTGCCATGGCTATATATGCACGACCGTATGTTCATCAGTGCTACCCTTGCTCGGCAGCTTGTTTGTCACAGGACAACAGAGCACCCACTTGGCTTTACAAAGCTCATCATGCGCTCTCAAGCATGACCTACTGACACTAAGGTTGACCTGTAGCAAAGTGAAGAATCGCAAGGTGCTTGTTTGTGATGAAAAGAGCAGCCTACCTGTTGACTGGCGAGGAGTCGACAGGATATGTGACCACAAAGGAGGTAGCATCCTGTGCAAAGCTCCTGAAGCTATTGTCAGTGGGGAACCCCCCTAGCACAGTGTGGGGGTCGATGGGGGACTCAAAAGCGCTCCTACATTGAGTGGACCAATGCCCAAAGCAGAAGTCAGCGGACAGACGCCCCAAAGCGTAGATTTTGGGATCCATCTGCCAGTACTGCAGCACGCTCTCGATGGCACAGGCGCCACCAAGAGGCTTGAAACAGATGCTGGAGAGAGTGGCATTGCCTGTTTGCCCGGTGATTGAGTTGGTGTAGGGAACAGACAGGGCATCCACTTCCGCTTGTACTTGGAAAAGCCATTTGATGTGGTCATGGGTGCGGTCTTTGGCTACAATGGGGGGAAGGCCTGAGGCGGCCTTCCGGTTGGAGGGCTTGCTTTCAGGGGTGGTGCTGATCAGCAGCTGTTCTATGCGCCAGAACGCACCAAAAGATTCCTGCATTCACAGGTGGCTACTCAAGCCAGTGTGAGTGAGTCGCCTAGCGGCTGCTGTGGTGAATGGCGGCAGGGTCTAGTACAAGCAGCATGTGAAAAGACAGGCAAACTTTTCACACGCTGTGCATGCAATCGCATCAAGAGAGACCAACTCTTGTGCACATGCTGTCTAAGCCCAAGAGTCCCTTGTGTGCAGGGCCCTGCCAGACTCAATCACCACACGGCAACATCAATTGATCCTGCAATGATGCTCACAGCAGCAGCAGCAGCAGCAGCAGCAGCAGCAGCAGCAGCAGCAGCAGCAGGCTACCCTGAAGAGCTGCCAGATTGCAAATGAGTCTGTTTGTCACCTCGTACTGGGCTTTCTCCTTGGCAGCCAGAGAGCCTGCCCCCACCCACAGCCTCTGAGGGTTGGTTTCCACCTTGAACCTCAGCAGACCCAAACAGCACATGCCAATCACCAGCAGACACACTGCCAGCACTTTGTAGGGCTGCTCACCGCAGTAGACGCCCTGCACCACTGCTGCAACTGTTGTGCTTGTGTCAATTGTTGGTTACCAAACGATCACGCATGCCCCACATTCGCAAGGCTTGCAGCACTTGCTATGCATGCAATCTCGCAGCAGCAGTGGATCATTTGGCATGACTAGCCGAGATGGCATGGTGTGATTGTGGTACAGCGGCTGGCAATGCGTAGGCTACCAGATACAAGTCATATTCAAGAGTGTAACATACTACAGATGCATACACATATACTTACAAACATTGTTGTTTCTGAAGAAGAGCACAGCCAAGTCTGTAAGTAACACAAGCCACAGGGTGTAGAGTCACATGGCAGAATGTGATATTGGCTCTCACCAGTTTATAGAACACTGGTCTCAACCTTTGCTCCACCCGGGAGTAAGCCTTCTCATCCCCATCAATGTCCTCCTCCATCAACCCATCCACATCTGCTTCTTCAGACTCTAGCAATGGAAATGAGTCCGCTGCTGTGTCGTCAATTTGGCTGTGGCTGAAGGTGTGGGCAAACACTCTCCAATGCACAGCAGCCCAGACCAGGCCAGCTAAGAAGAGGATGTAGAGGAGCAGCAGGGAGAGGTCCAAGCATGAGAGGCTGTTGGGGCCCAGCCCTAGGGCTGTGCAACCGTATGGCTCTGGAGGAGGCGGGGGTGGTGGCTGCAAACCAAGCCCGTATATTGTGTACTGATCAACACGTCCAAAGGCAACAGCATTTGTAGACAAGTTGCAACAGCATAGGTAACGGCGGGCCACATACGCAGGGTCATGCTTTGACTGGCATCACAGCAAGTTTTGCAGAGTTACCACCTGGGTGTTTGTGAGTATAGACATATGCATGCAGGGACGTATGATGCATTTACGTGTGTATGATTGGTCTCATGCTCGTATATCCATCATGCAAAGCAGCATGTGCATCACAATGAATGCAGACATGCACGCAGCATACACAATGCAGGTAATGCAAACCTGAGTCTGTGAATGCTATTTCACTTTGATATTGCATTTGTGCAGCACACATGAAACTTGCACATGTGCATGCAAGGCATACCGGAATGCAGGTAGGAGCGTCTGGGCAGTCACCACAGGAGCATTTGAAAGCAGAATCCCAGCAGGCTGGTATGCTTTCATTCATTGCTGCCATGCCTGCTGGTGTGTTCTGCTCTCCAGGGAAGTCCATCTGAAAGGGTGCACCAATGCGGGTAGGCTGCTTGTCCTTGATCAGCCCCAGAAAGTCAAACCATTGTTGGAAATTCTGTGCGCCTCCGCCAACAAGCTGCATTGCCTTGATGTTCAACAGACCATATACCACATCCTAGAGACAATTGGCAAGTCTTGTCATGAGGTGATCAGCATAACCTTGGCATAAACACAGTGCAGACTATATCGTTGGATCATGACTCATATGTTGTGATGATGGCTTTACCTTACAAGAATTGTAGAACGTAGTCCCAAAAGCATCTGCAACGTAGTACGACGCCTGCAAATCAGGATGACAAGGTGTTCTGTAGATATATAGCAGATATTGTGAAGAAGCAGCACAAGATGAAACGATTTGTGCATACCTGGGCAACAGCTGTCTCGTTTGTGTCAGCTGACAGCTGGACTTCAGTCACATTGACAAATGTGGACTGATCAGGATGACAAGTGAGTGTACAGAAGAAGTGCTTGAAGTTGTGATCACACGCTGGGCACCCAATCAGCAATGTACTGGCTTGTTGAATCTGCATCACATCAACCAATCTTGTGAGGAACAGAGAAGTTGACCAAGTATACATCTGACCATGCTTCAAGGAGCCAAACTGTGAACATGATGACACACAACCTGATGAGAGAGTGTATCAATCTGCTCCTCTGTGCAGCAGTACTTTCCATCTGGTCCATGTTCAGTTGCAAGCTGAGGGCAGATATCTTGCAGTTTTTGCAGTGCTTGGCCATCAAGTGCAGATCCAGGCTGATTGTCAGGACAGTCAAGCCCTGAATGATCTTTGCGGTGTCCACACACGCCATACAAAGCACAGACCCCCTTTTCATGATTTGTGGTCAACCAGCTATCATCCCTGCAAGCAGGCATGCAAGTAGAAAAGTCATGCAGTACATCCCACAGGCCATGTAGCTGGTCCTCCGGCAAGGTGCACATGCGCAGGTGCATATGCAAACGACCTTACTCAATGGTGAAGGTTTGAACCCCGAAGGCACGCCATCCCAGCGTTGTGAAGCACAAGCCCTGTAGGGAGAGCATGCCTTAGTTTTCTCGTGAAGCGAAACCGGACAGGTGCATGTTGTATATGCTATGAAGCAGCTGCACTGTTATTGTTATCAGCGTTGCCGGCATATGTACATGCATTTCATAATGCCACGGCAAGAGATCACCAGTGTCAACACCACGTATGTACGCATCAACCGTGACTTCGACAGCACGCCTCGGTTCTTCCCCCAAGAAGCCCAGCTGACAATTCAGCAATCGTGAGCTTATGGGGTTACTGCAGTTCTGAAAGCGTCTGCAATTGGATGGTCCGACAGCGGTTGCACCGTCAGCAGCAGGGAACAGCTGGCGTTATGCCTTCCCATCAAAGCATTTGCATTTTGCCTGGTAGTATGATGCCGATAGCTCGTAAATTGGGTTGCACAAAGCACCAAACGCCGCCAGCAACAAACGCCATGATTGTTGTCTTGGCAGCTTTTCGGTCAGCGATTCTACTCTCCATGACTGTAAATATAGCCTCCAAGGTGCATTTCAATGCCTTGCGCAGCCTAGCACAACCTTGCTTGACTGCATACTGTATCTGATGCAATACCTCCATGATCCAGGCATTTTATCAAGCTCTGCAAATTAGTGTATCCTTGGGAACGTGTATCTGAGATCCAATCTATCACTGAATGCACGTCACACGTCGTGTCTGATTACTTATATTGACCCACCCATGGCATCCTATGACAGATAGTATGTCAGCAATTCACTTGGTTGGTGCAAATCATTCCTGCAGCGAAAAACCAGCATCCACAAGTTGCACATGTGAATCATCTATGGTCTTGGGTAAACACACCTAACAATGTCCCACACACCACAGTAGCACAACAGCAGCTAATCAAGTGACTTCCAACAGCAAAGTTCAAAAAGGGTTATGTTCTATGATTTGCAAAGCTACACTTTATAATTGTAATTACCTAAGCAAGTCAACAAAACAGCTAGTGTGCAAGACCAACGAGCTTTTCACTCAGGTCCCAAAGCTTCTGGCCCTTGACACCATCAGAGACCTCCTCTGACACCTCGTTCTCAAAGGACTCAGACTGGTTGTTCCAGCTCCAGTACACACCAGACTGGTCAAGCTTGGGGTCAGTGACGACTTGTGCAAGCCTTCTGCCAGCGTCTTCTTGTGAGACGTACCCCTTTGTGATGTACTTCTGGAAAGGAGGGAACAAAGTCCTGAACAGCTTGACGTGATTCCTGAACAGGCCTGTGTCAGCAATGCAGCCAGGGTAGAGGGAAGCAAAGGTGACCCCAGTTGAGTCATGGTACCGGCGGTGGAACTCACGCACTGTCAGCATGTTGCACACTTTGCTGTCCTTGTATGCTTTAGCGCCATCAAATTTCCCGCCATCAATCATGGCGGACTCCATGCCGTTGAGGGTTGTGGCAAGGCCCCTCATGTCACCCAAGTTGGCCTTGGGGGGGACATTGCCGGCAACTGTGTTGGTGTTGCCAGTGATTGATCCCACAATGATGATCCTTGGGCTTGCACCTGTGACCTTGCTCTTCTTCTTGTCCTTCAAGTCCTCCAGCAACAGGTTGCTGAGCAGGAAGTGACCCAGGTGATTGGCAGCTGTGCTGAGCTCAAACCCATCAGCTGTGAAAGTCGGTTCCTTAGCTGTTGGCAAGTAGGTTGCCGCATTGCAGACAACAGCATCTAGTGGAAGACCGCTGGCTCGGAAGTTGTCGACAAACTGGCGGACGCTTGTCATGGAGGCTAAGTCACAATGCATGACTGTGTAGCTGCCCTTGGGCATGCCTGAGCTGCGCGCTGCTGACTCAGCCTTGGAAAAGTCTCTGCAAGCCATGACAACATGCCAATCTCCACTCTGGGCTAGCGCTCTGGCTGCTGACAGGCCCAGACCTGATGAGGCTCCTGTGATAATGACAGTAGGCTTTGTGACTGTGGATTTGTGTGTGATTTTGGAGCTTGTGAGGGCCTCCATTGTGCTGGTGGCTTGCGGGGCAAGCCGCTGTGGCCGGCATGGGCAGGGCTTAGCTGATCTGAGCTCTGCTTGCTGCCTTTGAGTGCTGTTGTGAGAATGCAGCCTGACATGGCTGAGCTGACGGCGACCGCAGCCGAAGCTGTGAGAGGCGCCTGCGGCTGCCTGAAAGTTGAGGGCTTGCATAGCAGCAGTTCTTGAAGGTCACTGACCTGTTCGGTGCAAGCAGACAGAACGTTTAATGCTTGCTTTAGCACTTGCAATGGGACTGGTAACGACCTCAATTGTTTCTGATGCCACTTTAACGACGAATTGCAGCATAATACCAACGGCATGTGGGTCGCGGTGACACACAAAAGGCAGCATGCAGTTGCACCAGTGACTGGCGTACCTCGCAATTCGGTATGTACTCCGCAAAGTGGGGAGAAGTGCGTTTCCACAGCAGGAAGCCTTGCCAAATGCGTAATCGTTTGTGCCTGCCTTCTTTTGTACAGCTTGCGGCTTCTGCAACGCAAGATAAGTCCAGATATGACGATGAAGAAGCATGCCGCTGCATGACTAATATGGCGTCACCCATCTTAGTCACTTTGGCTTTTCTGGCTTTTGCAAAACTCTTGATATCAAGACGGTAAGTTGCTTGCGTCAGACATTGTCTCATCTGCGAACCACTTTCACTTTTCAGCTCAATCAGCCTCACTGATACCACCCCTTTTGCCCTCCTCAACTTGGCTGTACTGATCTTTGTTGACTGCCTGCCTTGTACGTAAACGACGACTGGACGGCAACAATGCCGGGTACGGCAAACGGCGATCCCAAGTCAGAGTTGCAAGCTGACGGATCTCTAGCGGGGTTTGAGACAATTGAAGCGTTGTTAGAGGTATGCGTAGTCTGCTTTGCAGTCAGGCCCGTCTCAGCTGTTGTGGTCCTGCGCTCGGGATGAAAAGTAGTCATTGTTCGTGCGCACTTGCTGTTGAACATTTCGAAAAGAGCTTGTGCAGTGCGTATAAGAAACAGTTGCGACCTGGCAAACTATTTGACCTTGACCTTTGACAACAGAACTACATCCCAGAGGACAAGCTCGTGGAGGTCAAGCGGGTACTGTACGGCGCAAACCGTGGGGCTCCCGTGCAAAAGCTCTCCTTGCACCAGGATGTCACTGCAGCTGCTGCTGCAGCTGACTTTGATGTGCAAGCATACAAATTTAGAGCCAGGCAGGAACAGAACAGGAAGCCGCGCCACGTCAAAATTGGTCTGATACAGAACAGCATTAAGGCCCCAACAACAGCACCTTATGCTGAACAGACACAGGTAGCTTCAAATTGCATGCTTTACTTTGTTTTGTATCCCTCCACTCATGTTCCACATACCACTTACTTAAGTTTCAAGCCTATGGCTATGATGTGCCATCCAAAATGATATAGCCTCTGATGTTGTGCGCGGCCACCTGCCGTGCAGGCTCTTTACACAGCAGTACAGAAGCTGGTGGATGCAGCTGGCAGTGCCGGTGTGCAAGTCCTGTGCCTGCAGGAAGCATGGACGATGCCATTTGCATTCTGTACCAGAGAAAGGGAATGGCTAGAATTTGCTGAGCCTGCAGAGACTGGCCCATCCACCAAGATGCTTCAGAAGTATGCTCAAAAATACAACATGGTCATCATCAACTCGATACTTGAGCGCGATGAGCCTCACGGGGAGACAATATGGAACACTGCTGTTGTCATAGGCCATATGGGCAATGTGATTGGTAAACATCGCAAGGTATGCACTTGAATGCAGACATGCTTGTATGAAGCCAAGCATAATACAGAGGTTGCATTGCATGCCTTCTGCGAGGCTGACCATCTCATGTAACCTCTTCCTCAGTGGCTCTTTTGCTTGCACACATGCCATGACTGTCCTGGTTCATTGTTAGGACAAGCACTTTCTTTCAGCTCTACACATCTTGAAACCTCTGATGCAGTCATGCTGACTCACTGAAGTGCATTTGTGTCCTCTGACTTGACATTTTACCTGCAGAATCACATACCCAGAGTTGGGGACTTCAATGAGTCCACGTACTATCTTGAAGGCAACACTGGCCACCCTGTCTTTGACACTGTCTATGGCAAGATTGCAGTCAACATCTGCTATGGTCGGCACCACCCCATGAACTGGCAAGCATTTGGCATGAATGGTGCTGAGATTGTGTTCAACCCCTCAGCCACAGTGGGGTCTCTGAGTGAGCCCCTGTGGGGTGTGGAAGCTCGCAATGCAGCTATTGCAAACAGCTACTACACAGCAGCTATCAATCGTGTGGGGACAGAGGTCTTCCCAAATGACTTCACATCTGGAGATGGCCAAGCAGCTCACAAGGTATGGCTCTCCCCTCATAGGCATACATTTTGCAGCATTGCAGTTGACATGCACTTTAGCATCAAGCATCTGACTCACAGATCCAATGCATGAACCGCACAGCACCTGAGCCTCAAGTCACTGTATGATGCAACAAACAAGCTTGTAAGTGCCTACAGCTGAAAGTGGTTGCATGGATTACTGATCCTGTGAACACAATCCTGCGCAGGCATTTGGACACTTCTATGGCAGCAGCTATGTTGCTGCTCCAGATGGCAGTCGCACTCCAGGACTGTCACGGTACAAGGATGGGCTCATGGTAGCTGAGCTGGATTTGAACCTATGTCGTCAGGTACCACTCTATTGCTGTTCCCTGTTGGCCTGTGAATGCTGCATCCGTTGTACCACTATTCTGATGAGCTCATGCTGCCAGTCATGAAGTCACTGTTTGCAGTTTTGCATGGGGCTGTAGCAAGCTGATGGTACATTTTCTCCGGCCCAACGATGATTGTGCTTTAAGGTACGAGATCAGTGGGGCTTCCAGATGACAGCTAGATACGAAATGTATGCCAAGCTCTTGCAAGACTACATTCAGCCAGAGTTCCGTCCTCAAGTGATCAAGGAGTCTCGGTGAATGCACACAGCCAGATGTTGCTGGTATTGCGGCTTCATGCAAGTCATGATGGCTTGTAACACAATTGAATGCTCACACAGCCCAACTAGTTGCAACAACCAACAGTAAGTACTGTTTGCATGTGCAATGCCAGCAGATCCTTTATGAAATCGTCTGAATCAGCCAAAAGTTACACACAATGCTAACATCTGTAAACAAGCAAATCACATATATAGCATAAATCACTCAAGGCAAAAGAGACTTTAAAGCCATTGGACAAAACCTGCTGTACACCAGCCTTGCAATTATCATTAGCAAGCTGACAGAGATCAGCCTGGTGCAAACACCCCTGTGGCTAGTTTACACGCTGTCTGCTTGCTGACATTCTGGCTTGGGATTGTGCAATCGAGGGCCCTGTTTGACACACACAAGCTAGTGTGTAACACAGCTTCAGCTTGCGCGCTGTTGTGTGTATCCAGACCTTTGGCACCATTGGCCAGACCTGTTGCACCACTGCGGTGTGGCTTCTGTACAGGCTGCTGTTGTCTACTGTCCAAGCCTTGCCTATGAGCAAAGCCAACACTGGCATTGTCCACGCCTTTCAAGCCCGTCTGTGTGACAACATACAAGCAAGTGTCTTGTGGCAGATAAGGGCTGAACACAACCTGCATGTATCTCAGAGGCAAGCTGGGCGGTACGGAGCCACTCCTCATGAGATCACAAGAATTTTGCCAGTAGCTATTTGCAATGGTGACTTCTGTCCTGGATAGGAATAGACGGGCATTGACACAATTTGCCCAGGCTAAGCCAAGAGCTGGGACAAGCTCTCTGCCACTGGACAGTAGCCTGAGGCCTCCTGTGTGCTTACTGGCTGGAGCCTTTTGATTGTAGGTGAGTTCAGCTTCTGTGAAAGCATCTGAAACCTGTGCGGAGCACAGCTCTTCATACACTCACTACAGGCACCAAGAGGCAAACCAGCATACACAACTGGTCTAGTTTGCTTGCAGCAGCGGCTGAGAAGCTATGTGATGCAGTGCAGTAACAGCATCGACAGCAGCAGAATGAACTCTGCAGGAGACATGGCATGGATCAAGGAAGAGTGGTGTACCTGATTTGTTACCACCACAGCCAGGTTGTAAGTATCTGCAAAGCGCCTGAGGAGGGCTGAGAGCCGGAATAGCATGCCAGTGCGATGCATATAAACCGATGCATCTGTGTGGTCCCCAATGTCACGGAACAAGTGGGCAATGGAGTCAATGATGAGTAGACGGAGAGGCAGGCCTTGTGGCTGCCGCATTATGACCTCAGTGTCTTGAAGCCGACGGTACAAGTCTTCCCCATCAACAATGTCTCTTTCCCAGTAGATGTTTGCTGGGCTGGCCTGGTGAGGACTGCAGGCAACAGATGTTGGTAGTGATTGCTGTGATATGTCATCACAAGGAGGAAACAAGGTGTGGCTGTGTGTAGTGCAGTGACAGTGCAGCAGTTATACCTGGCTGACATGAAGGCATTTAGCCTTTTCATTGAGGGATCTCCTTCAGTGTACATGTACCTGACCAGACCAGAGGAGTACATGTGATCAGCCAGAGATCATCATAGGCTTTCAGTAATAAATTAGCAAATGGCCTTACATGGCCTTCCTCTGCAAGCCACCATGATCTAAAGGCCATTGGCAAGTGATCAGGAGCTGTAGGCATGCCTGGGTCTTGCCAGCAGATGCTTCACCTGTGGACACAAATGCAACATGAGCATTACACGGCTGCTGAACATGCATGGAACGAGCAGCACGACGATCTCCTCTGAGTTCTGCACTTAGCTGTGCTGACCTACTAATTCTGTGACACTACCACAAGGTATGCCTCCGCGTAGTAGCTTGTCCAGTAAGGAGCATCCTACAGTGCATTTACGCAGGCTGCCTTGTGTCAGCCTTTGAGGCTGCATCAGCTGCAGATACAGGTCTGCCACCCGTTCAAGCTCTCACACTTGGAGGTCGCAGATGGGTTGTGAGGATCTTCCTACGTCCCTGTCTGGACCATTAGTCAACCTCGTGGACACAAGGCACAGCTACATACATGCTACGACAAGAGGCTGCTGCTCAGTGACATCCATAGTCGATGGAGTTCACTGTCTTGTGCTGTCATCTGCTGTTGAGGATTTTGAGTTTCCAAACGGCACAGCAAGATGGCAGATGAGGCGTATGCGTTGCAGTGATCACGCTGCGGGTAAGCTACCCGTGGGTCGGATTTCTCGAGTATGATTGGCACCGCTAACATACTCAAGCTTTGCACGCAAGCACATTGGTGATCAGCTCGCAACCTTGCCAGCATGCAATGTGTTCAGCAGAGACTTGGCACCAGTCCACACCTTACCAGACGCTTTCGACGTTGCGACGCGCCTGCCATTATCAGACAATGCCCGGCCCTGATGGCCTCGTACGCGCTTGAACTCCTCGCAGGTCAAGCTGAGCTGTATCATTTTGGCTGCGGCATGCGCTGCATGACGCCACTCAAGATAGGGACATAGCACCTGACACTGACCTCATGCTGAGCAGGCTTCCCAAAGAAAAGGCGTACATCCAAGAGACAACAGCAGCTGAAGTGGTGTTGCCAAAAAGGTCAGCAGCAAGTTTTGCTCATGCAGCACACACCGCTTGTTGCACTGCTCACCAAGTATTCCTACTTCTGTAGGTGCTTTGGACTCTCAGCCAAAGCTCACTCGCCAATCACTACAAGCAGCGTTGAAAGTTGCTACTCAGACTGAGAGAGGCTATCTGTTAAAGCTACTCATTGTGTCTGCAATAGGCAAGTTTAACCCTGGAGCCTGGCTGTTGTTCATGAGCCGCAGGTTGGGCAAAGTCATGCTGGTCTTGTTTCGTTGCAGGAGCTGCAGCTGTAAAGTTTGGTAGTTTGGCTATAAGCACCCCGTTCCAGCCCTCTGGCATAATAGCTTTGAGCATCATTACCATCCCATGTCTGGTGTACAGCGCAATATTGCTCAAATTGAAGGATTGAGGACAGGTTACTGTAGGGTCAACCAGAAGTTCGACCTGCTATGATTTCAAGTTATCAGTTGCAGCATGCCAGGAGAGTCAGGCCTGTCTTCGAGCTATAGTTTGGACCGTTATCTTTTTGTCCAACAGGGCTCTGACCATACTTACAAAATTTGCCCACATGCAGTACTGTGTACTACTGCAATCCAAGTACATGCCATCACTCACCAAGCATGCCTATAAAATGCGAAGTGAAATTCATCAAGTGATCCAGCAGGCATGTATATGATGTAATTCAGTAGGCATAGTTTGCTGTGATCATATTCCGGTACATTAAAAGCTTACGGGCACAGACACGTTGACTTGTTTGGTACCATCGTCTCCTTGATAAATTGGTTCTCAGAAACATGTTCTCAAGGATACACCGATCCGCAGAGCCTGACCAAATGCCTGGGTCATGTAGGTCTTGTGTTAGATACAGTGCAATCATGCAAGGTTGTCTTAGGCTACGCATTCAAGTGCCTCTCTGATCAGAACTGATCAGCTATGGTGAGTAGAGCTGCTGACTTTGAAAGTTGCTGAGAAAGCTGCATGGCACAACCGTCTGTTTGGAGAGTACAAAATTCACTTCCGATGCTATGGTGCACTCCGGTTCGATGTTAAGTCAGGCACTGCTTACACTACGTGCAGGCCAAGCATCAGCTTCTGTATACAGCCAGTTAGTATACAATGCCGTTTCAATATCTGTGGCTGTTCCAGCACACGCTTTTCATACATTGTCATGCTTTTGCTGCAACAGTCACCGTCAAAGCCATGCCTACTAATACAGCATATGTGCTACATAGATGCAATGAAAAAGCTGCAAGCATCATGTTGCATGTGACAACATTTGCAGCTTCGATGAGCATTTTCAGCACTCATTGCAGCATACACTTGGCTTCAGCTAACAGTATCACCACACACAGATCATGTCACCATGGTTGCACCTGACCAAACACACACAGGAGGGCAACTCAAAGCACCAATCTAACTCAGAGCTTGTAGCCTCATGGTGACAGCACGTTGGTGTGCTGTCAGCCCTTCCAAATCAGCCATATGTGCAACAGTAGGCCCAAGACCTTTCAGGCCTTCCTTGCTTAAGGTCTGAACAGTCATGCTTTTTTGGAATGATTCAAGCGAAACTCCACTGTACATCCTAGCATAGCCGTATGTAGGTAGCACATGGTTGGTGCCACTGGCATAATCTCCAACACTCTCAGGTGTCCATCTGCCCAGGAAAACAGAGCCAGCATTATCTAGCTCAGGCAACCAATCTTCAGCATCCTCCACATTTACTATCAAATGCTCAGGGGCATACATATTGCTCAACTTGATGGCCTCATCTCGACCACTGACTGACACAATGCTGCTGTGAGACAAGGCTTGACTGGCCACATCTGAGCGAGGCAGCGCTGCACACTGCTGTGACACTTCTCGCTCAACCTCATCTAGGTCGACCCCAGGCAATGCCAACAGCACAACCTGCACCGCAGCATAAGTTGTCAGCATACAAAAGGCATCTTCAGTTCCAAAGCCCGCTTGAGCGTGCAAGAGGGCTGATGCCAACATCTCGATAATTTGAATAGACACAACACACATAAATAGCTTGATGGCTCAATGTCTGCACGTGGCACAATCGGGCAGTGGCACTGGCCTACCTGACTGTCGGGTCCATGCTCTGCCTGTGACAGCAGGTCTGCTGCCACATGGGCTGCTGAGGCTGCAGCGTCAGCAATGACCAGCACCTCAGAGGGGCCGGCAGGCATGTCCATGGAGATCATGGCTTCACTGTTCTGCAGAGCCATCTTGGCAGCTGTGACATACTGGTTGCCAGGACCCAAGATCTTGTGGACCTGCACAGCAATGTCACAACCCATTTGCACAGGTAGTGCTTGCAGGCTTAGTGCCACATGACTGGCCTGACCTGGCATCCAGACGCAGCCATGACTTGTATGCTGGGTCTGGATGCCTCATGCCCTAGGGGAGGAAGTAGCAGCAGGGTATTCAGATCTTGGTGTGTGTGCTTACAGGTAACAGTATTGCATTGCACGTCCTTCCATGCATGAGCACACAACAGCATGCAACCAGCAGCAGATATACCTTTGGGCATGTTTCAGTGCCCCATGCCATTGCTGCAACTGCTTGTGCACCACCAGCCTTCAGTATGTGGGTCACTCCTGCCCGTTTGGCACACCACAACACCTCAGGGGTGATGGTGCCATCTGACCTGGGAGGAGTAGCAAGCACTATGGTCTTGCAGCCTGCAATGCCTGCTGGGACTGACAGCATCAAGGCACTGGATGGCAAGACAGCGGTCCCTCCTGGCACATAGATTCCTACTGCACCTGCATGTCCAACTTACAGAAGTTTGTGCTTTTTCTTGGTTGATTTGTTTTTGTTCTTGTTCTTGAGGTCTCAATGCATGGTTGAAGGCAAATCTTCAGTGGCAACGCATGATGCGCGTGCCTGATTTGTCCCTGAGGAATGCATGCAAGGTTACCTATGGGTCTTGTCAAGCGTCTGCAGTTTACACCCGGCATGGTCTCAACGCTCAGTGGATTCTTCTGCTGCGCTTCATGGAAAGCATGAATGTTGTCGAATGCAGTCTGAAAGGCAGAAACAGTTTCTGCAGGAAGCTGTGGCTCTGGAAAATCCTGCAGAACACGCTCCGTTCAAGACAATAGCTCGGTGGACAGTTTGATCTCACAACATGGTGTAAGATTGCTGTGAGAGTCTTGTGAATGCTGACCTCAATCGGCAAGCAGACTGTGTCAAGCTGAACCCGATCAAACTTTTCTGTATATTGTTTCACGGCAGCATCTCCTTGGTCCTTGACAGCCTGAACGATGGGTTGTACCTGCACGCTCATTTGCGAATTGAAATATGCGCTTGGACACACTGGTATGACACCTACAAATTCGCAATTCTTGCATACCGTGCGCAATATAGACTCGAAATCTATACGAGGTCTCGCCATGACATGCTGCAGATCTTTGCCCTTCAAGTCTTCGCCGTGAAAGATGCGAAGCTGAGGTGAAGCAGCCTTTGGTTGCTGCGCAGCCACCATGGTGGGGAAAACAACGTGACCTCGTTCCACACGCTGTGCACTTTTTGAAGGAAAGAAGCACCTTTGCAACGACGGCAGCTCACAACAGGGCCGTCCGTGCAATGAGGCAAAGGCAGCTGGCTGTGCAAAATGACAACCCACAGAAAACATATCAGTGTCAGGTCAGTGAACAGTCAGCGAAAGTCAGCAAAAGCTGACAGACTAGGTGGCCTGTCGGCGATTAGGCCCTGATGGCGTTACAAGGCAGGTCTTTCAGGGATTTGATGACATCTGTAGGTCTAGCCTCATGCTTCTCGGTATGCTTGAATATGTCGCAAACGTCTTTGATGGTCAGTCTGCTATCTTCGCGTGGCTCAAAGTGACGTCCAAACCAGGCCATGATATGACCTGGTCTGGTGTTATTTTGGAGTTTCTTACGTGGTTTTAGATTATATATTTTAGCAACAATATATAATCAGAATCACTTCCTGGATTCGACACCACCATGTCAAGCTTGTCCTGTGTTATCACTGACTTCAATCACTTGATTCAAAAATTGCCATCTTTCAGGAGATGTTCAAACAAGCATGATGCAGTACGATGTCCTTAGACATACACGAACTGCACAACAAGAGTAAACTGAGGCATCAAATATAAAATGTAAAGGCAGTGATGCGGGCCAGCACTGAGAAGTTCGGTTTGAGGTGCTGTTTTGACTTGTTGTCTAACCTAAACTTTCTTTGATCTGATGATACTTGTAAGGAAATCCAAAGTGTTTACATATGCAGACCATCATCTGAGCCTCTTTGGGAAGCAAAGGCCCTTCTACGATGTCAACAACTGTTGAGAGCTGATTATGTAAGGCTGGGCTGATTCGGCCATGTACATGGTTGCTAGCATGCTGATAAATCTCACTTATGTCAAGGTGAAGCTTCTTGTCCTTCTGCTTCTGCTTGCCTGTTGCTCTGACCAAGCACTGTTCCAAATCTTGGTGAATTGGGTCTGCAAGTATAGCTTCCCAAACTTTGCCCCGGCCTGGATCAGAGCCGCTGAAGTATATAGGTGAATTGTCTTCTGCTAACCACTCTATCACACCCCTGACATTCAGCAGCCCTTTGGCAAACAGCAGCTTGACAGATCTATCCCTTAGCATTGCTTGTGTTCTCATAAGTTGGATCTGAGCTTCTTTTTGTTGAAGCGCCCAAGCGTCTGCTGCAGCTTGCTGCTGACTCCGGGCTTGTTCCTGTTGAAGCGCCAAAGCGTCTGCTGCAGCTTGCTGCTGACTCCGGGCTTGTTCCTGTTGCAGCTCACACAGCGCGCGGATCTGTTGCTTGTTGATTCGCTTTGCCAAAAGAGCTTCATCAAGGGACGCCGATAGTTGCGCACGCGGTGCTGACTGGTGACGTCTTGTTTTGCACACAATCTGAGGGCTCCAGCGCCTGCTGTGATACGTTGAGAGGAAGGGCGATGAGGTGAGCTGCATGTTGAGACTTCTCAGCCGTGTGGGTAGCCTGTATCTATCCAGCCAACCACCAATTCAGCATTGTCTTCATCGATTTTTGAGTAGCTTGCGCGCTGACCGCAACAAGAAACCGGTTTGTTTGCTCTGTTGAGTGCAGATGACGTGTAGTGTTCTCATCAGTAGGGTCACGTAGGGTTTCAGCGGAGACTTTCCGCAGCTATTTATTAGTTTGCGCGGGGCCACGCGACCAAATCTCCAGTGATACTCAGGGTGTTATGAGGAGCATTGAATCTGTTTCTAGTGTGTCACGTCTTTGTCAGTGAGTAAGGAGTGCAAAGTCTGCTGAGGATTGGTTCAGCATTCCTATCATGTCAAAGTATACTGCGTAGACATTGTGAATTTGAAATCAGAGACAAGCATGTCTTACCAGACGTGACAACATACTAATTATGTTGAGATCATTCTAAATGAAACAAAATCTCTTCCCCATCCTTGGTCAGATCATCAAGTTTGTCTTTCAGACTGACAGGATAATTTCCTTTCAGCTCTCGCAGCGATGCATTGACCAACGCGCATGTGAGTGGAGGCTGGGCAAACTCAGGGGGTTTTTGATGAAAGGTGCTGCTCACAAATATCACAGAACACCGAGATCCGAACTTCCGGATTGATCTTGGCGTTTCTCCATTTGTCTAAAATATTATTTATACGGTTATCAGAATCTGTCTTGTTGTGCGCTTTCAAGAACTCTAGAACCTCTTGGCGTATTTTCGGGTCTTTCTTCTGTGACTTGCATTTTCGTGATTCTTTGCAATCTTTCCACAGTGTCAGCGGCAGACAGAACAGAGAACGACAACAACAACAATTGCAATCATCGGGAGGATATCCACTTCCTGCACCTCCCCAATTCGTGTTTGAAGCGTATGTCAAAGACATTGCATTGAAAGAAGATACAATCTTTTATGTGGCAAGACAGCCGGTTATGAACAGCGACTTGATTCTTACGAAGACTTTCTTTGGTGGTGGGTCGGATCATTGTCAATGATTCATTGATTGATGGTGATGGCTGTATTTTAGTGAGATCAAAGACCACCCTCAGTATTTCAGCTTGGGCAAGCTGCAAGAGGAAGTCTCAGCGTTTTTATACTTCAAAAGTTATTTTCGGGCAACCTTTCGTTTGAGTCAGTTTCAATTTAAGGAATGTGAACACGTTGAAGCTGCTGTGAGTGTGCAGCACCGCCACAAGCTATAAATGTCTCAGGCGTGCGAATGACACGGTAACCCGCTTTGATCGCTAACAATTGCAACCTGTAGGCATGGATGGAAAAGAATACACAGACGAACAAGTCCTAGCAAATCAAGACTTAGGACAGAAGCAACACAGGATTGCAAACAGCAGTTCAGTCCGAAAAACCAGTCAGCAACAA
>JAABUP010005177.1_pt1 | contig 20251 bp, 24 predicted proteins | sample 5559201 | NCBI WGS metagenome assembly JAABUP01 (sample SAMN10711887, study PRJNA513373) | rock metagenome | isolation source: Antarctica rocks | place: Antarctica
CTCCCCCCCCCCCGTAACAGTGCCCTTCTCCAGACCCCCCCCCCTTTAAATGTTCGATGATACCAGCAGGTGGGGCAGCAAGCATACCTTGTAACAATGGAGCGCAAGTCCGGGATGCTCTCCAGCACAAACCCATGCAGCCCAACAGTCTCCAGTCTCGGCAGACTTTGTAGTACAGTCAGCTGCTCCTGAATCATCAGGGATGGGGCGCTGACTGTGAGATCGAAGCTGCGCAGGCTGTGAGGCAGCTTCAGGGCTTTGCAGCGCACCGCGACCTTGGGGGGGCTCCTGGGCACTGTCTGATTGACCTTGAGGTGCTGTAGCTTGGGCAGGCCTGTCAGAATGAGCTGCTTCAGACTGCCTGCGCACAAACATCAACCATTCAATCAGTCAATCCAATTGCAACTACAATTCTTTGTCTTTCAGACTCTGAGTCGACAGACGACGATTGGGAAATTGGCATCCTGAATGTATGAAGTTCGGGTTTGAATGAATGGTAGGGCAGCCTGATTTCATAAGGCTTGTGCACATTTGAATTGAAGCCGGTAGGGATGGAGCGGCCTAGCCGCATGGAAAGCAGTAGTAGCACATGCAGTGGGTCTGGACAGTCACCCAGCTATGCTGTGTTTTCTGACAGAGCATGCAACATGTAGATATGCAGTAGTGTTGGCGACATGGAGCTGCAGTCGATCAGTGCACCTGCATGCATGCATGCATGCATGCAAGCAGAACAGAGTCATACAGCAAACACGAGCTACACAAAGCTGAGTCAGCATTGCATATAAAGCAGTTGCAGCAGCATTGGCTTGATGAGAACTAGGTAGCAGGCAAGGGGTCAGAGCAGCAGACCGCTTACACTACGAGAAACGTCCACAGGTTCAAAGTTAAGGTGTGATTGCAGCAACCACGTCAAATGAGGCCTCACTATGCAAGCACAGTAAAGCAAGCATCGTGACTGAAACACAGCAATGCAAGCATAGTGATCATTCAGGATCAAGCACATTGATGCTAGCATAGTACTGCAAGCACAAAGATGCAAGTATACTAATACAAGCACAGTAATGCAAGCTCAGTAATGCAAGCATTATATTGCAAGCACATTGATACAAGCATGATGTGATGTATCCACCTGTGATGTGAAGCTCCAGCTTTTGCAGACATGGCAGCACACTGCAAAGCACAGGCGGCTGCAGCATGGGCCTAGAACCACTCCCTTTGCCCTTCTGGCGCTGCGACTTTTTGGCTTTGCCAGACCTGTTAGCAGAGGTGGGTGCCTCATCCCGGGGTTGATCAGCTGCTGTGGCACTGTCCTCCACTGATGCTGGTTTTGGCACAGCCTGGGGTGGCAACATAAGTTTGTCAGCAGCAGCATTGGGAGAACAGACAGTTTTGAAAAGCTGATTAGGGTAGGACACAGCACAGCATGCAGGCGTTGAGGCAGTGAAGAAGGTGTAGACTAACGGTACAGAAGCAGCGCAGTGCTGCTAGGTGTGAGACATGCGGCTGCAGCTTTGAAGACGCCAAATGCAGACAATGGCGAATTGAACGTCTGAAGGCTGTGAAAGCCTGAAAATAATCACAGGTGTTTTATCTTGTACAGCAGTCAGCACAGCCTGCATGCCCATCAAACACACAGGAATCAAAAGCTAGGCCCTAGGTTGAGCGCTCTGATCTGCTGGACACATTGCAAGAAGTGTGCATCAGGGCTTCGCCTATCTAGCGTTGATAGCAACCCAGATCAGCATTGGCGACTGGGTTGCTGTTGCCACAGAGGTGTTGATTGCAACAATTGGGTTGACAGTCATGCAGGCATGTGCCCATAGATGTGTGATGCAGTCAGAGGTCTTTTGTCATTTAGTGCTGGTAGCCTCTGCAGACATTGTCCCTGAACATACAAGGGGCCACACTGCTAGCGTGAAGCTTAGAAACACAACATAGAAGCCACGCCACACAGAAACATAACTCGGACACCAGAAAGAACTGCATGGTGAGCCAAACTGAGCCAAGCTGAAGTACAATCCAAGGCTGCTATCCTGCTGGATAGCAATACAAGCTATAGTTTGCACATCAGACAATTCACATGTGACACACGCACATGAGCAATCTAGCTTGCGCCATCAGATTCTTTTACTGTTCCTGCTCCTGTCAGAAGTAAGCTATCTTGTACTGTGTTCGGCTGCAACACACAAAGTCAAGAGTGCCAACCTTATGTGGGTAAGCCTGGGGCTGATGAGTCATCTGAGCAGTGCTGACACTCACGGGCTCAGGGCACTCAGTGGTCAGGAACAGCCTTTCCAGCCTCTCGGGGTACACCCCAGCCACCCCCAGGGGTACATTGCAGGCACACTTGGTTTGCAAGGCAGTGATGTGGCTCCACCATTCGCCATGATACGCCTTGTTCTGGGTGAAATAGCACACTGCCAAGCCGTCCATGTTCTGTAAGGATGACTTGGCGTCCATGATCTCGGTGGCATTACAAAGAGCTAGGAAGTTGAGGGCAACCAGGGGCTCCTTCACGATAAAGCCCTGCAGTGGTCATACATGGAGATCAAGAGGTCATGGCCTTTGTCCCAAGGCACTCTTTGTTAGTGATCAGGTCAGTGAGGATGCTAAGGACAAGAGAAAAGTCATGACAGGTGTGCAGACCTCTCTGTGCAGAATCATGTATAGCTTGAGTAGCAATTGGAGCCTTGTGGAGCGCCTCAGCCTGAGCATTGAGAAGGATCTCAGATGTGAGATGCAGGAATGCAATGACTCCTGACATCATGCAACATCTGTATGTCAGCCTGAATGAACGATGAGTGGCTGCTACAATGCAGGCTAAATGTCTACAGATGGCCATCAACCAACATAACAGTAGTAACGCACTGCTGTGTCTTGTCATGTTGGAATCAATGCTGCCGTGCTGCTGGGCAATGCATGATGTCTGTGTCATCACACACAAGGCACATCATATGCCATGACAGACATCATCATAAGCCAGGACCAGTTACCTTGATGTTCTTGGTGCATATGTCCAAGTGGACGGTGCTAGTCGGAGCTTGCATCTGCTGATACACATAGTGATGTGTGTTTCCAAGCTGGCCTGGAGCGTGCACTCCAAAAAAACAGTCCGTCAGACACAGCTTGGTCAGCTGAGTCAACGCACTGAACTGAAATGGCTGTCCGTCCATCAACCAGACAAGAGAGTCGCCCAGGTGCAGCTCGCGCAGCTGACTCCAGGCCTCTGCTTCAGGTGGAAAGATGCAGGAGGATTCAGTCAGATCCAGATTCACAAGCTGGGGCCTGCAGGATAGATCCCCAAAGCACTTCCACCTGTCCCGAAAGTTGTGCAGGGCTAGGGATCTGAGGCTGTCCGGGAGACTGTGCAGTAGCTGCTCAGCAGGCACTCTGTGCTTCTTTCTGCCGCCTTCTGGCAGAACCTCGCTGGCCTTCAGGGTCAGAGAGGTAAGCTGTGACAGCTCACGCAGGCTGTGTATGCCACCATTGGTGCTGCTGGGCAGGAACATTGACTGTACTCCAAAGAGGTTCAGGTTCAGCGTCAGGGCCTGAAGGTTGGCTGGCAACTTTGACTTGTCTGGCTGAAGGATCGGAGACGCCTTCAAACGTGGCAGCCTGTCGCAGAAGTGATCGCTGAAGAATTCTCCCAAGGAGAGGTTGTGTATCTGTGCTCTCATTAGGCCTTGCCACAGGCCTGTGGTCAACTCAGGGGAGTGCTCGAAGATGTAATTGCCATCTTGGATGGAGACCTTCCATTGTGACCAGGCGGACAGCTTGAGCCTGACCAGTTGTTGAGTGGAGCACTTGACCTCTGACCCTTGCTGTGTCTTTGAGGAAAATGCTTGGCTGGGGCCCGGCGACTCTGCTGAAGGGCTTGCTTGGCCGGCCTGTGCAGAATCTGACTCTGCCCTTGCCTGCCTGTGAGAAGCTCTAGGTTTAGGGTCGTCTGAATAGCGTTGCCATAATGTTCTATGTGGCTTGTCTCTTGACCTGCCCTCCCTGAGACTTGCTTCCACTAGATCCTTAGAGACTGCTGGATTGGGGTCAAGATGCTGCATCCAAGCTGCCAGGCTGAACAGCTCTTGTAGGGACGTCAAGGTTACATCAACAGCTGTGGGAGTAGCAAAGGCATGCTGACGCCAAGCTTTGCAGACTTGCCGTGCCAAGCAGCATGTGGTGCATCTTTCAGAAAGAACCTTTGCAAGGACATCCCTGGGCAGAGTGGCCCACTCGTTTTGGAACTCAGAGCCTGTGAGTGGTTGCACACAAACCTTCACATAGCTCAGCAAGAGATAACAACGCACAAGTGCACAACATATGCAGGTATCACACCATGATGATACTGTACGCCTGCGCTGCTACTGCTCTAGAAGGCAGCACCGCTGCAAAGATAGACAGACATGCAGACTACAGTTCGCACCTGTATCGAGGTTCTCCGTCGCAGCGCTCGACATAGCTCTTTGCAGGATCTGCAAGCATGCAGACTCAGCACAGCTTGAGAGCCTGAGGGTTCAGCCTGATATGGCTGTTAGCATGTTTGTATATGCAAGCACTGTTGATGCCGAGTATCCACTGCAAGTGCGACACGTTCGACAGTTGTGAGTGGCAGATGGCAGAAGCTGACTGCATTCAAAAAAGAAGAATCCTGCAATCACAGGAGCCATGAATGTAACTCCTTGATAGATCGGAACTCAGATCTCCCAAGGACACACTGATTTGCAGAGCTTGGTAAAGTGCCTGGATCATAGAGATATTGTGTCAGATACAGGATGCAGTCAAGCAAAGGTTGTGTCAGGCCACGCGATGCAGTGAAATGCATTGGAATGCACCTACATGACATGAATGTAATTGGAAGCCCTGCATTCTTGTGAGTATCAATCAGTTGCAGAGGTCTCCCTTGGATACAAAATGGAACTCAGTCAGTCTTGCCGCAGCTTCCAACGAAATTGTCGTGGGGCAGCGCTTTTGCATCAGCTACTTATGGATTCTTTTTTCACCCTTTTCTGTTAAACGAAAATGCGTGTGCAACAACAGTACTGTCGACATCCATTTGGGAAGTTGATGTTGTGCAGCTCTATGCAGCACCTGTAGCAGGGTACAATGAGCTAAGGGGCATCTAATGCGCAATGTGGGATTTTGCCCTACAACAGCACCATGTAATTAACCTCTGATTAGCTGGCCATGTTAGCTGTGACTGTTCACCAAATCCGTTTTAATTATCATCATGCAGATGCGATTGTTAAGTCTGCCAGTCACACGTACGTAATTTGCTTAGCCCTTGCTTAGCACAGCTTGACAGTAACTACTTTACACTGGCCGCCCAGGCGTTACTGACCATCAGTCCATGCATTACACATGCAGCAGATTGCAAGAGTAAGCATGACAATGAGCTTGCATGTGACATATCGCGCTGAATGCTAAAGCAGCGCATTCAGGCAGTTGGCCGCAGCTTGCTGTTTCCCCATCCACTTGGGTTCTCGTCTTTCCAATCATCCCATGCTCTCTGCTTGTCAACCTTAGCATCGCTTTCCTCATCTGAATCTTCATGAGCAGCTTTGTGCGCCGCTGCAGCTGCTTCTTTCTGCTGGGCTTCCTGCATTCTTTGTAGCTCTATCATGCCCTGCAACATGCAGAAGGTGACCTTGTCAGCATATGGGATGTACTGCAGGGACTGCAGACACAATTCACGGAAACCCATTCAGAGTTCTGCATGAAGCAACAGACTCTTGCTCAAACAGAAAGCAAGAATGCGTGCAGCAACAGCAGCAGCTACATGCTTGCAGCAAAATCTTGCTCACCAGCACATATGTTTACATGGAGAAAATTTGCAGCTTTGTCATTTGTGTATTGAAAAGCTGCATTGAGAATGATGCTTCTGATCAATGTGAACCAAGCTGCTTGGCATCTGCAAGTCATCCAAGGCACAGTCATGTGATTGGAAACAGCTACCTGTTGCTCAACACTGACTGTTGGAAGAGCCACTGTAGGGCGGAAGACTTGTGCTTGCAGATTCTGGCGCTGCCTCTGCAGGTTGGAGGCAGCCCCAAGCAGGTGCTGCATGACATCAGGGGGAGGGGGGCGGGGGGGCTGCTGCCGTTGATCAGGGGGGATGCTGGCTGCATGCTCCAGCAGATGCACCTCCTGATGCAGCACACACCTCACATCTCTGTGTCATCTGTGTGTCATCTATATGTCAAAACCAGGGGCGATGTCGCCTCACAGGTTAGGGCGTTAGCCTGGGCAGGAGTGTATATTCAAGCCGGCAGCCATTGGGGTATGCCAAGTACACTAGGCCAATCACAATTAAACTATCATGCATGTGTAGGCCTCAACCACTGGGCCTGTGGCCCATTGTAGTTGCTGTTGTGATGCCAGACTGACCACACTTGACCAAGGCACATTGCTGGTGCTTTGGAGTTGCATTGGATGGTGACGTGTTCGGCATGCAACAGCATGGCCAACTGCACAAGTGACGGCTCACAAAGTCAGACTTCATGTGCATGACATGTAACACCATGCTGGTGTGGTAAAGCTGCTCAACCTGTTTTCTTTGGTGCTGCAGCAGGGGAAAATGCCCTTTGGATAAGCAGTTTGATGCTGCAACTACTAACCTGCTGCAGCATATGTGTCTGCTCGACTGCCTTCATCGTCTCAAGTTCAATCTGCAAGAGACTGGTCTCCCTCTCAGATTCCTCATCTTGACCATCAGCAACACCATCCTGCCCACCAAAAGCTGTAAGGGAAATCGGGTGATGAGAGCATACTCATGCTATGCTTGGGTGCTAGCGGAGCTGTTAAGAAGTCTGCAAGCCTTGCTTCTCATCAGCATTGCGACAAGTTTTGGCTGCAGGATGCCAGGCTGTTGAGCAGGCAACAGCATCCTGACAATTGCTTCAAGGTTGTATGCATATCTGCTGACACATGAGACAGCAGCACTCAGCTAAATTCACCTCTTCCTGCATGTGAGCAGTGCGCATGCGCTTCATCTGAACATTGGCCATCTTTGCTTTGATCTCTCGCTCTCGTTTGAAGCGTTGCACCTTTTGCTGGCGCTTGGTGTTCTGATCAAGAGGCTCCTGACCATCAAGTCTTGCAGCTGCCTTTACATCCTTTGATAGCAGCCCATACTGCTCACACAGAGTCAGAAACCTGTGCAGTGCATACGAGCATGAAAGATGTGATTTCAATAATGGTGCTACACCATAGAGGCAGGTTTGTCGAAGCATGTTAATGTAATTGGCAAAGAGCACCTGCTGTAGTGTCTCACAGCAGACTGCAATGTGTGTCTGCGCACCTCTGGGTCCCGGACTTGTGTCTGTGCTAGTATGTCACCATGCATGGCAGGTATCAGCATGTACTTCAGATCTGCAAGTGAACATTACAGTGCAGTCAGCTCAATGAACGCATGCACGTCGGCCAGCACACACATAAGACAGTGATTGCTCATGACCTGCTGTTGCTATGTCGTCTGCGTCCTCATTGTTGGAAAACAGTGCCAGCTGATCTACTGCTGTCTGACACTGCTGCATGACCATTGCTCCGGCCTGCAGATTGAAGGAACAGCTGCTTCACAGGTGTGTGATGACTTTAGCAGTGTTTTCGCTTGTGCAGCCTAAATGCCAGACATGCATGGTCCCACAAGCTACCTTGACTACATTGTCGGCGTCCGCTCCTGACAAGTCGCTTGCCTGTTGATGAATGCGACAGGCTTGCTGATACAAAGCAGGCAGGGAAAACACCTGCCACAACAACATTCTGTCAGGAGCTCTGCTGCTAGTAAGGGCCTCACGAGGAGCATGCATGCATCTTTAGGTTGACCGTCACCTGCGAATCCGCAGCGGTCATGGCACAAGTCCCAGCACACTTGTGCGTTGATCTCCGATCAAATTGAGACAACTCGACAGAAGAGGCCTACGCTCGAGTCGAACGCGGTCAAACCATCAACAGTTTGGGTCAAAGGGCTGGAACCGCCAAAGTGCCCTGACGTCCCGATGCTACTGTCGAGACTTGCTGACAGTGCTGTAGCGTCTGCCAACTCTCCAGCTGGATCTGTTGTGTTGGCGTTGTTCTGCCTGTAGTTTACCAGGTCACCAACAGGAGGGGCCGTACTGCCTTCTCACTCACGGGCCAGCGTTCAGCTGGCGTTTCAACCGCAGTGAGCTGCATCTGATCCAGACATGCCCTCGACCGACGTTCTGAAGCAGTTCGGGTTGAGTCGGAACCCCTTCACTGACAGAACGGCGGAGAAAACATTCCATGACGGAAGTTCGCTGTATGTGCACTCCGATCTGCAGGGGTTCCACCCTTCAGAGGTGATGTCATGCTAGCTTGGTGTTGATGATGGTTCCTCTTGGCTCTTGTTGGTTTTGTGGGCTGCTTTCCATCACCTCTGCGTCCAGGTACACTGTCAGACTTGTGCCGTCGAGCAGGGCGCTTGACGTTGTATGCTTGTACAGCGTGCAACTTACCTGTGGAATCAGTGCATCCTGGTATCGCCCGCATGTGTAGTGCATGTCTGTATTGCGTCTGCATGCGTGGGATGCTTTTGCCAGCATGAACATCACACTTCACAGCATCAGTCATGTAGAATGATTTGAACTTGTGGCAGCACAGTAAGCAACTCTGGCAGAAACCTGCCCTTTTTTTGAGCCTCGGAAAACTTGCAGGATGCTTTATGGGTTCTCCCGTGACCAGGCTGTTCCCTTTTGGAGGATCTGGACTTATGTGGATGCACACAGTGGTGTACCAGTCAATGCAGGTCTGCAAGCTAGATCTAGGCATTCGAGTCACAACAGCTGGCACACAATTTGCATCATGCACCTGCATGAAACCTGCAAGCATCAGGCAAGAAAAGGTGCATCTCTCGTCACTCCAGTATTTGCTAGTTCACGCTACATTACTCTGAATAGACTGACGACAACCTTCTTGTAGCAACCGTGAGTTGGCCACATAGAGGGCTCTCAGATGCACACTGGGTGGACATGTTTCAGTGAAGTCAACCTTTGTGTTATGCAGTCTGGGGCGTGGTGGCAGGGGCTTTTGTCATGAGCCTGCCTTTGTTACAAGGGGTGACAGCCTTCCTTGCAACAACATCAATCGCTACTGTAGGACTGGCGCTAGCCTATGGTATGCCTATCGGCCTCCACCTCATCAATAGGAATAGCTTTGAGCCGGGACCGTTTACTTTGGGCAGGTGACACTGCCTTCTACGCTGTTGATGCCAATTGGTCGCCCACAAAAAAGTGTGCACCTGCCTTTGGATGATGCATACAGTCAGCAGTTACGCATCTGTAGGTGTTGTGATGTTGCTTATAACAGTCTGGCTGCAAGCAGGCAACTCCTGCTTTGACACAATCTACAGCAAGACTGATACTTGATCTTATGACAAATCAGGTTTGTCTTGGGATGCATTGCAGGTGGAGCTTCCCCGTGGCGCTCATTGCTTTCATCTGGCTGATGTTTACCTCCGTTATATTCATGCTGCCAGGCACATACCCAATCACGTCAGTGACTCTCAACTATGCCCCTGTTGCAATTGGCGGCGTACTGCTTCTCATTGCTGCTGCCTGGGTTTTGTCAGCCCAATTCTGGTTTTCGGGCCCCAAAACTGAGGTGGACAACTCTGATGTTGTTAAAGTCAAGTACTGGATCTCTGATCCCCCCAGGCATGGCCTGTGATGCCCAACATGATCAAGCTCCCTTTGCATGTACCTTATTCCTGTTAGCTGTACAGTATATGAAGTATGAACGTCACTACAGAACGACCAATGTATAGAGTTTGTTGTATGCAGTATACATAGTAAACGTATGCACTCATCTGTGGGTCCAGTTATATACGTCAGTTTGTGCAATGAAGCTTGGTCATAGCTAGCGTCTACTAGCGCCCTTGACGTTGTTCTGTGCCCCATTTGGCTGCATTGTGCAGGTCAGACCTAGGCAATTTGCTGTGTGACTGTGTACACATGTATGTATCATGAAGCACAGCAAGCACAGGTGCTATTCGTAAACGCATGAGTGTGGTCACTGGCTCAAACGTTTGCACCTTACCTGTCTGTGGACATGCACACAGCACAAGGCTGCTGTGACTTCATTTGTAGAATTTCAACATTAGAGCTTGTTGTGGGACTAGCAACCAAGGATCTTGTTGATACACATCAAGGAATCAAGCTCTAGTACCAGACCAGTCTTGGATGCCTTGCAGTAGGCCGTGGCCAGTACTTGATATTATTAACGCTTATTAAGCAAGTACACACTATATAGTATATTTACGTTGTCATATTTAGCAATTTGATAGATGAGTGGCACAGTCTGGTGCTTGCACCATGCTTCTGTCAGAAGCTTGTCCAGTCCACTGGCTGAAAGTAAGCAGCTTGCAGTTGCATGCTTGCAGGTCATGTAGTGATGGAGCCTATTGCTGTACAGTGCAGTGCACACATGTGTACAGTGCGGTGCACACTCCTTCCAGTGAGCTGTTGGTGCAATCACGCCTTGGCTCGACACCATCCCATTTCATGTACTTGTAGTACCATTGCATGAACGATTAGCTGGCACGCCTATATTTTATTTGTTATATAACAATATATTGTTGCATGATGATATGCTGATAACCACTGTGCACTGTGAGCCTTCGGTAAAGCTTGTGTGGACATGGTATACGCCAAGTTTGTAGAGAGACACTGATGTCAATGCAGCTGACGAGGGCTGGCGTCAATCCTGCATGCTGTGTCGTGTACAAGCTTTTCAGCTGTTCTGCATACAGGATGATCCTTGAGCAGCTTCACAGGCAACTCTCCAAACCTAATAGGTTATTCCGCCGAGCATGTCGCCATAGCATGCCTTCTCAGTTCAGCAGCTGAAGTTAGCGCAAGGCCTTACGCGGTCACTTGCTGTTTGAAAAGGTCGCAACGTGCGTGCTTTTTTCACAAGACTGGTTTCGTGAGCGCTCAAACGAGCGCTCGGGTGCATGCCTGAGACATAACCTTGACAGACTGCCCGGTGTCTGTTTCGAGAATTGATCGATTGCTTAACAGCAGAACATCAGACACTGCAGCATATTTCTGGCGATTTATCCGAAACGCCTGTGCGAAAGGCCACGACCTCAAGTTTGGTTTGATCTCAAGACCCTATGGCCGGCCCGGAAAAGGCGCAGGAGACCGAGCAGCTTGGCATCAAGCGTAAAAGGTCCACGGCAGAGCCAATTTCAGCCAAACTATCGGACTCTGTGCGTGACGATGATGCAGCCTCAGATTCTGGCTCAAGTGAGCAAAGTGAGGAGCTTTTGCTAGACTCTTTTGACCAGGACATAGCTGAGCCTTTAGACGCCTTCAACGAAGCTGTCACCAGCACAACAGCCTTCCTGCAGCCCTCTGAGCAGCTGTCATTGCTCGCACGTTCAGCTGCCAAGGTATGCTGTGTCCTCTGGCAGGGCAGCACGCTCCCAAGTCTGTCTTGTAAGGCTGCAAGGTTGCCATGACAATGAACAAATTCTGCTTGCTCTTTGCACCTCTCTTCCCAAGAAGACTTCCCCCCTTCTCATTCTTGCAGAGCATCTCAACCTGTACTACATCACAAAAGCCTTTACTGAAAGCATGCATGCAGGCACTTTATGACTACACAAGCAGCGCTGCAACAGCACATCTACCTGGTGACAAATCCACAGCTGCCACAGCATCCGGTGTGCTCACAGAGCTGCACGTTGAGGGCTTTGACGCTGAGCAGATTTGGCTCCAGCTGGACATGGCATCTGCACAGCTTGTGCGCAGAGCCAAGCGGTTGCTGAAGAAGGCTGGAACAGATCCTAGCTTGCTTACACCAGAGACAGAAGAAGACTTGACAGGTAAGGAGTCAATGAAGTCATGCTTCTTCTCACTAGCTGACTGAACAGCCCATGCATGACAACACTCAACTTCAACACGTCACATCAACACGTCACATCAACACGTCACATCAACACGTCACATCAACATGTCACATCAACACGTAACATGAATATGTGAAACCAACAAGTCACATCAACAGGCCTCAAGAGGGGCTTGCTGACCTGGCTCTGCAGCAACAATCTGGATGTTTTTACCCAGCATGTCGGTGCCAGCAAACCACAGCCACAAACCTCAGGGACATTCAGCAGTCAGCTCTGGGTCATTAGAAGGGCTGGCAGTGCAAAACTTCATCCAAAGCTGATTGAAAAGAACTTGCATGGCCAATTCTGAGTACAACCTGAGTTTTGCTGTGCGGTTGAATGCAGACCTTCTGACTGGTGCCGATCTCAATGCTGATGAGGAGGGCGACTCGGACCTGAGTCATGAGGATGACTCAGCAGGTGAAGATGAGCTTGATCAGGATCACGTCGGTGATCTCACGGATGATGATGGTATGGGTGATGACGCTGATGAAGCTGCAGCCGGAGATGATGTCGCAACAGCAAAGGGGAATCACAAACGGAGGGAACACAAAGGGCTGCTGCCAACTGAAGACAAGTAAGTCCTGATCTGTAGCCCACGTCCTGATTCCCTAAGCTGGTGTGTGCCAGTCTTTTGGTGTCTTGTGTCAGCCTGCTTGTGATGACCATGATGATACATGACCATGATGAAACATGACCATGATGATACATGACCATGATGATACATGACCATGAAGATACATGACCATGATGAAACATGACCATGATGAAACATGACCATGATGATACATGACCATGATGAAACATGACCATGATGAAACATGACCATGATGATACATGACCATGATGAAACATGACCATGATGATACATGACCATGATGATACATGTATGGACATGGTCTGCTGCCCCACATACCACATGTGACCTCCCTTGTGATGCTGGTCTGCTCTGCAGCCTGCATTGCACAAGGCTAGATATGTAATGCGACGTAGCTTGACCTGTGTGCTGCTTTGCACAAGCCCAAGATTCCTCGCAGGTGAGCCAGACTGATGCATTGCCCAAATGAGCAGCCGTTCAATGCACCCATGGCTGCTCATTTGGACAATGCATCACCGGCTCACCCGCCAGAGACTTTGGACTCGTGTCATGTGCATGCTGCTTCACGTGACTCGACTCAGTGTTGACGTCGGCAAGACTAGCGTGAGCGAGCCCTTTTGTGCCAACTACTTGTGCATGTCTGTTGCTAGACTGTATGCATCTTGCTACCTCGCTCAAGCATTCCTCCAGCAATGCCACAGTGAAGTCAGCATCCTGGCAACAGTCTGGCGCTCAGATACCTGAATGTGTCTGTGTGTATGTGCCCTCTCAAGCATGTATGCCCGTTCCACAGGTTTCTGAGATTAGATGACTTGGAGTCCTTCTTGGAAGATGCTGAGAGGGCAGCAGGAGAGGATGATGACAAGGACAGCCAGGATGATGCAGACAGACTGGGTGATGGTGCGCATTACTCTTCATCTTGCTGCTTTAGATCGCGCTCTGCACTGAAACATGTGTGACATGTGACATCATCTGATCTTTAGTATGTATGTGCCTACACTGAAAGCTCATGGACATTTGGTTGTATGCAAAGCTTCTGCAGCGGCAGCATTGTGTTGTGTTGCATATGTATCATACATGTATTGTGTTGTATAATATGACATACACTTTAGAGGGGTACTCCACTCATCTGCTTTGTTTCACGCTTGCACACAGCTTCCTGAATGCTAGATATGGCCAAGCACCATGTGGCATTTATCAAAGCACAGGCCTTGCATGAGCAGGTGCATGCATGTAAAGCTGTTTGTTGCAAGATTTGTTCTCTCATGCAGATCTTGGTGAGGATGAGTCGGAAGCAGAAGATGAACGGGATCTCACCCTTGGTGGTGAGGATTATGAGAATGACTCAGACGCTGACCTGGACGCACTGCTGGAGGATGCAAACAGATTGGTCGGGCGACCAGCATCCAGTGGCAGGAAACGTGCCAAAACAGGCAAGGGGCGCCATGTGACCAGAGATACCGGCTCAGATGAAGACGAGGAAGGGGCGGAAGTGCAGTACATGTATGACGACTTTTGGGGCCCCAGTCAAAGCAAGAAGAGCAGCAGAAGCAGAAAGCAAGGTTAGAGCATGTAGTGAAGGACACGAGTGTCAATGCCATGTTGTGAAGTTGGTGTCGTAATTCACTTCTGTGTTGCCTTCCCATCAAGCCTGACTGCATCGACCCCTGAGGTTCAGTCAGTGCACTGAGAGTAGATAATGATTGTGTACTGCCTACGCAAAGGATGCATTTCACAGCCAGCACTTAATTGTACATGCTCGTGATAGTAGACTGCAAAGCACACTTTGAAGACCAGACAGTCGGCAGCAGAAGCAATTGCATGCAGCCACAACTTCACAGTCAAAAGTGCATGCATAACAGGCTTAGTCACACCCTCTGGCGCTGCAGATGATCTGGAAGAAGATGATCCAGACCTAGATCTAGGTGATCCAGATGATCTGGATGAAGAGGATGACTCAGACCTTGATGACGCTGATGACCTGAACGCCGAGGATGATCTGAGCCAGGATCAGGATCAAGATGATCCAGATGATGACGGCATGGGGATTTTCCGCCAGGCACTAGATCAGTCGGCCCGCCCTGCAGATGCTGACGCGACACCTTCAGGAGGTCTACTGGATGATGACTCAGCTGGGGCAGTGGACAAGACAGCTGGCTTATCCAAGCACGAGAGGCAGCAGGCTCGCATGCAGGAGCGCATTGCCAAGCTGGAGGCGCAAAACATGGCTGAGAAGGAGTGGTTCATGCACGGAGAATCTGCTGCTGGTAAGCTTTGGACATTCAATCTGAATGTTTCATTTGCAAAAAACTTTGAATGTTTGAATTTGAACTGTTTGAACCATGGTCTGAGCAACCTCTCGCAGCTGCAAGTCACATGTCTCGTGCGCCAGCTGTTCATGCCTGCAGCTTTCGATGGTTGTGTGAGCAATATCTTGCAGAGAGGATGCAAGTTATGTCTCAAAGTGCGCCAGCTGTCTATGCCTGCAGCTGACAGCTATGTTGATGTGCCTTTGGTGGGGTGCAAACACAATTGTACTCTCCACAGCTCTGGCTCTTCATACTCTTTTTCCAAGGCTTGCGTAAAAGTCTCCACCATCAGTGTTGTGCCGTGTTGTGGCTACAGCCCACCACCAACAGCTTTGAGTGGTATCAGTAAATGTGCCAGCACTAGCTCAGTGCAACTTCAACCACTTCAATACTGCCACTGCTCAGAACCTGTCCACCTTTGCTCTTTGGCATGCTCTCTTTGCACAAGACCCCTGCCGTGCACATCTGTTGCTCATTTATTATTTATTTAGCCGTGATGGTCTTATTGTACAAGGCATAACCCAATGGTTGCCAGCATAGACTTACAACTCCTGCTAAGGCTAAGGCCCTACCCCATGAGAGGGCATCGGCTCTTATGATCTGTTGCTAATCTGTCCATGGGACTGTGTTGCAGCCAGAAGGCCGTTGAACAGCGCTCTGGAGCTGGATTTGGACTTTGAGAGGCAGATCCGGCCGCCCCCTCAAGCTACTGAGGAGGCCACTGCCAGCCTTGAAGACCTCATCAAGTATGCCTATCAGCATTGCCCTGTTGTTCAAGCATGGTCCGACTGCAGCAGCCATTGCTTTTTCAAGATGACTTCTGCGCCATGCAGTGTTTCTGTCTTCTAATCCCACCTTGCAGTCATCGTAATCTGCTCAACAATTGTCATGCTTGTGCAATGGGTGGACGGCTTTTCTGCCAGCTCCCATTTCATGATATGCCATTTTGCACCTGATCCAGAAGGTTCATCCCAAAAACCTTGAGTTACATCCTGGATCCTGGCTTGTCTGACTCAGTGCCACATCTTGCCAACATTGCCACTGGCATGACAGTGGCTGCTCCAGGCTTTGCTTTTGCTGGCATGACGTGCATGCTGTTAGCATTGCTGGTCAGAGCTATGCGCCCAGCTGTGGTTGACTTGAGAGTCTTAGCTGTGCTGCCTCCTGCCCCTCCCCCCAACTCCCCCCCCCTCCCACCCCTGAGTGGGCTGCCTGTCATTGAAACAGTCTTTTGTCAATGCCTGGTTGCTGCTGGCAGAATAGTTTTTTCTTAGTCAGTGCTTCATTGCTGTCAGCAAAACAAGTTGTTGGTGCAAGATGCTTGGTGGCTGACCAGCCTTGTGTTTGTGGTGCAGGGACCGAATTGCGAACCAGGTGTTTGACGATCCCCCCAGGGTGCTGCCCCCGGAGCCTGAGAAAGCCAAGGTGTCCCTTGAGATGGATGACAAGAAGAGTCACAAGGTCTGCATTCCTCATGCACTTAGCTGTGTCCCACAAATGTGTCGAACTCCAAAAGCTATAGCCTTGAATGTCCAGTTGAAGTGTGCCACGAAGTTTGCATTCACCATGCACTTTGGCTGTGTCACAAAGATGTATCAAACTCCCAAAGCTGTACAGAGCGGAAGGGCCCTATAAAGTTTGCATTTCTTGCGCACTAAGGTTTGCATTCTTGCGCACTTGAGTGTGTCACAGTCAGGTCAAGTACCCAAAGCTTTGCATTTTCTACAGTATTGAAGCGGGTCACAAGGTCTGCACGTGTATGCATTTGGCTCTTTCACAAAACCGCGTTGAACACCCTAAGCTTTCACATTATTCAAGAAACAAAGAGGCCATAAGGTCTGCATTTGTCATGCACTTGACTGTGGCATGAAGTCGTTATAAAAGCTTTGGTCTTTATCTCTAGAACCAAAATGTCTTTGTCTCTTTGGCCTGCTGTGCTGCAAAGCATGCACAGACAGCATGCAAAGCACCATACACCCCGTTCAAAGCCTATGGGGAAGAGAACATGCCACTCAGCAGTTCATCTGAAGCAGCATAGCATAAGAGCCTTCACATAGTGCACAGTCAAGATTTCACAATGCAATTCCCAATGTCAAGCCTGGCATGTTACTAGGCCATGTATGGATGCACAGACCAGGATTCTTTGGAGGGTCAAGATTTGCCCTTCACATACCTAGCTCATCATGAGCTGAGAAGCGCTAGGATCATGTTTACTTTTTGAATGCAGGGTCTTGGTGACATCTATGAGGAAGAGTTTGTTGCTGCCACCGTCAGCGGAGCCTCCACAGCTGTGGACAAGCAGGACGTAGTGCGGCAGGAAGCCAAGAACCTGATGAAGGAGCTCTTCGGCAAGCTGGATGCTCTGTCCCACTTCCACTATGCCCCAAAGCCAGTCATCGAGGAGATGCAAGTCAGGGCTGACGTGCCTGCTTTGGCAATGGAGGAAGTCGCACCTCAGGTGGGGATGCTTGCTATGTATTGTGTTGCTGCTCAAGTTTACATCACATGCTGCGCTGTGCTGTGCTGCGCTGTGCTGCGCTGTGCAACTCATGATAGACTATGACTTTGGTCTTCATGCATGCTTGCGCATGGCTCTGAGCTGTTCCATGCTGTGCCGTGCTGTGCTGTGCCGTGCCATCCTATGCCGCGCTGTGCTGTGCAAGTCATAGCAGGCCGTGGCCCTGGCATTGTGTACGCTTGCTGGACACACACTACAGATGGTGTGCAGCAGTACAAACTTCCTTTCAGTTGCAGTCTGTGACAGTAGTAATTGGTTGAGTTTGCTTGAAATCATTGTCAGGTTTTTGACTTTCAAACAGAGGGCTTGAGACACAGGGAGTTGCACCTTGCTGTCCTGCTACATGTTCAAGTTAGACGGATGCAATCTTGTGGCAGCAACAATGTCTTCCTCAAAGGTGTCACCAAGATCCTGCATTTCAAAAGGAAACATGATCCTAGCGCTTTCCAGTTCATGATGAGCAATGAGTAGATTTGATGTCTGTGTGTAGGTGGCATCTGAGGCAGCAATGCGTGCTCCAGAGGAGGTATTCAAAGCCCAGCAGCAGGGAGCCCCACAGGCTGCAGAGGAGCTAAGCAGAGAGGAACGGACGCGACTCAGAGGCAAGAAGAAGAGGGCTGGCAAGAAACGCAAGCAGCAGGAGGTACGCTGTGCACCTGTCCATAGACTGACATCTGCACATCAGGCTGCAATTTGCGCATGCACCTGTCCATCCTTGCCCTTTTTCCTGCAAACAAGCTGTAGCAGAAATGCTGCATTGTATTTTGTCAGGTGATCAAGTTCCTGGTTGCATGCTGAGCAAAATGCAAGCCAACTCTGTGACTGTGACTGGGTGTTGACTACATGGTCTTGATGTTTGAGTAGGGCTAGTGTCTCACCACGCTAGCGTAACGACGCATTGCAAAGCTACATGCAGCATCCCTCCACAAATTTGCTGTGCTGTATCCTATGTTGATGTTGCTAGCATCACACCATGGCTCAAGCTCATTTTGTGCTTGTGGTTTACAGGAACTGCAGAGCAGCAAGCCTAAGAGCAACATCATTGGCCAGAAGTCAGAAAAGGCCTTAGTAGCAGCCTCAGGAAAGAAGGGCAAGAAGGGCAGGGCATCTGCAGAGGCCCCTGTTGACAAGGATGCTAAGATCAGCTACAACAAGTCTGGCTCTGTGTTCAAGAGGATGCAGGAACAGAAGGAAGCTGCTGCTGCTGGCATTGTACCCTCACTGGGTCATGGTGATACTGATGGTCCTGTGCGCGAAAAGGCAGCATCACTGAAGCTGTGAGCATGAGTCCAGAAAAGAAATAGGGAAAAAACGGCGTCAATTTGATGAGAAACCAAGTGTTATACCGCGCTGCCCGGGAGCATGAGTCCACAGGCAGGTGATTGTCGGCAGTCTGTGGCTGACGCAGAGAAGACAGTCATCAATAACGTCTTGATCCAGGAGTCTGTGGAGCATCTTCCTTAAAGACCTTGAGGATATCTAAGACCAGACAGCACGCAACTCTCCAATGGCTGGGTCACATTGCCAATACCCAGGGCCGCCTTTCATCCTTCATTTTTCAGACTTGGCTGGGTAAGCCTTTGCTTTGTGCAAAAAGCAATAAGGGTGCAAAAGCAGAAGCACCTGTGAATGAACATCTGACAGACCTGAAAGCAGTACAGTGTTCCCTTGATAGATTGGATCTCAGATACACTTTCCCAAGGATACACTAATTTGCAGAGCTTGGTAAAGCAGTACAGTGTTCCTAGGCTAGGTCGGTACCTTGATGCAAATGTTGGGGCCTCAGATTTGTCATGCACATTCTATGACAGACAGCTGTTACGTTGCCTTGTCTGCTCAAAACTTGGTCATGCACCTTGTAGACAGATGTTAAGACCACACTGCTCGTGCCTGGTTGCAACATACATGTCAGGCTAAGACACAGTCGTCATCGACTGTTGTGCTTTGCCAGCCACCATTGCATAGCCAGGCTTGGTCCATTGCTGCGGCTTGTTGGCTGCATGTAAACACTGATGGGGTGTTTCAGGTACATCTGGCCTGACAGTGGATGTAAAGGCTAGAGTGAATGCACAGGCGCAATGCAAAGACAACAAAACACCGCACATAGAGTGCTTAAGTATCAGGGGACCAGGAGCGTTACAGTATATAACCCGAGCAGATGGATCGGGAATCGCAAAGCCCCGGGATTCGGACAATCCCGGATGGAAAGAAACGCCCATACTGAGCGAGTACTGAGTCAGTACTACTGACAAGCAAGCACCATCGTGTTTTGGAGACCGGCGCAGATTCTGTTGGAGTGATCGTGATGTTACCATGTGATGTAGATGTTGCGTTGGAGAATGTTGCCAAGAAACAGAATGACTTAGAAAGACAGCGATTGGAGTATGCAACGCATCAGCCACAGACTGTTCACCGCGCTGCCCGGTTGTATGAAGTAGCGCTGGATATATATTCGATTGCATGGTTATTAAAGCAAGCAAGCTGACATCATCAATCAGGTGTTACAAGACTGCTGGTTTCTGTCGTAACCACATACATACTATACAATACGGCATTAGCAACATTGTCTAGTCTGTCAATTGGCACTGTCATTGCATCAAAGGCATTGCTTCTGTGTACAAGGGGAGAAACCATTAGAATATGCATGCAAGCTACTGCACTTGCTTGTGCCCCCGCGAGGACTGTTGATGGCACGCTTGTGGTCGGACTTCTGGTCCGCTTGCGCTTGCGCTTGGTGACAACAGCCCCGACACTCTCTACTACGTCAGCCGCCTTCTCGATGATTTCTTTCGCTGGCGCTTCCATATTCTAACCGGCCCAATCAGTGGCGCATGTTCGCAAAGTGTGTTTGCTTTCGCAGAGTGTGTTTGGGTTTGCGTAAACAACCTCGGATCCTTATCATAGCAAAGAATCGTTGGCAGCGCGTC
>JAABUP010005178.1_pt1 | contig 20251 bp, 19 predicted proteins | sample 5559201 | NCBI WGS metagenome assembly JAABUP01 (sample SAMN10711887, study PRJNA513373) | rock metagenome | isolation source: Antarctica rocks | place: Antarctica
TACATATATATCACTTCCCCCATCCCCAAACGCATCTCAATAAGTGTGTGTCTGTCATATCCTCACCTTCATATACTCCCCTCCCCGCACCATCCTTGTTCTCTCTCTCTCTCTCTCTCTCTCTCTCTCTCTCTACCTTTCCTGCCTGTTGGCAAAAGCCGGTTGACTCACGCACCCACGCGCACCCTCACTCACTCACTTCTCTACATACATACCTCATCTCCCCACCTCCTCACCTCCTCGAACCCAACGATCTCAATCTCAATCTCAATCTCAATACCCCAAGACCGATGTCAACCACACGTACCGCGAACCCGGATCTGTAGTAAGTAAGTAAGTAACCCCAAACCTCCCCAAACCTCCCCGACAGACGGACGGGTCTCGGCTTTTTCGGTACCCGTGGCCGTCTTCAAACCTGCTGACCGATCGATCATCAGTCTCGCATCATCACAACACATCAACACATCAGCGCTAGATACAACACACAACACACAACAGTATCGTACCACTCTTAGTAAGTAGTAAGTAGCTTACCTTAGGTACATGATGTTTTCTTCAACAACAACAACAACGATGATGATGACGATGATGACGATGATGATGATGATCTACAACATTCTATACATTTACTTGATGATCAGGTAATGTAATGTAAGGTAAGGGAAGGTGAAAGGAGGTGAAACGCAGGTTGTGGACAATTACTTCCACGTACAAGGATCATGAGTACGCGGATGAGTACGTACTCGGTCGACTTGATTACGGATTCAGCCCTGTGCGTTGTTGCATGGAGTTAGTGCTGATCTCGGCCTTAAGGCGGGATCGACCACGTGCGAGTGCGAGTGGGGAGATAAGGTACTTTTACATGTGGGTAGGGAGGCTGTGAGTCAGCCTTGCATGTATGTGGGGCTGGTCGGGGGTAATTTCAGAAGGAAGGGGGGCGCAATTTGTGTAGGATGCATTATTTTTGGGAAGCGGTCAGGATGTTACTTTATAGTGAGATGGTTTGCTTCTGGTCGTGATAGTGAGTATTGAGACTTTGTATTCGGATTGATTATTCTCGACCTCGACCGCTTCGATTGGAAGGGGAGGGAAACGGCTTGCTAGCTAAAGAGCTATCCTGAAGCTGCAATCCTATTCATGTGCAAGTAAGGAAAGAAACCTTCGTCCTCGTCCGGCAACAGTAGAGTGGAGTTTCCATCGAGCTTCTAGCTCGGTCCAATGATCAACAAAGGAGAATGTACAAGCTAAAGAAACGCCGCGCTTTGGGTCATGACAAGCTCCATCGCTGGCTCCCAGTGCGCCGGTAGAATGCAGAAGACTCGCTGTCGTATTCAACAAAACGTCGTAACAGATCGTGAGATGTGAAGTACCTAGTAGGCACTTATCATCGCCGCTTGCTGTCGCTGTGATTGTCTTCGTGGAAGGTAGAACCCTTCCTCGAAGAAGGACGCTTGTTCTGAGCTGGATAGCGAGTCTGTCGTCGACGACGCTTGCTTCTCGTAGAATGATGTTGTGGCGATAGCTTGTCTCTGCTTTTCCGAGAAGGCGTCGAGTGGGGCTTCTGGTTGAGGAGGCGACGGCGGCATTGAGTCGTCTTCGGAGTCAGAGTCTGATTCATGCGAGAGCTCTGGTGGGTGTGCGGAGGATGTGCGGGTGAGAGTGAGCTCGGAGTAGTCTTCTATACCGTCATCTGAGTAGTCGTCGTCGTCGTCGTCCGAGTCGACTTCCATGTTTGTGACGGAGGCTGGTGGTGATGGTGCCCTTCGAGCTGGCACTGGAACAGGGGCAGCAATGTCCATCTCCTCGTCCTCATCGTACTCGCTCTCGCTGTCCGAGGAATCCGATTCCATATCCTCCTCGGTCTCCTCGGCGATGCTGTCTGCCCAAGCGATATGCTTCGGCTCTGCTGAGGCCTTGGCTGCGCCATTGACGGTTTGGTTGAACCAACCCTCTTGCTCTCGTTCAGCGTCGGCAAGCTCGAGCATCAATGAGTCGAGGAGATTGGCATGGCCGACGAGCATTCGGAGGTCATGGTCCGCCCGGGAAGCCTCGTTTGAAAGCTTGCCCCGGGCGGTTTGGGCGAGGTAGTAAGCTTGCGTGATGCTCATCTTTTGTTTCTTTTGCGGCGGCAACGGTGATGTAGGTTGTATAGTAGGATATATTGTTTGTGTGGAGAAAGACGTTTGGTTTCGAAGATAGGAAGGCATCTTGTAAAATGAATCGAAATTGCAATTGAGTTATGCTGTTGACTTGTGAGTCAGTGCCTGATTATTATCTATGATGCGTAGGGCGTGCTTAGGCAGCCGAGAGGTGTATGTAGAGTACTCACCAATCAGGGCCTAGGTGGTGGAAGCGAGAAGCTTAGATGTCGATCGATTTGGTTTGATTGAAGTGCTTCGTTGTTGATGTTGTGGATGAATGTTTCTATGAATTAGAGAAGAGGGAAGGCTTTGTTGGACGGTGGGGAATGGGATCACTTTATCTTTCACGGCTGACGATACATCATGCTCAGCCCTTTGTTCTCCCAAGATCCGCATGCGCTTTGGCACTCGAGTTGATTTGTGAGCCCAGCAAACGCTAAATTGATTACGTGTTCGCGTACGGACTTTGCGGCTGTATTTTATCCCTTCACCGCTCACTCTCGGAGGGTTTGAGGTGACCGACGTCCGTAGTACAAAGCTGGAGCGGTGACTTAATGTTGCTGATGACTGATCAAAGATCCCATTTACCATGCAATGCCGATGACTGATTCTGTTTGATTTGAAAACGTTAATAATGTTACCATAGATTGCGCCATCACTGATGAGGCCACGCAGTAATCGCGATGTTTCCCTTCTCTTTAACCACAGTGTTCCATCATCAGCATGTCATTGATATTATTACATGTATTGACTCAGACAGTTGTGTGGTCGCAACGTGGTGAAATGGTTTCGGCTTGGCATGGATCTTGGCTCTTGCTCTGCTCTTGCTCGCCCTGACTCACCGTCGGCCCCTCCGTGTTAGGTACTTGGTACTTGGCGAGCTCGTGTAAGCAAAGCCAATCAGCCCTATGCAGTAGCGACATTACGGTTTGCATCGCATCCAGTACTGGATGCAACCACAGTAAGCAAGGCTTTGATTTGGCATTTCCCTGCATCAAAGCGCAACGCTCAATCATGCCACCGAAGCCGGATGTGGAGGTAAAGTACAATACATGTACGTGGGCGCGCAGTTTTCAGGCAACCATGGCGGTTGCAATATCGCAACGCGGCCGATGCACGAATCCGCAGTACAGCAACGCAATGTTCTTCGTTGCAAGAGCATCTATTGCACTCAATGGTGGATTTCTTTCACCCAAAGGCCTCCGTCAAGCGGTCATTACGAAGTCATCACCCACCGCGGACCAGCACGGCAACATATCTTCCGTCTTCGGATAGATAATCGTACTCGTACCTTATCCCAGATAGCGGCGAGCTTATTGCCCGTTGATCCGTGCTGCTTTGGAGGACAAGCTACTCGGACCAATAATCAAGTGCGAGTGTGGGTCGGCGTTCGTTCGATTACTGAACTCCGAAAGTTGATGACAAAGGAGCGCGCCTTGCCGAAGGCATTTTGATTTGCTGACCTTAGCATTGCGACCTCGATGATTAGCTAAGCTTACCCGCATTTATCTTATCTTCATGTCGGACCTTTGTCTCTTCCAAGTCATTTCCTGAGGCGCCCTTCTTGTGCCAGCTCTATGAGACGCTCGGTATGCGTAAGCCACGACCATCACCCCTATCACGACCTCTGGAGTGTGCAGCCTTTGATCGCTAGTTGACTATTATGAAGAGCGCTCTTCCAATCGACTCTTAGACGTGCCCTTTCTTAGTCATCATCTCCTGTGCCTTGGCTTTCCCGCTGTTGCGCAGTGTCTAAAATCACTTTTCGCACAACTATTTCATCTTCCTCCCCTTGCTTCAACCTGTGGACGGCATCTCATTCACATCAGCCCTACAGTCGTGATAATCACAACAGCTTTCTCAGGTCATATAGCCATAACGAGGGATATCGAAGTAATTTAAATCCGTACTCATTCTCGCTGCGGAAAGCTTCAGATCCAGCGTCAACTAGAGCTTCGTGAGGGCTCCTCCACGTACGCAGTATCACAAGAGCCAGACCAAGCCTCTCTACTTGCTTCGCCCGCGAAAGCTCAATGGACTTCGTCAAACGAGCCTTGGAGTGCCTCGTCAATACCTCCAAAATCTCAACTTAGAACTGAGCTCGCCATTTCAGGCCCATGAAGCGTAACGTGATGGAAACTGCTTCGGTCGGCAACATGATGAGAGGATATCTCGAGACCCGGGAAGTTTGCCTGGAACGTTGGCAGCCTTGCCGAATTTCTACTTCATTTATTCTGCTCTCTTGTGGTCAGTCGAGACGCTAATTCCTCAGCTACTAACAGGGCTTCAGATTGAGTTGCAGGCCTGACAATGTGTTCTCCTTCCGCTTGCTGGCAGCATGTTCTGGGTGTAGGACTTAGCCTGGGCTGGAGACGAATTGCGGAGATTGAGGAACTTACAAATCGATGCGCTCGCTGTTGAAAGTAAGGCCCTAAGCAGATGGATCGATGTGCGAGCGAAACATTGATCTCATTGTTCTTCCTCCTCACTACCTAAAGCAATGGCGTATACCATTCTTGGCTTGATCCCATGCTCGATCATCAATATACACCTTGATACCAGCAGGTTCATACTAGCAGAGGGATGACCATCGCCGTGGACTCGCCTTTGTGTAGGTGAAGCCCTCATGCTATTTCAGGCATGCTCTAACACAGCCGAAACACTCTTACAGTAGAACCACTGCGCTCCCAGGGCTTCCATAACCCAGCTCTCCACAGCTTCCGCTTTTGGTTCAATGACTACCTTACGATTTCCTTGCCAAAGATAACGGACACGTAGGCTGTGCTACAAGATCCCAAATCAGCATTCAAACGGCAGATTAACGAAACTCATCAAAAAACCGGATGATTACGACATGTAAGGTACCCGCACGCTGTTTTACCTCTCCGCAAAGCCGCTGGGCTACATTAGGGCCGGCCTACTAGCAGCGATCTTATTTGATCGGCATCAACACAGCCACTGCAATGGTACGAGTCAGGAACTGAGGCTGCTCGCGAAAACAGTCAAGTACTTATGCAAGAAATTGCATCATCACTCCGCAATATGTTCCTGAAACAATCAGGGGGCGCCGGAGCTATGTCACTCTGCCATACGAAACTCCGCCCTCTCCGGACTTCGCGTAGAATTACGCGCGGAACGGAATTTATCTAGTCCAATGACACCTTGCGCAGTTTAACACTACGAGGTCTCTCCGAATCATGAAGCCAACCGCATATTCCCGTGTTTCCGGAGGAGCAAGCTCGATGCCATTTTCGATATATCTTCTCTCTATATGGAATTGTTTATATATCAACTTCTGCTAGCGCTGTCATCTGTCACTCGCGCGTGTCAACTGCCGTCTGAAGTTATAATCGGCACTTTCAGAGAGTGAAAGCCTTGACTTCTGCCCTTCTTGAAACCGTGCCTGGCGGAAAGCGGGCGGGAAGCTTAGATCCCGCTCGTCATCTGAAAGCCTTGGCCGGAGATTATTTGACTCCATGACGATTGGTGCTGCATGGATCTACAGACCTCTACCGAGTACATTTTCTTTCTCAGAGTCCCTTTGGCATTGCGGCAAGTTTACACACTGCTCTATTGACTGCAAGACTCTGAGAAGTCCGCAGCAGTTGTATCTGATGATCACTTACGATGCCTAGTGTGACGAAGGATGCTGCCTTTGCCTTTATAATGCATTCGTCTCGCTGCTCTTCTGCTGCTCTCCTGATTCTTCACTGAAGCAGTTACGCACTGAACATATCTGGTCATGCGGTCCTATGAAACATTTCTTCTGGCTTTGACCACCTTTGCCCTTGTTGTTGCTGCTATACCTACAGCTGACAGGGTTGAAGCGTTGAAAACCAGAGCAGACCAGGGGACTAAACCTTGCGGGCCCCACGTGCCGTCGTGGCCTCTTACCCCGTTCAATTGGAATGCTGCAAAAACGGATGAAAACTTAAGGATTTGGCGAAAAGGCGGCTTGGACACGGAAGGGACTCGGTGGATGCCGTTGACGAGCACGGCGACTCAACAGTTTTCGAATCAACTGGGAGTGGAGTTGCTGAACACGGCGGCGTGGAACTGCAGTATTGAGACGCCTTGTGATGCCGATATCATCGATTGTCAAAGTAAGTAGTGACAGACAAGTCTTGAATCTGCTGTCTGACGTTTGCGCAGGGATCGGATTCTATCCGGCGACAGGATCAACCACTGGCTTCAAGCAATCGAAGTGGGGATATTTTGCACTCAATGCTATGGTAAATCTGAAATGCGAGATTCTCGAGTGTGTATGTAAGTCATTTCACTCCCTTGGAAACTCCAATTGCTAAACAAATCAGCAATCTCTTCAAGACGCCGAGGCAGATCTGGCGAATCTGCAACTTGACTTGGGTAGCAAATTCGGCAAAAAGCCAAGTGACCAATTGGACCTTCGCGAAACCCTACTGGGACTGAGAACTGTTTTCGGGGTCGTCGGTGGCTTTTTGGGACCTACGGCCGCAATCGTCGGTGGTGTTGGTGGTACGCTGGGTGCCATTGGCGGTGGTATAGTCTTCCAGATTGGTGCATCATCGTGCGTAATCTAGCTCAATGTGCGCAGAATACAAGTAACGCGAGATCTAGCAATCCTCTGGCGAATCCTGCCAAGTACGGTGAATTCATAGCCAATTTTAGCGCTTGGCTGCGAGGTCAGCTTGACTTTACCGCCGGCAACCCTTTCAAAGGCGCGCCGATTGGTGGCCATACCATCGAGTGAGTTCTGACGCAATCATTCAAGTTCTCGTGCTGATACATCTAGGGATGCTCTTGCTGGAGGCGCTTGGGCGGCACGCGACACCACCGCTCAAGCCGACACGTCCACCACCAACCTCAAACTGGAGCTAATAGCTCGCGGCATCAACGCTCTATGGAAGGAGTCCAAGATATGGGTGACGTTCGTCGACCTCAAAGACGACGTCTCCGGCACCAAATCACCAAGTACTGCGACGACGGCGGCGTCTACTACCTCCACCGCCTCGACGAGCGCGGCGACCACGTCGGCGCCCTCGACAAACCCTGGAGCATGGACGACCTCCAAAGCGTCGGGCTCAACCCCGCCCGGGTCACCGAGTCCTCCGCAAAATCCTACCGCGCATCGCAGAACAGCTACAACTACGACCAGAAAGTCGGCGCGCGGCGCATCCTGGCCACCGCTTCCAAGAGCGGCATCGCGCAGTTCAACAACAGAGCCGGTCGTCTGCCGGGCACGTACACGAGTTGGAACCAGGACTATATCAGCAACCCGGGTTCGGGGGAAGAGTACTCGTCACCGCTGCCTTGTATCTGTGGGCCCGGGGGGTCGAGGACTGCAGCTTTTACGGAGGACGCGCAGATGACGGATTTCGATACGTTGATCGATTGGTGCTTTTCACAGACGAGCAGCATTCAGTGGCCGCCCGGAGTGGAGAAGATTGATTATGGTTTAACAATATCAAAAAGCCCTAGGGAGGGTAATCAGTGAACGGGTACTTTGTACGATCGGAGCAGGGTAGTGATTCTAGCATCTCATCTGTACAACAATTGTTCAGGGCCTGACACCCCCGTGTCTCATGTCTCCCGTAAGGCTTATGTCCTTATGACGAGTAGGCCCAGATGCACGCCCTCCGCTTATCATAGATGATTCCCTCGCCTTCCAAGCCACCAATCCGCTGAAGACGACGGCCTTAGAAGTACCTCCCCTCACCTCCCCGACAATCATCCTATTCCTATCAAACAACAGAAACATACCGGCTTACCTCGATACCGGCCTCACCCCTACCAAGTCCCGCACTTGTCTCCGGCCCATTCCTCTGCTCGAACTCCATCCTACCCCTCCCATCCACTTCGTGTTGCTAGGCTCCTTCCCATCCAGACGATCCTTATGGTACTCGGCTTTCCCGCCTTCTGTCGCATTTCCCTCCCGATCGAGATGACGCCAAGCTGAGCTGGCTATTGAACGTCTCCACGCTGTTTCAGCGGTATTGGACACGCACGGCTTGGCACGTATGTCGACGCAGAGATGCGAGAATCTCGGCTTCTCCGTGCTTGAGTTGGACCTACATCTACACCGAGGTGGTTTTGGAAAGTTTGCCCTACCGTGGCCCTCCCACCCGGCAGACGTAAGCAACAATGTTCGCTCCACGGCAGTGTCTTGGCCTGTGGCGATTGTCGACTAAATACGCTGGGAGGAGGAGAGGGAATTTGACAGCCGCTTTTTCTCGACGGTAGGTATCTTGGTCTTTGGGGCTGGCATCTGGGGATTTCGGGAGTGGCGGTGGGTGTCGTTCGATGCTGCGGAGGAGAGGCTGAGAGATGGTCGTGAGGTGGGGCTGGGCTGGGGATTAGACAGGGGGAGAGAGGGAAGGAATTGGGGGAAGGAGAGAGGTGGAAAAGGGAGAGCGAGAGCCATGAGGCGGTCGAGAGTGGAGGTCGAACGGGGATGACGAACGAGGAGGAGCGTCAAACCAAAAGCAAGGAGCCACACTACCCTACAGCCACTCTGGTGACGAAATTCTTAGCAAATCGAAACAGGATAGGATTTTCTACCCTTGCGGTATGCGCAATCAACACATCTCTTGACCTATGTCCAACCCGCAATCTCAAAACCCCGGAATCGCGGGAATGTGGAATTGCGAATTCCCAAACGCCCTCACCGCCTCATAATAAACATCCGCAATCCTCCGACACTCCACGCCCTTATACGACCGCCACCCGCTATACTTGTCACATTCATTGTACAAATCGTCCTTCAAATTCTGATCGATCAGCGCGCGATTGGGCTCCGTGAACCGGCCCTCGATCTTGTAGTTGCGGTATCCGAAGTCGTGGCGTTTGCAGCTGTCGAGGAAATCAAAGCCCTCGGGACGGTCCGGAGATTTGGAGCAGCCGTCGTCGGTCCAGTCGAAATAGCCGGGCTTGAGGGCGGCTTTCGAGGCGAGGAAATCGGGCATCGGGGTGTGGAAGAGGAGGGTGTCGGCGACGGAATTGACGTCGCGGCGGGTGATTGTGGGGACGGGAGCAGCGATGCAGGGGAGGACGGAGAGGGAGAGGATGAGGACGATGAAAATGGAGTTCATCTTCCGGATGGGTCTGAAGAGATCGACACTGTTTAGAGAAGTTGTGAAATCCCAGTCAAAAGTCAAGAGGCTGCTTAAGATGGGTTACGAGCAATGCTGGAGACCCTCTTGGAAGAAGCTCGAAAGCGAAGATACTCCGCTCAGATGATTGACTGCTTGTGGACGATGCAGTAAAAGGGAGCTGAGGGAAGATGGGGCGTCCTTTTGAACCCAAACATGATTTCAGTCCTCATGGCACTCCGGCGTTCCGTCCAAGGATCGGCCTTGCGGAGTCGACGCCGTCATGCATCGATCTTCACAAAGGGATCCAAGAACACATAAAACTGGCGAGAGCCAAGATGTTGTATTTCAAACAGCCCTTGACGTTTTGTTCTCCAGGGGCATAAGTGTGTCTCACTAAGGACCAGCCAAAGGTGATTGCACGTTGTACCGCTCAACGCTTGGCAACATTCTTGATCGCCAGGAAAGCGTCCAAGATCTCATAAAAGAGACGAGAGACGAGAGCCAAGAAAAGGTAGAGTTTCAGACAAGCATCTAGCTTTTGTTTATGTATGTGAGGTTGTGCCGTGTGCTGACTCATCAGTTTTAAACATGCGACTTATAGCGCAGCCTGAAGATGCTGAACATCATAAGGTAACGAACCAGCAGATATGCTATCCTTTGAAGGCCAAACAGTTCACAGCGGACTGTATCGGTCAAAAACATCGGTGTTAACTGAACATGTGTTAATTACCCAAAGATGACAACTTACCACAAGCAGGCACCTTTACGCAGAAGACACGGTTTGACCGGACATCGCGTGCAGGTCAATCGCTGATGTTCTTCACTGCTGGGGGTACTCATCTGTAGGATCCGGCTGGTGTGAGCGGCCTGTACCCAAGCACAAATGCAAGCAGAGGGACATTCATCTGTGTAGACGTGCATGCATCCAGATCTTGGCAAGCGCAACGTGAATGAAGGCGGTGAAGAAAAGTCTCCCCAGGATGCACTGAAGGTTGCTATGCTGTGCAACCCACGCAAAGCCAGCGAAGAATGCTACTATTCTCGTGAAAGACGCCAACGTAGATGCCATATGTCACACCCGTCCGCCCCGCTCTAGGCCATTGCCACCAACCGTATTACGCCCTAATAGACTTTACAAGCCATGAATGCCATACCCAAGCCAAGCGCCAGCGCTCAACTGTCATAACCTCTTTCCCATTTCCACGTCTTCATCGTCGTCCCAATCGCTTCCTCCGCCCAACTTCCTCCCGAGAAATATTCCTACGGCCGTCAAGGCAGAGGCAGTCAGGAACCAGCCCTCAAACCAGCTATCAACCCATCCCATCTCGATTCCTTCTCCCGCACCTAGCGCTGAGCTGATGACACTACCCACCTCTCTTGGCATCATGCCTCGTAAAAGTAGCGCTGAGCTGATGACGTACATGCCGCAGATCTGCGCGACCAGGAGGGCGAGGTTCGCTTGCGCGGTGTAGAGGAGTGAGGGTGTGAAGCGCGCGAAGAAGTGGAAAGTTTGGAGAACACTGGAGAAAGAGGCTAGAAGGATGATGCCAGATAGGAGGAAAGAGATTTGACGTGACCAGGATGCTTGGTCGAGGCTAGGATCCCAGTGTTTAGCGAGTAGAGCGAGGACGTTGTTCACAGGGTCACTGCCGGAGAAAGTGGACGAGGGAGACCACCAGCGACGGAGCGTGGTGAAAGATGTGGCTAGGATGCGATAGAGGCAGTAGAAGGAGAAGAGGTAGGACACGAGGATTAAGAGGCGGCCGGTTGGTGTGCTGGCATGATATTGTTGGTGTCGACGATTGCTTAAGAGAATGAGTGAGGTTCTGAGAGAGCGTGCCATCGTTTCAAGGCCGGAGATTTCAAGAAGGAGATTCTTTCGCTCTTGCGTATCCGCGTTACCCCTGATGCTACCCATTGCTTTCTGGAAGAAGCCTTCCGAAGGTGCTTCGGACATTTTACGCTCGACGGCACGCAGGCGGGAGCGTTTGACCAGAAGCATGTCATTCGTGGCATCAAGTCCGGCTTGTTTGCGGGCGAGGTCTGCCTCCGTGACTTGTTTAGGTTTGGCGCCAAAGTTCTGCCATAATGAGCTGACCGAAGCGAAGCCGGAGAGGAGGGCCATGAGGGAAATGCCAATGACCCCAATCCTCTCGAGGCATGCTTCACTCAGACTCTGAAGGCTCCCGGAAGTTTTCTCGTGGATGTGTACGCCCAACAAGCCCTGCCCGATCCACCAGAACCCAAGTATCCATAAGGTGAATCCAATGATCTGCAAACCCCATGCCAGCCGCAGACGACCCTTTCCACTACCAGTGAACTTCCAGCCTGCTGACGATATAATCGACTGTAGCTCCAGAAGCGGGATTGTGATGATGAGCTGGATCAGAAGGGTGGAGACGGTTATCTGAAGTGCAACGCTGCGAGCGGCCGGATCTAGGGTATTCGAGATCTCGCAAAGGATCAACTCTGCAAGCACGGCTGCTAGAGCTATCGTAGTCGAAAATGTGATGGCGGATATGCTCTTGACACTATACGTTGATGAAGATCGTAGTCGGAAGTTTGACAGGAACAGCTGTTGCTCAGGCCGACTTTTGAAAGACACTGCACCAGATAGCAAGGGAAAAAGCCTTTCGAGGACTATTGCACTGACAATGAGGAATGTAAAGACAAAAGGCAGTGATGAGAGAATCACAGCAGTCGCGGCATGGCTCCGGAGACCTCTTCTTAGTTGGGATGGGATGCAGTCATCACAGTCCTCTCCTGTGAACGACATGGCGACGTAGAGGAAACAACAGTGACTGCACTAGCACCCGTCATGGGAGTCAACAATACTGCAAGCCCATCAGTCAAGCACATTCGTTCTGGCAGTAGCCTATTGCTTGACTTGCAAGAGAGTGAGCTGAAGCAGAAGTGGCCCTAAGGTATTTTCTGGTTCATCGACAAGCGAGGCCCTAGCCACACCGCCTGCGGGAGCTATCTACATGTACGAGCTCTCGGAAGAAAGATAAGGACTTCTCCAGTACCATGGTACGACAGCATCAAGACCTTTGAGTAATATCACCATTGCTAAGTCTTTGCATTTTTCAGTCGATTTTTCCATGCTTTGGTTGATTACAGTCATACGCTGAGACTCGGATCTACCCCAGTCTATCATGAAACGCCCCGATTCCCGAGTCCGACGAACGAAAAGTTAAGTTCGTCTGCATTGACGCTGCTTCAGTGGGCCTACCGTCACATTACCCAGCTCCAGGTAACTCAGAGCTTTGGTTCATGCCTCTTGCAGCAACCGTATTCGTCGTCGTTGCGTTTCCTGGGAGGGCCTCGAACTTCGCTCGTCTCTTCCTCTCTGCTTCCTCATCCGCATCATCATCACTACTGTCGCTCCCCTCCGGACTCTCCAGATTACCCAGTTCCGGACTCTTCATCACCACCGGACCTCTGATATCCACAGGGCTCATTCCACTAGTCGGACTCGGACTTTCGGGACCAGACGTATAATCACTCCTCCCACTCTGCACCTTCCTCAGTGGCGCTCCATCATCGTCTACCTTATTATACAACCCCGGTAATCCAATCGCTACTGCCACAGCTCGCGCCTCCTTCTCCGTCGCGTTCCCAGACTCTGCTACAACGCTGTTTCTGTTACTCGGATCAAGAACATGACCACCTTTGGCTCCGCTACGCTCAAGAATATCCATATAGCTACGTCTCGATGGATCTGCCTGTCGTTTCTTTTTCTTCTTTTCGCGTTTCGAAGTAGGCCGGACAACGATTACAGGAACCGGGGAGTGCTGGAGGCAGTATTTAGAGACGGAGCCGGGAAGGAGACCTTGGATTCCCCCAAGACTGCGGCCGCGCGTCCCAACAATAAGCATGACAGGCTCGTAGATCTCGATCTAGTTTGATTTCACCTGGAATCAGTACAATCCGTAATCCTGTCCAGGACGAAGCGCGAGTTAGCCTACCATACGCTGAATTGTCTCTTGAACCTTGCCCACGGCGAATTCCAAGACTAGACTTATAGCTTTATCATCATCATTGTTCTTCGCAATGACTTGATCAAGTAATTTCTTCGCTTCTGTCCTGTATCTTCCTTCTTCGAGGCTGGCATCGCTGTTGATTTTGCTATCCTTATCCACAACTCTCAGACACACGATCTCGTCCCCATCGTCGACCAGCTCGTCAATCAACCATTCGAGCGCAAATTCAGAATAATCATTCTGATCAGTGCCGCAGAGGAAAGTGCGGGAACGCTTCGTGTACTTGTAGTCCTTGTGCTTAGAGTTCAAGGTCAGGGAGAAATCGCTGGCATCGCGATTGTCAAAGGTGTCGAAGGAGACGCGGTTCCGGAATGTCCTATGAGGTAAAGATGGGGTCAGTGACATGATCCATGCCGTATTGTAGATGACTGTATCATCGTCCCCGTATACATGTACATAGTCGCGGGATCTACCCCGTCGCGGGGTAGAGACCAGATAAGCGAAGATCTATAGGAGATCTCTGAGAGAATGGAACCACACAGTGAAAGGGCATCAAGAGCAAAGAGTAGAAAACTCACATGGGTGGGGGAGGTGAGGACATCCTCCCTTGTATCTTAGGCTTGGGGCTGGCGCTGTGCAAAGTAACCTCCGATTGACGCGTCTCGAATTGTACGGATGGGCGGCGTCCATCTTGAGCAATTGCGCCGGCAAAGGAGATGTGTGGAATCGGTAGTTGAGACTGCTGTAACTGGACATCAGAGGCGGCAATATATGAGACTGGTTCAGGAAGCTTCAAGGGAGACGTTCCTAGGGACGGAGAGGTCGTGGAAGATGGTGATGTTGGCATTGACAAGATCAAAGGTCGTTATTTCCCTTCTTGATGATCGGAATCAGCCGCGGTAAGACCCTTTTGCTGTTTTGCCACGGATATGATTTGCGCACTGAAAGTGTTCTGCGCTTGGCTTGTGAAAGACGTAATTGGGTCGCGAAAGACTTCTCACGTCTTCAAAAGGGTGTTGGTGAGGTTCTTATGCAAGAGCGTCATACCTGTTATCGCGAAGAAGCGGTGGAATTCGTTGCTTGGCATAGCGGGCAGTGCACTAATGGTGGAGTGCTTGGCGCAGCTTCCATTGTTGACTTTTGGACTTCGGTCACCCTATCATAATCATCACACGTGCTTAACTAATGTTTGCGTGTTCGCATGATGTGACACGTTTTCCTCAACTTGGTCAGATTGACAATGACTTTCAGAAAGGTGTTCGGAATAGCACGTGGTCCTCAACTGGCAAAATACTTCCGCGAGAGGATGAGACTTTGTGTCCATTTGAGATATCTCTATTCTCTTCGGTCGTCACATTCTGTATAACTTTGAAACAGCCTTGACAGCGTCTAAAGATGGACACCGCAGGTCAAGGTTAGACTGACGTGCGACAAGCATATCTGACTTTGTGCTGCGGCCCTGCAGCCCGACTAGACCTTTCATAACATCCTACGAAGCCTTGAGAGGTCTCATTGGTGCAGACCAAGGTAATTTTAGAATAGGTCATCAATTCTTTATTCCCACTAAGTTAGGACGTCTCCGAGTTACCTAGCCTAGTGAAGAGACCTTGTTGTGTAACTGTGAGGAAGGCCAAGATCTGATGGCTGACTGTCTCTGTCCACACAGGACCATGATGCGGAGAGTGGCATTTCTCCACCATAACGCCTTGAGTGACAGATTCACTCCGAGCGGGCTTGTAAGCTTATTCGGTCCTTTCATAAAGTCGAGCGCTTCGTCTATCCAAGAGTACTTTGAGGACGGCACCCGCTTCCACGCCGTATCTAGACAGGCGTGTGGACCAAGAACGTTTGGAGCATGAGCCATCAGCTATAGGGAAAATTGATCCTTCCACCTGCCTGCGGCGCAAAACGCCCCAAAAGACAGCGGCATCCGAAGCAAGCGGTCGTTGACTCCGCAAGATTCCAGGCTTGATGCTCGGGCTCAGAGCCCAGACCTGCAACGCAATGGACTTGAAGATCGGGTCCGCAGAAACATCCTGGACCTGGGTTGATGGCGCTACAGAATCGATGAACGGTCCCGAAAGAACCGGCATGGAAACCGGCTGGGTAGGAGTCGGGATTGACTGGTAGTATAACCCTGCTACAGTCCATACTCTGTTAGATTGTCAGTCTTGCACTGGAGGTTGTGTTGCTGTGATGGTTCGGGCTTGGAAAGGGCTCTTCCAAGGGAAGGTGTAGAACATACAGGGAAAGCTCGCGCATGGAGGTCCGAAGTAAGCGAGGTGGTCATTGGAGAAGCTGATGTCAGAGTTGTCCACGCGAGGAATATTGGACAGATGGTAGAGAGGATCGGTATACACATATTTCTGTAATCTGGAGATTGACTCAAGACAGCTCCGTGTACACTGGAGAATACTACAAGGCAGCCAATGAACTGAAGAGAGACAGATTATAGCGTACGGGCATGTGATCCCCTATATATGGGCTAAATTGACAGCGAAAGTTGCTAAGCGTCTGAGAACCACCAAGATTAGACTCCTAATGTTGAAGTGTGTATCGCAAGACTCTAGACAGTAGCAGGTGAGAGGGGCGGTTACCCTCAGTCGGCGTTTGGGTACAAAGGTTGGGGGGTAATACAGAGCATGAGGTGTCCACAACGGTACTTCCTAACGTACCATGTGTGCTTTAGCTCTACCATTATCAGTAGCCACTAATGGAAGGATCGAACATAGGGTAAGTGGATGTGATGGTTAAACTCAGGGAGCGCCATGTCGCTGGTAGCTTAAGTCGCTAATCGCAGCCGCTTCGTTACCGTGGCTGAAACTCTCTCCCGCCGAACCATGGAAGTATTGTTCTCACCTCACGGCAAACAGCTCTTACAACCGCACCGTTGCCTTTCTTTCATCTAATTCACCGGTTCGAGGTTTTGAAGGCTTCGCGTATTGGAAGATTTGGTGCAAACGGCCGGGATGGTCCGATGGTCGGATGGAATGATTCTCGGCTACGAGTCTTGACGACAGCTCACTCTTTCCAAGTCGCGACTCGGTTGATCAGGCTCGTCCAGCCTTTAGCTTTACGTGTCACAGTCTGAGAGCTCAGGTGATGTTGCAGACTCTGGCACGGGTGGTGTGATCAACTGGCCGTATGCACTTTGCCTAACATTTGGATGAATTCATGTTCAGACCAATTACCACCGAAGAGACACCACAATCGCAGTATTATTGATGAAGCGGCTCACTATATTCTAGGCTTCTTTCAAGAGATTTCGCTTCTACTTCCATCCAATTGGAGGAACCCTGGCGGTTCTTACGAAAGCACGGCAATAGCAGGCCTCCGGACGACACTTTGTAGTAGCAAGGGCCATCTGGAAGGGTGCGTTGGCGCCGTTTGTGTCACAGAATACCTTGAACCGACGGTTATGATCTGGATCGACGCATGAACACGTCGGACCCGGGGATGATGGACAGTGTTCAAGCAGATTATTGCCATAATCTGCTGCAGTGTAAGGGTATGGGAAAGCAAGATGACCCGTCGGAAGGGCTCCGTAGCGGGTGAGGAACTGTGATGAGGTATTGGTATAGACCTAGGGGAACGGACAAGCCGAGAAAACACTTACTACTTTGTCTCATTTTGACAGTCGAAGCCCTGTGATCTCCTCTTCAATGGCTCGCTCGTCCGTTCCTCCAAGCTCCGAGCCGTCGGTATTGGTAGGAGACCTGGGAGCCTTTCTGTAACTCAGCGTCTCTTCTCTTGTTACCACCGCTAAAGCACGCGGGGTTGATGCCTTTACACCACGGTTTTGATCAGGAACCGTGTCGAGTTGATTGATATTGTCTTCTGGTTTGGCCTCAAGAAGTTTCATCCTGCGTTGCTCAGGCGGCAAAAAGAGAACATGCTAAGGAAAGTATCATATTGATTAGTCACTTGCCCATCCCGAAATGGCTTTCGCCAATTCTCCTCTGTTTCTGGGCAGTGGATGCTTTCTATCTTCCATTGATGGGGGATGGAGGTGGCTATTAAATGGAGACGCAGCAACGACTGTCGTTTGTGTTGCTAATACCGTTGCTATTGACAGAGTCAAAGTCCTCATGCTTACTATGATCATTTGTGAGATCGGAGTTCTCTGTATAAAGAGTTCCTCGGTAGGGTCCAAGGCACCGTTGGTTTACAAGCAGTACGGACACGAAGCGAACGTGTGTATCATAACTTGAGTCATTTTCCTGCTCTGGAGCAGCTACTTACACTTAGCCCTAGTGGGATCTGGGCTTCAAGAGTCGACACTCTTTTCATTCTTTTTCTGTGTTCCCTGCAGACTCAAAGAATGGGATTCCCAGCATTGGTTCTTCCTATATCCTCTTGCTCAGGCCACTTCATTCCGGCTGCGCATCCCCAAGTGGCTGTAGGCCTTGATAGCGTTCTCTTGTGTTGTCTAAAACATCCAAAAATGTCCTTTCCATAAGCTGTTGGCTGGGGCTAATTCTACACGCTTCACATTGTTATGCGCAATGCAGGCCTTAGGTAGCCTTGCCAATGGGTTGGATATGTTATTGCAACTTCAAATCCAAAGCGCAATAGAATGCACGGTTTCATCGAGTCGACTTTGATGTTTGCGTTCAGACGCCCGAAAAATACTGCTGCGCATAAATTTTCTTATCGCGCCTGCGCAAATCATGATTAACTAGCCTGTTTTAAACGTTTAACCATCAACGGTTAAATTTACAGCGTCGAAAACGAAAGTGGCTGAATGGTCGCTACACCTTATCTCATGATTGTGCTCCAACGAGCAACAACCGGTCTTGCGGACGATCTGTCGAGCTTCTTTTCAGATCGGAAACGGCTTTTGTGCTCTACGCGCCAGAATGCAGGCGCTCGCTACGACCAATATTCGTTCTTCCGCGATCACTGCTTGTGGCTGGCTCTTAGAGTTTGCTGATTTGTTTGTCCTCGCGTTTAAGGTCAGGGAGCACGGAAATCATATAAGGTGGTCTTTTCTTCTTCAGGTCGTTTTCCCCAGGATTTCAGGCAAGACATCAATTGGAACTTCATACTCGTGTCGCACGATCTTTCCTTCGTTGTATCAACTTGTCTTTCAATTGTCTCCTTGACGTTGTGTAGCAAGACAGCTGGACTTTGTTAATCAGTCCCAAGATGCTACATCCACGTTACACCTCTCTCGTCACAGCTATCTCTAGCTTGGGGCTGAGCTCAGTCGTCGCTTTGCTTTGGGTGATGTCCTTCGCCACAGCGTCGCCGGTAGATCTAACCGTAAGCTTTCCACTGGCTGAACGCGCACCAGTGAGTCACGATTTTCGTTCCTTCGTCTCGGGTGATCGAGTCTCAAATCACGGTATTGACCCCTTCGGTTAGACTGTTAGATACCTAGGTTCAAATCCCATCGACGCTGAACAGATGAGCTCCCTGCCACCAAAGGGGAGGCGAGGATTGAAAACATCGAGAGGACAGACACAGACATTGCCACGCCCAGAGTCAACCGGGGAGTTCGAACTCGAACTGTCACATCGCGGAGTACCAGTATGACATATCACCCTTCCTGCCTCAATTTCTATCAATCTTTCACCAGACTAACGGCCCTCACAGGATCCCGAATGTCCAGGTCCGGCTCCGCACGATCGTACGCAATATCCAACGGCGGCTGTTGCGGACCGGTTCCTCGGCCAGTCATTGCAGTTTCTCTGTCAATCCAGAGATCCAGGACCAAACTGTCGGTGTGCATTAAATTTCGACACCAGCAATTTCGAAGTTGATTGCACGACGATAGGTAGGTATTCGCCAGCACTGGATGCTCTCTGGCATAGCGCAGGAGTAACCCAGCTTTGCCGTACCACTGGATGCTCTTGCCACCGTCCCACTGCAGACGAAACCCCCGTGCAACCGATAAGTCCTAACCGAGGAGGAATCTCGGCGCCCACCCTTCCATAGCACCGACAAACCCTGGACCTGTGCCGATTTCCAGACTTCCCGAGCCACGTACTCTGGCTCGGAATTTTCAAGCGGGTAATCTGCCACGGTGTTCACAATGGTGCATATAATGTTTCTGAGGTCTGCGTTGATTTTGTGCCGTCAATCCCTTCCACCACTGCCTACAAGCTCTTACGCACTCACGACCACGACAAACCCTGGGCTGCCACCAATCTTCAATTAGATGACCGCGGCACGACCGAACTCTGCCGGACTACCTCGTATGTGTCCCGACGCACCTCCTGTGCCCGCGGGCATGTCCGGGTCCAGCGACATTCCAGACGGATCAACTATCGAAGGCGGTCTAGCCATGCCACCTCCTGCCTAGTGATGGATACTCGCACAGCCGTCATGTCAAGTCGCGATCTAAAACCTGTATTATACATGACCTCGGCGCCTTCGTCAATTCTTTGGGTGATGAAAGTCAACCTCCCTAATCGATGACTTGTCCGTACTTACCTATCGACTGAGAAGAGCTTGCGCACCTTTACGCCAACAATTCTTCCAGACTGCTCTCCTCCGTTCTATTTTTCAACTACAGACTCCCCACATTCTCCATCGACCGAGATCGTAAGCCTTCCAGCCGGACTAGGACGAGTGTACTTCCTCCTGCTATTGACGAGCACCGTTACCGATTGCTTGCACAATTGAATAGCTCTTGGATAAGTTGTGCGCGCCTCATTTCCTGGCACCTCTTCAAGGTTCTGATGTGCATTTTTGTCAAGTGTGATGACTGGATCTGTTGTCGTTAGGGAGATTGGAACGGGTCGCTCAAGTGGGTGAAGTGTTGGTTAGGGAATGGGCTCGATATCAGTGCTGGTTTTTTGGTTGGGTTTGGTGAAGACAGGATAGGTCGTCTGGATGTTGGATGAGAATACGGCAGATACTGGCATGTGGTATATTCTAGGGAGTACAACAACAGATAAAGCGTACTGTTGCAGAGCCACGGCTTCCAGTTCATCAGTAAACTCTCACCCACACCTCCCAGCAGCCCATCAGCCCATCAGCCATCAAAATCCCCCCCAAACCCCACAGGCCTCCTCCCCCCACTATCCGGCACAATAGCCAAAACCTTATC
>JAABUP010005179.1_pt1 | contig 20247 bp, 24 predicted proteins | sample 5559201 | NCBI WGS metagenome assembly JAABUP01 (sample SAMN10711887, study PRJNA513373) | rock metagenome | isolation source: Antarctica rocks | place: Antarctica
CACCCGCCACGCCTTCCACGGCGACTGGAACTACACCTTGAACCCCCCACCCGCCGACACGCCCGAACCTCACGACATTAAATAATCGCGGGCCCTTAGAGCAGCGCATCCGCAATCTCGAAGGCAGCGACGGCCTGGCGCTGCGTCGGCGCGTGAGCCCAGCCAGCGTGGCCGCCTGTTGAAAGTGATTGTCGCGCCCAAAGACCACCCGCCGTCCGGGCGCTGGTGGGGCGCCACAGCAATGGATGCCAATGACGCCGACCGCCGACGTTACGAGGAGGAACCATGAGCAGTACCCGTGAGACCCTGGCCGCCGAGGCAGCCGAGGCCGAATCGCATCAGAGCGAGCCGCCCGGCCGGATGCAACGAGCCCGCAACGGCGGTGGTGCCAACCACGTCTACACGGTGCGCATGCCGGCCGAGCGGCTCGCCGAGCTGCGTGCCATGGCTGAGCAGTCCGGCGAGCAGCCCTCGGCGCTGATGCGCCGTTGGGTGTTGGAGCGGTTGGATGTGGAGCGCGCGCACCAGCCGGAACTGGCCGACGTGCGGCGCACTCTGTCGGCGGCGTTGCACACCCTCGACCAGGTCGCTCGGCGCCGCCCCGCGTAGGGCAATGTGCTCTCGCCGGCGCCAGTCGCGAGCCGTCACTCCCGCCTTGAACTGGACGCGCACCTCGCCCGCGACGGTGGGCACGTCGCGGGACGATCGGACACTTTCAGGCCCCGGGTACCGAACCGATCGCGAGCGACGCTGCAGGACGTTTACCCCGCAACCGTTTCATCAAACAGTGCCATCACTCGGGGCGCATTAGCGACTTGCCAGCTACCTGCAAAGCCTGTGCCGAACTGGGGGCTGCCTCGTTTGAATCGTCCTGCGGGCCAAGCAGTTAGCATCTGAGGTGCTTCTTGAGGAGTGTCGGCATCCTTACGTCGGTCGGTCCCACGCCCTTCGTCCCACCGGTATAACAACTGATGAAACAGCTGACAGAGGTCGCAGGTTCTCCAGACGAATGCCGCAACTCGAGGTGGATCGGCGAGATGATCCCCTGAGATCGGCGACAGTGTCTCGAAAAACTCACCGGTGCGAGGGTCAGGAACGCACCGGACGAGCGAGTAGACATAGCGCTTTGTCATCGTGGTCCTCCTCGACTGTTCATGGAGCTAGCAGAGTGCGCAATCTTGCTACGACGGCGGGAGCACGCCGCTTAACCTGGATCCACCGCGTGACATTCGTCGGGTGCGCGCCGACTTCTAGTTGATCTTCCGGTGGTTTTGGGCGTGCGGGGGCTGCCGGCCTGTCCGGCGCTTCCACTGTGGGTCTCAGTCGGGCCTTTCGGCAGGGTGGGCGGGGTCAGGCCGCGCGGGGTGGCGGCAGGCCTGCGACCGCGTCGTGCAGTTGCTGCCAGGCAAGCTCCCAGGGCCAGTCCGTCGGCAGGTGGAGGGTGAGCCGGCGGGCGGAGCGGGCGAGCCGGCCGGGGACGGTGATCAGTTGCGCGCGGATCGTGCCGGTGGTCGCTTTCGAGTGGAACGCGGAGGCGAGGGTGCCGGCGGCGCGGGTGAGGTTGAACGCCATTGCGGCGCAGACGAGCCAGGCGGCGTTCGCCGCGAACTGTCCGGGCAGGTGCGCGAGCGGTCCGGCGCGGAGGTCGGCGTGGACTTGTTCGATGATCGCGTGCCCGCGGTGCGCGGCCTCGGTCTGCAGCATCAGCAACGGCGAGTCCGTGAACACCGCATGGTGGCGGTAGGCGGGCAGCAGCTCACCCTGCCCGGCGCTGGTCGTGCCGGTGCCCAGGCGGCGGACCCGCCGCACGATCAGCCGCCCCTGCACCTGCTGGGCCTGGGGCCTGCCGGTGAACGCGACGTAGTCGGTCTCGGCGACTTCCGCGTCCGAGACCCAGCGCTGCTCGTCCTGGTCGTAGACCGCGTTCGGATATTGGATCGGGACCCACGCGGTCTCGTCGATGCCGGCGATCGCGCGAACCACGGCCTGGTCGTGTCGGGCGGTGACCGAGAACCTGGCGCCCCGGCGGCGGGCGGCGGCGATGACGTCGTGGTTGTAGAGCGCGGAGTCCGCGCGCACCACCACCAGCCCACCCGGCGCCCGGCCGGTGCCAGCACCGGCGCGGCGGGCGGTCACGATCGCGTCCGCGACCAGCCGGGCGGCGCCCCGGGCCGAGTTCGTGGCCCCACGCCGCAGTCGGGTGCCGACGATCACCGGCGCCGCGATCGGCGAACTGACTGTGGCGATCAGCGCGTTCAGACCCTTCACGCCCGAGTAGCCGTAGCCGGCGCCCTGCTTGGCATATCCGTAGGTCGCCTTCACCGTGTCATCGACATCCACGTAGGCGATCTGGTCGGCGCCGGGCAGCAGCGGTGTGGCGGGCCAGGGCCGCGAGCAGGTCGGCGGCGACCGCGTCGAGCTGCCGGACATGCCCGAACGTGAACGCCCGCAGGAACGTGCCCAGCGTCGACGGCGCCCGGACCCCGCCGAACAGCCGGCCCATCCCGCCGTGCCGCAAAAGGTTCATGTCGTCGATCGAGTCCGCACCCGCGACCATCCCGCCGACCAGCGAGCTGATCTTCACCGACACGTTCCCGCCCGCACCGGGCACCGTCAGCCGGTCGGTGACCAGCCGGTGCAACCCGGCCCGCTCCGCGAGCGCGAGCACCGGCGCCAGCCCCGCGGCCGACACGAGGTTCGGGTCATCAAACACAGCCGCATATCCATGGCAGACTCGCATCCAGCGGATGCCCTCCTGTGTGGTCGAATCAGTCCCTAGACAAGACCGATTCTCCTTGCACAGCAAGGTATTCGTGCGTTACGACCCGCTCAACACGCCAACCCGCACGGTGGATCCAGGCTGAGCGCCGCCGGGTCGGCCGTGGCGAGCGTCCTGGCCCATCCCGGCGTCTCGACGACCAATCTGACGCCTGCTGCCTTCCCGGGTCCGCGAGGGGCCCTCGTGCGGGGGATGGTCGCGCTCCTGGGTCAGTCGGCCGAACGGGCGCCCTGCCCCAGCTGTACGCCGCGACCGCACCCGAGGCGCGATCGGGTCAGTTCTACGGGCCGTCGGGCCGGCAGGAGATGCGCGGCAGAGTCACCGAGGTTCAGGCCGCCGGTGAAGCCCGCGACTCCGACGTGGCCCGGCAGCTGTGGTCGGTCTCGGAGTCCCTGACGGGCGTGTCGTACCCCTTGCCCGCGCCTCGGACCTGACAGCCCGCCTCCGCCGCTGGGAGCCATACGGGCGGGAGCCGTCAACACTGGCCCTGTCGGCCATCGCCTAGCTAGCGCGGAGGCGTGCCGCTGGGACGACTGCCAGCGACTCGTGCTGTTCCACAGAGCGAGCGGCACGAGTTTCACGCGTTGGACGCCCTCGTATGGACGATCGTTCATGGATCCAGGGCTCTGCGGAGTGGCGGCGCATGATCTTCAGGTCCCGCAAAGGGTCTGCGGCCAACGGTGGTCAATGACCGCCTCATGAGCGCAAGCTGTTTATCACTATCGCCAGGGCGTCGGCCGCACGCCGCAGCGGCGCCGGGTTGCGCTGAGCGCGAGCAAGCAGCGTCGCGCCCTCCATGCCGGCCACGACGGCGTCGGCAAGCATGTCGGCGCGGTCGGCAGGCACGCCGCGCTCGACGAAGCGCCCGGCGAGCGTCGACGTCCAAGACGTGAACGCGCGACTGGCCGCCTGCTGGAAGATGGGGGACGTTGCGCTGCTCTCCAACGTCGTCACGCCCACGGCGCAGCCCGGCGCGTAGTCCTCGGCGACGAGCTCGGCTTCGACGGCCGCAAAGATCGCCCCGACCTGGTCGGCGAGATCGCCGTCGTCGTCGGCGAGCACCCGCTGCACGAGGGCAAGGGTCGCGGCCGCAGCTCGATCCATCGCCTCGAGGACGAGCTGGTCCTTCCCGCCGGGGAAGTGGAAGTAGAACGACCCGCGGGGCGCGTCGGCCAGCTCGAGGATCTCCTTGGTGCCGCTGGCCGCGGCGCCCTTGGTGCGCATCAGCGAGACCGTGGCGTCCAGCAGCCGCTCGCGGGTCGTAGGTCGTTCGTCGCCAGTCACTATGTCGATCAGTCTACAGGGTGATACGGTCGTCATCGACTAGACCGATCGACCTACAAAGGAGCACTCATGAACCCGGCCCGACCTGCGACTACCTTCGCCGCTGTGATCGATGTCTTCGGCGACGCCGACGCCCTGCATCCCGCCGAGATCCCGATCGCCGATCTCAGCGACGTCCAGGTGCAGCTGGACGTCGCTGCCGCGGCGGTCAATCCGGTCGACCTCACCACCCGCGCGGGTCGCAACATCCCTGACAGCGACGCGCGGTTCCCCATGGTGCTGGGCTGGGACGTCGCCGGCACGATCGTCGCCGTCGGGGCCAACGTCGCCGACTGGCAGGTCGGCGACCGCGTGGCCGCCATGGTCTTCCAGCCGATCGACCAGCACGGGGTCTACGCCCAGCGCGTCAATCTTGACGCCGACCTGCTCGCGCGGGTCCCGGCGGGGTTGGACCTCCGGCAGGCGGCGACGGTGCCGCTGGCGGGTCTGACGGCGTCGCAGCTGCTCGACCAGGCGCGGGTCGACGAGGCCCGGACCCTGCTCGTCAACGGACCGCTTGGTGCCGTCGGACGATCGATCGTCGCGCTCGCGGCCCGGGCCGGCATCGAGGTCATCGGTGTCGTGCGCCCGCAGCAGGCCGACGAGCTCCGTGCGCTCGGCGCGACCCTGGCCGTCGACCGCGGCGAGTTCGCCGACACCGTGCGCCGACACCACCCGGACGGCGTCGACGCCGCCATCGACCTGGTCGGCGGAGCGGCGGCGCGGGCGGCCCTCGACGCGGTCCGCGACGGTGGCCGGTACGCCACCGCCGTGCCGCCCTACATCGACCCCAGCGGCCCCTTCGAGACCGAGCGCGACATCGCTGTCCACGTGCACACCGTCCACCCGGACACCGCTCGCCTGACCGAACTGCTCACCCTGGCCGCCCAGCACGCGCTGCCCACCCCGGTCGAACACACCTACCCCCTCGACCAGGCCGCGGACGCGCACCGCCGCCAGGCCGCCGGCGGACTCACCGGACGCATCCTCCTCATCCCCTGATGCGTCGCGAACTCGGCAGATCAGGCGCGGGCGGCGTTCCCCGACGGGCGGCCCTCAAGGCAGCACTCGCCACACTGGCGGCCTCGGCTGCGGCTGCCTGCGGATCGAGCTCCGTCGGCCAGAAGCCCGGGACCGCGTCACCGGCCACACCCGATGCCGCCGGACGCGGTGCGGTCGTGCTGTCCATCGTCGGCATCCTCACCGCCGACCTCAACCGCTCGCTCGCCTTCTACCGCCGACTCGGACTCGAGGTCCCGGAATCCACCGACGGTGACAGCTACCGCCTGCGGTTGACCGGCGACCACGTGCTGTTCTGGGAGACACCGTCCGCGGTGCTCGCATTCGACCCGTCCTGGTCACTGCCACCGTCGGGAGGTCGCCGGATCGTCCTCGAATTCGGTTACGCCACAACCGACGACCTGCAGGCGACCTACCGCGAACTCACCGCGCACGGCGCTCCGACCTACCTGGCACCCTTCGACCTGGGCGAAGGAATCCGCTACGCCATCGTCGAGGACCCCGACGGTAACCAGATCAGCCTCCGATACCCCGCCACGAGCTGATCCCTCACGACCTGGTCGAGCTCGAGCAGGACGACTCCCTTGTGCGCAGCGACCAAGCCGTGCTCTACGCCGCCGTTCGTGACGCCGGCGCCAGCGACCGGCTTACCTATGAGCACCTCCCGGCTCGTGCGGAACCGCTGCTGTGGGTCGCGGACGCAGCCGCGTGGTGCTGGTCCCGCGGCGCCCCCTGGCCCAGCCGGCTGCAGACCATCACCCGGCACACCCGCGCACTTTGACCAGCACGCGCACCAGCCCGGACAGCGCGAAGCCCGGCTCACCCACCGTCCGGAGGGCTGCCGGGCTCACTTCACGGCGCTACTGCACCGTGCAGATCAACTGCACGCGAAGGCGCGGGTGTCGGTGCGCCAGTGCACCTACTCGGTCCCGGCCCGGTTCGCCGGCCGCCGCCCGACCGTCCGGCTCGGCGCGGCCACCGTCGAGGTCCTCGACGGACCCACCACCGTCGCCCGGCACGAGCGGGCGGTCGGCAAGTTCCTCGACGTCCTCACCCTGGACCACTACCTGGAGGTCCTGAAGACCAAACCGGGTGCGTTGCCCGGCGCGACCGCCCTGGTCCAGGCGAGGAAGTCCGGGGTGTTCACCGCCGCCCATCAGGCCTACTGAGACGCCGCCCGCACGGCGAAGGGCGACGCCTGCGGCACGCGCTGGCTGATCGACGTGCTGCTCGCCCACCGCACCCACCCTGCGGCGACGCTGATCGCGGCGATGCACCGGGCCGTCGCCTCCGGGGCACTGGACCCGCAGCTGGTCATCATCGACGCCCGCCGCGGCACCACCCCCATCGCCCCGGTCGTCGCGATCGGGTCGCTGGCCCGTTACGACCGACCGGCGCCGACGCTGGCCGACTACGACACCCTGCTCACCGGGAGCGACGCATGACCACCACCGCCACGATCAACAACGGCCGCAGCGGTTCCGCGAGCACCGTCGACGCCGCGGCCCAGGCGTCGATCGGCGCCGCAGCCCGGGAGTTGCACCTGCCCACGGTCCGTTCCGAAGCCGCCCGGCTGGCCGACATCGCGTCGCGGGAACGGCAGACTCACCTCGGCTACCTCGCCGAGGTCCTCGCCGCGGAGGTCGACGACCGCACCGAACGCCGCCGGACCCGCCGCATCGCCGACGCCAAGTTCCCCCGGCTCAAGCGGCTCGCGGAGTTCAACGTCGACGCCGTCACCTCGATCCCCGCCGCCACCCTCGGCCCGCTCGCCGCCGGGCACTACATGGACGCCGGCGAACCGGTCGTGCTGCTCGGGGACTCCGGCACCGGCAAGTCCCACCTGCTCATCGGCCTCGGGTTGGCGGCCTGCGAACAGGGACGCCGGGTCCGCTACGTCACCACCGCCCAGCTGGTCAACGAGCTCGTCGAGGCCGCCGACGAACGCGTCTTGTCCCGGGTCGTCGCTCGCTACGGCCGCCTCGATCTCCTACTGCTGGACTAGCTGGGCTACGTCCAGATCGACCCGCGCGGGGCGGAGCTGCTGTTCCAGATCATCACCGAACGCGAAGAACGCGCCTCGGTCGCGATCGCCACCAACCTGCCGTTCTCTGAGTGGGGCACCGTGTTCCCCGACCCAAGGCTGGTCGCCGCCATCGTCGACCGGGTCACCTTCAACGCCCACATCCTCGAGACCGGCACCCAGTCCTACCGACTCCGCACCAGCAAGACGACCAGCCGGCGAGGCCGCTAACCGACCTGACCGGTCTGAGAACATCCCAGCATGCGTTCCGATGGCGAGGTCCTGCCCGACCTGCGCGAAACCGTCGTCCTTCACGAGCTGGGCCTGGTCCGCAGTGACGAGCTCCCGGGCCTGGCCGCTCGATGGCTCGCCACCGACCTGCTCGACACAGAATCAGTTCGCATGCTCGCCGGCCACAACGCCCACGACCCATGGGGGTTCGGAGACTTGCTCGCAGCGTCGGTCACCGAGGCAGCTATCGACGCCACCGCCGATCACGCTCAACGACAACTGATCGCTGTCGACTGGGTGACCTCGAAGTGGCGACTCGACCTCGACACCAGGAACGCCATCCGCACACTCGCCCGCCTCGGCGAGACCGACTCAGACTTCAGCCTGGGCCTGGGCATGTTCGTTGGCCTCAACGACGAGTGGGACGGCGGCTGGGGAAGGCTCGGCCCCGACATCAAGGCGGAGGCCGAGCTGGAGCTCAGCTACTTCCTCCATGGAGAAGACTGACTCAGACCTGAGGACCCGAGGAAGGTACTGAGGCCCCTTCGGCGATCGGCCGGGGCCAAAAAACGGTAACGACAGGTGGGGCCGACTCACTTGACGACACCCAGCCCGCGGGCTGCTGCCGGTGGCCGCGCGCAATACGGCCGGGTACCGGCTGTTCGAGGCATCCGACGTGGACACGGTGCGCTTCATCCGCCGCGTCCGCTCACTGGGGCTGGGCCTGGACGCGGCGGCGGAGATCCTCGCCACCCACCGCACCGGTCAAGCGCCGTGCGGGCGCACCGGGCAATTGCTTGACCAACGCATCGCCGAGATCGACCACACGCTGCGCGAGTTGCGGGAGCTGCGCGCAACTCTGGTCGCCGCTCGCCGCACCGACCTCGCCGATGCCGATCTGGCCGGTGACGTAGGCGGCGGCGCGGGCGGGGTCTGCCCGATGATCGAAGGCACCACCCCGGCCGGTCGGCGTCAGGTGCTCGCACCAACCTCCGCAAGACCGCAGGGGTGACGCCTACCTAGACTGCAGTGACAGGGAATGAACAATTCCCTGTCACAGCGACGGCCGCGGGGTGCGGACCGCCGCAGGTCAGCGAGTAACGAGAATCATCCGCTACCGTCGGCGATGACACATTCCCGGTCACATCGCGGAGGTACCTGGTGCCACCCGCCCGGACCGTCGCCGACGCGGCCGATGCGTTCCTCGCCCGCGCCACCGCCACGACCACCCGCCGCTCCTACGGTCAAACGATGAGCGCGCTCACCAAGAGGTACGGCAACCGCCCGCTCGAAGTCCTCGACGGCCCCGCCGTCGCGGAGCTCGCCGCGGACAGCTGGGCAACGCTGGCGCCGGCCACCTGGAACCGGCACGTCGCCACCCTGGCCTCGTTCACCGTGTTCTGCCGCCGCCAAGGCTGGCTGCAGATCGACCTCTGTGCCGGCCTGGAGCGGCGCCCGGAGAAAACCGACCGCACCAAAGCCGTCGCCGACACCTCGCTGGAGCGGCTGTTCCGTCGCGACGACGTCCCCGTCCGGGAGAAGTGCCTGTGGCGGCTGCTGTATGAAACCGCCGCCCGCGCGCAGGAAGTCCTCTCCCTCAACGTCACCGACGTCGACCTGGACAACAAGCGCGCCCGCACCACCTCCAAGGGCGGTGACACCGAGCGGCTGCATTTTCAGTCCGGCTCCGCCCGCCTGCTGCCCCGCATCATCGCCGGACGCCAGACCGGCCCACTCTTCCTCGCCGATCGCCGCCCCGCACCCGCCCGCGCCCCCGCGGCTCTCGACGTCTGCCCCGTCACCGGGCGGGGACGACTGTCCTACGAACGCGCCGAGTACCTGTTCAAGCAGCACTCCCGGCGGATCAGCCGCACCGGACTGACCCTGCACCAGCTCCGGCACTCCGCCCTGACCACCCTCGCCGATGCGAACGTCTCCCTGCCCCTGCTGATGGGCAAAAGCCGCCACAAGAACCTGCGATCACTGCAGCGCTACGTCCACCCCTCCGCCGAAGCCGTCGCCGCGATGACCGCCGCCCACGACCCCGCCGCCCGACGACGCCAGCACTGACCCGGCACAGCAAGGTCACCGCGGTTTGGGGCTGGTGACAGCATTCTTACCGGCCCCCCGAAGTTAAAGGGCTCTTCGCGGCTGAGCGTGGTGGTCCGGGGGTGACTCGGCTGTTGTCCTGTGTCTGAGATCGGGCCTGGGGCATCAGGATTCGTGGTGTCTAGGACACGAGTCGGGAGGCCCCAGGTGATGGTGGACGGTAGTGCAGCGACGGTGATGCTCGGGCTTGATGGGCTGGTTCTGCTGGCGGTCTCCGAGCGCGGTGGTGAGCTGGAGCAGGCGGTGGAGACCACGGCGAGGGCGGCCTGGTGCGCGTCCTGCGGGGCGTCGGCGAGGGTGCATGCTCGGCGCCCGGTGTGGGTGCGGGACCTGCCCGCCGGGGGTCGCCCGGTGACGCTGGTGTGGGTGAAGCGGGTGTGGCGCTGCCCGGTGTCGTCGTGTCCGCGGGTGACGTGGACGGAGTCGCACCCGGGGATCCGGGCGCGGTTGTCGTGGACCGAGCGGGCCCGGGTCGAGGCCTGCCGCCGCGTCGGTGAGGACGGGCACTCGGTGGCCCAGGTCGCGGCCGCGTTCGGGGTCGGGTGGGCGACGGTGATGGCGGCGGTCCGCGACCACGGGCTGCCGCTGGTGCAGGACCCGGGCCGCCTCGCCGGGGTCACCGCGCTCGGGGTGGATGAGACAGCGTTCCTGCGGGCCAACGCCCACCGGCACACGACGTTCGTGACTGGCATGGTCGACGTCACCACCTCACGGCTGCTGGATGTCACCCCCCGGCCGTTCGGGAGGTGTTCTGACCCAGTGGATCCGGGCCCAGCCCGAGCCGTGGCGGGCCGGGGTGGTGGTGGCCTCGTTGGACCCGTTCCGTTGGGTACGCCACCGCGCTGAGCGCCGCCCTGCCGCACGCGGTGCGGGTGCTGGACCGGTTCCACGTCGTCAAGCTCGGGTTCACCGCCGTGGACGACGTGCGCCGCCGCGTCCAGCAGGACACCACGGCCACCGGGGCCGGGTCGGGACCCGCTCTACGGGATCCGCCGGGTGCTGCGCCGCGGCGCCGAGAACCTCACCGGCCGGGCCTGGGACCGGTTGCTGAGCGGCCTGGACGCCGGCGATCCTGACGGGCAGGTGACCGCGACGTGGATCGCCGCCCCAAGACCTGCGCCTGCTCTACCGCGCCCCCGACCGCACCCGGGCGGCGCACCTGCTGCACCAGCTGCTGGTGCACTGCGCCGACTCCGGTGTCCCGGAGCTGGCCCGTGTTGACCGCACCCTCGACACCTGGCGTCCCGAGCTGTTAGCCGCCTTCGACCACCCGAGGGTGTCCAACGGGCCCACCGAAGCCGTCAACCTCATGATCAAGAAGATCAAGCGCGTCGGACGTGGCTTCCGCAACTTCGACAACTACCGGCTACGCCTGCTCCTGCACTGCGGCGTCACCTGGAACACTCACCACGCGACACCACTCCGAGCCCGAGCACCACGCTTGGCTGCGTAGAGCCCGAAAACCGGCGGTATGACGCGCGGATGACCTCGATGTCACACCGGCCACGTAACGTCGCTACCCGCGTTGACGAGGCGCTGGAGGGCACCCGGATCGTCGTCCTGCAGGGCGCCCGACAGGTCGGCAAGTCGACCTTGGCCGCTGAGATAGTCTCTCGCCGTCACGGTATCAAGAACTTGCTAGCAACCTTGTAGCCGTGGATCCGACCCCGCCTATGAGGCGAGATAGCGCACGAGCGCCTCCCTGGCCAGCTCGGAAAGGGACTTGCCCTCGGCGAGCGCACGGTCGTGCGCCTGAGCGGCGACCGCCTCGGGCACCCGGAACTGCACGCGTGGCGAGTGGGTGGATCCTGACGTCAGCGACTTCCGTCCTGGGATCAGATTGCGGCGACGCGCCTCGGCCAAGGTGTCTCGAGCTAGTTCTTCGGCGCCGGCCTCTGTAAGACGGCGGCCGTTGACGGTGACCACGTCGTCATCGAGATCGACGTCCTCGATGCTGTCCTCAGCACGCACAACGTAGTCCTCGGGATTGATCATGGTCGCCTCCTCAATCCGGTAGGCACGGCGTGAATGACGGTGAGCTCGGCGCGGCCGGAGTCGTCGGGCACGGCGACGATCTCGAGCTCGATTCCGCGGTCGTCCGGTCCCAGGTACAGCAGTTGGTCGCCAAGGATGACGGGCTCGCCCGCGTTGACCATGGCGGCGAGGATGTGGGCGTTGCCGATCTTGTGCTTCCGGCCAGAACGAGCCACCCGCACCCTCACCCGATCGAGTATGTCAGACACACGCGACGATTCGAACACGATTGTGCATCTCGAGAGCACCCGGGCCATACGCGGGTTTTACTGACGGCCACAGCACGTCGGCCAACCTCGCCGTCGTCTGCCCCTACGACCGCGGGCTCATCACCACCGGCGGATACACCGTGCACCTGGGCCGCAGCGGACACATCCAATGGATCGCATCCACCACCAACCCCCTATACCACCCGCGCACCCTCACCCGCGCACCCTCACCCCCGAACCCCGAGCCGGATGGGCGTCGGTGCCGGGGTGTTTACCGGTGTGGGTGCCGGCGCCCGAGTTGTTCCGTTACCGCAACGCAGTCGCAAGGGCCCGCTCGGCTTCTGGGCGACCCTAAGGCGTCTGACGCCAGCGCGCCTTTGCCGCCGTCTGGGCTCTTATTGTCCGTGGCAGTACCATCGTAGGTCGTCTAGGAGACCGCCATGTCGCTTTCGTCCAGCTACTCCCGGGCGGCGCGCCACGCCGCCGTCGGCGTCCTGGCGATAACCGCAGCGGTCGGCCTCCGGGCCCAGGCCGTCTTGTGGGTGCTGGCCTTGAGCGGCGCCGCCGTCGCCTACGGCGGCCTGCAGAGCCCCGCATTCGCCCGCCGGCTGAGCCTGCTCGCTGCGATCGTCGCGTTCGTCAGGCCGTGGTCGTCACGCTTCTGCAGGACGACGAGGCCGTGGCGAAGCCGCCCGACCGGTTCTGACCGGCGTGCTCGGCCCGGGTGTCGGCTGCGCCGTCGACCTGCAGGTCTTCGCAGTCCTATCCTCCACCGGCTGGAGGCTGAGCGTCGGCGCTCACCATCGTGGTGTTGTGCTCGCCGATCAGCGCGAGTGCTCGGGCCGACTCGCGGGTGTCGATTGCCTCGACGAGGGCGGCGTGCAACTCGTAGCGGCTGCGGATGTACTCCGGCAGCGGGTGGGCCTCATCGGGCTGCACCGCGAGCACGTGGGACTCGATGATCTCCAACAGGCTGAGGTAGAACGACCGCAGGATCGCGTTGGGGCTGACGGCCGCGATCCGGGCGTGCAGTGCCCAGTTGGCGTGCACGAACGCGGTCCCGTCCAGGTCGGCTGCGGCCGAGGCCATCCGGGTCAGGTGCTCACGCATGTCCTGCACGTCGGCGGCGCTGGCGTGCCGCAGAGCGTCCTCCACCAGTAGTGGATCCAGGACGTTGCGCAGCCGGATGGCATCGGCGACGGAGGCCGCGTCGTCGTCCAGAGCCAACACCGAGTTGCCGAGCCGCACCATGGGGGACTGCCGGACGGCGAACAGTCCTCCGCCGGGACCCGGGCGGACGGCGATGACGCCCCGCGCCTGGGCGAGCCGGAGCGCTTCGTTGAACGTGCCCACCGAGACCCCGCAGCGGGTACGCAGCTCGTCCTTGGTGCCCAGGCGGTCCCCGGGCTGCGCGGCCTCAGCCAGGGCGGCGAGGTGATCGGCGGCATGTTCGGGCCGGGTGCGCGTCGGGCCTCGTTCAATCGGCTGCCACCGGGGATCTAGCTGCCGCGGGGGTGCCGGGGCTCGCGGAGGTGCCGGGGCTCGCGGAGGTGCCGGCGCTCGCGTCGCGTCGTGGGCCATCAGCGCAGTCCCGTCCCTTCGTTCCCGCGGACGGACCGCGGGAGTCGTCCATATTCACACGGTTGATTATGGCAGATCCCTTGACAAGTGACCTCGCTCACCTCAACCTTAAAACGACCGATTGAACATGCTGATTTAGTCCCGAGGGTCTCCCTCCCAACTCAAGGAGCCTGATATGGCTACCGGTGTCCTCACGCGCGGCTCACGCGCCGCTCTCCCACTGGGGCTGCTCATCCTGCTCATCGACGGGTACGACCTGTTCGTGCTGGGGGCTGTCGGACCCTCCCTGCTTGCCTACAAACCCTGGGGGGCGAGCCCGGCGACGCTCGGCCTGCTGGCCAGCATCACCGCACTGGGTGGAGCGTTCGGCGCGGTAGCTGCCGGGTGGGCCGGAGACCGCTGGGGGCGCCGGACGCCGATGGTGGTGAGTCTGGCATGGGCGTCGGTCTGGATGCTGTTGAGCGCCTTCGCCCCCACCGTCGGGGTGTTCGCTGCGACCCGGTTCGCTACCGGACTGGGCCTCGGCGCGCTGATCCCGCTGGTCCTGGCCTTCGTGACCGATGTAGCCCCTGAGCGGCACCGCAGCCTGCACGTCGGGACCGCACTGACTGGTGTCGCCTTCGGTGGCCTGGCCTCGGCCCTGCTGGGGCGCGCAGTGCTGCCGCAGTTGCACTTCCAGTGGCTGTTCCTGGTGGGGGCTATCCCGATTGTGCTGCTGCCGGTCGTCTGGCGCGTGGTGCCACGCGAGGTCCCGAGCACCGCCAGCGCAGCGGACCCGGTGACGACCGCGGAGGTGTCGACCCACCGCGCCGCGCAGCTGTTCACCCCCCAGCACCGGCGGGCCACGCTGTTGTTCTGGGCGGCATCATTTCTGGGATTGGTGCTGGTGTACGGGCTGAGCACCTGGTTGCCGACGCTGATGGTGAAAGCCGGGTACGACCTCAGCTCCTCGCTGGAGTTCCTGATCACCTTCAACATCGGTGCCATCGTGGGCACCCTGGTGGTGACCGCCATCGCGGACCGCGGCTACCTCAAGCCGACCACCGTGGTGTGTTTCCTGCTCGCCGGCGTCGCGATGTTCGCTCTCAGTACCCCACAGCCGCGGTGGCTCCTGCTGCTGCTGTCCGCCGTGGCCGGCCTGGGCGCCCTGGGCACTCAGAACCTGGTGAACAGCTACGTCGCCCGCTACCACGCCCCCCGCATCCGGGGGACCGCGCTGGGGTTCAGCCTCGGGGTCGGGCGCCTGGGGGCCATCGCCGGACCGAGCTACCTCGTCCTGGTCACCACCCTCATCGTCATCCCCAAGGCCGGTTTCTACGCCTTCGTGGCACCGGCGGTCATCGGCGCGATCGCGATCGCCTGCATACCCACGCGCGCGGCACTGCCCGCACCAACGCCGGTCACCGTGACGGGCGGGGTACCGGCGTGAGCGGTGCGCGAATACAGGAGTCCACCGACGTCATCGTGGTCGGGGGCGGCCCGGTGGGGCTGACCCTGGCCCACGAACTCGGCTCCCGCGGGGTGGATACCGTCGTGGTCGAACCCCGCGTGCAGGCGTACTCATCCTCCCCGCGGTGCAAGCAGGTCAACCCCCGCTCGATGGAGCACTTCCGCCGGCTCGGGGTGGCAGCCGACATCCGTGCCCACTCCCTGCTGCCGTTCGGCTGGTCTGACTCCGCGGTGTTCTGCACCAGCCTGGCCGGGCACCAGATCGAGCGGTTCGACGGGGTCTTCGCGCTGTCGGACGTGCCACGCTCGGAGCTGGTCGAACCGGCCCAGTGGTCGGCACAGAACCGGCTGGAGTCGGCGTTGCGGGCAACCCTGGACCGGCGTGGCAGCGTCGCGGCGCACTGGGGCAGCAGTGTCGTGGGCGTCGAGCAGGATGCCGACGGGGTCACCGCCTTTACCTCTGACCCCGACGGGCGCACGCACCGGATCCGTGGGTGTTATCTGGCCGCGGCCGACGGCGGGCGGAGCCTGGTGCGGCGGACGCTGGGGATCGGCTTGAGCGGTCGCACCCACGAGATCGCGAACCTGCAGGTCGTTTTCGCCGCGCCGGGGCTCGGTGACCGTCACACCCAGGGTCGGGCTGTGCAGTACTGGGTGCTCAACCCTGAGGTCAGCGGGCTGATGGGGCGGCTGGACACCACCGACAGCTGGTGGGCCATCATCATTGGTGCCCCCGCTGACTGCCCGCGGGCATGGGTGCAGCAGGCGTTGGCGACGATGATCGGGGTGGAGCAGCCGGTGCGGGTGGTCTCCCAGGACCCGTGGACGGCGCGGATGCTGGTCGCGGACTCCTACCGCGCGGGCCGGTGCTTCCTGCTCGGTGACGCCGCGCACCTCAATCCCCCGTGGGGCGGATTCGGGGCTAACGCGGGCATCGGCGACGCCGTCGACCTGGGGTGGAAGCTCGCCGCGGACCTGGCCGGGTGGGGTGGGGCGGGGCTGCTGGACTCCTACGAGCGCGAACGCCGCCCCATCGCGGTACGCACCATCGCCGAGGCGGAGGCCAACATGGCAGTGCTCACCCCCGAACTGAGTGGGCCCGACCTGGCCGCACCCGGACCGTCCGGGGAGGCAGCCCGCACCGCCGCGGCCGCCGGCATCCGCCGGAGCAAGACCTCCGAGCTGTACACCCTTGGGTTCGTCATGGGTGCAGGCTGCCCCGAATCGGATCTGGTGGTGCCCGACCATCGGCCCGCGCCGGTATCGACGACCAGCGTGTACCGGCCCTCCGCGGCACCGGGGATGCGGCTGCCGCACGTATGGCTGGGTCGGGAGGAGTCGCTGTATGACCAGCTTGGCCCGGACTTCACGCTGCTGGAGATCGCGACGCTCCCCACCCCGCCGGCGTGGACGGCCGCAGGGTCCTTCCTCACCCGGCTGCGGTTGAACCGACCGGATCTGCTGGAACTATTCGGCGCCAGCTACCTGCTGGTTCGACCGGACCACCTGGTGGCGTGGCGCGGTGACCTGCTGCCCGCCGACCCCGGCCCGTTGCTTGACCGAGTACGCGGTGGCGGCCCCGCCGGGGTGGCCTCGGCTCGCAGTGACGAGCACGCGATGAAGGTGAGCTGAGGGGTTAGTGCCGGTGCAGGGTTGTACGTTGTGCACCATGTGAACTGTGTTCCAGGGCTTGCCATGTTGGTGACCTACCGTCTCAGGTACGAGTGGGCACGCCACCGCGCCAAACCTGCTTCATGGCTCGGGTACTGCTGATGTCCCGGGTGGGATTGCCGTGCACCAGCAGCAGGTCGGCCCGCAGGCCGGGGGCGATGACGCCTCGGTCGGCGAGCCCGAACGCCTCCGCGGCCCACGATGTCGCCGCCTGCAGCGCCTGCACCGCGCTCAAGCCAGCGTCGACCAACATCGCCAGCTCCAGGTGCAGCGACGCCCCGTGCACCACCGCCGCCGCGGACCCGGGCAGGTCGTTGGCGTCGGTCCCAGCGATGACCGGCAGCCCGGCGGCGATGAGCGCACCCACCCCAGCCCTCGCGTTGTCGTAGGCCCCCGATGGGGGTCGCGGCGGCAAGCCCCCAGAGGTTCCGGCGAGAAAGCCCTGCCGGACTTCGTCGGGCAACCGGCTCAGCAGCCGCTCGTCGCGGGCCATGTCGGGCCCACTGTGGCCGAGGGTGACCGCTTGCATCATGGTCAGGGTGGGCATGCTGACCTGCCCCCGCTCACGAATCCGCTCAACGAGCGTGTCCTGCAGCGGGCGGTCGGTAGGAATATGGGTCAGGATTTCGACCCCGGCGTCGACGGCTAGGCCGGTGGCGAACTGCCCCGCGGTGTGCGCCACCACCCGCAGTCCCGCCGCATGCGCGGCCACTACCAGCGCGGCCACCGTGTCGGCATCCAGGGCCGGGCGGCGGACGGCGTCGGGGTCCTCCACGATGATCTTCAGGTGGTCGGTGCCTTCGGCGACGCGGGCGGCGACGAACGCGGCGGCCTCGTCCGGGCGGGACAAGGTGGGCAGGTCGGGGATGGCTAAGGTCCGAGCTGGGTGTCCACCGGGCGCGCTGGCCAGGATGCCGCTACTACGCACGTCGGCGACGTCGTCCCGGCTGTTCGCCGCCGCGCGGAGCTGCGCGGTCAGGCTCGGGGGGTAGGAGAACATGTCCAGCACAGTCGTGACGCCGAAGCGCAGCGCTTGCCGCAGGTTGTCGACGCCGCGCAGATGAACGTGGGTGTCGATCAGGCCGGGCAGCACCGTGCCGCCTCGCCCGTCGATCTCGGTCGCCCCGGTGGCATCGGAACCGAGGGTGCCGTCCTCGATCACCACCACCTGGTCCTCGAGGTAGCGGTAGCCGTCGAACACGTTCACGTTGACCAGGGCGGTGCGGGTCATCACGCCTTCCGAAACTCGTTGATCGGGCTCATCGGACGGAGTGCGCGCCGGTCATCAACGCGGCGAGGTCTTCCGGGTGCAGGAACGACGGCGGCGGCGGTGGTCCCCAGGAGTACAGGCCCTGGGCGCCCTCCAGGTCCGCCGGCGTCCACAGCTGACCGTCGACGATGCAGTCCATGTCGCTGTAGTACTCACTGAAGTTTCCGGCCGGGTCCTTGAGGTACCAGAAGAAGTTCGACCCGCCGTAATGGCGCCCCAGGCCCCACACGTGCCGTTCCGGGTTGTCCTCCAGCATCGCGTATGCCCCACGTCCGACATCGTCGATGTCGTCGACCTGCCAGGACGTGTGGTGCAGGAAGGACACCGGTGCGCTGAGCACCAACAGGTTGTGGTGATCGATGGAGCAGCGCAGGAACACCCCGGCGCCCTTGATGTGGTCACTGACCTGGAAGCCCAGGCCCTGGACGAAGAATGCCTTCGTCACCTCGTAGTCGGTGGACCCGACGACGGCGTGCCCGAGCTTGCGGGGCATCACCCGGCCGGTGCGGATCACCCCGGGGGCGCGCTGACCGCAGCGTTCGTAGCGGCCCGGGCCGTTGTAGGCCGTCGCGGGCAACGGGATCTGATCGACCCGGGGGGCGATTTCCAGATAGGCGCGGGCACCGGTGGCCTGCTCCACGGCGCTGATGCTGTGCGGTCCGCGGTGCACCGCCACCCCCATGCCGGTCAGATTGTCCGCTGCGCGGGCCAGGTCGTCGTGGTCGTCGACCCCAACGTGCAGGTCCACCAACCGGCGGGTCGGGGCAGCCACGATATGCAGCTGCCGGCCCCCGTCGCGGGTTCTTAACCAGCTGTCCCCGTCGGGTACCAGGCCGAACTCGTCGTAGTACGCCGCTGTCTGGGCGACGTTAGGCACACCCATGGTGACGGAGGTGAGGCGGTGCAGAGCCATCGTCGGCTCTCCTTCGGAAGTAGAGGTCAGGGATTGGCGGGCGGGTCAACGAACCGGTGGCGTAGCGCGCCGATCCCCTCGATGTGGCTGGTCAGCACATCGCCATCGGCGAGCCAACGCTGCGGTGAGCGACCCATGCCGACACCGGAAGGAGTGCCGGTGAAGATGACGTCCCCGGGCAGCAGCGGCATCGTCGCGGAAAGTTTCGCGATCAGCGCGGGCACCGCGAAGATGAGGTCACTGGTGCGCCCGAGCTGGACCGGCTCACCGTTGATCGCGCAACCCAGCTCGAGGTCATTGGGGTCGGGCAGTTCGTCACCGGTGACCAGCCACGGCCCAATCGGCCCGAACCCGGGCAGTGATTTCGCCAAGCTGAACTGGGGTGGGGTGGCCGCCATCTGCAGAATCCGTTCGGAGATGTCTTGGCCTACCGCGTAGCCAGCGACGTAGGCCAACGCGTCGGTGTCGGTGACGTGATCGGCACGGCGACCCATCACCACCACCAGCTCGACCTCCCAATCGGTATGACCGCCGGCCGGCAGGGTGATGTCAGCATGGGGTCCGATGATGCAGCTGGGAAACTTGGTGAACACCGGCGGATCGGTGCCCGGGGTGGCGAAGCCGGACTCTGCGGCGTGCGCCCGATAGTTCAACCCGATTGCCAGCACCTGGCGGGGGGCGGGCACCGGGGAGCCCAGCTCGGCGGGGTCGATGGGTGACGGGTCGTCCCAGCTCTGCGTGGCTGCCCAGGTGGTGAACTCCTCCCAGCGCTCGTAGATCCGCTGCGGACTGGAGTCGAATCTGCCGCTACTCTCCTTCTCCACGTCGTGAGCGTTCTCGTGACCGGGTGCCCCGGTCACGACGACGAGACGACCCGACAGGTTGGCGATGCGCACGCGCACTCCTTAGGGAACGGCCGCAGTATCAGGCCTAATCAACATGATGATTAATGATGGTGCCGGGTGCGGGGTGCCACGTCAAGGTCAAGTGGAGATGTCCCACGTAAGGGGCGCCCGACGCTGCCGCGCCGTGATGCAGCGACTCCCCGTTATCGCTTCGGTGGACGGGCAGGTGCCTTCGCCGCTTTTGTCGGTGGTGGTGGTTATGGTTCGCTCATGAGTTCGAGTGAGGTGGTGCAAGCTGTGGCGGGGTTGGCGGCTGCGGTCGACGCCCTGCACGCCGTGATCGGCAGATCAAACACTGATCTGCCGAGAACTTTCTCCACTGTGTCGAGCTGGTGGCTGGAGAAGATGACCGGTGCCCCGACGGCGCACTTCTCCGTCAGGACCTCGCTCATCACGTCCACGGCAACGGGGTCCAGGCCGGAGAACGGCTCGTCGAGCACCAGGACCGGTCGTGCACCAGGGCGGGGGCCAGTTGGACGGCCGTTGTTCACCTGCTGGCCCACTGCCGTGCGGGAGGATGTAGGCCGCGCTCGCCATGCTTCTCCACCAGGGCAGCCGCCCGTGACGTCTATCGGAGGTCTCATGAGCCAGGACCACAGCCCGGACCACCCGCACAGCCACGACGCAGCCCAGCCGCTGCCCGAAGCACTCGACCTGTCGATCCCCGAGTCCGAGCTGTCCCCGACCCAGCTCGGCCGCCGGTCGTTCCTGCGTCGCGCCGGCCTGCTCG
>JAABUP010005181.1_pt1 | contig 20240 bp, 18 predicted proteins | sample 5559201 | NCBI WGS metagenome assembly JAABUP01 (sample SAMN10711887, study PRJNA513373) | rock metagenome | isolation source: Antarctica rocks | place: Antarctica
CAGCGCGGATGCTATCAGGTACCCGCGCGGGATGGAGCAGAGCGGATGACGCGTTTTACAGAGTTGCATAAGACTGCGGCTAGAATAGTCGAGTTCATGCATCGCTTTTCCACCCACTTGTAACAATGACCAAGTTTGAGCAGTGCTGTCATCACGACTTGGCCCAGCGGTCTCTGCACCTCGATCATCAGGATTGGTTTCTACTTCGTGCAAGGGAACTAACAAAACATAATTGTCACGGGCTGGTGGTCGAACAGGGCTATGGTTGCATACAACTCATGGCAAGAGTATATGATAGCGGTCAGAAGAGACATCTATGAATCAGATATCTCAAGTATTGGGGCGTTTCGGCAATATACGTCGATTTGATCGGGTGGCAGTCGTGGCGTTTGGTTGGATGGGGATACGTTAACGGCGTGGCGTGGTCTATGACGGTGTCAATAACCATGAGAAAGCAGACCTTTCCATCTCCTACTTCTGAGATGTTTGCTAAAAAGAAATTCCTAAACAGATCTGCCAAACAAAACTCAGCTACATGAGACTTGCTATCGGAAGTGAATATCCTACAGCTTGAGAACAAGTATGACAGTTCTGAGCAATCCTTGTTGGATGGGTCTGAAGCTGGCAAATGTTTCGCAAGGTGTATTCGGTTCTGGTGTGATTTCTCGCTTGCTCCGACGCTACAGTTATCTGATAGCGCCGGCTGTCAATCCTCCTTTTCCCTAATCGCCACGGTAAATAATGCTTTGCTCGGATCAGGAAATCAAACTCATGGACAGTGCCTCCACCGAATGAGTCATCCGCACCATTTTTATGACGATAACAACGGGTGGACTTCGTGATCAAGCAGTAAAAGAAGAGAAATCTACCAAGGAACATTGCGCCACGATGTAAACACACTTCACCTGATTGACAATTGGCTCGAGACATATGATTGTTAAGAACATGGGATCAAGGCCAAGTCATCCGGAAGTAATACTGTTCGGATGGATCGCTTTTTCAAGGATAAATGCCGATCTCATATAGGGTATTTGGGAGCATGATCATGTACCTGCAACAGGTAAATGGATAAAGAGATTGTATACGCTGGATTGGTCTCTATCGAGGACATAAGCTAGGTAATCAAGTATGAGATAGTATGTAAGCCAGAGCTCGGCGTTGGACATTGCCCCTCGTTCGCTCACCTGACCCATCCAGTTTCGCACACTGGCTAGATTCTCAATCCGCACGAACAAGTCTAAGCTGATCGCTACCAGCTCGCCAAGACCGGTGCCGAACCAAAAGACCGCTCGGTAACCCTTCGCTGTATCGCCATCGACAACATATCGCTCGATAGTGTCGGCCACCCCGAGGCGGATCGACTGGTTGGAAGGATCTTGCGTCGGCTGCTAAGTACGGAGGAAGATAAATGGACAAACGAGTTGTGAATTATCGTTGTTACGATGCCCCGGGCAACCCCGTAATACTCGCTTCCAGCCGTGTTGGTAAGGATGAGCTGTTTATCGGAAGCGCTAAGGTTGGGACGCATATCGGGCAGATGTGCGCGAAATACCTGAAACCGATTCTAATGGAGCTGGGAGAGAAGGGTCCGGCGATCGTGTTGGGTGACGCCGACTTGAAACAGGATGCGAGAACGTGCGCTATCGGAGGTGAGCGTGTCTCATCCTGATGCTACAACACACAACGACGCTTATGCTCTATCTCACGACTAGCGTTCTTACACCATGGCCAATTATGCTTCTAGACGGAAAGGATCATCGTGACGAGAAACATCGAAGAGGCATTCAGAGAACACCTCATCACCGAAGCGACGGGCTTCGAACCGGGAGTGGCCGTATCCGAAAGTCTCGCTCAAAACTCCCTCAACATGCTGGAAGAGGGCGAGAGCAAGGGGGCGACATTCCTCCTCGGCGGAGCGGGATTCTCAAAATCCGCGTCACTACGACCCACAATCCTATCGGGTATTACCAAAGACATGGCGGTTTTGACGAAGAAGCTTTCGGACCCTCTGTCTCCCTTTACATCGCCGAGGATGACTAGCACGCGATCGAGCTGGCCAACGATACAGCGTACGGCCTGAACGCGGCTGTTCACTCGAGCGACATGAGGAGGGCGTTGAGTTTGGCCCGGAGAATAGAGAGTGCGCAAGTGCATATCAACAGCATGACAGTGCACGACGAACGCAAGTCCTAGCCACGTTCACGCGGAGTCGGATCGCTGATACTGTGATTCTGTAGCGACGTTTCCTATCGGCGGGATGAAGGGAAGTGGTTGGGGTAGACAGAACGGGAGATGGCTACTCAATGCAGTCTTAGGAATTCACAGATCGGTCGCCCCAGCGTCAGCTTGTCTAGTTTGGTCCGGATTCACTACTGAGTTCGTCAGGAGCTTCAAACTCGCCACCCAGGTCTGCGGAGGTGTCGAATTCGCCGTTCAGTTCTTCCAGAGCGCCCTACTGCATCCTGGATCTTGCTATGTCGAAGCTCTTGCTTCTTGCCTTCAACAGCGCCATGCTGAGTCGTATCGTAATCTTGGTGAACTTGGTAGGGCCCATCTCCTTTCTCCAGATCTCAAGCTCGCTTGCAGTGTCCTTGGACATCAGTCTACCTGCCGAGAAAACAAGCGGGATGAAGCGGCTATTGGTGAGGGATCGGACCTGTGTGGCGTGTCTGCCGACTCTGTTGAGGTATCTGAGCGACTGCTGGATGATGTGGGAGGGCAAAGAGACGTTGTACGGTGCTCTGGTGGTTATTTTGGTCGCGTGAGCAGCGAGCAGGGTGTATACCTTGATGTCATAGTCGATGGAGCCTCTGAAGGGACCTTTGAGACGAGTATCATTGCGTCTCCTGCCTTCGAATGAGTTGGGCTCGTGCTCTCCGGTCGGATCTATTGTTTTGAGAGTAGAGTGGATGATCCGAGCGAGGGAGTCGTGCCTAATTGCGAATTACACAAAACTCACCAGACCAGAACTCAACTAGGAGCTTCTGATCGCTCATACTCGTCTTTGATGAGAAACTGACGGCGAGCCCCTACGTGTTGTGGATCCGTGATGATGTACAAAGCTTTATTCTTGATTGTCCCGTTGGAGTTCAGCTTCTATCTTCTCGGCATTCTAGTTTTGAACCATTGGGGGCCTGGGTACGTTTTGTACTAAGATGAAGAGGTCTGATACTCAATCTGGTGTTCATTATACAAATGAAGAGGTTTAAGACTTAATCTAGTGATTCAAAGAAGTTTAATTACGCCGCTGATTCACAGATCTTGGCGAATGGTTGAAATCATGACAAGATGTAAGGACGCACGTGTAGCCGCGTTGTTTATGCCCGCCAATGTCTCCCCATGTTGAACAATGCCTCCCCGTGTTGACCATGCTGCCCTTCATAAAGCCTTCATTGCTCGAAAAGATGTATATTTGCCCTTTCCTTCTGAGTCATATTTCATCCGCACTCTAGACTACCCGACACTAATTAAATCGACTTTGCCATGCATCGATGATCGATCTCTGATTGTAGGGTTCCCGCCCCATTGAGCGTGGGATTGGTGTCAGAGTAGATGATCATGTCTACTTCTATGTGAAGGATGTACTCCGCTGTCTTGGTCGACGGTTAAGGACTAGCTGATGAGATAGCAGAGTAATATCAAGATCCGTAAGGGATTGGCTTGGAAGCTCAAGACACAAGATGCAAAGATCTCAATTCCTGGAGACATGGCGAGGAGGAAGGAGGTGAAGAGGACTCGGCGGATGGGGGGTACTATTCTCTCAGCACGGGTTTGTCGGAGGGGATGAGAGGTGATGTTTCTGATGGTACGGATGATGGAGTTTTCGATGTCATGATTGGTCAACCGTCAACATACGAATAAGCTGTAGAGTTTCTGCACAAGGAGGTTGAGCAAAAGGTTGACGGATAATTATGATATCTTGTACCTGGTAGAGTTGAAAACACCGCACATGACCGGGGTGGAGGTCTTCCAAGCCAAAGCCGAAATGAGATCTCACAGATATGCACCCGATCATTTGAGATTAACTTCATGCAGCAGTGCTCGGTACCAAGGGGGGGAGATAAATGTGCATCAACATCATCCGAGTCTACTGAAGCGACCCTGTTGCCAAACTCTGACGAACAGAAAGGCGATCTCAGATGAAGCGCTCGTCTCGTCATGTGCAGCATCCCGTCAAGGATATGTCTCTTCTGGAAGACGCACCCCATCGTTGATACCGGCATTCTAGGATACATCAGCACCTGCTACTGAAAAGGAACAGCAGCAAGATACTCGCCATCAGTCTTCCACCATCAACAGTGATAACAGCATTGTTCATATACCCCCCAGCAGCACTAGCAAGCAGCATGACCGGACCGATAATCTCCTCTCTCCGGCCTGCACGGCCTACGGAAACACCCATCAGTCCACACTGCTCGCCATCTGTATCAGGCATGAATGAACAGACCAGCTGGTGATCGCAAAGCAGCTTTATGAGCGCCTCAGCTACGTCGCAATCCTGTCCAAAGGTGTTCTGTCTGTCTGAGCAAGAACTCACCATCTGCACGGAGATGCTTGACGAGAGAACCCATCTCATCCGTATCCCTGTCAATGCTTCCGGTCCCTCATCCTTTCTACGATCCACTCCAGTACATGATGACGCTGCCGATCGAGTACTCATTCAATTGACGACCCTTTATATAGCCTTTTCTTCAAACTTACAGCCTCCAACCCGCCTTCTCGAGTTCACCTGCGAGAAGAGAGACGTATTTCGGCTTCATCATCCCATCACCCAGACCTCCTATGAGGACGACGCATTTGAGGGATACTTGATAACCTGTCGTGAAGTAAGGAAGCTCTCGAGTGGGTGACTGATAGAAAGACAAGATTCCGTCTAATGACAATTTGATAGGCGTCGATCACCTTGATATTTAAGATAGATGGGCAAATCGCCACGGCGCATACAACATCGGTCGTCCCCTTCCATACGTAGAAATCTGTAATTCAGATGTCACTATATCTCCCGAAGGGATCCCAACCCCAGGGTGGAAACAGGTGTGAAAGATATTGCGATTCATTTTAGCTTCCAGCGATCTATTTCAAACTCTAAATCCCCCATTCAGATCTCAATCCTCGTTCTCAGCAAGCTCTTTTCGAAGGAAGCATGATCATCTCGCAAGTATCAATGATCCAGGTCAATTCGCTGTATTGGAGCTTCTCAGCGAAACCAATCACTGTGAGGGTACCTCGCATCCACGGCTGGCATCTGTCCATCAAGGTTTCAATTGCATTATACTCTTAAGCACTGATGAGAGCTTTTTACTACCCTAGACCGTACGGCCTACTTCTCCAAGATGACCCCCGCCACACTCGTCCTCGGCATGAAGAACAGCGGCTGGCCATCCTGCATCTTCGTCACATTCCCAAACAACAGCTCCCTCACGGTCCCACTGTAATTGGCGAGTTGGAATATCCCCTTCCAATCTGCTCCAGCATCGTTGGGGCCATAGTTTTGGTTCACGGCCAGGACGAGGACCTCGTCCTCCCCAGTGTTGTTGGAGTTGGGGATCGTCCAGCAGGAGACGTCGTACCCGTTGATACCGGGGTAAGAGAGATTGGTGAAGATCTCTTGACGGCTGTCGTAGGCGTCGATTAGGAAACGCGTCTGGACGTAGAGCGCGTTTACGACGAAAGATGCGTTCTGCGGAAGTCAACGGGAGGACACCTAGTAAAGAGAGGAAAGCCACGTTGAGGAGATCTTGTGAGCTGTACTGCGAATTCCAAGAAGCGTGTCCCTGTCCACCATGGTTCGTCGAGAGGATGGTGGTGACGGCTTCTCCCTCAGAGCCGAACGGCACGCGGAACCAAAACTCCTGCTGTCCATCGTTGAAGCTCTGCGGGACGATCCAGACCGGCTTAGTCCTCCAGGCTCCTTGCAACCTCGCCCTGTTTCGAGAACTCTCTATCCGAGTAGAAATGTCGTAGAATGTTCCATTGCAATTGTCACAACCCGAATCACCGAAGTTTTGGTCAACGTACGTGTTGTAAGGTTTAGACCATCGTCCGTTCATCGCGATAGGATACGGATCAACCATGAGGACATCGGCACCATTCAAACCGTACTCGATGAAGTAGTAGTTCTCGCAATTGAGCACGAGCGAGACCGGGTGATACCCGTCTACCGCGTAGATCTTCTCGTAGGCCAACTGAGTCGAGTTCAGATCGTAATCCGCTCCATCAGGTTCATCACCGGTGTACCAATTGAGGATATTGGATCGATTCCGGAGGTATTTCACTTGGTAGTCTACCGAGGGGAGATTGAGGAAGGAGTTCCGCATGTCGTACTGTACGTAGAGGCCTAGGGATTCGGCCGTGTCCAGATATTCCTCGAATTGGGCTGTGGCGGCGGCGTCGAATGTGTAGGGCATGAAGCCGCCTGGAGGGACAGGGTGGACGAGGTTGAAGCCAAGGGATTTGGCGAGGTGAAGTCGGGACAGGGTGTCTTGGACAGGCTGAACGAATCAGTACTGGGTCACCGCCCCCCTAATAGGTCATATTCACATCTTTTCCATAGCCGTCACCATAGATAGTCGGGTCGGAGGTACTGTTATAGCTCTACTTTCATCAACTCCCCTTCCATATCCCTTTCAAGCTTCGACTCACATCGTAGAAGCCAAATGGTATGATCTTTTCCCACTTCTTCGTACCTGCCGTCTCATTCCTCACAATCAAAGCACCACTCGTCCTATCCACCTTCACCGTGTTCCCGCCATAAGGGTTCCGTGGGAGGTAAGCCAGAGTCGAGTTGGCGTAGAAGGTTTGGCCATTGATGGTCCCCTTGCAGGTGAGGTTGTATGGAGTTTTCTGGGCTTGAAGGGAGGTGGTGTTGAATGAGATGAGGTTTCCGAGACTGTTGATCTTCGCAGAGCCGGAGGTGAGCAGTTTATTGTTGTCGACGTAGACTTCCACTTTGAGTTTACCGCTCCAAGCGCCGTGGTCTGCGTGGCCGTCGATTACCTCTACTCCTCGATCCTTTTGGTATGGAAGCAGAGAGAGAAGTGAACATACAAGCTTGTCCGACATCATACGTCACATTGGTATCCACCCAGATTTGAGGCGGGTCATTCCTATCGTCACCTCGTTATTTCTCAAGCTATCCAAGAAGCACTGGTCCAATCGTGGTGCACCCGTCAGACCCGTTGGTGGCCACGGTCTGAAGACTGTGGGTTGTCAAGGACGAAAGGTCGGTTTGGTGGAAGCTGATTGTATGTCACGTGACCCTTCAAATGGCACTCGCTGTGGCCCCGCGTGACTCATCGGGCCGAACCGGAGTCCTATCATGATTAGTCACAGCATCACTGGAGAAGGGATCAGCACCCATGCGAACCGATTGACAGAAGCGTAATAGTCCCGAGAAGCTGGGTACCACCCCCCCTCCTACCAGAGACACACGTCCGAACCTCCCCCAAGACCAATCTTCATCGCGAAATCAATTGCTAAAGATGCCGTTCACCATCCGGCAAGAGCTTCTCACCCCCCTACATCTGGCTCTTTGCCTAGGCCACCGGGATTAGGCACGGCATTCAGCACTTCCCCACGCTGATCCCAGGTTCCCGGGACTATGGCACAGTCAACCTCAAAGCCGCTCACCTCTCCCGGCACTTCTCCATCAAGGTCTGTCCCCTACTGGTCCATGTGATCAAGTCTTTCAACAGCCGACTCCAAGGTGGTGTTCCTAAAACACTCCATGGTATCAGCACTCAGCTTGCTGCCGGTCTCAGAATGATTCACAATCTGACAGGCAAGGACGGACTGGCACTTGGAGGCTTTAGGATTGAGGTTACTGTCAAGACTCCGAGCTTGAGAGAAGCTACCCGGCTGGTCCAGTCAACCAACTTTCTGGATCCTGCCTATTGGCTCGGTCTCGGGGATGGCCCGCATGCAGGTCATCTGTTGAAGGCTAAACTGGTCAACCGGGACTCACTGCTTGCTAATGCCAACTGGGTTTATCACCAAGCCACTGGTCATGACATCTTCCATGGGCACAATTCAGACAAGGCAACCAAAGCTCAGATTCAGGCTCTGACCGATGTGCTCAATGCTATTGGGTGGAATAGCGGCCTCCGGTCACCTACCAAGTGCCTGGCTCCCAATGCATGGTGGTCGGGTTTTGCTCCAACCGATCTATCCCTTGTCTTCCACTCCCTCAGTCTCGGCTATCAGACAGATGAGCAGATCCAAGAGCTCTTCAACCTTGCCCGGACCAGCTGTCAAGGTGGCTGTGTGCCTTGCAAGAAGAACCCGGAGGATGATCGGCACCGGTATCAAGTCAACAACCGAGTCCCCTTCCGGGTCCGCTGCTGTATCAAGGGCTGTTTTCATAAGCTTCAAAGGGTGGCTCTGATACACTGGATTGCAGAGCTTGTTGTCACCGGTAGACTGGATGAGGAGAGCTTGAGAAACCGGGTAGAGGAAGCAAAACCTCCACAAGACTGACCGATGGATCGGATCCAGTGCTGAAGAGGTCAGACCGGCCGCTCACATCAGTGAGTATCAAGATCTTGCATATCTCTTTCCACAATGCACTTAAACTGATCCTAAGACTAGATCCTAGCTGCCCCGGTCATTCCATACCATATTCCACTCTTTCCATGCATTGTTATATGCATAAGTCGATGGTCGGCCGGATTTTGGTTTTTCAGAATTTGCTCCCGGGTTGGGGGGTCAGACCGGCCGCTCACTCCAGTGAGTGCCAAGATCTTGCATATCTCTTTCCACAATGCACTTAAAGTCATTCTGACACCTGATCCTGACTCCCCTGATGATTCTGCACCAGATAGGTTCAATAGATGCATGCATGAAAATTTCATCGAAACCCCCCCCCCCTCGGACCGGTTTGTAATTCTCTAATACCGTAACTCCTAGCCTGCACTCCTTAAGCTCTGAGTCTTCGACCATATGATACCTCAGACAGCAGCATCGCCCTCCAGCAAAAATTCGGCGCGGAACCCCCTCCAGGACTCCGCTCACCACCAGCAAGCCACCTCAGCGCGACAAACACTCCTTTCCCTCTATCTCCTCCATTTCCATTACCAGAACGCGAAGATCGGCTCGTATTGCTCCTACTGCCAGCCAGCATATATCCACCAAATCTCTGAATGTTCCAATCAGTCGTTCCGCCGCACCAAACGATATCAACAACACTCGGTCACCTCCTTTTCACCCAGAAGTAAACAGACACTCCTTTTCCTCTCTTCACTCCAGTTCCGATATCAGAGCGCTCAAATCGGCTCAGATTGCTCCTACCACCAGTCATCAGATACCAACTAACTTACAGAACGCTTCAATCACCCGTTCCGCCACTCCAAACGACGTCAACAACACTCGACCACCTCCTCTACATCCAATGCTGGCAGGAACCCTCGGCGACGCTCGGCCAATCACAGGATCCCTGGAGCCTTCCACCCCTCCTACTGTCCCTCAGTCGCCCTCGAGTGCTGCCTGCTCCGCCTACTCTCTCCCACGATTGCCCAGCTCATCACCATCGCCGCCAGGACAGCCCAGGCAGCTCCGAAACCGGCTAGTCCCCTTCCAAAGCCCTTCCTTGGCCAGACGGTCGGCTCCACGGCCCGCCTTCACCGACCGACCTCCTCGACGGCCGGCTAGGGCGCCCAGTATTGGCTCACTTTCTGAGGAGGAAGAAACGCTTGAGGTTGGGCCTCTTACAGCGCGGCCACACAGGATTGCCGATGATCAACAGACTTCACACAATGTACGCCCTCCACCGGACCTTCCTCTTGTCACACGCTCTCCACAACGCGTTGAACACGATCTATCCACCTACCACCGCTTCCTCAAGCTCGCCGATCAGCCTGCGCTCTACAAGCCAGTCCCTACATCCCTCCTGAGGCCGTTCCATCAGTTACTCCAGCAGATCTGCACCGACTTTATCTCCAGCCCTTCCGAAGACACCCTCTTCGCCTTCCTCGCCATTCCAAAGCTCGGCCTTCAACCAGCAGCCCGCTTGCTCCCCCGAGGTCGAAGATTGGCCACAAATCACTTGGACAGCTTCCTCAACGCGACTTGGCCCCAACCGGATCACAGGCCAACATCCCAAGGCAACACAGTCGCCAGCATCGGCAAACTCGTCACCGAGGGACGCCTTGGCATCGCCGCAAACTTGGTCAGGGGAGACGCCAAGGTTCTGGACATGGATAACGCTCTCCTCGCCTCATTGAAAGCCAAACACCCTCCTGGAGTAGCAAAACCGTTCGGACCGACAGCAGGACCGATCCCTGGCCTCTCCCCTTCCGAAGACGACATCCTCACCGCCATACACTCCTTCAAGCCCTACACAGCCCCTGGCTTTTCCGGCTGGACAGTTCCCCTCCTCAAAATCGCGATCAAGGGCCCCAAAGTCGTCGCGATGCTCACCTGCCTGACAGGGATGATTGGACAGGGCACAGCCCCAGGCCGATCGATGCTCGCCGCTTCCAGACTCACCCTACTGGAGAAGAAGGATGGAGGGCACAGGCCCATTGCCGTGGGCGATCTCATCTACAGGTTGTGCACCAAGGTCCTACTCCGCCACCACTTCAAGGCCGACTGCCGGGGTTAGGGGGTCAGGACAGTGCAAAGGGCACTAGACGATAGCCTCAGCCGCTCCTTCTCTACCCTCACCACGCTCGACTTCACCAATGCTTTCAACACCGCAGAAAGGGTCGACATCGCAGCCAGCCTGAGGAATTACTGCCCCTCGCTCTACAGGACCGCCAAATGGGCCTACAACGCCGCTTCCGACCTCGTCCTCGGCCAGCACATCCTCCAATCGGCCACAGGCGTCAGACAGGGCGATCCTTTGGGCCCTCTGCTTTTATCGCTTGCGATCAGACCCCTCCTGGATCGGCTCTCTACCTTTCTTGGCACGGACCACCTCGTTCTGGCCTACTTGGACGACGTTTATGTCCTCTCGCCTACCCAGGATCTCGCCTCGGCCTCGGAATTCGCCTCAACCTTGGAGATGATCTACTTCCGCACCAGCACGCCCTACTCCTTCTCAGGCAGTGTATTCAACAAGACCTCCGCCATCTTCAGAGGTCTCTCCCGGATCACCCCTTAATTAATGACAGTGGACCCGACTCGACCGAGCTCTCTGGAACGAAGTCAGGAGACTCAGAGGAAGGGTTAACCAGCGACAGGGAGACAGGCAGGAACTAGAGGACGCCATCCTCTCCCTCCCACTCCGCCTAGGGGGCCTCGGCGTACTCTCCACCTCAGCGTGGCACCCCATGCCTTGGCAGCCTCGAACGACGCAGCAGACCGACATATCGACACGTTCATGAACATCCAACCCTCCCAACAAGGCAGCCCTACTCCAGCAGTGAAATCCCAACATGAAAGATGCCAGGACATGTGGGAAACGACCCAGACAAATTGGATCGACACCTTGGACGACACAGAGAGGAAGCTGTTGGCGGAAGGGGCCCCTCCACTCGGCAGGAAGTGGCTCAACATGATCCACTTCTACCCACTACTCTGCCTCACCGATTTCGAGGTTTCCACGGCGCTAAACTACCGTACCCTCGCCTGTTCACCCCTCACCACTTGCTCCTGGTACTCGGGACCCAACAGCCTTGGCCATGACGAGCTATGCATGACCAGGCCCCGCCAGACAGTGGCGAGGCACTACTCGCTCGCTAGGATCATCCATTCGACACTTAAAACCATCGATCCGACAGCAGAGCATGAGCCACACTCATTCGAAGGCAGGAGGAGGAACGACATCCGACTCAGAGGACCTTTCAGAGGCACAATCGACTATGACATCAAGGTCTACACCCTCCTCGCTTCCCACGCAACTAAAACAATCACTAGGACACCAGCCAACGTCCCTCTGCCTTCCCACATTACCCAGCAATCGCTCAAATACCTCGACAGAGTGAGCAGGCATGCCGTACATGTCAGACCCCTCACTAACGGCCGCTTCATCCCCCTTGTCTTCTCGGCTGGCGGACTGATGGCCAAGGACACGGCAAGCGAGCTCGAGATCTGGAGAAAGGAGATGGGCGCTACCAAATTCACCAGGATGATAACACTGCTCAGCATGGCGCTGCTGAAGGGCGGGAAGCAGGAGCTTCGATATGGCAAGATCAGGTAGGCAGGAGGGCGCTTTGGAAGAACTGAACGGCGCATTTGACGCCTCCGAGGAACTGGGTGGCGAATTTGATACTCTGGAAGAACTTGGTATTGAACCCGGACCAAGCTAGGCAAGCGGAGACTAGGACGACCAATCTGCGAAGCCCCGAGACTGTATTAAGTAGCTAGACAGACCATATACCCTTCTACATACCCAGAATGCAACGAGATGAACCCCCTAACCCCTCAAGCCTATCTGTGCCTGTGGACCACCTCGAGCTCGGTGATCATATCTTCATTGCCCCCGGCGCCGACGGACGGGATAATCGTCTCGGGCAGTTCCTCTTTTGACGAGTCCTTTCTGACTGGCGAGTCTAAACCTGTCATTAAGCGGTCACGGGACTAGCAATGTGACTTCCGCAGTCACTGTGCAAGTGACCAGTATCGCCTCTGACACGATGCTCGAGCGGATCATCTCAGCCGTTTCTGACGCCAACTCACGGAAAGCTCCGATCGAGAAACTCGCGGAGAAGCTCACGGGTGTATTCGTGCCCATCATTGTCTACATCTCACTCGGCGTCCTGGCCTTGTGGCTCAGTGTCTCTCTTACTGGACGCCGCAGCCCGAACGACTATGCCGAAGAAGGAGGCAAAGTCTTTTTCGCAATCGAGTATGCGATCGCCACCCTCGTCGTAGCTTGCCCATGCGGCATCGGGCTAGCAGTTCCGTGCGCCAATGCTGTAGGGAACGGAGTCGCCGCCAAGGCAGGCATGTTGGCCTCCGGTGGAAGCGAGGCGTTTCTGGCAGCCACTAAGGTCACCATCATTGCGTTCGACAAGACTGGGACCTTGACGTTGGGGAAAAGTGTTGTCACGGACGATGACTACTCGAATGCCTCGCAAGCACCCATTGGAGCGTTCCGGCAATACACGTCGATTTGAGGGCGGCAGTCGTGGCGTTTGGTTGGATGGGGATACGTTGCGTGGCGTGGTCCATGACGGTGTCAACGGGACTGGAAACAACCCAGGACTCGATTAGAAGACCTTGCAGACTGTATACCCTTGTAGCTACCCATGATGCACAGGAATACACCCCCTAACAAGAATGCGAAAGTGATGAGGAGGCCAATCAATGAACCGGCTTGCAACACCAAGGAAGTGACTTGGTCTCCAATCACCAATGAATTGCCGGGACCCCCCAACAGGGCATACCTCGTTGAAACCACGTGGGTATATTCCACAAGTCCTCGCGCCACATGACCATATGGGATTCTCGTTTGGGCAATTCGGCGGCGACTTGGAACCGGGTCCCTGAACTACGAGTATATAAAAAGATCGGGCCCTCTGGAGAGTCGATTAGTCTTATCCAACAAATCGCCCGACAATGGTCTTCCTCGTATCCCGACCCGCTACAGCCACCACTTTGGACATCCCCCGATTGGCAGAGATCCAATCTCGAGGCGAAGCAAAGTTCAACCCTGAGCAATGGTACACCGCTACCATGGCTGAAATGTGGTGCCGCCCCGGTGTTGAGCGAGTGACGACGGCGGGGGGAGAGGTGTTGGTCAAGCAAGCTGGTCTTGGTTCAGAGGCTGGAGCAGCAGAGATCCATGTACTAGACCTTGGGGCTGGGATGGGGCAGGTCACGCAAACTCTCATGGCCACGTCCGGCCTCAAGGGGATCAAGGGGGTCGTAGTGACGGCTGGGGATGTGGATGAGTCGGCATTGGAAGTGCTGAACATCAAGAAAGATTCACTGGGATGGGGGAATGTCAGGGTGGAAAAGCTCAATGCGCTAGTAAGTCCCCTTGAGCGTCCCGGACCTTATTTGCAAGGAGACTACCTATATTTGACCGCAGAGGCTCGACGTCCCCGATGCGACCTATACTCATGTGTTGGGAAATTACTTGTACTTCCTGCTTCCTCAGCCAATGGAGGCTATCATAGGTGAGTGAGCACCTCGTGGCATATTAGTTTACGCGTCCAAGCTGACGCGTGAATAAACTGATCATGTTCCCACTCACTCCCGCCGCACTCCGTTCATTTCTTTCCCGTAATGCCTTCCACGGCTTGCCTCTCCCTCACCACCCTGCGGTCCAAACTCTCCACATCGCTGCGCTACCACAGAGTCCTTCCGCGTTCTCAAGCCCGGTGGTACCCTCGGCTTCACCACCTGGGCACACAACGGCGCCTTCTTCCTCCTACAACACGCCCAAACTTTGCTCCCAGATGCCCCCAACACCCGGACTCGAGAGGTCACAGCTATTCAGACCAGGAACGGATACTGGCATGACCGAACCTTCTGCCGCGACACACTCACCGGCCTTGGGTTCGTGGATGTCCAGGTCGAGTTGCTGGATAATCGAATTGACTTTCAATCACCCGAAGATGTCGCAAAGGGGGTATGGCCAGTCATGCCGATATTCACCATGCCCTGGGGGGAGAAAAAGAAGACAGCAGGGTGGAAGATGTTTGATGCTGTGGAGCAGGTCGCAGCCGGTGATCCTGAGGATGGCAAGGGGCCGTACAGCATCAGGTTTGTGTCGTTGGTCGTCACTGCCAAGAAGCCAGAGTAGGGGAAGGCAGTCGGGATGGTTTATGGGCAAGTGTAGCAGGCACAAGAAATGTAAGAGGACGAGAAATCTGATGACGCGTCCAATACATGGGGGCTCCAACAAAGGGGTGAAGACGCATTAGTGATGCGCTCTTGTTTTCTACGTGCAAATTAGGACGACTTAGCTACTGCATTGCCTGTCCTAGAGCGCGTCCCCGATTCCGTGATGATTGACGATATCCTCGATGTTGCCCGACGAAGCCCTTCTTCGTCCCATTCAATCTGACAACGGCACTGCAAAGACCGGAGATGTTCAATCCACCCCCAGCCTCGCCTTCGAAGTCCATGAGTCCTCAGCATCTGCCTGTCTCCTGAGGTCACTGAGTGGTTCAGAATTGGAGATCGACTGCAGCATACCCGACACCGTCGGTCGATCCACGGTTTCACAGTGTTTCGACGCTTTCCTAAGCTGAAGCGTTCTCACCGACTTCTGATGATTCTCATTTGCATTTTTTGCTTCGTCATGATTTCCACCGTCACCTACGCAATTAAGCTACGACAGATTCTCATTTCTCGCCATGGATTGGGTTCATTTGCCGGACAGGAAGTGCATAAAGCAAGCGGACATGGGCTTTTAGTCATAATGATGAAACACGTGGTGAGATCTCCGTAGTGAGCTAGCTCATACCCTCCGCGCGCATCATCGCGCTGACTGGACGGACACTTGCACTCGACCTTGTTGTTGGATCGAGTTGAAAGTCTGGCTCCAGCTAAGTCTTGTGCATTCCCCCGCTGGCAACGCCTCCGGGTATCCCATGAGGTATCCACCTTTTCCGTCCAATCCCATACTTTTGGTCGGTCATCAGCTCGTGGATGTTGCCGCCGGGCGAACGCTGAAGAGCACGTATCTTGAGCCGTTGTAATAGCTGCTGGATGCACGGAATGCGTTGGATGGGGTGGGAGAAGGTTGAATAGGAGTAAAAGACACTGATCCCTACGCAGAGCTCGTCTGGGCGGTCGACATTGTGAGGATGCGGTTTGCCCTCGGTCGCGTGTTGACGTGCCATCATAGAAGATTGAAGGTAAAGCGAGCTAGTCTTGCCTTGTTTACGATCTTAAAATCAACCATCAACGACATCATCGCCCTTGGTGATCAGTATGAAGAAGCTACCATGGCCGTCCAAGAGGGTTGAGGCATTTATGATTAAGGGGCTCGGGGGTTCACCTCGTTACATTTTGAAGATTGAGAGGGGTATACAGCTTGTTCAAATCGAGAAGCTACACGTCGTTACAGAAGAGTCTTTGAGAGAGATCTTGTCCCTCCTTGGCCACCAGTTGGGACGCTCAGGACCCGCTTTTGCTAAATAGGTAGATAGTGATGACTGGACGCGTCAACAGCTAGCTATATGACCAGGCGACTGTCCTTGCATTTGCTCAGTATCTTGGACATGAGATCAGGACACTAACTCCTAGGTCATGTGCACGTCGGGGAAACGCATTTCGGTGTAAAGGTCATGCTAGCTAGGAGGTGTGATCTCGGGGGTATCAAGTAACGACCGTGCATCTGAATTAGCACCTTAACACAGGGCTACATACACAGGGCCTAGTACGACCTGGCGATCTGGTAATTCTTCTCAAGGGTGGCCATGTTATCTTGGACTGATCAATATCTTGGAGGGTGTCGGAATTCCACGATACACATACCATGATACCTCAGACAGCAGCATCGCCCTCCAGCAAAAATTCGGCGCGGAACCCCCTCCAGGACTCCGCTCACCACCAGCAAGCCACCTCAGCGCGACAAACACTCCTTTCCCTCTATCTCCTCCATTTCCATTACCAGAACGCGAAGATCGGCTCGTATTGCTCCTACTGCCAGCCAGCATATATCCACCAAATCTCTGAATGTTCCAATCAGTCGTTCCGCCGCACCAAACGATATCAACAACACTCGGTCACCTCCTTTTCACCCAGAAGTAAACAGACACTCCTTTTCCTCTCTTCACTCCAGTTCCGATATCAGAGCGCTCAAATCGGCTCAGATTGCTCCTACCACCAGTCATCAGATACCAACTAACTTACAGAACGCTTCAATCACCCGTTCCGCCACTCCAAACGACGTCAACAACACTCGACCACCTCCTCTACATCCAATGCTGGCAGGAACCCTCGGCGACGCTCGGCCAATCACAGGATCCCTGGAGCCTTCCACCCCTCCTACTGTCCCTCAGTCGCCCTCGAGTGCTGCCTGCTCCGCCTACTCTCTCCCACGATTGCCCAGCTCATCACCATCGCCGCCAGGACAGCCCAGGCAGCTCCGAAACCGGCTAGTCCCCTTCCAAAGCCCTTCCTTGGCCAGACGGTCGGCTCCACGGCCCGCCTTCACCGACCGACCTCCTCGACGGCCGGCTAGGGCGCCCAGTATTGGCTCACTTTCTGAGGAGGAAGAAACGCTTGAGGTTGGGCCTCTTACAGCGCGGCCACACAGGATTGCCGATGATCAACAGACTTCACACAATGTACGCCCTCCACCGGACCTTCCTCTTGTCACACGCTCTCCACAACGCGTTGAACACGATCTATCCACCTACCACCGCTTCCTCAAGCTCGCCGATCAGCCTGCGCTCTACAAGCCAGTCCCTACATCCCTCCTGAGGCCGTTCCATCAGTTACTCCAGCAGATCTGCACCGACTTTATCTCCAGCCCTTCCGAAGACACCCTCTTCGCCTTCCTCGCCATTCCAAAGCTCGGCCTTCAACCAGCAGCCCGCTTGCTCCCCCGAGGTCGAAGATTGGCCACAAATCACTTGGACAGCTTCCTCAACGCGACTTGGCCCCAACCGGATCACAGGCCAACATCCCAAGGCAACACAGTCGCCAGCATCGGCAAACTCGTCACCGAGGGACGCCTTGGCATCGCCGCAAACTTGGTCAGGGGAGACGCCAAGGTTCTGGACATGGATAACGCTCTCCTCGCCTCATTGAAAGCCAAACACCCTCCTGGAGTAGCAAAACCGTTCGGACCGACAGCAGGACCGATCCCTGGCCTCTCCCCTTCCGAAGACGACATCCTCACCGCCATACACTCCTTCAAGCCCTACACAGCCCCTGGCTTTTCCGGCTGGACAGTTCCCCTCCTCAAAATCGCGATCAAGGGCCCCAAAGTCGTCGCGATGCTCACCTGCCTGACAGGGATGATTGGACAGGGCACAGCCCCAGGCCGATCGATGCTCGCCGCTTCCAGACTCACCCTACTGGAGAAGAAGGATGGAGGGCACAGGCCCATTGCCGTGGGCGATCTCATCTACAGGTTGTGCACCAAGGTCCTACTCCGCCACCACTTCAAGGCCGACTGCCGGGGTTAGGGGGTCAGGACAGTGCAAAGGGCACTAGACGATAGCCTCAGCCGCTCCTTCTCTACCCTCACCACGCTCGACTTCACCAATGCTTTCAACACCGCAGAAAGGGTCGACATCGCAGCCAGCCTGAGGAATTACTGCCCCTCGCTCTACAGGACCGCCAAATGGGCCTACAACGCCGCTTCCGACCTCGTCCTCGGCCAGCACATCCTCCAATCGGCCACAGGCGTCAGACAGGGCGATCCTTTGGGCCCTCTGCTTTTATCGCTTGCGATCAGACCCCTCCTGGATCGGCTCTCTACCTTTCTTGGCACGGACCACCTCGTTCTGGCCTACTTGGATGATGTCTATGTCCTCTCGCCAACTTCGGATCTCGCCTCGGCCCAGGAACTCACCTCGACCCTGGAGAAGATCTACAGCTTCTTCGACAGTTCTCCTTCTTCGCTTAAACTCAACAGGGCCAAGTGCATCGAGAAGACACTATCAGACATCAAGGAGCACGGTTGTAACATCCTCGGCAGCTGTGTTGGCTCGCCGCAGTCACAGGCCGCCTTCCTCGCCTCCAAGATCGACAAGCTCGTCGACCAGGTCCAGAACCTCGCCTTGCTACCACACCAGCACGCCCTACTCCTACTCAGGCAGTGCATCCAACAAGACCTCCGCCATCTTCAAAGGTCTCTCCCAGATCACCCCTCGATCAATGCCCAATGGACCCGACTCGACCGAGCTCTCTGGAACGAAGTCATGAGGCTCAGAGGAAGGGTCAATCAGCCACAGGGAGACAGGCAGGAACTCGACGACGCCATCCTCTCCCTCCCACTCCGCCTAGGAGGCCTCGGCGTGCTATCCCACCTCAGCGTAGCACCCCATGCCTTGGCAGCCTCAAACGAAGCAGCAGACCGACACATCGACGCTTTCATGAACATCCAATTCTCCCAGCAGGACATTCCTCCGGCAGCAGTCAAATCTGAGCATGAACGATGCCAGGCCATGTGGGAAACGACCCAGACGAGCCTGATCGGCACGCTGGACGACACAGAGAGGAAGCTATTGGCGGAAGCGGCCTCCCCTCTCGGCTGGAAGTGGCTCAATACCATCCCCTTCTACCAACCACTCTACCTCACCGATTTCGAGGTCTCGACAGCTCTAAATTACCGGACCCTTGCCTGCTCACCCCTCACCACTTGCTCTTGGTGCTCGAGACCTAACAGCCTCGGCCACGACGAGCTCTGCATGACCAGGCCTCGCCAGACAGTAGCCAGACACGACTCCCTCGCTCGGATCATTCACTCTACACTCAAAACCATCGATCCCACAGCTGAACATGAGCCGCACTCGTTCGAAGGCAGGAGGAGGAATGATATCCGCCTCAGAGGACCGTTCAGGGGCACAATCGACTATGACATCAAGGTCTACACCCTTCTCGCTGCTAACGCCACCAAAACAACCACCCGAGCACCGGAAAACGTCTCCCTGCCTGCCCACATCACCCAGCAATCGCTCAAATATCTCGACAGAGTCGGCAGGCATGCAACACACGTCAGACCCCTCACCAACGGCCGCTTCATCCCCCTCGTTTTCTCGGCTGGCGGACTGATGGCCAAGGACACGGCAAGCGAGCTCGAAGTCTGGAGAAAGGAGATGGGCCATACTAAATTCAACAGGATGATAACACGGCTCAGCATGGCGCTATTGAAGGCGAGAAGCAGGAGCTTCGACATGGTAAGATCCGGGAGGCAGGAAGGCACTCTCGAAGAACTGAATGGCGAATTCGACGCGGCCGCAGATCTAGGTGGCGAGTTTGACGCTGTATAAGAACTCGGAAGTGAATCCGGACCAAGCTAGGAAAGCTGAGACTAGGATGACCAATCTGCGAAGTCCCGAGACTGTATTGAGTAGCTAGACAGACAATATACCCTTGTATATACCAAGAATGCAACGAGATGACCCCCTAACCCCTACGATTGCCTAAGCGGTATAGGGGGCACCTGACGGGCGTGTGACACACCAGTCGCGCGTTCGATTCGGGGTGCGGTCAAGGTTGACTTTTAACCCACTAGGTTACTTGGCCGCATGGCACTTTCGGTGCTTTCTTGGGGCCCCAGACCTACTTGGGATTTCTCCCTCTCGGCGGCAATACGAAGACCAATATACCTGTCCAAGTCGCGTCCGTCGAGCTGTGCTTCCTACCGGAAAGTCGGCACAGTAGAAAGT
>JAABUP010005182.1_pt1 | contig 20239 bp, 18 predicted proteins | sample 5559201 | NCBI WGS metagenome assembly JAABUP01 (sample SAMN10711887, study PRJNA513373) | rock metagenome | isolation source: Antarctica rocks | place: Antarctica
CACTCTGCTGCAGCGCAGGCTGTTGCGCACCCAGCAGCCCCGTCGCCAGGCCCTGGATGGCCATAGCCAGCCCGCAGGTGTGCATGGCATCCACTGCGATGCGCAGCAGCTGCGCCTCCCCGCCTGCACCCCCACAAGCGGTAAACACAGAGATCTTCGATGTCTAGCACAGCGATGCAGATCATACACATGGACACGAGGCAATCAGAGTGAAGGACCATGCACGGCTTTGCGCATCCTGCACACACCATGTATCCAAGCATTCAGTTACAACGCGTCGTACGGCACCTGTAAACTCGTACTCCTCCGCCCCTTCAGCCTTGTCACCAGACGAGCTAGCCTCCTGGCCGGCGCCATTCTCGCTGCTGCTGCCATTCTGCACAACAACGCGTAATAAAGGCTTGATTTTTTGGGGGGGCACTTCTACAGCATGGCTTGCAACCGTGTGGTGAGTAACTGCGCCCGCGTGTGACACAGTGCAACCCCCAGGCCCTTGAGCGTGCACGAACAGTCATACAGACGGGCAGCACTCCTCGCCTACGTCTTGGCATGCAGCAAAGCAGCATACATCAACTGGCCGCATGGCCACCGCACCGCACCTGCTGCTTGCTGTCCTTCGGCGCGTCGAACGCCAGGATGTGGCCTGCATGACACAGCATCAGTGCCACTTGAGTATGACATAGCCTCCCGCCCAGGCACCTCCCAGCTGGCCAGTGTTACACAGCCAACACGGGCTGCATGCGTTGGATGAGGACCAATGTGCTCGCCATGCACTGGTGGCTCGCCACCTTGGCGCCTTGATGAGACAGCCAAAGTGTGGCACAGCAGTGGCAAGCTGGTGACCGCACCCAGCTGCATGCGCTCAGTGCTTGCAAGCAGCTGCCCGCTTCCGCACAGCCTCTTCCTGTCTTTGCACTCATGATAGCATAGCCCTGCCGGATTGCGCAAGAGGCAGGGCCGGGCCAGGTGCTCACCCAGGACCAGCTTCACGGCAAAGCGCTCCACGCGGTTTCCGCGGCCGGTCTTCACCATCTCGATCATGGCCGGCAGCTCGCCGTCGTCCATGTCGCCGCCGTGGCTGCGCACCAGCCATGCCAGCGCAAGCGCGCGCACTCCTGCGCAGGGCCGGCACTCGCACCAGGGCCTGGAACCAGGGTGCCAGGCTGGATGCGCAGGACGGGGGCGTACCGCCGATGAGGAAGAAGAGCCCGGAAGCCAGGCGGGTGATGGGCGGGTGCACGGAGGCGGCCTGGAGCGTGTGGATGGCGCCGATGCTCATGGCCGCGACCGCGAGCTGCTGGAACGACAGCGTGAGCCGGCCGATGCCCTGCAGGCGGGCACACATCATGGGCCGCATCTGCCAGCACCCTAACGCTGCCCTGTGTTTGTACACCGGTCCACACTTGCACACATCAAGGCAGTGCAGTCACGTTTCGCGTGACCAGTGACTCCCAATGCAAAAGAGTGTGCGTGGCTGCAGCACTCCACGCATGCGCACAGCAGCCGCGCTTTCAGGCACTGCTGCTGCTGCTTGCGCAACCCGGCTGGTCCAAGCTAGTGGGGCGTCACAGTAGAGCGACAGCGCACCTGAAATATCAGTGGTATCCTGTTTTTGCTCTCTTTCTTGGACACCTGACCGCGGCCCCGCCATAGTGAGGATGGCAGCTTGACGCAATGCATGCTCCTCCAGGCAGCCACTTAGCACTTGCGCTTGGGAAGGCACGAGTAAAAATTGCAGGTGCCGCAGTGTTGAAAAAGTCCTTCGGATGCAGGGTCACATAAGCGCTAAGCAACAGGCTGCCATTGAGTTCGACATGCACACCCACGTGATCAGGCTCGAGCGGCGACTCGGGCTGGTGCACAGTAGCTGTGCACCTCAACTAGCTCGGTGGTGGGGGGCGACCTGGTAGAACGCGCGGGCCCCATACTCGGCGAGGACGGCCACGAGCAGGCTGTCCAGCCAGAAAGCAAAGTTGCCAACCTAGGCGCCTCGGGACTCTTTAGTGCGCCGCAAGCAAGCAAGGCCACAAGCTTGCATACAGCAGATGAGAGCCAGATGAGCTGCAACGCCACAAGCTTGCTCAGAGCAGATGAGAGGCAGATAAGCGGCCCTTGAAAATTGAATCTTGATTTTGGCTGCAGCAGGTCAAGTCGACGGCTTCCCGCAGCGCTTGGTGGAGGTCAGCCAGCGAGGCGCACCGTGATACTCCCCAGCAGGGAGAACGGTCGCGTGAGCAGCTTGCCGCCAGACTGGCCCCACGCCCAATTTGTCAGCGGGGCAGGCCAGGCTTTTGTAATCAGAGCGTAACATGCGAAGTGCATGAGCTGCTCTCACCCCCCCGTAAGGTCCGCACCTCAGAGAAAGTGAGGATGAGGTTGGTGGCGGACACAGCGATGAAGGCCACGGAGGCCTGGTGCATCACCTGGGCAGGACTCCAGGTGATGTGTCAGTAGATGGGAGAGCGTGCAGTGACTTTGAGCAACACACTTGTACATGCAGTGATACACGCACACCTTGGAGAACTCAGAAAAGCTCTCCAGCTGCTCGTCTGCAATCGCCTTGTTGCCGCACAGGCCTGAGTAGAAGCCAAGGGACTTGCCGCCGCCGCTGCTGCTGTCCCCCTTTTCCCTGCAGTGTCCTCACAGTGTCAGCCACGCCCTGTAGCTTCGCTGAAAGGAAAGTGTCTCCCATTGCGCGCACAGAAGATGGCTGCGAAGCAAAGCAGCCTAGGGCTGAAGCTTGCTTGCATGCTGAGAGGCTCGCTGTTCCTCCTAGCTTCAAAGCCTCAGCCAGTGCAAGTGCAGAGCACCGCACATGACCATGCAACTCTGAGATTTAAGTACCTGGCGTCCTCGCTCGAGCTGTCTGCCGGCGCGTCAGCTGTTAGGCTGCCTGAGGCTCGAGCCCACACCGTCCTGCTCTGAGACGTCGCCCACACGCACGCGAGTGCCAGATCCTGCCTGGCGCACGTCCTGTTGCACCTTACCTGCCCAGTGCGGCGCTGCCAGCCCTGTGCTGAACGCTGGCAGTGCAAGCGCTGCGGCTGCTGAGTCGCATTCGCGCATGTTGCATGGTAGTGGCTGTGCTGTCGCAGCATGCTTGCCATACTGCAGACACCTCGGCTACCACGCCCACGTCCAGGCGGCGCAGTGCACTGTTACCACACCACCACCTTACTGCTGGCCAGAGCACAAGAGCCTGTTTTGGCCAGCATTCACATGCATGGAAAGCTGAAAAATGTCCGGACCAGGACTCCACCTCGTTGCCGCGCCTGGTGGCGGGCTGTAGCTGCGGCATCAGTCTGCAGGGCCAGGCAAATACCAAAGGATTAACATCATGTGCTAGCCTTTACAAGCCAGAAGTGCGCCAGGAGCCTACCGCTTGCGGGCGTGTGTGCGCACGTCACCGACCGCAGATGGCGGAGGTGATGTCAGTGCTTGAGCGCTTGGCGGACACGCCGCCGCGGGAGCTTGCCCGCGCCGGCGGCGACGGGAAGCGCGTGCTGCATACGCTCTTCCTGCAGGCACGTGCTGCCGCCTCTCAGTACTCTTTGTAGCTTGTGCTGCCAGTGCAAGTCAGGCAGGCCGCCAGCTTGGGCTGATGCTCAAGGCTCTGTAGTGGCATTGGCACTTCATGAGCAGCTGACCGACGCAGCCTCCTTTGCAGCTTTCTCAATTATGCTTTGGTACATTGTCTGAATCCGTAAGTGGGACCGTTTGCAAACGCAGTGCCGCGCGGCGGGCCTGACGGGAGCGGCAGCGGGCGATGACGCATCGCGCCTGCACGCCTTGTTTGATGTGGCGTTGAGCCACGGCCTGGGCAGCATTGTAGTCGACTATGTGTTTGAGGTCTGCTCTGACCGCTACTACACCTCCAGGTGCGCAGCTCTTCTGCCTTGTTGTTACTGTTTCAAGCAGCATGCACGTATCTCCCTCTCTGCGACGCTCGTAGTGTACTTCACCCAGTGTGTCAAGCAGCCTGGCGATTGGCCGCTGTCCCAGGCTGCTGAGTAGCACTGCGCCGCGTGCTTGACCAGAGCATATCAGCCTAAGGCTATGTGGCTACGCTCCACGGCGGCCGCTGTGGGTGCCTCTCTAAAAGCTCAGCCCGGTCTCTCGCTCGGCCCAGCTGGCCACTGACTGCAATGGGTAACCGGCAGCGATGCGCTGGAGGCGTACCTGCTGGACGGCGAGTGCGTGAAGAAGTGGTCCGCCGGCGCGCTGGCGCAGGTGCCCCGCTCCGCCCTGCAGGGCTCGCAGACCGTGCACCGTCAGACGCGCTGGGTGACAAGGTTGCTTTTCATGTATGACCCCTGCCGTGAACGCGCGTGTCCCATCACACCTTGAAAACTCAGACCATTTCAGGGCACCCTGTCTCTTGGCTGCTGTGGTGTACTGGCTTGGAGGAATCTGAAGGCAGCTGCCAGCTGCTAGGCATAGAGCGGGCCGGCGTGGCCCCACCCCATGGTTGCTTGGCACATGCACTCTGTAGGAACGCCTCACATGCGAGCGCCGTACGGCAGCAACTTGCCTGGATGCCACATGCCGCATGGACACACCATAGGCGTATTAACAAATGCGGACCTCGCCGGCTCTGGGTCGGGCAGGCGGCGGTGCGCTGTTTGGGGCGGGTCCAGGCGCGGGCTGGCGCAGCTCCAAGCACCCCCCCGCGCGCTCACCGGCAGGCTGCGTGCGAGCAGGTGCATGCCTGGCTGTCGCTGGCGCTGGCGAGCCCCGGGCCGGTCGACGCGGGCGCGCTGCGCGCGCAGCTGGGCCGCCTGAACGCGCTCGTGGCGGTACTGCGCGCGCTGCACGCGCCCGCCGGCGAGCGGCCGGGTGCCGCGGGCGGCGACGCCTGGCGCGGCCCCGGCGGCGCGCTGGGCGACGCGCTGCGCCTTCAGCAGTGCCTGCGGGTGCGCGCGGCAGCGCAGCCTTGTGTGCAGGCTCGCCACACCGTACCGTGTGCTGTGCAGAGTGCATCCAGTTGCTGCATCTAAGGCAACATGTACATGGCAGCCCAGCACTGGAGTGCGCGAGCGACGCTGGCGGAGGACGCGTTTCCGCCGCAGGTGCTGGACTGGTGCGCCGCGCACGGCCTGCACGACCGCTGGGGCGCGCGGCCGGCGCGCTGGCCGTCGGAGCAGGAGTGGCGCGCGGACGTGGGCAAGCGCCGCGCGGCCCTGCACCCGCTGCCCACGTTCCTGCACGCGCTGCTGCAGCGCCTGGGCCAGGCGCGCGCCGCCGCTCCCTGCAACGAGACGATGGCGACCCCCTGTCTTGGCGCTGCGCCGGACAGGCATGGTGAGGGCGGCGGCACCGACACTCCCGCCGGCCTCGCCGGCATGCAAGTAGCTGTAGCTGTGCGCGCGGTGCGTGTCCGAGGCTCGCAGTGCGATCGTAGCACCGCTGAGGCTGGGGGCGGCCGTTGCAGTGGAGAGGTGATGAGAAGGAGCGAGGCGGTGGCGCCGCTCTTGACATGTCTGCAAGCTTGCGTGCCAAGTCTGGCCGGCCCCCGCAGGCGGGCGGCGCGCCGCTCGCGTACCCGCCGCCCAGCCTGGAGCGCGGCGTGGCGGGCGCCTGCCTGGCCGGCGGCGCGGGCGAGGCCGCATGGCACGACAAGCTGGCGCTGCTGCTGTACCTGCTGATGGACGCCGACATCGCCGACCTGGAGGCCTTTCGGTGCTGGCCGGAGATGTGTGGGGTTTGCAAGGGTATTCTGTGCCGGCGAGGGCCCTGCCTGCCGGCGGACGCCGGCATTGGCGGACCTGGAGGCCCATTGGGGAAGACCTGTGATGGCTGGGATTGTGCAGGGGTCCAAGTTCTGGTAGGGATCTCAAGGCGTGAAGGGTTTGCTGATGTTTCGCATCTGGACGCCTTCCTGGACTGACCTGGGTTGCTAGCGGGCGATTCTAAGCCATCTTGGAGTTGCATAGAAAGTGGACAGGCCTGCTACTTTGCGGAGTCTTGTGACTGTGCCTGCTTCATACCCGGCAAGCTGGGCATTGCAGTGCCGCGGGCGCGCCTGGCGGAGCGGGCGGCGGCGCTGCCGCACGACCAGGCACTGCGTGTGCGAGGCGCCTGAGCGCGCCGCGGCCCCGCCGGCAGGGTGGGCTTTGCGGTGCCGCCGGCGCGCCTGGCGGAGTGGCATGCGGCGGCGCTGCTGGACCAGGCGGCGCTCGGGCCGCACAACGCCGCGCAGCTCGACCTGGCATGCCTGCTGCTGCCGGGTGCGCATGGCCGGCCCCTCCTTCCCCCTCCCTCCCTCCAACCCCCCCGCGCAGCTCGACCTGGCCTGCCTGCTGCTGCCTGGTGCGGCGCTTGGGCGGCGCCCCCCGGCGCTGCGGAGCTCCCTGCCGTGCGCGCGGTGCTCCCTGCGCAGACGCGCTCCTGCGGCTGGGGGGTTGCGCGGGAAGCCAGGACGGGGCGCCGCGTGCGAGCGGGAGGCTGCTGGGAGCCTGCGGCAGCAGACGCGTGCCTGCCCATGCTGCGCCAGCGACGGCCGGCTCCCCGAACAGTGCCTTCGGGCTGTCGCCGCCGCCCCTCTGACAACTTGACCCTGACTTGATATCTGCAGTGCTATCTTCAGAGTGCGGCTCGTGTGTTCATCAGGCGCGGCTACGCCGGCGACGCCCTTCCTGTTTGTCGAGGCGCTGGCGGCGCTCGGGCGGCCGGAGGCGGCGCTGTCGGTGCTGCGCGCACGCGGCGCGGGGCCGGCGGGCAGGGAAACGGGCCCCGGCGGCGGGGAGGCCGCCGGCGCGGGCGGCGCCCGGGGCGGCCCGGAGCCGCTGGCCGAGGCGGAGACCGCGCTGGCGATCCGGCTGTCGTGCGGGCTGGTGACGGAGGGCTTCCTTGAGGTGACCACCCCCAGGGGTGTGGGAGAGAAAGTGCAAGGATGCCCGTGTCAGCCTCATGTCAGCGCATTATGGCGTAACGGAGGCTGTCATCGATCATCATCCCACTGTAAGCACGCGCTTTGCTTTCCACTCAATTCTGGGTTGAGAATACTTAAACCTGTCGTCATGGAGGGGAGCGATCCTTTGCCGGTACGTTGCCGCGTTGCAGGCGGCAACGCTCCCCAGGGGCGAGGGCGCACAGCCACGTCTCGTCCGGCTGCGCGGCGGCGGTCGGCCATGGGCGGCTCGCCCCTGTGTTGCCAGTGGCTCCCTGGCGCTGGCGCGCTCTGCTGCGCGACCGCCGGGCGCGCCGCTCCGGGCTGAGGCGCGCACCGCGCCCGCGCAGGCCCGGCGGCACTGCGACGGCGCGCCGGCGGCAGAGCGCGCGCAGCGCGCGCGCGCGCTCGTGCGGCGCATGGGTGAGTGGGCGGCCGGCGCGCGCGCGGTCTTCGCGGTCATCCAGCTGCCGCTGAACGGTGTTGAGGAGCAGGTGCCCTCCCGCCTGCATATTAACCCACAGTCGGATCATTCTGGGTTTGTACATCTGTCGAGTGGTCATGCGGCCAATTGAGCTCAAGCTCATGTGACCGGAGTACGTAAACATGCTTTTAGACATGCACAAGACGGCGGGAACACAGACCACTTCAGGTTGTCGCCTGCCGCTGAGTGAGAGAATTGAATGGAGGCTCACTCTTAAGCAGGACCTCCCCGTGCCTGCGCAGGCGCTGTGCGCGTGGCTGGAGGAGCAGGCGGCAGCGGGCGGGCGCGCCGCGCAGGCGCTGCCGGTCTACTACCTGCTCCGCGGCCGCATAGCGGAGGGCCTGCACGCCAACGCGCGCCTGTCGCGGGAGCCGCCCAAGGACGGTGCGCATGTGCTGCTCTTTGAACTCTGGGCTCTACGAGATACGCTGCTACCTGGGCTGGCGGCACATGCCAGAAGGCCTGTGCGTGCTCCAGCGGAGGTTGGGAGTCAGCAGACCATCCTGAATTGAAGGGTGAGGGCCTGCTGCAGCGTGCTTTGTGATGGTCCGTGGCCGACACGCTCGGCTCTCGCTGGCAAGTCCAGCGCCCTCTCGCTGCTGTGCGCCGCAGTGCCCTTGCTTGGCCTGGCTGGCAGGCGCGCAGCTGCGCGCCGCCGCTCGCGCTTGCCGACTCATGCGCGCGCGGCGCGCAGGCGACCCCGAGGCCGCGCGCCTGGCCGAGGCGCGCGCGCAGCTGGTCGCCGCCGCCGTGCCGCTGCTGCCGCCCGTGCAGCGCGCGCTGGCGGTGGCGCCGGCGGCCGCGCCCGGAGCGCCCGCGCTGCAGCTGGCGCCCCGCGCGGCGGCGGGCGCGGAGGCCGGACCGCTCGATGCAGCCGCCGAGCACGGCCCCGCCGCGCCGGCGGACGCACGCGCCGCGCAGCCGCTGCTGGCGGGCCTGGCGGGCTTGGCGGGGCCGGCGGGGCCGGCGCTACTGACGCGCGCGGGCGCCCGCGGGCTGGGGCCCCCGCCGCTGCTGGGCGGAGTGCTGGCCGCCGCCGTCCAGGCCGGCGATCATGGTGCTGAGGCGGACGGCGCGGCGGGCGCCGCCGCCCGCGACGCGGACGGCGACGAGGAGGCCGCGCAGGCGCGCGGCGGCGGCGCCGGGGCCGCGGCGCCCGCGCCGCTGCTGACGGGCGGCCCTGCGGCGGGGCCCGGGCGGGGCGCGGCGCCGCCGCCGCAGTGGGGCGCGTGGCGTGGCGCGCAGGCGAGCGGCCTCCCATGGAAGCTTTGTCTCGCCTGCGACCGGCCGCCCTCAGTATACCTTGCAAACATGCCGCTACTGTGTCCTGACGCTGAAGCTGGGCGAGCGTCGAGCGCAGCTGCTGAGCGCTCCAATGCCATTGCCCAATACGCACATGGGCGGTGGAGGCTAAGAGCAGGCTGCGCCGCATGGAGGGCCCGCGTCTTCGTGGTACTGTCAAAGCTCAAAGCTGCCTTACCGTCCATGCCACAATGCAGCCACCTTCTCACCTAAGCTGCCACGCGACGCTGCTAGACGCGCAGCCGTTGCACCGCAGTGTCCACCAAGCGCCTTGCTCTCGCTGGCGTTGCATGATGTCTGCGTGCCGGTGCAGGCCGGCGACGCGCGCGGCGCGCAGCAGGGCGGGGAGGCGGGGCCGCAGGCGCCGCCGCACGCGCGCGACGACTTCTTGGCGGCGCCCGCCGCGGGGCCGGCCGCGCGCAAGCCGGGCAGCAAGCGCGCGCGGCTCGCGCCCGGCGCCCGGCCGCGCAACTACCGGCTGTGAGCGGCGGCCGGGCTGCCTGCCGGTCCCGCCCTCTGAGCGTGCGGGCGTGCTCTCGTCTGCCCCGGTAGCGGCGAGACGGGTGTGCGCGGGCGGCGCGCTTGACGCGGGTGGCCAGCTGGCACGCCTGCCCAGACGGCCACTTGCGCAGTGCCCTGCTGAGGGGTGTTACTTTCACCACATGGGGTCCTCCATAGGATCGGAGGTGCTGCTCAAGCTGCCGCGCCAGGTGCAGGTGCGCCAGACCAGTCTGCTTGCATGTAGCGAGGCGAGTTGGCCCGGCCCCAGGTAACAGCGCACAACGCAGACATGCGACATGCTACGCATGCTGGCAGTGGACATCCTTCTACAAAAAGTCGCCAAACCTGTCAGAGTTACACAGCCAGGACACAGTCATGCCCAGCTGCTGCTGCAACGCTTATACCATCCAAGCCAGGCAAGCTGTGTTCCTCGTCAGTATGACCCAACTAAACGCCAATTCTGGCACATGACCACTGTGCCTGCTGTTTCAATGCAATAAATAAAAACGACTAAGCCTGCGCTTGGGCTCAAACAGGATTCTCCCGGGGTTCGCCAAAGACAGACCCATGCCCAAAAAGAAGTAAGCACCGATGTCCAATGCATTGAGCGACCTCAGTCCAGCGGGCCAGCTTTGACTATTCCAGCGCACCAAAATGCAGGAGCGCACCCATATGCAGGAGCGCAGTCCCAGGGAGCCGCGGCGCAACCGCTCACAGCCCCTGGAACGCGTCCCCGCCGACCTTCTCGGGCACGGCGGCGGGCGCCGGGGCGCCGTGCTCGTACGCGACCTTGCACTCGTCCTCCCACGCGGCCTGGCTCATGATGTAGGGCTTCAGGAAGGCGTCCCGGAAGTGGCTCAGCGTCATGCTCTCGCCTGAGGCGCGCGCCCGCAGGGGCGCCGTCAGTGCGTTGGCCAAACACTGCTCGCTTGCCGGCGCTCCTCTGTGCACAAGTACGGATGACTGCATGGTCGGCCTGTGTCTTCCCGGCTCGGCGCAGGTGCCAGCCAGCACGCGCTGCTCAGGCTCTCAGGCCCGAAGGGCTACCTGGCCACTCAAAGCCAACACCTGAGATGCGGTGACTGGGCACGTCGCGGTGCCTGCTGTATGCAGATGCACACGGCAAGTGAGCCTGGGAAACCCCACAGCCTGCCGTACAATTGCCATGCCCTTTGCCAGCCCTGCCTCTTACAGCCCTCCCCATGTGCGGTTGGGAGCACTCAGCCCTCTTGAACTGCAGCGACACGAGGCACAGCGCCTCATCTCATGGGCTGCGCTGCGGGCGCGCGCCGGCAGGCAGGTCGTCCAGGGGCAGCTCCTCGCGGTTGTACAGCACGCGCACGAGCGGGTCGCGCTGCCCGGGGACGCTCCAGAGCTCAAATGCCTGCGCGCCAGCGCGCGCGCATGGCCGCCTGCAGCAGGCCGGGCGGGCGCGCGGCCGCTCAGCCGCGCGCCAGGGCGCTCTGGAGAGGCCCCCCCACACAGCTTGGGAGGCCCCACCGCCAATGGCGTCCCTGCCGACTTCTCCGGCCATAGGCCTACTCAGGCCCCCAGGCGGCACGCGCGGTTAGCTGCCTCATAAAGCTCAGTGCTGTGGTCTGGCGTCCGCTCCAGCGCGGCACTGCCCCTGCCACGTCTGCACGGGGAGTGTGACGCACAGCCCCGCCCAGTGTGCCTCGCCGCGCACAGGCAGAGCCGGCCCAGGAAGATCAAGCCGCCTGGCGACTGCGCGCGCGCGCCTCCCTGCTCCATGCACGCCTAACCAGCTGCGCCCGCCGCGCCAGGGCCGCACCAGGTTGGACACGTAGGGCGGCCAGTGGCTCAGGTCGCCGCCCAGGGTGACCAGCAGCGGCATGATGGTGGTGTCGTGGCCGCTGTAGAGCGCCAGCCGCGGCTGCGGCGCCGCCTCCGGCGCCGCGAGCGCGGACGCGCCGGCCGCGGCGCCGGGCTCCCCGGCCGCGGCGGCGATTTCCATGCGCGCCACGATCTGTCGGCCGCGCGCGCCCAGGGCTCGGGCGGCGCTGCCGGCTGCGGCGCAGCTCCAGTGCTGGGCAGCCCCCCGCCTTCGGGTACGTCAAACATCCGCCCACCGGCTGCACGCCTCTAGAGAACCCTTGAAATCCATGACCCTAAACCTTGAGTTCATCAGGCAGGGGCGCAGCGTGCACCGTAGGCATGGCGTATTCCATCAAGCACGGATGCGCCGGTGCATGCAGGCCGTCAGGATTCATCAGAGCACCGCGAGCCACGCGCCTGCTGGAACAGGCGCCCCATGGACAGTCGCAGCACATCCGCGCGCGACGCCGCGCCGGCGGCCGGCGCCACCAGCGACGTCATGCGCGTCGTGGCCTCAGCCTCCACCGGCGCGCGCAGCGGCTCCGAGCCCGCCGGCAGCGACAGCCCGTGGTGGTCCAGTGCGGTCAGCGCGTCGTGCTGCGCGCGGCGCGACAATGGTGCCGGCGCCAGCCTCGATGCATGCGCCTATTTGCTCACTGACCTCCATAAATTAATTAAAAAAATTTGGTGCGGGTTTATTAAAGGTTTGACTTGCGCAGCGGACACTGACATGGAAGAACCCTTGCGAGCACAGGTGTCGCCGCGCTGTAACATTGCGCTCGCTGGACGGAGTGCAGTTCTCTCACCAGCTCCATCATTGCGATGCGGTGCTCCGGCGGCAGGTGCATCACATCACGTATCCGCGCCTCCAGCGCGCCCAGCTGTGTGTCGGTTTCCTGCATCTCTACGCGCGCACAGGGTTACTGGCAGCCTTGACACGGCGCTGCTCCGGGCAGGTTACGCACCCGCACTCACTGCTCACGTAAAGCAGTGCGGGCATCAGCGTCCCACATGCCATCCGCCGACAGCAGCAGAGACGAGAGCGGTCCGGGGGGGCGCCCAGGAGACGGCAGGGTTTGTTAGGCTACAAGGGGTAAGCGATACAGGGTTAGGGCATCACCGGGGGAGGGCGCGCACCCCGCACGCGGCGCGAGTGGCTCTTGAACATGGCGCGCAGGCGCTCGCAGTTAACGGCGTTGCCCCACAGCACCTCGTCCAGGTGGCTGGACGTGGCGGCCGGGATGCCGCCGCCGCGCGGCGCCGCGCCCGGCCACAGCAGGCCCGTCAGCACGCCCGCCAGGGTGTCCACGGTCCTCCTGAGCGGCGGCGTCGGCTCAGGCCCAGGGCCTGCAGCGGTGCATGCTGCCCCAGCTTTGAGCAGCCCCGGCTCGCGCATGGTGGGAGCCTCCTATGGCCAGCTAGCTCTCAAGAGCGCGCATGACACTGGGGCCTCGAGCACTGAAGGGCACAGCAGCGGCCGGGCTCACCTGTAGTTCGTCGTGCGCGCCGTGACGAGGCCCTCCTGCCAGGCGTGCCGAGCGGTCATGCCAACCACCGCAGGAGCTTGGACGAGCTGCCCATCTGCTTGCAGGTCATATGGCGGTGGCAGCTTTCACTTGCAGACCGCCTGCTTGTCGGCGCGAAAAGCCGCGCGGATGCAGGGTGCGACGGCGCATCATGAAACATGGTGGGAGCATTTGCGCTCTTGAAGTGTCGCAGAGTACAGACTTTGACACTCTGTTAGGCCTAATACAGATTCACGCAGTTGGGAACTGCACAGTACCAACAGGCTGACGTCTGCGGCAAAGCATGCCGACACAGCAGGCATATGCTACTGCCATACAAAGTGCTCGGGCGCCAACCTCCGCTGCTGCACACTTGCAGCGCCCAATCGCACCTGGTACTCAGCCGGCAGGAAGCCGGTGCTGTCCACGTAGCGCTGGCGCAACCAGGCGCCCAGCTCGCGCGCTTGGCGCTGCCCCGACAGCGTAAGCTCCCCACGCGTGCACCCGCCCGGCAGCACGGTCGCCGCCTGTGCGCAGCACCAGCGGCGTAAGAGCCAAGGCGTGGCACACCTCGGTCCTAACTTTGTACTCCGCTTCGTCTGCCAAGGGAGTGTGTGTTGGGGGCGACACGTGCAGCCCATCCTGTGCAGTTGCCTACACAAGCTGACGGGCCTGCGCAGCATAGTGCCAGGAAAATGGATATACGCTGCTGTAGTCTAATACAGAGCTGCAGGCAGAGGTGCTGGGTTTGGGCCCTGCCACTACAACACTCTTGAGCTGTTGTATGTGTGACGAGCAGGTCTGGGCGCCCTGCCTGCGCCTGGTCGCCCTCGCACTCCGGGCGCGGGCCCCCAGACACGTCCGTTATCCTCAGCGGCACCGTGCCTGGCAGCTGTCCACACACCGCGTCCGGCCCCTGCGCTTCCCAGCGCGCCGGCTGCCAGTACTGTGCGGTGAGCGGCGTCCGTGCTCCGTGCCTGAGCGCGGCCGTTCGAAGACATCAGCACCAGCATTTGTCTAGCTTCTGGTGCGCCGTCTGCAAGGCTACCTTTGCAGTGGTCGCAGGCATAATGAGGAATATGTCATTATAGCAAGATGCAAGCTATCACACGCACCGAAACACCACTTGTACCAGCAGCAGCTTTGCGCCGGGCGCTGGCGCAAGCGCGGAGCCTGCGCTGCTCTCGCAGCTGGCATGCAGCGGCGCAAGGCGGTGCTGCCGGGTGTGACTGCACACGACAGTGAACGCGAGCGGGGCTGACCCCACGAGCACCACCCGTCGCCACATTGTTAGGTAGCAAGCAGAAATGACTCAAAAGATGTGCCTGTGGCGGGACGAGCACCCTCAGCCAGAATTCTGATTCAAAAGTGGCTGCAACAGCTACCTCCCGCCAAGAACACAATGCACTGGGAAAGCAGCCAGGGGAGGAGCGCAATCAATGCATGGCAGCCTTTCATGCTGGTATGCACAATGTCACAGCTGCGGGATGCAGGTGCGCAGCTGGTTTATGCTGCACTTGTGCAGAGTGCCCTAGGTTTACACAGCAGCTCGCGCCTTGCTACTAGTGCTCTTGGCACACGTCGCGGCGCACTTCTAAAATTATGTGGTCAGCGCGCGGTTCCCAACACCTGCACAATGCATTGTCCTGCGCGGTCTCCCGACACAGTGGCAGGCTGCCATGCCTGGAGTGATGCGGGGCGACCAGGAGGCAAGCTACCCTAAAGGCAGTGGCTGGCAGTGGCTGGCTGGTAGTACACTGCGTACATGCAGGGATTACATACACTGCCATCAGGAGCCTGTTGCCTCACGCCCCGCGGCCGCGCCGCTGTGGAAGCTGCGGCGCATCTGCGCCAGGCGCGAGCCGGGGTCGGCCAGCAGCGTGGCCGGCCGGCCGGCCTCGACGACCACACCGGCGTCCATGACGGCCACGCGGTCGCAGTCCAGCACCGCCTCCAGCCGGTGCGCCACCTGCGGCGAGCGCGCGGCGGGGTTGTTGAGGAGTTGGGGTTGATTTAGGGCAGGACGTCTTATCAGCAGCCTTAGCGCATTCAGCACACCTGGAAGATAAGGTATAAAAAATGATTTGGCATGTTAGCGTGCACTTGACATCAGCAGGCCTGCAAACAGCATGGACCACTATTTACAACAGGCCTCGCGTCTGCCTGCCATGCGGCGCCCCGCATGCGAGCGCGCGCGCAGCAGCCGCCACACAGAGCGGCCGCGCGCGGGCCATGCCGCTGCGGGACCTGCGGGTGGAGGGCCGGGCGCCGCGCAGGACGGCCGCACGGCGCACAGCTGCAAGCGGGAGGCCCTGTGCGGGCAAAGCGTAGCAGCGCCAAAACGGGTGGCACCGTGCAGGATAGTCGTATGGTAGGGTGATGCTCAGGGGCCGGCGCGTATACCCTGTCCTCGCGGCATGCCCGGGGCCGGGCCGCGCCTGCAGCACGGTGGCGCGCGGCAGCTCCGCGCGCAGCAGCTCCTGCATGAGCGCGCCGGTGGCGGGGTCCACGCTCGCCGTGCACTCGTCCAGGCAGACGACGCGCGGCCGGCGCAGGATCGCGCGCGCCAGGCACACCAGCTGCTGCTGGCCTGCCGGGCGCCCCGGGCGGCTCAGGGCGCCGCGCTGCAGCGCCTGCCTGCTGACATGCTGCAGCGGTCGCGGGCGCCCCTGTGCTGGTTGAGGCGGACAGGGCGCCCAGTGCAGCTCCGCGCATGTGCAGCCGAGGGGAGCATGTGCCATAACCTATGGAGACAGGCGAGCGGAGCGGGCGGAGGAGAGAAGCAGTGCTGCACAATTGCATGGCATAGGTCCTGGGCATGTAACCAAGATGCCTGCAGTTGGTTTGCTGCAGAATGCGCACACGCGACAGGCATTCTGCGCTACCCCCTTGTACCCCGGTCGTTGCTCGGTCCCGCGATGCAGCCAGACGCAGCACGACACACCAGCCAGGCATGAGGGGATGGCCAGGGCAGGAGCCGTGCACCCAGCGACAGCCCCAGGCCGCCCTCCCCGAGCCGCATGCTCAGCAGCTGCTGCCCGAAGCCCGCCTGCACCAGCGCGTCCGCCGGCCCGGCCGCGGGCGCCACGGCCCAGCGCCCCGGCGCCGCCCGCCCGGCGCCGGGCCTGGGGTTGGCCGCGGAGCCCGCGCGCGCGCGCCGCGGCCGCGGCCGCTCGGGCGCCTCCGGCGCGGCGTCCGCCCAGGAGCGGCTGCGGCTGGGCCCGGCGCGGCCCTCCTCGGCCAGCTCGGACACCCTGCGAGCACCTCCTTGATAGGGCATGGTAGAAAGGGTATGATATAACGCCGCACGTGGAGCAGAGAGCAGGGACTGCCAGGAGCGCAGACCGGCAGGAGCGCTGAGGCCTCAGCAGCGCGCACCTGTCCAGGCTGCTGAGCGCGGGGCTGCCGGCCACCGACGGCGGCGTCCGCGCGTAGCCCGGCGCCGAGCCGCCGCCGCGCGCGCCCGCGTAGCCCATCCCCATGCCCTGCCTCGAGCCTTCGAACCCCCGGGACCCCGCCCGCTGGGGCACAGGCAGCGCGCGGGTCGGCGCGGCCAGGTCGGCGCTGGCGCTGCGCTGCGCGCCGCCGGGCGGCTCGCCCGCGCCCTCGGCGAGGCCCTGCAGCGGCGAGCGCCCGCGCGGCGTGTTGGACCGCGACAGGCTGGACGGCGAGCGCGGCGGCGCGCCTGCGCGCCGGCCCCTCGTCAGCAGGCATGCGCCGGCCGCAGAGCACGCTGGCGCTAGCGCTGGCCTGCAGCCATGAACCCTCTAGCACTGCACTTGCCGGCAGGCAACCCTAGCACCGCCCTTGTCAGCAGCAAATTCGATGCAAAAGCTGTGTTTGAGGTCTGAGGATGCTGCGGCCCGGAAGCAGGAAGGAACTTGCACAGCTGTGCGAACAAGGCGGACGTGCGTACGCGCTGCCCGGGCGCGCGCCGTAGGCGGGCGAGCCGGGCGGCTGCGGCACGGCGCGCGGCGCGGCCGCGGCGCCGCGCCGCTTGGTGCGCGACAGGCTCAGCCCGGCCAGGATGTCCCACAGGCGCATGCTGCGGCACAGCGTGGTGTCGCTGAACGCGCCGGCGGGGTCCAGGTTGGCGCGGATGCTGCCCTCGAACAGGAACGGCGCCTGCGGCACGACGCCGAGCGCGGCCCGCAGCGCCGCGAGCGGCACGCGCCGCACGTCCACGCCGTCGATCGTGATGCGCCCGGCCTGCGCGGCCGGCCGGCGGCGCCTCGGCCGACGCCTACGTGCTGGAACCCTGGCACGCATGACGGCTGTGGCGACCTCCCAGGCGCGCCTGGCGCCTCTCTGAGGGGGCGGCGGCGCGCGCGCCTGGATCTCGACCAGCCGCAGCAGCGCAGCGACCACGCTGCTCTTGCCCGCGCCAGTGCGGCCCACCAGGCCCAGCCGCTCCCCCGGCCGCAGCTCCAGGTCCAGGCCCGCCAGCGCCCACGGCGCGTCGCACGCGGCGGGCGCGCCGCCCGCGGCGCCGGGGCCGCACCGCGCCTCGTAGCGCAGGCGCACGCCCTCGAAGCGCACCGCGCCCGCGCCCGGCCAGCCCGGCGGCAGCGCGCCGCCGGGCGCGTTGCCGCCCGCGCCCCCGGCGGCCCGCCCGCCCGCGCCCGCGCCGGCCCCGCCAAAGCTGAACGAGGGCGGCCTCTCTGCGAGCGCCCAGAGCGGCTCCGCCTGTTGCGGCGGGTGCGCGCGTGCGGCCGGGACGCCCGCCGCGGCCAGGCCCCCCCACGCAGCGCCGGCGCCCGCCTCCGGCTCTGCCGGCGCCGGGGGCAGCGTGTCCGCCTGCGGCAGCAGGCGCGCGTACTCGAGCACGCGCTCCACGGCCACCATCTCCTGCACCGCGCACTTAATGTCAAGTAGGGTGGGGTAGGCCGCTGCGGGGGACTGGGCGCCGTGTGTGGTCGGCATGTCACCCGAAGTGGCCCACAGAGGCGCGTAACAAGACAAGTCTGACGGCCGTGGAAGCACGCTGGTGGCCCATGTGGAGCCGTGTCACTTGCACCAGCTCCTTAAAAACATAGAAAGCGCGGCGGGGTCCGGCTCCGCCAACGCCCTGCATGAGAGTGTACGTGTGTGACCAACCGAGCGGCTGGCATCATCATGGAGGCAGGTCATTCATTGACAGGCACACAGGTCAGCTGCCAGCCATTCAAGGTCATCAATGCGTTGCATGGCGGCCTGCTTGCCAGCGCCAAACAGGCGGACCTGCTCAGTCTCGGCGGCGCTCGTGAGCAGGCCATTGAGCAGGCCGGTGATCGGCAGCGCGTAGCTCAGGCTGAGGCCCACAAGGCCCGCGCCGGCGCCGCCGGCCGGCGCCGCCCAGGGCAGCCGCCCCGCGGCGCCCAGCACGGCCAGCAGCGCGACCGCCGCCACCAGGCCCGCGGCGAGCAGCTGCAGCCGCAGCGCCAGCCACTGCCCCCCGCGCAGCGCCCCCCATGAGCTCGCCTGCAGCTTGCAAAGTTCGGCCCGGCTCCTGTCATACAGGCCAAGCAACGCGCAAGGCTTACGAGCTTCCCTGCTTTTGCCTGTCAAAACCCAACGAGGCCGCCATGGTGCCACCGAGTTGCAGCCATGGAAGCAGGGGGCGGCCTTGCGCGCAGTCCCGGCCCCGTGCGCCACCGCAGCTCCGCGCAGTCGAACCCTACCCAACCCTACCCTACCCTACCATAGCGGCGCGCCTGCGCGGCCGCGACGGCCGCCAGGTTGGCCGCCTGCAGGCGCGCGACCGCGGCCAGGCTGCGCGCCGAGAAGGCGGCCTGCGCGCCGAAGGCGCGGATGCTGGCGCCGCCCTCCAGCGCGGCCGCAAAGCCGCCCTAGACGGGCGAGCGCGCGACCGCGCCCAGGCGCCGGATCTCGCGCGCGCTGGCCTGGTAGCGCGCCTGCGCGGGGGCCGCGCGCGCGGTGGGCTGTGCATACGTGGCAGTCCTTAAGCAGGGTAGGGTTAGGGCGCCCGGCGGCGCGCCTGGAGCAGCCGGAACAGCAGGCCGAGCGGCAGGAACGCGGCGGCGAGCGCGGGCTGCCCGAGCGCGAGCACGGCCGCCACGCCTGCCAGCGCGGCCGCGTTGGCCAGCAGGATGTTGAGGATGAAGGGCAGCGCGTCGTCCACCTGGCGCCGCGCTCCCCCGCGCTTCACCGGCTGCCGCACCAGGCAGCGGCAGCGGCGAGCAGGGCCGAGGACTCCGGAATCAGCAGCGCACCGCGACAGCAACGCGTCGCAGCCATCGCGCTGCACCGCACGGCCGTGTGAGCTAGGGTTAGGGTCAGAGCGCACGGTGGCCGCATCGGACGAGAAGCGGTTGAGCGCGCGCCCGGCTGGCACGCCGTCGAAGAAGGCGGCCGGCGCCGCGACGACCGCGCCCAGCAGCGCGTCATGCAGGCGCGCCGCGGCCGCCAGGCCCCCCTGCGCAAACGCGAACGCGCGCACCTGCGCGGCGCGTGGGCGCGCATTCATGCGTCTGCTCGCACCCACTGCCGGGCCCATCCCACCCAGCGACCACGGGACAGCGCAAGTGCAGCGAGGGATGCGGACGCCAGACGACAAGGCGCTGGTCTCAGAGCTCCCCGTCTGTCCAGTGTCCCACACGTTTCCAGCGCCACGACTGCCCGGCATTCCGGAGCGAGGGGCTGCCCGCCGCGGGCGCGGGCGCGCCAGCGTGAACAGCGAGCTGGCGGCCGCAAGAAGCAGCAGCATGCTCAAATTGTAGCGAGGGGTGGATTAGGGCTAGGGTTGCAGCATTCCAGAACGACGGGCGTCCGCCGCGGCCGCGGGCGCACCAGCGTGAATAGCGAGTTGGCGGCCGCGAAGAGCAGCAGCACGCCCAGGTTGAAGCGCACGTCCGGCGGCAGCGCCAGCCCCAGCCCGCACAGCCGCCCGAGCAGCCCGGGCGCGCCGCGCGCCGCGCCGCTGGCACGTGCGCTCGCGCCGCGCGCGCCCGCCCAGGCGCACGGCGGGCCCCCGAGGCTCTGCCCAAGAAGCGCGCGCCGCGCGCTGATGCCCGACGCCCAGGCGGCCGCCGCATCCCAGCCGCCGCGCAAGCCGCCAGGCGCGCAGGCGCCCAGCAGCTGCGGCACGCCGGCGGGCGCCGGCGGGGCGCAGGGGGGTGGAGTCACATACCCTACACCCGGCGCAACGGGGTTCCCGGCGCTGGGTGCGGGCATGCGCCCGGGCTCATGGCCCACCTGCAGGGCAGCAGGGTCTTGTCAGGCGCGCGCTGACAGCGCCTCGGGGCGCCCCGCTGCGCCACGCAGGCAGGACGGGATGCTGGGTGACACTAGAGTGTGCACGCGCCAGCGCAGTGCCTGCTGGGTGCGGCAAGGCAGCATGTTTCATCTTTCCCATATCACACTAAATCGGGGGTGTGCGTCTGCATACACACCTAATTCCCACACAAGAAAAAGGTATTTAAAGGCTGGAACAGTTGTCCCTGGACATGTGCAAGCTAGAGCCTGCCGCAAGGGTGAATGGCGACACGTCCAGGGTCCCTGCGCTTAGGGCCAGGGTTTTATACGCCCTGGTTCCCACGCGAGGCCAGGTAGGGAGGCCGCCCAGGCGGGCGCGTGCCCAGAACGACAGCCACAGTTCGCTGCCATTGCGGCTGGCCTGCATGAGCAGCAGGGACGCCAGGATGACGGCGGCCAGCGCGGCGCCGGTCGCGCGCGCGTACTCCGCATACACGCCCCAGCGCACATGGCCCACCTGGCCAGGCG
>JAABUP010005185.1_pt1 | contig 20234 bp, 19 predicted proteins | sample 5559201 | NCBI WGS metagenome assembly JAABUP01 (sample SAMN10711887, study PRJNA513373) | rock metagenome | isolation source: Antarctica rocks | place: Antarctica
ATGAACAATCATTGCTTTCTTTCTTGATCGTGCCGGATGATCCTGAGGAATAGGGAAACCATCCAGCCAGTAGATGACTGCTTTCTCGATGTGCTTTGTAAGCTTCTCAAATTCTCTTGCCCGAATCGCATTGAGGAAGAAGGACGTTATTGAAATCCCGTTCTACGTCATCCAATCGCTGCTCAATCGTCTTGCCGTTTGACTTCTTACGGATGGGAATGTCTTTCGCGCTAAGTTGTGGCGCTGCTGGTGGAAGTTTCGATTGAGAATTCTGCGATGTAAGGGACGGCTTTCTAACTGTGCCTTGGGCCTCTGGCGAAGGCATCGGTGGTTGGGGAGCAAATGATGGGTTGGTCTGCGTTGCAACTGGTACGCGATCTCCAACTTTCATGTGAGTGTGCTCCCACTGTGCCGCTGAAGCACGTCTTGTTGCCTTGGCTCGCGCAGAAGGCATGATGATGAGCCAAGTGTTGGCGATTGCACGAAGCCTTGGATCCAATTGCACATGATTGCCGGTCCAGTCCAGTTCAGTGGCGGCAGACAGTACACAGAATCCCATTCGTGATCCTATCCATCTGACAAACTCAATATGCTGATCGTAGTAGACTATGACCGCTTCACCAGAAGGCATCATATCAGCTGAGCATAGTAGCCAGTGGACAACTCTGCCAAAACCCTCGCCGATATTTTTGTCTGCTTTCTCCACATCAACAGTAGGTGAAGGTGCGTTTCCCGCCATGAAACGCCATTCTCTGATCACACCCACCTCTGATTGCCGGGAAGAGATTGGTTGAGGGAACCCTAATCTATCGAAGTGCTTGATTAATTTGTCATACACCGATTTGTGATTTCGTATATCAGCGGAGGATCTGCTTGAATACCGACATGTTGAAAACGCAGGAAAGCCTTGCTAGAGTCACATTAGTATTTTCAATACGCCACATTTGCGGAGAGCTACCTGGAAAAGCAGAGTACCCGATGTCAGTGGGTCGAAGCAGTCCCGCAGTTGTGGCCAACGTTTTGTAGGCATTCAGATTTGCTGTCAAGTTCTCTCCAAATGCACCTTCTCCAATAGCGATTCTGAAGAGTTGCTGCACAATTCTTGGACCAAGCGGCACATAGGATTCTTTGTAATTGGGCAAACTTCTTGTGAGTTCTCCAATCAACGCTCCGATGAAATAGATGGAGGTAAAGACGCTATTTACCAAAACAGGATCACCCAGCTTCGGCGCCAGAGAAGCAAACAATCGATTCGTTTCGCCAGAGAATAGGTTAAAGTCAATGTGCTGTGCTGCTGAGTTCAACGCTCTAGTGAGCGCGAGTTCATCTACCAATCCTGCGCTGCAAATGCGACTACCAAGCTCTCGTAAAACGAAGTTGACCGTTTCGTAAGCCCGGCGTTCACGTTCCGGGTCGACGCTGAGCGACGGGGTTGGATCAGTGGTCTGAGCCCTTTGGAGGTTTGGTTGAGCAGAGCCTGCGCCGGTGTGGCTTCGAATGGCACTGCTTGCGTTCCTCAGAGCCGGCACGGCTCGCATGACGGTGCCAACGAGGCCTATCGCCGCTCCCGCGGCGGAGAGGACGCCTGTTGGGTCAGCAGCGCCCACCGTGTTTGAAATGGTATCGCTGAGCGACATCTGTGCCAATACTAGCTATCCGCAAAAATCAAAAGGACGCTGATTCCACTACAAAGGTCTTGTGTGAGCGACATGAGAAGGGTAAATAGCAAAAGGACGAGGCTGAAGGAGCAAGGCTGAAAATTGGGGGCCGTTTTGCCATCACACTTGGGATGGCAGGTTCTTTCGCCATCGCATCACTATCATTATTATTGTGCTTGTATGGACGGAATAGACCTGATGCGGCAAAGCACGAAACGCATCTGGATTCAGAGCAACGCCCTCAACTTCATGGCGTGTGGAAAGGTACGTCATTGGCGATGGAAAGAGAGCGCGACGGCGAGGCTGCAAGACGTGTCTAGAACCTCTTGGCATCAAAAGGTAATGTATGCATGTAAATCACGCGCTAACTGGTATTTGGCACAGCATCTTTCGGATATCGACATCACCTGTCAAGCTCCGGTCAGATATCCCACATTCGGACAGTATTCCAAGCTAACACGCTCTACAGCACATTGGGGTTTCCGGCTATCCCGTCATCTCCACATGTAGAAGCCCTCTCAGCTGTCTTGCTCCATTTCATCCAGTAGACCGCTCACCTCTGCATCAGCATCCTGATTCCGCTCGCTTGGGACCCAAACAAACCCAACGCTACCTTCATGCTGGAGATCTTCCTGCAGGTCATAAGCCTGTCTCATCAAATCTCGGTTCACCACCAATTGGCCAGTTGCTGCTGTGAAATCGTTGTGAAGCCATCTCTCTTTCCACACCGTCATGCATTTGTACGCATAAGTGGAGTCGGTATATATCTTTACATCCATGAAGGGGACGTTGTTCATGTTGGACGACTTATGAAGCGCTTCTTCAAGCGCGAGGATGATGGCGCTGAGCTCAGCTCTCTGATTTGTTGGTCGGGGCGTATCCGGTAATCGTCGCTGCCATACCGTCTGCTGGCCGAATTTGCCAACCGCGATGCAGGCTGCGGCACCTATTGCATCTCTGGTGGTGATCCACAGAATTAGCAAAAGTCCCTATCACTGTACTGACTAGATGACTTCGGAGAGGATGTGGATGATATCAAGGACATGTGTGTTGAGCGGACTCACTGATTTCCGTTGCGTCTGCAGCCACCGTCAACGTATATTCTCATAATGTAGACCATCTTTGCTCTGCGAAGAATATCGTCAGATGGAGACAGCGTGATGAAATTGACAATGACTAGATCGGCGTATGTCGTGCGAACAGGATTGCGATCCAGATGCTATATATTTGAAAATGAGTAATCCGATTATTTAGAGGCAGTCTTGTGTAATAATCACAGAATAGTGATTCCTTTTTCACCTAGAATGGGCTTTTGATAAGAGACCAACCAGGTTTGCGTATTCCCGTGCATGTGTTATTTGTTGAACGTTCTTTGTTTGGTGGAATGGCGGATGGTGTAACAAGCTTCAGCCACGATCAAGCGACCTTAATATTAGGAGAGTGTCAAAAGGGTCAACACCGGCGTACCCAAATCCTTCTCAAATCGCAATGAAAAGAGAAGAAGGCGCTGCAATGAGAGGAAATGATGGACTGCTATTGATCGAGAGACTGCTACCCAACACCACAAAATCCACTAACACCAAGATGATGTTTTAGGCGGCCTGGTATGTACTTTTCAATGGAAAGGGCAGCGGGTGGTTTTGAGACTCATGTTGGGGTTTGCTGCGCTGGCCAGCCTGTGGTAGTTCCCAGTTGACCTCCACTTCAATGTTCCTAATCCTTTCCATTCGAGCTGCTCTAAGCGGCACTATGAAAGCTTCATCAGCTGTGCGAGGTTCTGCCCCGTAAAGCGGCTTTGTTTTGATTTGCAGTCGCAATCGCTGTAGGTTCTCCATAGTAGCGAGTATGTAGCAGACCTCCCTCCACCTGTTCTCAAGGAATAATATTGACCAACCGCCCTTGTAGTCAGGGGACACGCGAGATCGTGGAAAGAAGTAAAAGGCTAAATTTAGACAACAGATGCGACTGAGGTGCTGAGGACCGATGAGGGTGCCAAATTGTTCGAATACGGTGGTATCGTGCAATATGAACGTTGGGAGGGAGTACAAGGTGTCTATAGCTTCGACATGACTGGATTTCGGTCAGCATATTCTCTGGGTATTAAGGGAGAGATGGCAGACATGGATTTGCAAGTACTCAATATGCCCAGACCGTCGAGCCTGTCCGAAGAGGCATACCGGCGTGGGATCACAAGGTCTCTCCCCTCCAGATCGTAGTTGTGCGCCACGCAGGACATATGATCTCCTGGGTCCCTAATGTCGTAGTCACGGCATTGAACATGGCCGAGCCTGCTATTGTTGTGACCAGCGCGGTTGATGACGTGAACCTTGCCAGAGGCTAATACGTAGCCGTATATCTGGATTCGGATCTCAGGAGGAAGCTTGCTCAGAAACAGGCACTGAGCCGGAGTCTCCGCTGTACTTGCCAGCGAAGTCATGGTTCAATTGAGGGTTGGAGATGTATCTCGTCCTGAGGTCTCAAGACCGCGTCGTTCCCCCCTCAACGGAGATTTCGGTCTAAGTCCGAGGGTCTAGCCTTTCTGCGAGATCTATATATACCAAAATAGCGCTCGACTTGATAATTGCCCGGCTGGCACAATGTATGGAATTTCTGTCCTGAATTTCAAGTGACTCATTTGCTGACTTCGATATCAGTGGCTAGCGCGTGAGACTTTTAACCTAAAGGCTACATCTCAAGGTTATGGGTTCGAGTCCCCTGTCGGGCGAAAGTTCTTTTGCACTTTTGAAGCTCTAAATATGCGCTGTTGTGGTGCGCGAACGTATTTTGGTAGTCTCTTGGTCATCGATATTGTGCTTCGGGACCTTCGGCTAAAGAAGCGCTAGTGTGGCGCGCTTATAATTTCCTGTCCTGTCATCAAGTTTCAACACTTCAAGCATTGAATCAATAATCCTGCTATCTGTTCCATTCTTATTTGAAAAGCACCAGCTGCTCGAACAGATGGTTGTCATTTGAAGTTCCACTACAGCCATCAAAGATGGCATACTTGACAGGCATGAATATTATCTAGAAAGTGAAAAGGAATGTCAATTGCTGGGATATGAAGGGTTCTATATATTGATCTAACCAATCTGTCTAATGACGAATCTCCTCCCTATCCCCTTCCTACCCTGCCCCATCTCTCTTCTTCGAACTCTCCAATCTCCCCATTACTTTCAATCCAAATCTCCTCCACCTCCACCAACCGCTCCAGGGCGAGCTCTACCAGGGGCACCGCAGCCGGATCAAGTAGGAAGCTGACTGGCGGTCCGTTTGCATCCCAAGGGATGACTTGTCTCATCCTGTGCATTATACCGTGCAACCGCTCAGACACGCGCCCCATTTGGTGAGCAAGTGCGGCAGCGATTTGGTCAGCATCGGCACCTGTACCCTGGGTGAAGAGACGAAAGAAATGGAGAACCAACCCTGAAATGAGAAGAGCACTATCTCCGGTAGTAGAAGGACTAGTAGCGTCCCAGGGACTATGCTCGATAGAGGCTTGATGTGCGGTGCGCTGACGGCTGTGGAGGAGGTCTCCGTCGTCCGCTAAGTTACCAATATCTTCAATCGCTGCGAGGAACTCGCCAGGCACCCAATTCTGAGGGCTCGAATCAATGTCCTCGTTCGCCAAGTCTCGTTCGGAGGCTTCTGTCGTGTCAAAAAGCACGTCGCGACAGAGCGGACAAGTATTCCTCAGTTGGGTCTCGTGGGGATTCGAGGGAGTCAACCAAGTTGTTATACACTTGTGCCCAAAGATGTGGCCGCACTGTGGCAATATCACAGCTTCTTCATTTTGTTCCCCCGTTTGAGTAATATATGGCTCTGTGCAGATTACGCAACTCCTACTCTCTTCCGGCAAATTTTCCGCGCGGAGCATATGAAGATCGTCCAGGAATCTTATTGCTGCTGAGGATGATGGATCATCGGGAGAAAGGCCGGTTGATGAGCTGTCGAAACCTGGGTCAAGTACGCCGTTCAGTATACTCTCCATTTGACTGATAACTTGGTCGAGACTTTCAGTGGGCATTCGGCGCAATGATTCTTCGAATCTAGAGGCCACGGGGGTTAGGTTTGCTGATCTGTCATCCTCTAAGTTGGCGGCGATCTCGGTCAGTATACTCTGCATTTGACTGAATCGTCGGTCAAGACTTTCAGTGGGCATTCGGCGTCTTGATTCTTCGAATCTGGAGGCCGCAGAGGTTGGGTTTGCTGGTCTATCGCCCTCTAGGTTGGTGATCACGTCAAGTGTGTCGCTGGTAGTTTGAACTAGACTACTGTGAGCCTCTGGCATGTCTTGGATCGCATTCCTAAGCCTCTCTCTGTCCTCGTAAATTGGCTGACCAGAAGATGTTCTCCCCTGATTTGACATAATGCAGCCTCTTCAAGCTGACTGACGAGGGTCTGTGTGAGCGAACGACTTTTGACCCAATTGACTCATGCCGAAGTGGATGAGAAAAAGGAGGCAGGAAGATATACATGGGACAGCTCATGATACGGGAAGCCCTAAGAAACAATGTAACAACGATCCAGGCATACAAAGGGATAAGTATGCCCATTGTCATCTAACGCTACCAGAAAGAAAGAAAAATCTTTCGCTGAATTCCATGAATGGGATTGTGGGAAGAAGAAAGAAGAACTCTGCCTTCCCCGGATTCGCCACGTAGGGTGAAAGCTCAACATGTCTGAGAGATAGGTGCACTCTAGGTTTAGAAGCATAACAATGCCTTTGTATTATGCTCTCGGTGGCTCCCATCATTGTGAGGTCTTTACACTCTGTGCTGATCGTCGACTCGGCTAGTACTTAAGCTCTCTGTGCTTTCGCATCTTCTTCTCCCGTTGGTTTCCAGACGTGTATCTCAACTATTTCCGGAACGACACTTGAAATTTCTACTTTCCTTCGTCTCTATATATAAAACAAGACAGAATTCGCAAATGGCGTCAACCTCCCCAGCAAACCGGCAATTGTTGATTTCTAGCACGAGAGGGCCAACGACAGCGGACGACATAGTTTCCAATTATCCGGCCGATTTTCTACAAACGCTGCCCACTCTGCAGCTTTCAGATCTAGACCGGGAAGATGCATCTTGCAGTATCTGTCATGAGCCGTACGCCTCCGGTCCAGATGCCGAAAAGGCAGCCCAATTACCTTGCGGGCATCATTTTGGCCTCGAGTGCCTCAACCAGTGGCTCTCGTCGACGGTTCAGCCGACCTGCCCTATGTGCCGAGCGACTCTGTTCCCAGAGGCTGGTGAGGAAGCCTCTAGTCTCTTGCAAGATAGCATTAGGATTCTCTCCCAGCTTGTGTCAAACACCGCTCCTATAGCCACCACGATGGATGACGCTGAGCGCTATACTAGGAAACGCATTCGGAATGCCAGGCGTGACGCAAGACAAAATGCTGTGTTGCCGTCACACGGAGAAGACGTGACATCAGAAACGACGGCTTTGCAGGTATTTAACCTCTTCCAGAGAATGGCCACTGCCGATCTGCACATGGCCCAACCCTTGGATATCAACCAGTGGAATCGTCTCAAAAGACAAATCGCGTGTGTGCGACAGCAGGTGATAGGTCATCATGGCAATATGGGCACCCTATGGGATTGTCGTGCTCCCAGACTGACGGAGTTATTGAATCCGGTTTTGAGAATATTAGTGGAGGAGTTCCTAAGGAAGCTAGTGGCAATAGAGTCAGGCTCTTAGAGTTCCGGGGACGATGTAGTTTCATAAATTGATTATAGAAGCATCAAGTATGGTGTCAAAGAATTTCATTATGGCCATCAGTTGTCAATGCATTTGCGTAATACCACAGACCGGAAGTGCTGGTAATCGTAGATGAAACCCTTGTTTTGCTAGGCGCCTGCTAAAGTTCAAGTGATCTGTATTACCGTACATTTGTAGGTATAGATTCGACAGCGGCACAACCCTACGGATGCTTCGAATTGTTTGGCTCATGTCGTTTATCACCTATTTTTAAATCGAGAAATCATTCCATTTCATGAGCCACTCTGTGATTCTTAGTCTTTGGGTCCTCAGCCGGCAGTGGTCAAATATTCCTCAATCATTGTTGTCTGGTCGAATAGATTTGTACGACGGTGTTGGGTTGTATGTAGTCAGAGAGTCGTATCTACTATTTTCATCGCCTTCTACCGGATGAAGTTCGGGATCGTAGGAAACCTTAAATTTCCGAGGGAATAGCGACCAAGAGCTGGCAACAGAGAACAAACAACGCGCCGTCATGGCTGTCCAACATTACGTGCAAAGGCAATTGCAGCAGCAATCAACAACAGAAATACTCAGCATCGAATTGAATCGCGATGACACGTGAAGAAGACCTCGCCAGAAGCAGGAAAGGACTCCTGAAGAACCAAGATGCGTCACGTCGCTCACTGGATGAGGCTGACAGCTCCGGATCCGAGCTGGATCACGACGAGCTCGAGATGCTGGAAGTTGAGCCTACATCGCCAAGATTGAGAGGAGGATGGTCCCCTACCAAGCGAAAAAAGAAAGGAGTACTGCCGGGACATCCAAAATTGCCATCAAAGAGGAAAGGAGGATGGCTTCGACACAAGACGTGGATGCTAATCACGGCCATATTAGTCGGCGGAATTGTAGGTGGGCTAGGAGGTGTATTCGGTGGAGCTTTCAAGGCACCTGGATTGCAGGATGGAGTGAGTCTTTTTTTGTAAGTCAATGTTTCACTACTGACAACGCGTAGCTGTCCCCACCGTGGTACGAATCACCCAAAGGAGGAACCCTTGCTTCGTGGGAAGATAGTTATAAAAAAGCAGCTATCATGGTGTCAAACATGACTCTGGTGGAGAAGGTCAATATCACGACAGGCACTGGCTGGGCCCAGGACTTATGTGTGGGTAATACTGCGGAAGCGAATGTTGTTGGATTTCCACCGCTGTGCCTTCAGGATGGGCCACTCGGAATCCGATTTGCAGATCATGCCACTGCTTGGCCTGCTGGCATTACCGTCGGTGCTACTTGGAACAAGGATCTGATGTACAAGCGAGGCAGAGGTCTTGGTATTGAGCATAGATTGAAAGGTGTAAACGTGTTATTAGGGCCGTGTATGGGAGCGTTTGGTCGTATGCCAGGTGGAGGAAGGGCGTGGGAAGGCTTCGGCCCCGACCCTGTGCTTCAAGGGATCGCTTCTGCGCAAACTATCAAAGGCATCCAGGATGAAGGGGTGATGGCTACGGCAAAGCATTTTATCGCGAATGAGCAGGAACACTTTCGGCAAGAGAACGAATGGAAGGGTGCGAGATACGCGATTTCATCAAACATCGATGACCGCACATTGCACGAAATGTATCTCTGGCCGTTCGCTGACAGTGTCAGAGCTGGTGTTGCCAGTGTCATGTGCAGCTACAATATGGTCAATAACTCGTACGCCTGCGGCAATAGCAAGCTTATGAACGGTATTCTCAAAGATGAGCTAGGCTTCCAGGGCTTTGTACAGTCGGATTGGTTGGCCCAAAGAAGCGGCGTCGCCAGTGCATTAGCTGGTCTTGACATGACCATGCCTGGAGACGGCCGCTTCTGGAAAGACGCCAATTCGTTCTTCGGTCCGGAGCTGACACGCGCTGTGCTGAATGGCTCTGTGCCTGTGGATCGTATGAACGACATGGCAACTCGAGTCGTAGCAGCATGGTATCAACTAGGGCAGGATGATAGATCTCTGTGGCCGCCTCCACCTCCCGAAGGTGATGGAGGGCCAAACTTTTCATCATTCACAGATGAGAAAATAGGCAAAATCCATCCAGAGAGTGATGACACTACTACAGTGGAGGTAAATAAGTTCCTCGATGTTCAAGGAAAAGGCGATAAATTCCATGGGCGTCTGGCACAACAAATTGCCGCTGAGGGTACAGTGCTTGTGAAAAACGAGAACAACATCTTGCCTTTGGGCTCTAAAGGTGGGAACAAGGCAGCAGGATCCTCAAAGTATCGTGTAGGAATATTTGGTGAAGATGCTGGGCCAAACCCCGATGGACCCAATGCATGTGAGGACAGAGCCTGTAACGTTGGCACTTTGGCGTCGGGCTGGGGTAGCGGTGCAGTTCTGTTCCCTTTTCTAGTCCCACCGACTGAAGCCCTAGAAGCTACGTTTGATCTAGAATCGGTCGAGCTCACCACTACGATGTCCAACCTTGTTCAGAATGCTTCCGTGTACGCAGAGCAAGACCTTTGTATTGCTTTTGTCAATTCTGATGCCGGTGAAGGGTTCAAGGTGTGGGATGGAATCACAGATAGGAAAGACCTGCACCCACAAAAAGGAGGCGATAAACTCGTCAAGGCTGTTGCCAATAACTGCTCTCAAACGGTTGTGGTCGTACATGCCGTTGGCCCCGTCATCCTGGAAAGATGGATCGACCATCCAAATGTCAAAGCTGTCATCCTTGCCAATCTGCCAGGCGAAGAGAGTGGCAATGCTCTGGCTGATGTCTTATTTGGTCGTGTCGATGCTAGTGGCCGTCTTCCCTACACTGTTGGTAAGTCCTTAGCCGACTACGGTTCAGGAGGTCAGATCATGTTCAAGCCTCATGGTGTCGTACCACAACAAGATTTCAAAGAAGGTCTGTTCGTGGATTACCGCCATTTCGACAATCGAAGTATCACCCCTCGTTATGAATTTGGCTTCGGACTCTCTTATACTACCTTTAGCTTCTCGGATCTCAATGTAAAGGAGTTGAAACCGAAGTCCCCTTTGCCTTCCCCTCGCGCTACTGTATCCATTCTTCCACCGACTTATCAGACTGGTATTCCGAACCCTGAAGAGGCTGTCTTCCCGCCCGGGTTCCGGAAATTACAGGGCCGGATTTATCCCTACCTGCCAAACACCTCTGTTGGCATTGGTGATTACCCTTATCCGACTGGCTATACAACCCCTGGGCCTCCTTCTCAAGCTGGTGGCGGCGAAGGTGGAAATCCCTCTCTGTACGACGAGCATGTCCTCGTCTCCCTAAATGTCACCAATACAGGTGACAGGCCAGGAAAACAAGTCGTACAGGTCTATGTTTCTTTCCCCAAAGACGTCATTGATGCTTCGACTGGGAAGAAGATCGACTTCCCTGTCAGAGTGCTAAGGGGCTTTGAGAAGGTTGAGATTGGCAGGGGTGCGATGGTGCCTGTGGAGGTTAGATTGACGAGGAAAGATTTGAGCTACTGGAGTGTGGGAAGGCAGAATTGGGTGATGCCGGATGGGCCCTTGACAATATCTGTAGGTGCTAGCTCGAGAGACTTGCCTCTGAATGGGACTTGGTAGGATCATGGGAAGGGAATGGATCTGGATGGTTGTGACATTGTTTTTATGGCCATGGAGTTGTGTGAGCGTGTCTACCTGGGTTGCATCATTCAGGGGACCTGGTGAGGGATGGAGGGGTAACTTGTTAATTCAAGCACGTGAGTCATCATACAAATGTTCTTGGGCAGGCAAGTTCTTGTCTAACCCGCCACGAAAGCTACATCGTCTAGCCGGTCGTAGCCCCTGATTTATAAATATTCAACAATTTTTCGCCCGCTAGCTCAGTTGTCGTATGCCACCGACATGGACTTACCTGTAGCATCAACTTGCCGGATACTCTTCTCATACAATCCTATGAGGATTGATCGCAGCGGAATGTGTTGACGATTGATCATGCACTAGGTCAGTACATTAGAGTGTACACAAGGCAGTGACGATAGCAGTGGCGGCACTTTAGTCTTTTGTTCTGTTGAATGGCTAGCTGAACTTGGAAAATTCAACGCAAAATCATTGGCTGCAATATTAATGCACGAGGGGAGATCTTTGCTTGAATGGTGACAAGGAGCCAGGTGTTGCATGAATCGGATTCCTCAGGGCGGAATTCTGCATCGGAGCTCTCACCGCCAGAGCGACGAGGCATGGTTTCCATCACGAACATCCAACCACTCATTAACTCAGCCTTCTCAACAACCCGCTTTCGAACAGACAGAGGCAAGCGTAGCTTCAACAGGATGCTCCCTCATGGATCCTACTACTCGGGTAATTCCAGAAGGCAGGCTGCCCCTCCTGACAGCCGGCCCCTATCTCGTGATTGAAGAGGGTGCCATGTTGCATAATGCAACGCTGAGCGGCATCGTTAAAGGGGATACAAAAGCAAGTGAGCATGCACTGTGCAGGAGAACTGCATACTCACAACGAGTCCCCCCGTGAGAGATGGGGGTATCAATCGCGTCAAGATGGTTCTGGCCAAGGAAAAGACGTCGAGGACATGGCATGTTCGGGGGCGAATCTCACAGGGCTGCGGTAAGCCCTGCGAACGCGGGCCATAAGTGGACTGGGTAGGGCTAGATGCCAAGGCGCTAGACTGGTCTTGGCTCAGCTTAGCGAATCCAATTTCGGTAAGCAATCAGATCAAACCAGCAACATCCAGCGACATGTGAAATTGGCATTGCGGCTGCACATTCCCACCTACTGGGGCTGATGGCGATTCCAATGCTGAAGAAAGGGGGAGGGTGCTTTGTATATAAGATGTATCGACAATGCACTCCATTCGGTTTCTACTTCGCAGTCCAGTTTCCGAGCTCCAGCAGTCGCTCGTTACATTCCTCGTCACTCTTTCAACCTAAACAGTCACTCATTTACCTCCCTCCCGCACCAACACCAAAACCGCAGCAATGGCCGCCGCCCCCAAATCAGAGATGCAGCAAGACATTGACGGCTGGGTGACCCGCGCCTCGGCCACCGCCAAAAACCCCGCCGGCATCACCGCTCCACAAGGCCACGGCGAGTGGTCGTCGTCGTTCTTCGGCTGCTTCGACCCGATCGACACCTGCGCCATCACCTGCTGCTGCCCTTGCATCACTTTCGGCAAGACGCACCATCGGTTGCACAAGGATGCGAATTTGAATGGGTATAGCGTTGTCAATGCGTCGGTATGTCTAAACGAAGGCAATGGAGAACGATTGAGATGGGGCGGGATGCTGACTGAGTGGTCTTGGCAGTGTCTGGGCTGGTGGGCCATTTCCTGCTTCGGCTTCCACTGCATCCCCAACCTCCTACAACGACACGAGATCCGCGACCGCGCCCAACCCCAACTGAGCGGCAACTTCGTCACCGACTTCCTCAAGGTACGCAATACCAAGATCCCAGCAACGGGACATCCGAGCGTCGAATTCTTTTGCTGACTCTGCTTGGCAATCTAGTCCTGGTGCTGCTCATGCTGCGATCTCATCCAGCAAGACAAGGAGGCCGAGCGGGTCGCGCTGTTGGAGGAATCCAACGTCAACATGCAGCCGACGAAGGTGGAGCCCATGGCCTATGGGCCACAGTAGTGAGCTACATCTCCATGGGGATCGAAGGGAAGGCGCCGCTGCGTTTTGATGATGAGCTGGTGACCTGGATCTGCGACGTGACGTGTGTGCCTATGTATGTGGTCTGGTTTCTCTGTACGTTTATACCCGGCTTTTGTCACGTGAACGATGTGATATCCATATACCTACTTCCTCATAATCTATAATACCGCCCTCTTCAAAGGTCCACATGTAGCTTTCCTGGGATCTTTTCCTTCATACCCCAGACATCCATGGCACCTCATCTCGCAATCTTCTGACCCAACACCCTCGCATACCCCGCCAACCGATGTCCCGGCTCCCTATACACCATCGCCCCAACCATATTCCCCAAATGCCTCCCCCCAATCAAATACTCCCGCAACCCCCAAAGCACATCCTTAACATCACCCCACCGCAACTTCCAACCCTCAGCCCCCACATTATCATTCGCAATCAACACATACGCCCCTTCTTTAACAACCTCGAACGGCAGCGCCGAAGCGGGGATTTCCCCGTCGCCGGCAACCTCGATGATGTTTTCCACACTGGTGTATGCGTTGGATAAAGCGCTGCCGAGGTCGGAGCGATCGAAGTCCCATCGGCCGACGTTGTAGAGGCGCAGGCTGATGGGTGTCTCTTTGACGGGGAAGGGGAAGGGGAAGGGGATGTCGCTGTGTTTTCTTCGTGAGCCACAAGCATGGTTTGGGAGGAGATCATAAGGCTACTGATCACCTACCCTGGCGCTGACAGATTGGGTAGAGTGTGGTCGCGTGAGGGTTGGGCGAGAAGGAGATCCCGAATGGGACTCATTGCGGCGGACGATACCGGGAGGATGGGCGAGTATCGAAAGGGTAGGATTGTATCAAGATAGATGTTGTCCGATGATACTCGTGGCGAGGATGCTCACCGCTTTGAAGCTGGTGTAAGAATGCGATACTACTCATGGCGGTAAAGCCGTGGACAACATTCCGATGGAGGAGACCTTTCCGGTCGACAGATGGCGGAAATCGAGGCGGCGAAGATGACATGAAGCCCAATACCTGGAGCTCGGCGGGACGAGGCTAGACAATCAAAGCGACAAGCGGGCGACTTGCGAGCATTTCTCAAGCGCCCGTCATTTGGTGCAAGCAAGGGAGATGATGTTTCTCGATTGGAGGGATTGCAAGATGAATGGGACACGAGGCTCTCGGAGGAACGATGTGGATGTAGAGTAGACTGTGAGAGCCATACATATGCTCATAAACAATAGACATTGACCAGTCGACGAGACGGTCTTTGGTATATAGCGGTAAAACAAAACAAAAAGGCCATCAGATCGCTCGCTCATACTTCTTTCACTTAATCATACCTCCCAACATCCAATCCCAAGCCAATGGGGTCCCGGATGACAGCCTCAGGACTTACAGGAGAGCTCTGCTCCGCATTGAACGGTCCACGATAAGTCGCATGCATCAAACTTCCCACATCCCTCTTCCTCTCCCTCACCAACCACTCCATCGCCGCGGAAAAATCAATGCTATTACCGGTGTCCGTCTCCGCAAGCGCCTTGCCCGCTTTCGCTTTATCAAACCCCATCGCCACGAATCTCTCGACAGCGACATCAACAGGATCTCGGACTTGCGGTCCAGCGGGCACGACCAGAGCGGACACGAAGTTCTTGCTGGTATCCTCTTCAGACGGGGTACGAGGGTGGGCGGAAGGAGGGAGAGCAGGGACTGGTGGTGAATTGCTGTCGAGCTTTTCGATCACGTTGGGGAATTCAGACATGGGGCGATCTTCGGACGTAGGCACAAGGTTGAAGCTCGGGTCATTGCGCTTGGCTCGGATTTCGGCCGCATGGCGGGCAACGCGCCATCGGGCGGCGACAGTATCATTTGCGGACTGAGGGAGAGGTGAGGAGGGATCTACGGTGATGGTAGGAGAGTCGGCTTTGGGAGATGAGGTCGGAGTTGGAGAGTGGCGGAGAGCCATCTTCTCCTGATAGACACGAGAGACGGCCTCTTTGAGGAAGGTGGCTCGCGACACCGATGGTGGGGTCCAGGTTGTGTAGCCTCGGGAGCGAGCGTGCGCGAAAGTGGCTGCAGTTGGGGATGTCGGGGATGTCACGTCGAGGACGGTTGGGGGAGCAAGGGTGAGGAGGTGGTGGGTCCATTCTTCTTTGAGGATGTTAGCTACCATAGGACAGGGGTGATGAGGAAATGGACATACCAAGGACGGAGTCTTCCTTTTCAATATCACCAGCGGCAATATCTGCAGTTTGGAAAATACCGTAATCCCTCGCTTCCTGACGCTTCCCTTGAAATCCACGAACGAGTACACCGAGGCAAGTCCAGATCTCGGTCATGTCATAGAGATCCTCAGCCGAAAGTCCCCCGACATTTCCTCTTCCGAATGACGTCGGCGAGCTGTACAGAACGCTGCTTCTAGCCACATCGGTGCCAAGATCAGTAGCATTCGCATTCTTTCGCTGCTTAGCTGCCAACGAACCACCCCTCAACCAGTCCATCTGGCCGACGATATCATCCTCACGGTTGGATCCACACCCAAAGACTTGGCAGAAAGTCCATACGCGCCAGAAAGCATCGTCAATCTGAGAAGCACGTTCAGTCTCACCACCGGCAAGAGCAGTGATAGTGTCAGCACGGAGGAAGGATTCGCAATGGATCAGGATCATCGATTTGAGAGCGATCATAGTGTACATGTCCCTCATGTAATGCTGAAGGTAAAGCGATGGCCTGTAGTCGAGCGTTGGGGAAGTTCCTTCTAAGCCGGGATAGGGTGGGCTCATTTCGCGAAGTTCCCAAGCAGCCGGCGACATACCATAGAGAGCGCTCTTCATCAAGGGAAGCTCGTGTCGCTTGAATGTACGATAGAAGCCACGGCTGACCACAGCGGTTGCGAAGAGATCCTGGAGATTGTCAAGATTTTGCAGGATACGGAGAAGGACTTTTTCGGCTGCGTCGGCGGAGATTATACGCTCGACCTCTTCAGCAGTCATGGATTCCCTGACGGTATTGATACTGAAACCGGGAGACGGAAGACTAGCATAGATGTCTGGGATTTCGGACATTGCAATCGAGGCCAAAGACCTCGGTCGAAGCTCTTCCGGCTTGGTGCCCCGTCTTCGAAGAGGGTGGATATTACTCTCATCACCTGCATCCTCAAGAGCAAGTGGTACCCCGAGACGAGTCTCATTTCCTTCCTCGATGGGAGTCACGTGAATCTCAGGCGAAAGTGAGTCCTTTCGAGCCCCATAGCCGTCGGTGTGGGAAAGTGCATGCTGCGACACATTCGGTATCGCATGCTTGCTTTGCTCCTGCATCGGCGACTTGACCGATGAAGACGATTCGACCTGGCCATGGCCAAACTGGGCTTGAGGGACTGCGAAATGACTTGAGTCGTTCTTGGCGCTCAACAATTCCAGCCTGGCACGAACCTCCTCGAATGCATGATCATGATCCGGAATGGAAGAAACATCAGTCTCCGGCGTTGATGAGTCGTCTCTTGACATGGTCGGGCTAGATGAATCGTCGTGGGTTGGCGGGAAACCACTAGAGCTCAAGCCAGACTCGGCGCTTGCCTCTCTCTGCATTGGGACCGGCCCCTCTTTGCCCAGGATCTTATTCGCCTTCACCATGCTCGCTGTCCTGACAAGCGCTGATATGCGCTTCCTTCGCTCGCTTCCTGCTTCGCTCTCGCTGCTATCCTTGATAGATTCTGCGCGCATCTGTAACGCGACATGAGTCGCGGATTTCTTCTGAAGTCGTTTCCTACTGCTGACGCTACCGTCACTCAGTTTTAGTGAAGACGGTGGCGGTGGTGCTTGTCGAGATGGCACCATTGTATTTGGTCCTCGACTGATCTGCAGTGGGTCATGTACAGCGGGCATAATGTTCGGATGGTACAGCGGCTCCTCATTGATGGTACCGAGATGTGCTTCCAGTTCCATCTGCGCTTGGCTGAGCGACGGCTCAAGATGGTTGTACAATGCTGCCTGTGCACTCGCACTCGTCTTCGCAAATGCAGCATCAAGAGCGTCGAGGTCCGCCGGTGTGTATTTTGACCTTAAGGATGACATTCGCGATGGCAGGCGTGAGGATGAATCAATCATGGAGTCACGTGAAATCGTGAGAGGTGAAGGGGCGTTGCGCTTTCCATACATACTTCCGGGTCTGGTGCGCCCAGGGACATTCAACGGTGCGACTTCTTCCATTCCCGGCTCTGGGGGTAGAGGCTTGTTCATGTTCATACCTAGTGAAGTAGCGCTTTTGCACGGCTTGAGCTGGCTCGGAGCGTTGAGTGTGAGAGGCACGCCGTCGAAGACGCCTGCTGCAGCTGGCGAGCAAATTGAAAAGGCGATGCTATGGCTTCGATCATTCGACTTCTCGAGCGAGGGATCCTCGGTCAAGCTTGACATCGACGAATGACCGCTGTAATTCGACGATCGGTCATCATGATCGCCCGTGTCGTCCGACGAGTCTGAAATAGCAGATTTCTCCAAAATTGGAGCACTCTTGGGCATCTCAGGCATATCATTCGTCATTTCTTCAAGTGACCAAGCAGAAAATGGTCGTCTTGGCTTGGGCATTTGGACTGCTGATATCGGTGATACAATGGATAGTCTTGCCGGTGCCTCATTAGACTGGCCTGTTGTTGAAGATGGAGGTGAGACTTGCGTCTGTGTCTCATAAGCCCGTGTTCTGGGTGATCTGCCTTTTGTCTTTTGCTTGTTGATCTGATGTACTAAGTGAGCACTTGAGCGAGCTCGTTTAACAGGTGCGCTGCCAGGTATCGTGACTGAGAGATTGGGGCGTCGTTCCCTGGCTGAGAGTCGGTTGATGGAAGGCGGGTTGGCAGCAGGTAGGTCGGTTGGATGGATGTGAAAGAGTACCTCCATTGAGTCGGTGGACCTCGAACTGATGTCAGATTCAGATCTTGCTTCGGGCACTGGCGAAGTTCTGAGTCTCTGTACGCCTGCAGGCTTTGGCTTGTCATGACCGTGCAGACCAAACGCTTCCGACATGTATTGGTCATAAGCAATCTTGCGAGAATTTTGCTCCATCCTACTGATAGCGGGCCTTGACAGATTCGGTCCGGGCACCGCATTCTCTTTGCCCATTCCCAAATGCTGTGGTGCTCCACCGCGTGGCCTCGATAGGTCTTTCCATGATGCTGCTTCCTTCAGATCAATGTGCTTCGGGTTCCTCTTCGTCGGTGGTGCAGCCATGCCTGGCTGCTGTGTCTTCGGAGACACGTTGCTCTCGTTCGAATTCTTCTTACGGTGCAGATTCCTCATCTTGTCCGACAGACTTCTCGAGTGAGTGTGAGTGAATGCCTTATTTGGGCCCTGGTACATGAGAACAGGTGGTTCTTTGGCAACGAAGGGTTTTGGTTTCGTGTTCAGACTGTGACTACGTCGCAGACTGCTGCTGCGGTCGATCCTCTGGGATGGAGCGAAAATGATTCCACAGCCTGGTGCCGCCATGGTTGGGGGCCCCGTTGGTAGCGATCAACCGGAAATTGGGAGTGTTTCTGAATGACGGCACAGCCCACCCTCAGCATCATGACCAACATTTAGGCCCGGGAGCTTAGAAAGAATTAGGGACGAGGGCAAACTTACCAGAGGTATAAGCACGGTCGACTTTGTCTTCTCGTGGATTGCCTGAAAGGTCAGCTTGCGCGATGGCGTATGCTAATAATATCGGCGTTCAAAGGTATTTTGGTATGCCTGTGCCTTTCCCCGGATTTAGGAATTAGGCGATGACGGGCATTGTCTTAGACCACCAAGCGAAGATCACGGCATCAAACGAAACAACATGAGGGCATTCAGAGATGCTGCAGCAGTAGAGGTAGCGAGAGGAAAGGAAGGGGAAAAAAGTGCAAGTCGGCAAGAGGGGAATGCCTCTGCTTTTTGCGCATGGCCCACTATGGTCGATTGTCGCGACGAGGTATACATGGTGCGGCCTGGCGGGAGCGCACAGCAGGAGAGCCCTTCTGTCGCATGGGCAGGTCTGACTCTGGCCTCTGCCTTCGCCAGGGTATATTCTGCCCCATGCGATCGACGGATTGGGCGCATCATCAGTCTGAAACGCAACTAAGTCGCGCAGGATGCCAAGGCGACTGGGTCTGAGACGGAGGCCTTAGGGTTTCCGATGGCCTGTTAGTGTTGGGGTCTGAGCTGCTGTGCGAAAGGGTTGGTGCCCCAGCTGGTGAGCGGTGGTGGTTGGAGGCAGAAAGTAAAGTTGGCTGACGGGTTTCATCATCTGCGGCGTCTGCGAGGGCTAGGTCGTTTGGGGGTTAGGACGAAAGGGCGGAGGTACCGTTTTGACATGGCGCACCGCCAAAAGGTACTTGATCGAGAGATGCTGACTGCCCTCCGATGACGAGCATCAGATGATATCAGATGTTGGATGTCAGAAAACCGTTCCATTGTTGTTCCTATTTTCCTGGCGACCCACTCACTCTCGAGGCAGTCTCTGGAGAGAGACGAGGCCAGAGCATCTCTACCAAAGCCGTTCCGTGCGTGTGACCCGTGGGTCGTGCAAGTTGATCCTATCAAGGGGTCAAGGTATGCGAGTGCGGTAGAGAGAGGCGGCTCCACTGGGCGTGGGCTGACAGCCGGAACCCTCATTGATGCGCCAGTCCCAAGCGTCACCTAACCGTAGATTCACCCGCACGGTCGAAACAAAGTCGAGATCCTTACTCTGTGATTCGTGGCTTTTCGCCTGAGCTTGCGACAGAAGAATTGACGATGTAGGCGCTGGGAGAAGTCTATCCTCGGATTCCTCGCCATCACTTCCGACTCGCCGGTCACGTGGTTCGAAAGGACTGGCTCTTCTTTCTCCCAACCATCTCCGCAATCCCCCACGATAAATTTCCAGCATCGCGTGGACGTGGGTCTTGATGCGTGGGGTTGCCGAATGAAGAACCACAGGCGCGCTTCATACATCCTCGTCTTCCCTCATTGGCGCAATTGGCGATAACAGCCAGGAAATCGTCTGGTGCTGCTGCTTCGAATCCTGATATGCTTCGATTCTCACATTCAGAGAGTTCGATCAGGAATGGTGAAGCCATCCAGAAGTCGCGTCAGATGACGACAATCTTAAAGTCAATCACTTTAATTGTGTACTCTACTTGGTTCGTTACGCCACCGCAATGGCCAGGTTTCAGGTATTTCAAGTACATGCCATCATATGGAAGCACCCTTGTCCCTCCAGACGGATCGCTGATGCGCAGAGTGAAACTCTTTGCCATGCATATAAATGCGGCTTATCT
>JAABUP010005186.1_pt1 | contig 20223 bp, 17 predicted proteins | sample 5559201 | NCBI WGS metagenome assembly JAABUP01 (sample SAMN10711887, study PRJNA513373) | rock metagenome | isolation source: Antarctica rocks | place: Antarctica
AGGTTTCCACACGCAGCTTGGCCTTGGCGATCAGATATATGCAGACAGGCTGTGGAAGGAGATTCCCCTCCTGAAACAGTGGCTTGCAATGAGCGGGAAAGAGAATCGAAAGAATGCACCTTGGACTCCCAAGCATGAAGAGGATGTCAATCATGCCTACTTTCATTATTATACCAGCCACTTCGATCAACCACATTTGAGGGAGGCGTTTGCCCAGATTCCGCATGTGATGCAGATTGATGACCACGACGTGTCCGTCCACGCCGTCAATTATAACAGACCACCGCTAACCTGTCTCTAGATTCGACGGCTTCGGATCATACCCTGAGTATATGCAATTCTCAAACATGTTCAAGAATATCGGCCGCATTGGCATCGAGATGTACCTTCTATTCCAACACCACACGACTCTAGAATTACTCCGTAATGTCAGCGATGACACAGATCTTTTCACCATAACAGGTACTGGATGGCACTTCCTCAAATACCTGGGTCCGGCTGTGGTCGTGGTTGGACCTGATTGTCGATCGGAGCGGAATCCACACCAAGTCATGGCAGGGCCTACATATCAAGGGCTTTTCCCCAAAGTTGCAATGCTCCCCCCTAGTGTGCAACATTGTATCTGGATGATAGCCGTACCGATCGTTTATCCCAGATTAGAGGCAGCAGAGCAACTCGCACATACGGTAGCAACGGGCAAGAAGGCCGTGACTGGCGCATACAACGTGCTAGGCAAAGTCACAAGCTCCGTAGCAGGCGTCGTGGGCGCCAAAGGTGTGGTCGGCTCCGGCTTCGACTCGGTCAAGAAAGCCGTCGGCAAATCCGGCCTCATGGGCGGAATACTGAGTCCGTTCGGCGACATCGACATGCTCGACGAACTACGAGATCAATGGACACACGAGTCCAAAGACCTCGAGCGTACATATCTCATCCGCACACTGCAAGGCATCTCCCACCAGAAAAGCATCCGCATGACTTTTCTATCAGGAGGTAAGTCGTCTACCCTCCCCATCTCCCACCTCCCCTTTCCCCTCATATCTCCCCATCAACTTACACTTTTATTCCATTTCAAAAGACGTATCCTGCTGCGGCGCCGGCCTAGTCCACGACCCCTCCCACCCCTCCGACCACAAAACAATGTACCAAATAATCGCCTCCTCGATCGTCAACGTGCCTCCACCAACCTACATGCTCAAACTCCTGCACTCCAACAAATCGCTCTACATCCCTGCCAACGGGCACCGCTCCACGCCCTCCCAACCCACGGACACGAAAGAAGACATGATGGAGATCTTCCAGACCGAGCCCGACGGCCGGCCGAGGGAGTTGAAACGCTTGATGGGCAGGCGGAATTACGTCGCGATCGTGAGCTATGATCCCGAGGTCGTGCAGGGGACGTATGGGCGGACGGATATGGGGCTTGGGGGTGGGAGGTTGAGTCTCGCGGTGGATTTCATGGTGCAGGGCGAGGGCGGGTATGGGGGTGGGGTGAGTAAGTATGGACCCGTTGTGGTGCCGAGTTTGGAGTTTGGGAGATAGTGCGCCCTCTTTACGTGTGGTGATGTGATGATGCATATAGCGCTTTCTCGGGAGGAGTCTTAGCAAGCGTCTTTCCTTCCTTAGAATAGCGATGGAGATGGCGATGGTAATTTAGACGGACCCTTGAGATGTATCGCTGGCTTGAATAAACGGTGAGCACTATGGCAGGCCGTCATGTCAGACTGCTTCGGACATGGTGGATATCTATATACATCACCGCAGCGGTGCATGAGAGAGATGATGAACGTGAGGCAAGCACAGAAGCTTCGGAGCAGTAAGTAGTCAGTGGCCGACACTTTGCTCAGCCCAATTTCCATCGCATGGATTTCAGAAGTGTCACTTAAAACAGTGAGCGTCACTGATGGGTCAGGAAAGAGGACCGTGGAACTGAGCATGATAAAGTTTACATTGATGACCATTCCTGGACACGAAGCCGGCGCGCAGAGGCGTTTGTTGTTATACCTGCAAACGCCAAGGTAGCCGTTAGGCGGGAGACTTTCAACCGAAGATCTATTGCCAATGTCCGTTAGGTGGGAGACTTTCAACCGAAGATCTATTGCCAATGTCCATGTGCAGTCTCCACGGTATTCGCAAAAGCCTGCTGAGGTGCGTTGCCCCGAAATGATCGGACTGTGTACCAGCTCCGAATGGTTTCTGAAAGTAGGTGTAGCTGTGGACGTCTGATATAGCTAGAAAAGTGTGGTGGTGCCAAGATAACATATGCCATATCGTCGCGGTCCTCACCGCGCCTTGTATTCGACTCTATGGGCCAAAGCGCCCAGCCTGCGGATCAATCTATCCATAAGCTGTCCTCTATCATTGTAGTATTGCACTTGTCGCATGAAGGTCGCCAATCGCCGAATCTCTGTTGCAATGACCGCCGGATGGTGCGGTCTCTGATCATCGAAGTGTTTATGAATGCGGCTGAAATGGTCCGCGATTTCGAGGAAGAAGGGTTCGCGTTTCTATGGCCCACGAACCGAGGGGTGGCTTAGCTTGAGATTGTGAAAACTGGAGGGAACGGGGAGGTTCGTACGAAGTCGGGCCAATATCTTAGCCATAACCCGCACCATTCGCAGGGACCGCGGAGCTCCCAGTATATATCGTCGTAGCCATAATCTTCATCGTAACCGCCGTCGTAGCCCTCGAAGTCCTTCCAGTCGTAGTGATAGTGTTCGCATCCGCCGTAACAAGGCCGCATAGCGCGCATGGTGAATGGAATTGGAGGTCCAAGTTCTAGATGGAGAAGGACGGGTCAATTTCCAGTCGGTCCTGGGGTGGTAGTGTGATGAGCGAAGACATAGGACCAGGCTTTGTCGTTAGATTGTCAGAACAAGATTATTTGCTTTAGTAACTGGAGCCACTTTGATGAGCAAAGGTTTGGCTGTGAGAGCGCCACGCAATTGACTTTGGCTCTCCTGGCATTGTTCTGCGACCTGTGCGAGTGTGGTGCTGAATTTTTGCTCGCTGAGAGAGGAGGGAGTGCTCGGCGACAGACAAACAAGCTCAGAAGAGGAAAGCCTTGTGTAACTCAGATCGTTTCCCTGCCTCCGGAGACACTTCATGCTCAGGTGCAAAATCGCAAGCAACGCGGATGACTAGAGATTTACAGCACAAACATGCAGGCACGACGGGGAAGCATGCGCCAAACGGATCATCGTGGCTGGTTTTGCTCGATCAGTCCCGGCTGAGAGGATGCATGAAGACTCGATGACCAAAGGGGAAGCTCTTCGTCGATATACTGATCGTGGTCACAGTGATGAATGGCACCCCGTTGGTCTTCATAAGCAGTCCAAGAATGGAAAGTATTGCGAGCAGCAGTTTTTGGGCGTATGGGGGTCGGAAGGAGCGCACAATTTTGTGCATGTGCGGCAGCTTCCGTGTGCTGGTAATTTATCTCTAGCGTGTTACCACTCTACGCGTCTTCGTGTAAGAGACGAAGTACCGCGACTTCCCATCCCACCTTCAGCCACATCAATTGGTACTTCCACCATCGTGAGCAATCCCGTCCCCGACGACAAAGCAGCAAGAGTGCTACAGCGATGGGCTCTTCCGTGCTGGGCAAACGTTCAAGAGCAGAAACAACAGACTCGACAGGTATATTCTTCAAGTCACTCCTTCTGCAATTATTGCTAATTCGAGGATTGTAGCATCGTCCTTGATCAATGCACGCGTCAAACGGCGAACTCGAAGCTCAATTGTCAACGATGAGAATGAGAACCCATTTGTCACACGGAGCGTCCGCAATGCCACGCATGACGTTGATATTCTGGAAGTGGATGAGCTTGCAGATCCTGTCAAGACACCCAGCAAGTCATCTAAATATGCATCGGTGCCGGTCAAACACACCGTGCCTGGAGGATGTATTGCCCTATCTCCCACAAAGATCAACACACATTTCAAGACCACCAAGGACGTCTCGAGTATGTTTTATCACGCATTGAGCGATGCGCGAAGACTAACCCAACAGTAGAGGAGGACGCGAAGCCTACGCAGGTCGCAACACCGCAGACGCCTCGACATCGAGATGCGCTGTCCAAGAAAGCCCCGATCACACCACGACATCGTGTCACAGTCACTGGCAAGCCATTCACGCCACGCACACTTCGTACTCCTTCGACGCCTAGCACTGTACCAACCATCTACAACGCTGCGCGACAATTATTCGTAAGAAGCGCAAACCCCGGTCGTTTGGTTGGCCGTGATGACGAAAGGAAAGAGCTTGATGCTTTCATCACTAAAGCTATAGATTCTGGCTCTGGTGGATGCATGTATGTTAGCGGACCACCCGGGACTGGCAAAAGCGCGCTGGTGAATGAAGTCTGCGGCGACCTTGAGGAGGTTGACTGGGTCAAGAAGGCATATGTCAATTGCATGAGCGTAAAAAGCTCAACAGATATCTATGGCAAGCTCATTGAGGATCTTTGCGAGAGCTTGGATGATTTGGAGGGTGACGAGATGCAGGTACTTTGGAAGATGTTCCTTCCTGAGAAAGGGGCTAGTAGGACCGTCTACGTCGTTACACTTGACGAAATCGACCATCTCCTGACTTTGGACCTCGAAATCCTATACACACTCTTCGAATGGTCCCTGCAACGTTCCTCGCACCTTGTCCTCGTTGGCATAGCCAATGCACTAGATTTAACCGATCGCTTTCTCCCTCGCCTCAAAGCGCGAAATCTCAAGCCTCGACTGCTGCCATTCTTACCATACACAGCCCCACAGGTTAGTTCGGTGGTTACAACACGATTAAGATCACTAATATCCGCAAACGGTTCCGCAGCGCCGGACTACGTTCCTTTCATTCATCCAGCAGCAATCCAACTCTGCTCCAAAAAAGTGGCATCCCAAACCGGTGACCTCCGCAAAGCCTTCGACATCGTCCGCCGAGCAATCGACCTTGTGGAATCCGAGACCAGCAAGAAACACCAAGATGAGCTCAACGAGCAAGCCCTGCAGCTCAGTCCCTCAAAGACGCCCCTCGTCGAAAACATGAACCTCTCCTCCCCCCCCACCAGCTCAACACGCTGTCCGTCCAAACTACCCACCCTAGCCTCCTCTCTCGCAACCCTCACCCCGGAAAACGCCCCTCGAGTAACAATCGCCCACATGGCCCGCATCTCCTCCTCGACCTTCGGAAACGGCACCACCCAACGCCTCCAATCTCTCAACCTCCAACAAAAGGCCGCTCTGTGTACTCTCTGCGCCCTCGAGAAAAAGAAACGCGCTTCTCCCTCACAGAATATCTTCGCCACCCCTTCCAAGACTTCCAATGCGGCACCGACTGTGCGCGCGCTTTTTGAAGCTTATTGTGATCTTTGCAGAAGAGATAATGCATTACATCCACTGACGGGAACGGAATTCAGAGATGTGCTGGGCAGTTTGGAGACGTTGGGTCTTGTGGGCGCTGTTGAGGGCAGGAATGGATCTTTTATGATGGGAGTCGGGACGCCGAGTAAACGGGGACGAGGAATGCGGGGTGGTGGGATGGGAGATGAGAGGAGAGTGGCGAGTTGTGTTGGGGAGAGAGAGTTGGAAGGTGTGGTTGAGGGGGTGGTTGGCGGTGGGATTTTGAGAGGGTTGTTGAGCGGGGAGGGGTTGGATTAGATTGGGTGGCGGCGGTGGTGGTGGTGGTGAGCGGGGTTGGAGGATCGGTCATTCATTAGCTGCATTGTGGGTGTTTTGGGTAGGGTTTGTTGTTGAGCGGTCGTTGGATACGATGACGTTCGATACACCACCTGCATTCGTTCAATGCCGGCGTTGCATAGCGTCTTTGGATAAGGTAGCGTTGCAGCGCTCGTTTGTAACTCTGTCTCTAGCGTGCTTTCGAATCATAATGTTGCCACGCGTAAGTCCACATCGATTAGAAGAAAAGTAAGATCCTGAACAATGTACAACAGCAAACCGCGCAGTCCGCAAAAGTATGTATACAGGCCGGCCAAAGATGAAACATTGGCCGTCCTCGTCTCTTCAACTAGACGTCCATTGGCCCAACTTTCAAAACATACAACCCCCCTTCCCCGACCTTAAGAGAGTACCCAATCTTTCTCCCTCGCTCACTCTCAATCATCCATCGGCTTATCACTCAACGTCACCCCCGCCGGCCTCTCCCCTTCTCCCCCTCCCCCTCCACCCCCGACGCCATAACTATCCCTCTTCCCCGCCGCAGCACCTCCACTATTTGCCGTCAGACTCTGCCTCGCTAAACTGCCCTGGCCCGGTTTTCGAGGGAATCTGCCTACGCCTGCTGTGGAACGGTTGAGTGAATCGCGCTTTTGGACGGTGGGGGAGTGGGCTTTGCTGTCGTCGGTGGCAGCGTTGGCAGTGGTGGCGGGGATGGCGTGCTCGGAGGTGCCGTTCGCGGTTGGTTGGGCTGGGAGGGGTTTGTGTGCTGTGGAGGATGGTGTGGATGGGATATTTGCGCTGGATGAATCGACAACGGGCGAGGCGTCGTTAGCGCCTGGGACTTCGAGGCTTTGCCGTAAGGGCCTTCTGTCATTAGTGACGACGGGGCTGTTGGTTTGGATGGGGAACCGAGTTTCCGGCCCACCGCTCGAGCGATCCCGACGATGACCGCGGCCAGGAGCAGGTTGTGGGCTACTGGCCCGACTACGTGAGGCAATGGCTCGATTCCGCGCTTCCATGTTCGTGCGGCGGTTGCTTTCGTCTGTGCTTATAGCTCGTGGCCGCCCTGAGCCGGAGGAAGTGTGGCTGAGAGTGCTGGCGCGCTTGAGTTCGCCAAAGATGGCTTCCTTGTGCTCGAAGAGGTCGCGGATGAGGCGGTAGCTGTGGCGTTCGTGCATTGTCAAACTGCTTTCTACGCGTGGACGGAGGATGCAGGGAGCGAGGTTATGGGCGAGTGCGGATCTGAAGGCTTCGTCTGCGGAGGTGAGTTCGATTAGGCGGGTGAAGTGGGTGGTGATGGCGTCCAGAGTGGCGATGTTAGCAAGGCGGAGCTGACCGAGCGTATTCTGGAGCACAGAGACACGGGCTGAGTCTGAAGTCTCGGAAGCAGTGGTGGAGTAGATGGTTTTGACTATTTCGTAAACTTGGGAAGAGACGAGGGAATCTGTAAAGATTAGTAGGGACAATACTAACGCAATGTTACTGATCGTACCTGGTAATTCAAGAAGATATAATCTCAAGACGCTCGCAACAATGGGTATCTCATAACGCTCTAGTATTTCGTGAGGAATAGGTTTGCCAGTGTTGATGGAATTTCGCAGGTGGTGGGTAGCCGCTAGAGGAACATCGACCAGCCAGATGCCGCGACGAGCTTCGTCACCTTCGAGATCAGGGTAGTCTAACCATATTAGCGTTGATCAGCGTACAAACGAAGTACATCAACTTACGATTATCAAGGAATGTTAATATAGTTGTCACGATAATAGGGACTCGCTTGCGGTCAGCTCGGGCTCTTGCCTCCAAATCGACACCAAACGTTTGATCTATCTCGCGTTAGTGTTCGAGCTGACGTCTAAAGGTCTGACACTTACCATCGACAGAGTTGTAGTAGTTGTCGTAGACCTGTACCTTAGGAACAAATGCACCAGTACGGTAATTCTCTAAGAGATATCTCAGATCACCCAACGGTTGGACAGTCTCTTGATAAAGCATCATGTTATCCACAGTACTTTGTAAGCTTGGAATAACGTTGCTAATTGCGCCAGAGAAATCCAAGATCACCGCTTTGATGGCCTTCAGTCGGTCAAGCTCACAACGTTCCATAAACTTCAAATGGTCCATCATGGCTTCCTCGAGGTTGCAACGCAACAAGTCGAGTCTTCGAACGCCGGCTTTATACCGTTCATCGGCTTCTGCTGCCTCCCTTCGGAGTTTCTCGGCGGGGGTTTCATTCGGATGGGCGTTGTTTAAGGGGTTCCAGCCGGACAGTATCTCCCCTACGGATCCGACGGTGGGAGACTCGACGCTGTCAATTGTTGAGCCGATAGACGAGACACGCTCCAGGGGCTTTTTCTTCTCCGGTATACCAGTAATCTGAAAGACTTTCATCCGCCATTGGTAATTCATCTTCGAGCTGTTTGCAAAGGTGTTGCCAACGTTGCCCACCAATCTAAGGAAGCTATGCGTCACGAGATCTTGACCGATGCGCTCTGCATAGCTCACGCTCGTTGCGTTCATGTGCTGTTGTATATATTCTACAATGTCTGCGCCTTTGGAAACGTTCTGGTAGGTTCCCAATATTGGCACTTTCACTTCACCCAATTTGATTGTATGGAGCATATGTGTTAGGATCTTCTTAACTTGCTCCGGCTGGTACGTCTGGTCACCAATCTCTAGGGGTTCTGGCTCTTCCGGATCCTCACTATCTGGCAATTTGATCGTCGGTGTGGAGATTGGCTTCGGGCTAGCAGCCTCCGATTTCTCGGGATCCTGGAATGCAAGCTTGTTCTCCTCTTCCAAGTCCTCGACCAAGCGACACTTGTTGAAATAATGGCTTCTTAGCTTCCTCACAGCCTCTGCTTGTCTGTCATGTGCCTTTATCCTTGCTTGCAAATCATCCTGAGAATTTTGTATGCGGGATTCATGTGCGTCACACCATCGGCCGAAGGGATTAACGACAAGTTCACGGATATTAGAAGCTATTTTCTTATGATTCTTCGAAGCTTCCTCCATCTCGCCGCGGACACCTTCATAGGCCTGGGAAGAGATTGACATCAGGCCATACTCTTTCCAAAAGACCATATCCTTTGAGGACTCACCTTCCGTACACTAGCTCCATCATCTCTGGAGAATCCCCCAGTCATTCGGTCTGTTGTAGGCGCAATATCTCCAAGCTTTTGTCCGTAAATATCCTCTGCATCGGCCCGCATTCTTGCAATCGTTAGTATTTGTTGATTCTCCACTGCGCCCTGCTGTAGCTTTCCAAACAGAACCCCGAGGCCCCCAGCATAGTCGCCAGACCAGAAGGAATCCGCGAAGCCAGGCATACTGGTAGATGCTGTCCTTGGAACCTCTTGTAGATTTCAGCTGACGATGAATATACCAAAAGTTGGGAAGTATTACGGCAATGTCTGAGAGAACTCAAGTGAATCGCAACTGATCGATGAGTTCTTGCTGGTCGACGCTGTCGCTTCGCTCGAACATCGAAATGCCCACGTGGCACAGTTCTTTTTGACGTCCAGTTTCTGCAGAACCTCTTTATTCCTCGGTGGTGGCAGTGTTGTGGGTTGATGCAGGACCATAAACGCAACGCTGGTCAAAAGTTCTAAGGGTTGCGGCCGACAAAGGACCTTCGGCTGCTCATGCTCGCGTTTACGCTTGCGCTTACGCTTATTTCTCCACGAGGGTCGCTTGTCTTATCTCCGCCCTGCGAAACTTAACTTACAAGTAAAGTTACTGGCGATTACGGCCACCTGAGGCGACCAAAGGTGACTCTCGGTGGAGGGCCGACTTCATCCACGGTCCTTCAACCCACGTTGATTTGAACGGCCCTGCTCACGTCCGCGGACTTTAACCGCAGGTTTATTCGAGATGCCTTCGGAGCTCGATCCGCTGCTGCCACAGAATAGACCAGCTCCGGAGATATCTGGTGTTGGATTCTCGAAGCAACCACGCAATGGATATCAAGGACTTGAAGATCCCGAGGAGTCGCCGTCACCAAACTCGACCGCAAGATCATCACTGCGCACAACTTTTGCTCTGTTCACGATCGTTGTGTCCTTCGCTGTGTTCATCGCCCTTGTCTTTCCTGGTGGGCTAAGCTCCCCGATGGATGATCGGCAGGAAGACAATGCCACCATCGCAGCAAGAGTGGACACGATCCTGTCTCACACACCATTGATAGGTCAATACTGAACCCTTCAGAGCATGTGATAGAATGGAAACTTGTGTCTTTAGCAAAAAAAACACTTTCTGACTTGATGGCGGTCTTTGATTAGATGGCCATAATGACCTTGCTATCGTGATCCGGTACTTGTACAAGAATCATTTGTATGATCGCAATTTCACCGAGCCATTTGAGAAGGGTGGTCTAAGATTCCATGTGGATCTTCCACGTTTGAAGAAGGGTAAAATTGGGGGTGTTTTCTGGAGTGCGTATGTCGGTTGCCCTAAAAATGGGACGGACTTCTCTGACGAGAACTACGCCGAGGGTATGTGACATCTTTTTGAAGATTGAGTGACATGTGTTTAGCTGTCGTAATCGATCATCCAGCAGGGGTGATATTTACAGCAGCAAGTATATCCGATTGACAGACTTTAGCGGTGTCAACCACACTCTCCCAATTAGACCTCCTTCAACGTCTCCATGACGCCTACCCAAGAACGTTTTCCACTTCGCAGCTTAACGCCTCCACCGCTCTGCACGCCTTCGCCACAAGCAACCAAGTAATCTCACCCCTCGCAATCGAGGGCCTCCACCAGATCGGTAACTCTTTCTCCAATCTCCGCCTCTACCATTCCCTTGGAGTGCGCTACGCAACCCTGACCCACAATTGTCACAATGCGTTCGCTGATGCCGCGTTGATTACCAACTCCTCCGGATCCACCATCACCGCACCATCCTACTGGGGTGGTATCAGCGAACGCGGGACGGATGTTGTTGAAGAGATGAATCGGCTGGGTATGCTAGTCGATCTCGCTCATGTGAGCAAAGACACGATGCTCGATGTCTTGGGTGGTCGGCCCGAGAAATGGAAAGGAAGCGCCGCGCCGACCATGTTCAGTCATAGCTCAGCGTATGCGCTGTGTCCACACCCACGGAACGTACCTGACGACGTTCTGCAGTTGGTCAAGAAGACAAACTCCATTGTCATGATCAACTTCAATCCAGAGTTCATCTCTTGCGTCCCTTCAAATTCTAGCACAGGTATCCCTGATCTTTACCGGCTAAATTCGACGTTGCATCAAGTCGTACGACACATCATGTATATCGGGGAACTGATCGGCTATAATCATGTAGGACTTGGAAGTGACTTTGATGGGATCCTCGACACGCCAAAAGGACTGGACGATGTGAGCAAGTTCCCAGATCTAGTGGCGGAAATGTTGAGGTTGGGTGTTAGTGATGACGATGCTTCCAAAATTGTTGGTAGGAACATCTTAAGAGTATGGGAGGATGTCGACGAAGTAGCCCAGAAGATGCGGATTGAAGGTGCAAAGCCCGCGGAGGACCGGGTCGAGTTTCGTAGCGATAATCTGATTTACGCATGACATCCTTGTATTCGCAGTATACAAAGTCGCTTGGGTTTCCTATACTGATCGACTAAATGTCCTCTGTGATTGTGTCCCCTTTGAGGATGTTGCTCATAAGTACCGGAGACGCCATGCTGCTGATCAACTCTCTGGGATTTTCTCTTGCCGTAATCTTTGTATAGCAATTTCCGTCCCTGCGACAATGATATCCCACTCCACATGATGTATCCGCTGTGTCAAATCTGCTTCACCCTCACCCGCGACCATTGGAACCTTCCTCACTAGTATGGGCTCTCCCGTGTCGACCTCGGAGATCACATAGTGCACCATCACGCCCGTCTCCTCAATTTCTCCCTGTTGAAATGCTGCGTAGGCCCTTTGTATTGCATTCGCGCCATTGAACTTTTTCGGTAGCGCAGGATGCAGATTTATTACCGGGACCCTGGCCTCCCCCAGTGGATCCAGAAACTCACTGGCCAGAATATTCATATAACCAGCGCAGACCACAAGGTGCGGCTCATCCGCCAGCACAACTCTTGCAAGCTCTGCATCGTATGCTTTCCTAGCTTCCCGCACTCCCTGATCCGTTTTGGGATAGTCCTTCTTATACTTGACAAGATTATGATAGAATGTAGGTATGGGTGGAGCAGCTGTAGTGGCACGGACGAGACCGTAGGCATCCTTTCTGTTGCTTATAACTCGGACGATATTTGTGGATGGAAGCATCTCAGTCCCACAAGCATCCATCAGGGCCTGTAGATTTGTGCCGCTGCCTGAGATGAGTACGGTAATCCGAGTCAAGGGGAACCTGTTTTGTTGGAGAGCATTTGCAGGTGTGTGCCTGTCAGCCATGATGAGCTGGACTATACGAAGCCCAGAACGAGAATATCACTGTAAGGCGCTTGAAAGTACAACAGATGAGTCTGCGTGACGAGATGTTAAGAAGGAAACCCCATGATTGAAAGTTAGAGTCTCTCCAGCGGGAAAGCTTAGCGCCGATCCTAGCGTGTTATCAAAAAGATGAATATCAAGCATACGCCAGCAACGTCTGCCTTGCGTACATGTACTTTGGTCAAGGGGATTTAATAGGCTAATCTGCCGCATTCATGAAATAGACACATTCTGCTACAGTCCAGTGTCGAAGGCAACACCATGTCTACGCCGCCGTCAGCAGAGTCTTTAGAGGCCAAAGAGCTGAGTCTGGTCGGCAAGGTTGAGCTTCGAATTGCTTTAGCGGACTCGGACGCGAAGTTAGAACTTATCCTAAAGACTTTTCTGGCTCCTCTCTTACTCAAATTGGCTTCTGAGCATGTGAGCGTACGAAACAAAGTATGAGAATCTCCATTATCTATGATCAGTACTATAGCAGACCCCTTGAGTGCAGTCATGTTCGTTTCATGTTTGTATTCCCGTTTGATATGCTGGACTCTCTTCCAAAGTCGACCGCTGATTGCGGTTGTTCTGTGTTCGTAGGTCATCTCAGTGTGCCAGCACATCAACACCAGAATAAAACCACTGTATGGCAGCCTCTTCGAAAAGAAAACGACCTCGAGAAGTTCTGGTCAAGTTGACTATATGAATATAGGTCGATAAAGTTGCCGGTGGCTATCTTGTTGAAGCAATTCAAGGAACAACCCACGCCGCTGATACGGCACTTCGATATTCTCTACATTCAGCAGGGCATTGACAGAATAGCCATATCAGTATGTAAAGCTCTTATCGAAGTGTTAGAATATACGTTCACGTGCTGAAGCTTCTTCTGCAGGACCGCGTCGATCTACTTCCTGCTCTAATCCATGGTTTGGCAGAAGATGCGTCCGTTTCGGCCAACCATGGAGCTTCACTTTTCAATCTATTTTTGAGATTGCTGCCTCATTCTCCCCTGCCTCAGAGAGGCAGCAAGGAAGATCTTGAGCTTCGAGAGAAGCTTGGCTTGGTCGAGCGACCAGATGATGCTGAATTTATTGCGTCCTGGTCCGGCAAGCTTGTCCTGCTGTCCATGAGCCGGTCGTCTGACTCGATGTCAGGATCACCGGCTACCACAACATGCCCTGGGCTGAGCTCTGACGAATATGCCTTTCTCACTCTTCATGACAGGATTGAGACCTGGAAGTCAACCGAGTATGGTGGACTCAACCTAACAGAGACCAAGATTGCAGTGGTCAATTTTCTTGCCAGTGGAGCATTTTTGGACTCTGAACGATTTCTACCCGCACTCTTTGCATCTGCAGATACTAATTCGCGCATTTCTGACATCGGCGAGGACATACTCAAGCGTGTCCTGCCAAATATATCTCTGGAGGACTCTGCCTTGATCCAAAGTCTTTTCGAGCTCTACTTTGGCCATTCCGGGACTGCTCCACCTGTAAGAAATCAATTACAGTTCAAGATAGTCGGTTTGCTTTGCAGATCGGGCATTGCGACGACATACACGGCTCGGATTACGAAGCTGGTCGAGCAAGGCATCATCCCATCGGAGATCAATGGAGAGGGACACTCCACCGGTCTATCGGGACGAGAAGCATCAAAGCTTCAGGGGCAGATATTCGCCTTTATCAATTGGGTGGCACGAATGGGCTCATCCAACGACCTCAACATAATCGCCTCAGAGGTGGTCAGTAGGCTCAGAGACTTTATTGAACAGCGGGGTTGGCCTCAGCCCTCTTCTGAAGGTGCTCGCACTCAATCTGAGCTGACCTTGCGAGGGTATGCATACGAGAGTATTGGTCTCCTGGCCAAGGCGTGCTCAAACATGTTACTTGAGCCTAATCTAGATCTCCTCAGGTGGCTTTTCACCTCGTTGAGTGAAGAAGGGTCCGGAGGGAACATCGCCGTAAGCGTGGAGGAGGCCCTTGGAAGTGTCCTTGCAGCATTCGCCAACACACAGAACAAGGAGATTCAGGACAGTTTGAGGGCGCTTCTCTTACATCACATGGAACTCACTGTGGGGGACCAGACATCAACTACCTCCGCAGCCAAGGTACGCCGAAGTACAAGATACATTGCCGTACGTTACGCCAATAGGTGCTTGCCATACGGAGATGTTGTTGCAAGATGGATTGACATTCTTGCTATTGGACTTCATCCCAAAGAGCGAAGTGAAGTCGTTGAGGAGGGCAAGAAGGGTCTGGACCTGCATTGGTATAGAATGCTCAATTCCGTATACGATAACCCTTCGGTGGCCGACAGCAATGCCACTGCTGGCAAGTTCCAAATGCCGAATTTTGGGGAGCTTGTACAGTACATTCTACCCAAGCCTACGAACGTCGGGGATCGTGACCGCGAGGATGGCAGGGTCTTGGACCACATTCATACCCTAGCACCATCAATAGAATATTGCCGGAGAGTTCTTTTGAGTCAGGCAATGACAAGCTTAGGCTCTATTCCAGGTGTCGACGCTGACTGGGAGAGAAGACAAGATACTGCGATGGCAACGGATGAGGACGTTCGCGACAGAGTGAAGGCTCATCTGAGAGAGATGGCAAAAGACCATAACAAAAGTATTCGGCAAGCATTATATACATATCTTCTATCGTCCTACCAGGGTCTAATCTGGAATCGTGGGGAGGGCCTCGGACAATGTGGCGATCACTTCGTTGAAATTTGTGCTCTCAGTGCTGACAAAGTGGTTGGCCAATTGGTTTCAAAACTTCCCTCCTTGCAATGGCCTATATACTCCAACAATTATGCGACACGGTGTATTGCTGCACAAGCGTTCGGTATCCTCGCATCGCACGAAGAATGCTCGCCGGAGACTCTTCAGAACTTTGTGCTAACGTTCCACGAACAAGTTAAATTGTGGAAGCAGGCCGTTGGGGCGGAGGCCAACAAGAGCCATGGTGCAATACTTGCGTTGGCTTATCTCTTCAGCAGATTGTCGTACCGTCATCGGAGTGATGCTCTTCCGGAGACCACCAAGGTAGACTTTCTGACCGAAGTACTCGGTGTCCTGGCGAACACCAGGGACAAGATGTTACGAGACGCCGCCAACACCGCTGTCGACCAATTGAGTCTATTTTCGGTACTAACGCCGCAGAGTCTTCCATTTTCCGATTCTGCGATGGTCCTAATATCCAAATTGATGGAAGACGCAAAATCTGGAAACGAAAGAGCTATTACTACCACTGGCCGCTTCGCAATGGTCTGTGATGAAGATGACAGCGCAGGCTCTGACCTCAGTCGGATCCTAGAGCATCTATACGGCTTGCATGAGATACGTCAGCCAGAATCTCAGTTCGCGGTTGGTGAGGCGTTGGCTGTCAGTGCTGCGGGGTGGGACTCCAAGTCTTTGATCGCGGCTCTGGATATAGAAGGGTCAAGGCCCTCGAGCGCCCGTCGAAACATTGTTTTGCCGCAGGTGCTTGAGAGGATTCTCAGCGACTGCAGGAGCACCAAGCCAGCATTGAAGAAGGCGTCCGCTATCTGGTTGCTGTGCCTTGTCCAGTATTGTGGTCACCTGCCACCGGTATTGGATCGACTGCGAAGCTGCCAGACGGCGTTCAAGGGATTCTTAGCAGATCGGGACTCTCTGGTTCAGGAGACGGCCAGTCGCGGGCTTTCCATCGTATATGAGAAAGGGGACAAACATCTGCGCGACGATCTTGTACGCGACCTTGTTGGATCTTTCACATCAACAACTGCAAACCTAGCCGGAAATGTCACTGCCGAGACCGAGCTGTTTGAACCTGGAGCACTCCCAACAGGTGACGGTTCCGTTACTACATATAAGGATATCATGAGTCTTGCATCAGAAGTCGGTGATCCGAGTCTGGTCTACAAATTTATGTCACTAGCGTCGAATAACGCGATATGGTCGGGTCGGGCAGCCTTTGGCCGTTTCGGCCTAAGCAGTATCCTCTCGGACTCTAGTGTCGATGGCTATCTAGCACAGAATCCGAAGCTTTACCCAAAGCTATATCGATATCGCTTTGATCCAAACGACAATGTACGATCCTCCATGAACGACATTTGGACAGCATTGGTGAAAGACAGCACATCCACCATCGACAAATACTTCGATGATATCATGGAGGACCTCCTTAGCAATATTCTGGGAAAGGAATGGCGCGTCCGGCAAGCCAGCTGTGCCGCCATGGCCGATCTGGTGCAAGGCCGACCGCTTGACAAGTACGAAAAGTATCTCAGTCATATTTGGACCCAGACTTTCCGTGTTATGGACGACGTCAAATCAAGTGTTCGAGACGCCGCCATGTCCTTAGCGCGTGTCTTGACTTCCACTTTGGTTCGGAGCCTTGAGGCCGGAGACTCGTCCTCTAAGAGCGCGGAAATGATGTTGAAAAATGTTTTACCATTCTTGCTCAGCCCGTCCGGCCTAGAGTCAAGCGCAACAGAAGTTCAAGCCTTTGCCCTGCAGACGTTACTTGAGATGATTAGAAAGGGGAATGGGAAGACTTTGAGAGCCTTTGTCCCAGAATTGGTTGAACGACTTCTTGGTCTTCTCAGCTCCTTGGAACCACAGGCCGTCAACTACGTCCACCTCAACGCTGATAAATACGGTATGACAGCGCAACAGATTGATGACATGCGGTTGACAAGTATACGGGGTTCGCCAATGATGGAAGCAATCGAAAGATGCCTTGATTTGCTAGACGAGCCGACGATGAAGGACGTGTGCCGCAGCATCGAGAGAGCTATGAAGACTGCTGTGGGCCTACCATCAAAGGTCGGCTGCAGTCGCATCCTCGTGTCACTTAGCACTCGTCATAGCTTTCTGTTCCGCGCACACTCGGATGACTTTTTGCAGCTGGTGGAGAAGCTTGTGCTCGATCGGAACGAAACAGTGTCATCATCTTATGCGACTGCGTGCGGCTATCTTGTAAGATTGGCATCTGACAAGCAGATACTTCGCCTGGTCAACTTCTCAAGAAAGTTGTATTTCGATTCTGAAGGTAAGGTCCCATAAGACCCTATCGGTTTCACACACTGACACGAGGTAGATGATCGTCATCGGGTCGTGGCGGGTGATATTGTATACGCAACTTCAAAGTAGTAAGTGAATACTTTTGCTGTCAGCGCTACTCCAATGAATGTTATGGCTGGGCATGTTCCAACGCACTCGACCCTGAAACGGCTACGGCCTTGACTGTAGTTGGTCCTTAGGAGCAATCCTGTTCGCGAAGGAAGGAAGTTATGTTCTGTCAAGCGTCGGTACCTGGCGCTCCGTCTTTATTTACCAGCTCACTTCTACTTCTAGAGAGCAACATTATGGAAATCTCAGCTTCCAGATTAAGGAAGACGCATAACATTACCCGACTATTGTCGTTATCCTATCGACTTGATGAAGAGACTCTTGCTGACCACGTGTAGCTCGACTGATAGGTTTTCATCCATGGCGGCGGAGTTTCTGCCATTGACCTTTGTGGCAAAGCAAGACTCACACGACCATGTGAAGGAGCTCTTCCAGAACACTTGGAACGAGAACGTCGGAGGCTCACGCGCAGTGCTGTTGTACCTGCGAGAGATACTGCAATTAGCAACGCAGCACCTGGACTCTCCGCGGTGGGCCATTAAACACGCTTCTGCTCTTGCCGTCGCAGGCGTGGTCACATTTTCAGGCAACGATATCAGTCTGGTTAGCGCTGAGATAATATGGCCTGCTCTTGAGAAAGCTCTCGGCAGCAAGACATGGGATGGTAAGGAAAGGGTGCTGAAAGCCTTCGTCGAATTTATCAGCAAGGCAAGGACGTTCTGGAAGAGTCGGCCCGAGATTGACGCGAAAATGAGGGTACGTTCCCTTTCTGGGGTCGTTTCCGCTCGGCGAAGATGGCCTCTAAGTTCGAGGATCCGCCAACTGGAGTGGTATATGCTGATCATTCTAATCCAGGTCTTGATATTCCGAGAAGCACGTAGAAATTCACCGTCATATCGTCAACACGCTCTTCTGAGTCTCAGAGATTTTGTCGGTGCATTCGACGAGGTGGACATGTTTGGGGATGTCTGCAATCTTGTAGGGCCCCTTATCCGAGATCTATCGAAGGAGAACGACGAGATGGACATCGACTCCGCCGCAGGGAAGGAAACCTCAAACACAATGTGAGTCGACCTGGGTCGCGGCTACCGCTTCCACTGCATGCTCACCTTGGTTGTAGTCGAGAGAAAACTGTGGCGGCCGCGGTGGGAGCTCTACTAAACTCGCTGAATCCACAGAACCACCCAGGTGTGTAGGGCTGAATTTCAATTCATCGAGCGAATGCGCTAAATCAATTTTTTGCAGATGTCTGCGCAAGTCTATCACAGATTCTCGAATTAGTCGATATAGCAAGCTCGAGCGGGAGCAGGGCGGTCAGAGAAGCCACGTTCGAAGGCGAAGAAGTCCTCTTTGGTAAACTGCACAGGCAGGAATCATCACTGCACAATGAGAACACAGAAGGGATCCTCGTCCATTTCGCAAAGGACCTAGTCCAGTCGATGCATCAGGATGAGATAGAATCGCTACGACTGAAGCGCGCCAATGCCATCCTCGCGTTCGCTGGTATTTTGCACATCAGTCCTCGCTTGGTCACTTCTTTGGAACAAGGGATTACTGAAGCACGAGACGCTGAAAGATCTAACATTGTCCGGCAGAGACTGGATCGAGCCTTGCTTATGTTCCATGAACGTTCTTCATGATTGCATATGACCCCCTTATGATAAGCCGATATTCTTCCACCAGATTCACCTTCGGAAGGTACGGTAACTGCAGGGGGCGTAACTCCACCATCGGCACTGAACCAACTACTTTTAGCGTACTACTGTACAAATTGTGATTAGACAGGGTCACAAAGAAGAATCCTGGACAACGGTCCAGCACTGAGTCTATCTCCAGGTGAGACTCTGCTAACGCTCAAGAAATAGTAGTCGATACAAAACATCGATACCGAAACCTATGGAGACTCGGTTTTTTGGGCGGTTGATTTTGTGATTCCGGCAGCTTCTAGAACCGTTTATTACTGAACGATCGCCGAGACCTAGATAAGCCCTTGAGTATAAACAGAGATTCATAGGTCCTCAATCAAAGCTCAAGAGTTGGCTATAACTGACTCACTGGTCTAACTTGGTAATAAAGCGCGAAGTAGGACTTTGCGTCAAACCTCTATTCTCAGGGACTTGTCGCACAATTGATGCAGGTGACTATCTTCAGACAAGTTCAGAGAGTTAATACAGTCGCGTGGTGCGGCACAAACGTGGTGAGTGTGGTGATCAACGCATTCGTTGGGGCTTGTGCCCGCATTGCCAAATCGCATGCGTGTCGGTTTAATATTGCTTTTGCATGCAGCATTGTCCACTAAACCTGCACCGGTCTCAGGTATCGTATTTCTTCCTAGATGTTTGTACGAGGATCGTGCGCCATCAGTCTTTGTTTTGATTATCAGATATTGGTCATTGCACCTCACTGTATTTCATCTGTGGAAGATTTGCTTATCCATCTTTGTGTTTCTATTTGGGCTGTATATGCCAATCAACTATTTGCCCCATCTTATGCGGTGCTAGCCTAGGACTAGCAACTTTCTAGCATATATCAAGGTGCTTTTTCTAGTCGCCATAATTTCTACCCTATGAAGACAACCTAGATACTACGTGCCGGGAACATCTTCTAATTGGCGCCTGGATAAACAAATAGATTCTATAAGGGATTGCTAGCGGCTGTTCGATCGCGCCGGTAAGCGCGCCATGATGATCTAAGTAGACCTTTGCACCTAGCACAGTATTTATTCAGACTCTTCTGTGACCGGCAGTCTTCGTGCAACATAATCCTGCCAACTCAATCATCAAAGCTGTCGAGCTCATCATAAGCGCCGACTTGCTCCATCACGTCGTATCACACTCAGAACATCGTACTACGGAGTACAACCAAAGTATTACCGCACGGCCAACACTTAGTCCGGTAGCTCATTATTCACTCTTTGGCTTTCGTAACATTCCACAACCTCACGCCCTGAGAAGATCCACAAGTCTGTAAGTAGTAACACGGTTCTGCGTTATCTCCCACATCAGCAGGCGAACTTTAGACCTCTGCTTCCTTTCGAT
>JAABUP010005187.1_pt1 | contig 20223 bp, 31 predicted proteins | sample 5559201 | NCBI WGS metagenome assembly JAABUP01 (sample SAMN10711887, study PRJNA513373) | rock metagenome | isolation source: Antarctica rocks | place: Antarctica
GGGGAGATGTTTGCTGCTGCCTCCCACCCTTCTAGCATGGGTCTGGGCAGAAGACATTTCAGAGCATTTCTGACCATGTGATCACTATGTGGGTTCACAACAGTCTTGACTGCTTTAAGCCTGCTTGATGCAGGCCTGGAACCAAGAGCTACACATTGTCTTGACGAACATATAGCAAGCAGCCACGAATGCAGACTGACACTGGGACAGCTACAACAGCTGCCTTGGGCCTAACAACAGCAGACAATGTTGGGTTTTATGCACAAGGGTCATGCTCGCACAGGAGCCTAGGCTAATGACAAACCTGCATACGTGTTGATGAGTGGGTTGCTCTGCTCAGCTAAGTTGACTTTGCCAGGTCTGGATGCAGCAAGCTGACCAGCTGCTCCTGTGAACCAGCCAACCCTCGCAGATGCAATGCTCTCCTTATCTGCTTCTCCATGTAAGAAATCTACTTCTGCCTTGTCAGCCTTGTCTGATGATTTTTGAACATCAAGTTGATGAGCTTGAGATGCTGTTGCTGGTAAGCTCTGTCTTGATATACCTAATCCAGGACTGCTGTGTGTTGGGACTGCACGATAAGTGGCAAACAGTGTTTGTCAACTGAACAAGCTATAGCGGCACAATTCAAAGTGGGTCATAGCCTTGTTTAGGTCCACACCTGGTGTATCAGGTTGCCAGCTATACTGAAGCTTTGCTGGTGATTGGCAGGATGCAAAGTGTGAGAACTGAGCACCAACCTGCACTGATCTCAGCTTGATTTCACGGCAGTACAATCAGTACATTGAAATACAAGTGTCAGGTTTCAGCTGACCAGTATGTACTTACAGGCTGACTACCATCAGATGCATTGACACTTGAAAAGAGGATCTCCTCAACGTCAGCATCACTGTCAGTGTCTTCAAAAGAAGCTATAGAAGGGATATTCTGCAGTTGCAAAAGGATTTGTTGTACACAGAAATTGCATATAGCTTGTGCTGTGAGCGACTTCTCGCTGAAGGTGTCATACCTGTACAGCTTCCTGGTAAAAAGCTGTTGTGTGGGCGGACTGAGCTTCCTGAAGCAGTTAAGCAAGTTTGGGAAATATTTGTCACGTCGAGTAACATCATTATGTGCCGTACATCGTTCGTCGCATCTAAGCTGTCCTCGTCGCCTATCCAGCTCAACATCGTTCAGGGATCACTCCAGCAGGGTATTGGCAAGTGACGCGTGTGGGTATCTCTATGCCAGATGACGGACATGCAAAGTTAGCACTCGAAACCACATTCAGTTCGTTTGCTTGTGGGCGCAGGGCTCTGCGGTCCGCTCTGAGTTTTTGAAGAGTGATCGCGCGCCCTAATAAACACTGCTGAAGAAGAAGTCAGGCACTCCTCCGACTGCTCCGACACCGACCTAACGTCGGCTTCGACAGTGAGCACCACATCGACAACATTACCATCGCGCGTTCTGATTCGTCTCACCATCAGGGCAGTCGCGTGAGACACTTCACAAGTGCAACTCTGGTAGCGTCGCTTACTGTTACAAAATCGCGTTTCCTGCTCAGAGCTTATGCTGTGTGCGACGCACTCGCTGCCCATGCGACCATGCTTGACGGCCTCCAAGAGAGCTCTCAAGGCTTCGCTTGCAACTAGCGGCGGCAACCCCTGGTTCGTTGCAAGACCTGGTAGTGCAGCGGTCACCACCAGTACACAGGCTGTCAGTAATAGCGCAAACGACTGGGAAAAGGACCTTGCAGATGTTTTGCGGGAGCCTGAGGTGAACCCTTTATTACGGCGGTTCGTGCTTCTGAGTGACAGCATGCCTGATTACCGCAACCGGCTCAGCAGATTGTGAGGTTTGTGGCAATATCAGCAGTCCAGGGTCGCATCATTGTGTAGGGCAACATCCCAAAAGACAGAGCTGACAAGCCTCTACAAGCTTGGCAGATCAGCAAGCTTCAGGCAGCAGCTGCTGCTGGCCGCCGCAAAGTCAAGGTTGGCCTGTGCTGCTTGTGGCTTGCCGGTCTCACTTTGTAATGTCTTGTGCTGCATCTTTCCAAAGTTTGCTGCTCACATCTGCGTGAAACAGTCTCTTGACTCGTGCGACAGTGGTTCATGCTATTCAGGTCAACGACCTTGCACATGAACTTCAGCTGCCGCGTCCGGAGGTGCTCAAATTCCTAAAGGCAAACGCACTGCACACAGACAGGTCAGTGACTATGTGCAAGTCATGTTTGTCATCATGCTAGCATGCTACTTTGTGGTCAACACTATGATAGTATGCGTCTGGGTGCTCATGGCTCCTCATATGGCCATCAGTTGCACATGTGCCACCAGACTTTTCATCAAGGCCCTCAGCTACCGATATGGTTGGCTGACAATATATGACGTAGGAGGCTGGAAAGCCTGTCAGCTTACATTGCTGCTTCTTCAGGCCCAGCAAGACAGCCCAGGCTGCAGAGCAGCGAACAGCAGATGCACAGCCAATGGAGCCAAGCATGCAAGGCTTGATGTGGGACTCTGAAGCTGAGCAGGGGGAGCATCAGTCAAGGGTTAGTGTGCAGCAGGAGGCTGGGGCAATGCCGCAGCCAAAGGCAAAGAAGTCAGGTCCATCTGTGCCATTTGTAGGTAAGGCAGCTTCACAATCAATACATTGGTGTGTTGGAATCATTTTTTTTTGGCTCTTACCTGCAATGTACAGTCAAACAGCTTCAGTCAAGATTGTGCTGTGTGAGGTCACACATTACATGAATTTGCCATCTACATATCCCGCTGAAGTCAGCACCACATGTGTAAACATTCTACAGACAAAACTGCCATGCAAACTGAACTTGGCTTGCTCTCAGTGAGTGTCACAACTCTGCGCCACAAGTGTATGCCAGGAGACTCTGCAGTGAACGCTGGGCATGTTCACCCAGCAATTGTGCCCTTACCATAAAAAGAATGTGCCTTTGACTGCAGAGCGGCAGCGGCAAGGCAGTGATTTCGAGAATAAGCGTCTTGGCAGAGCTGTGGAAGCGACACTGGAGCGACTATATGAAGATTCACGGCGGCCGTCTGATGACATGCTGCAAAGCGTGCTGCAGTTGCATAAAGGTGTGCCTAGAAAGAAGCTTGTTGACTGGTTTGGCCAGCGCAGACGCATGGATGCAGCAATGCAGAGTAAGAGTCAGCGTCAGCAACGCAAGCAGCACAGTTGATACCACCTGCACAAAGAAGCTTTGCAGGTCATCTCATCACCATACCGTTACTGGAATCCAGCAGCAATGGAAGACAGTGAGAAGTTGAGCCTGTTTGCTATATGCTGTAACGGGGCGAAGGTGAAAAGGTCGTACTAGCGTGTCAGGGTGCGCATTATCCACCCTGTTACATTCCCCCCCCGTTAATCCGAGGCCACCGTGACTCGGGCCCCTTTAACGTCAGGTGTAGTGGAAGCAACCCCCAACCGGGCACTACCCTCAAGGGAAAGAAGTAACTGCCTTTACCTCCCCGCGCGGAAGCGTTTTTTCAAGGATTCGAACTTGCGACCTGAAGCCTACTCGCTTCAGAGCCCAATGCGCTATCCAATAGCGACAAGTTCCCGGGATCCGAAACCAATTGTAACGGGGCGAAGGTGAAAAGGTCGTACTAGCGTGTCAGGGTGCGCATTATCCACCCTGTTACATATGCCAGACTGAACTTGTCACGGTAGAAACAGACAAGTTGCATCTGCTATAAAGTGCTGATGGTGCGCGGCGGTGTTGCAAGCATTTCACATTCCGTGATGGCACGGTGTGGTGGCAAGCAGTTCATGGCGCAAAGTTGGATGGCATTCAATGATTATCTGGTACTCATCTACTCAGCCTTTGGGCAAGGGGTCCCGACTGTGCCACAACTGCACATCAAGGTCGACATGGTGCACTAGTGTTTGGTCAGCGGACAGGGATATGTCCTCAGCATGAAATGCAGGTACTGGGCTTCGAAACTTAGAGACGCTCATGTATTATGATGCATTATATGTTACAATATAACATTCAAGAATAAAGTACTCAGTAGCCCCTTCGTTGGCTGCACTCATTTGCGAGCACTGACGTGTCAATTTCTACCCAATACGAACAGGGGCACGCATACGGTAAGGTGCTTTTCCGGATGTCGTTCAAGACACTCAGTGGCACTGTCGGTCACCTTCAGCTGTCTTCGCGCCTGTCACAGTGGTTGCCGCCCATTCAAAACGCCAGCAGAGGTGGGTGTGAGGTGCAGAAGAACACATGGTGGCTGTAGCGTGGCAGCCTAAGCATGTGACATCATGTGATTGCACTGGCCATGCGCAGTTCGGGTGTCGGGCATTCTGAGGCACAAGCTGAAGCGCACATGCGTGTATTGCACAATCCACTTCACATGTACAGTCAGCTTTGCCACCACGCGCACCAATGAACGGAGCGGAGCGTCGCGTGATTCTGACGTCATGAGTAAATTTACTGTAGTAATCGTTTCATATTACGGCTGGAAAAGATGTGGATCTCACAAAGGCTTGGCGCCTTGCTCACAGACAGCCTCAAACACAGCTTTGCGAGCAGGCGAGAGATGGCGTGCGACTTCGAGCTGCCCCCTCGCATAAAGCTTGATCATGGTACAGTCTCAACATCTGGCGAAACATCCGGCGACTCGCGCGGAACATCCGTGGGAGCCAACACCGGCAAAAAAGGTCCGACAACACTTCAAAGCGTCGCAGCCCTTCAGGCTCTCTTCACTTTGCTGATGTAGTGTCATATGTCCACAGGACAACCTTGGACCGAGTCAGAGCACCTCGGTTTCCTGGCCGGCCTCAAAAAGCTAGGCAAGGGGAACTGGCGTGGCATTTCAAGGTTGTATGTTCCAAGCAGAACCCCGACTCAAGTCGCCAGTCATGCTCAGAAGCATTTTCTTCGTCTAAGTGGTGTCACTAAGCGAAGGTCTCGGTTCAGCACGCTGGACCAAGCGGTGAGTCACGGTGCTGTCCAACTCAACATCTAGCTGCTTCGCAAGGCACCCTTGTCACAAGATTCTTGCGGTACAGGCTGGTGCACAGAGTATCCTTGAGGCAGCCGCTTTGGCAGGACAAGCAGGACCGTCAAGTCCAGAATGGTGTTCAACTTACCCTGCTTCCATTCCCTCCACCCATGGGTTCTCTGCAGAGCACGTCCTGCTGCCAGGTTCTGTGCCTTCAGGTCTGTCTCTTTTTGATTTTCTGCCTTTAAAGATCTGCGCAACTGCCTCGAAGAGTTTTTGCCCCAGCCACAACTATCTCTGTGTTTGTACTGTGCGTCTTTGCTTGCAGAGTACACCACTTGGCGAGCTGTACCTTCTTACTATGGTGCTGGCAGAGGCACTGTCACAGCAGTGCCTCACGAGACTCAGTCTGAGCCTATTCAATTCACAAAAATCTGCAGACCCACAGCTTATCGAGCCTCAGTGCGCAATGGAGAGGTGCAGAAGCTTGTCAAATTGTTAGCTGCGGCATCTTCTGACAACTGCAGCATACAAGGCTGTGGCTCACTGCAGCAGTCGTCTCACTCAGCGTTTAGGATGCTAAAACCTCAGCAAGCTGTAGAAGCTTGACTCAGTCCAAGATGATCTTTGCATGAAACGTATCCTTATGAAATGGACATAAATCAGGGGTCTTGATAGCACTGTACAGCAGTAGTTTGGAGATTGGACATGTTCAGGTATCAGAGTGCTGGGCAGATTTATAGTTTGTGATCGGACAGGTGATTGGACAGGTGAAAGATGGGCTTCGAAGGGTGTACACTAGGATGATAGGACTGTACTGACGATGACTTGATTTAGGACTGTGCCCTTCTTTATGCTTCAGCTTGCTTTATTGATTTGCAACACCAGTAGTGTGTATCAGTACCATCATTTGGAACTGTGTAGGTGTTCAGGCACCTGGCAGCCAAAGCTGTAGTTCCCACCATCTCGTGTCAGCAATTTAGAAACTCTCCCTGTATTGGCTGGATCTGGCGTTAGATGCAAATGAACATAAGGTCAATAAAGCATCAGTCTTGATATTTGAGAGCTGATAAGCTGAAGTAGCATTTTCGTTGCTGATGAGTTCCCCAGGCATTTAGGCTTGCTAGACTCTTTCCCTGCTGTCGGCAATTTGGGAAATTTGCTGAGATGTTGTAGTGCTGTTTGATACCATCATATTGTCTGATAGATGGCTGTTTGTGGTGAATGTGTATGACTCAAGCTTGAATTTTCTTTGCTGATGGTACGTTTGCTTCACATGTCCTGTTGATGCTGATGCTTGGCTTCAAACCTGTGTAAATACCAATGTCGAAGCAAACTCCGCACTGACCTGTCAGACAAGGTCTTCGATGCTCACCTGCAGCTGTGCTCACAGAACTATCCTGTACCTTCACGGTTTCTTTGGATGCGGCGAAGCCGCTGGCAACTACACTGACACATAATGCATGCCAGCAGAGTGATTGCAAACGATGTCTGAGTGCCTACTGTAGCAAGTCAGTTGACTCCTGTAATGTACAGAGCTTTGCAACCCAAATGCCTGTTTCCTTGATAGACTGGATCTCAGATACACGTTCCCAAGATACACTGATTTGCAGAGCTTGGTAAAGTGCCTGGATCATAGGGGTACTGTGTTAGTGTTAGATGGAACCCAAATGCCTGTTTGGATATCTGTGTTTAATTTCACCACCTATGAGAGTCAGCATATGTCCTTGCACAAGCATGCATGTTGCTAGTCAGACCGTTCATTGTACTTCACGATGCCTTATAAGGCATTAGCCTCAGCCTAATCTATTCATGGTAAGCACCCTTCTCCTGATACTATGCAACACCTACTTCTGGTAAGTATCGCTCATTTGCAGCTTATACTTGCAGCAAGACTGCCATAATCTGTGGCAGCAGGGTGTACAGTACCATTCCAATTCAGTTTACAGCATGGAACAGTGTTTTGCCATGTGCCATTTATGGTACTGCACAGATCCACAGGTCAATGCTGCTCATTGTCCAGTCTTTGACCGCTTGTTGCGCTGTGCTGCAGGCTTGACGGCATCTTCCAGTGAAGTGTTCAAGTCTGCACCCATGCCTGCAAAGAGCACATTAGGCATCACATCAGAAGGCTGAAAGGGCTTGCTATGCAGCCCTGTGAAAAGCTACAGGCTCTTGACCCTGACAGCAACTTCCTAACAGAAAGGCCCAGCACAACTACGTGTAGTGAAATCACCACGCATGCTGCTTTAGCCGCTGGTGCAAAGTTGTCACTGTGAATGAAGCAGTGAAGCAAATGACAGGGCTCAGCAAGTCAGAGACAGTACCTGCTATGAATGCTGCTCCGTTTTGCAGATCAGGGTCAGGTTGCTCTTGCTTGACATCAGCAGCTTTGGGAGGTCTGGCTTGCCGCCAATTTGCCTTTGCATGCGTCACATGCTGTGTGGCGCTGCTGAGCTGGGATTGGCTATCCTTATAGCCTTCTGCCATGTTGTCAGCGACATTGCCTGCATCTACACAGCATCCTTGTATCTGTGTCGGTACAGCTTTGCCAGGGCATATGGAGACCTGACTCCCACAGAAATCAGCCAAACATCTCAGTCGCGGTTTGTGCAAGAACATGCTGCACACACATTGCGCAAAACCTTCACAGCAGATGGTAGCACCAGAAGCACAAAAGCATCACATGCCATGCAGGGATTCTGTCAAGAGCTTGCAGGCTGCAATGATGTAGCTCTTGCCCGTTCCTGCTTGCAGCAGGCAAGCAGGCAGGCAGGCAGGCAGGCAGGCAGGCAGGCAGGCAGGCAGGCAGGCAGGCAGGCAGGCAGGCAGGCAGGCAGGCAGGCAGACACACAGATACACAGATACACAGACAGACGACACTGGTGCTACATCTGCAGCAAGGATGCAGAACCATGATGTAACCATGCTAAGGCAACGCTGATACTGTTATTGCAGGCATGCCACGCTGAGATGATAAGCGCAATGATGCTGTGTTCACAGCAATGACGCAGAGCAAGATGGGCAGGCTTGTTTGTTACATCAATTACTCTACCAGTCTGTTCAGATTGAAAGCAGATTTTGACACTGACAATTCAGCTACAAAGACGTGTAACATTAAGTGACTGGCATAGGTAGTGACAACCGCAATCTGCAACCTGTACACAATCAAACAGCTTGAAACCGTACCTGATGTTGACACCGTTTCTACATCAGCAGCATCTCCATTTCCAACCTGGTCTTCAGCTTCGCTTTCCATTTCCTGATCATCTGACTCAGACTCGCTTGTGCTGACGAGGTCTGAGTCATCTGTGCCAGAATCCAGCTGACGCAGACGCGCCCCTCCCCCTGTAGCAAATGGCAAGCTGTTGGGCAATCTTTGCCCGTGCATTCACTCATCCAACACATGTCCTTCCCCTGGGGTCAGGTGCATACACCCCAGAGGAGCCCCCTCCTATTCTGATCATAAGCAGCATCAGGAGCAGTTGTGACAGGTGACAATCTGATGCAATCATGCTTGCAGTCCTGCGTGCGACTGCAACCAGCAACCTGTGCACATCTGTCAACAAACAGGCAGCCTTGAAACCTGCCTGAAGGATACCAATATGTTGATTGATGTACACAGGTCATTGTTTGCAGGTGCACACAGGACTGCAAGCAGGATTGCGTCAGGCAACTTTGCAGCGCATTTGGAGGTGTAATTTGCCCCAATAAGCTCTGAAGATGCAGAAAGCTTGTCTGTGACTTAGAAACTATGTAGATGCAGGCAAGTCTGTCTGTGGCTGTGGATGTGTACCCTCATCTCTAGCTTCACATGCATCAAGACACTGCAGCACACAAGTTTGACACAGCGAGGTGCAGGTTGAACCTCTCAATGTGGAGGCCTGAGTGTAGTCATTCACCACCAAAGCTGACAGTTGAACAGCTCAACAGGGATTCCAGGCTGTTCTCCAAGCAGCAGAATATCAGCTAGAACACTGATAGCAGCTGTATATTGATGCTGATGTCACCATAGGGCACAGCTCATGCCTGAGTGTATTGTTTTGGGGCTTCTGGCATGCATGGACAGTAATGTGTGTGATCAATTTGGTGGTGTGCCCAACCTATGACATCACTGCTGTTGAGGACAGTCACAGCCCTGCCCTGTAGCTGGGGGGCCGATGGGGTGTGATTGTGCCTTCTGATGCGGGCCTGAACCCTCTCGACATCATGCTTCTTCAGGCTGGCTTGCAGCATCTCGCTGAGCTGCTTGGCCTTTTGCTCTGCTAGCCTGATTAGGCGCATCACCTGAGAGATAAAACAAACCGTCTCTTTTTCTGAAAGAAACATTGAAATTACCTTATCCATCAGAAAAGCCGGATATACAGAAGGCTATATCTCTGTTTATCTGGTTTATGTTACTGGTGTTCATGCAGCTGGACTGATTCAAATCAAACTGGCAACTGACTGAAGCAGGCTCAGATGTACAGATGCGCAGACGGACACAGGCATAGACAGACATGAACACAGAGGGTGCGCAGACAGACGGAGGCACTGGCACAGACACACACACAGACAGATATAAACACAAAGGATACACTACCAGGACTGCTGAGGGGGAGACCATAAACCCCGAGGCGTACAGGCGCCCTACGCCTGAGCTCAGGTTTACATTACAGCACAGTCACATAGGCGAGGAGTTAACTGACATCAAAGCTCCTGTTCTGAGACTTGGAAAATTCCTTGTCGATGGCATAGGTACTTATCGGCCGCCAAAGTGTTCACACTTGCGGTGAACAGAGTAAGGCAATAGGCAGAGGACTATACCTCAGTAGCAGGCAAGCCAATGCCGCTGGTCTTCTGAACAGCGCACAGCTCCCCAAAGGCATTCATGATGACTGTCATGAGGCCTGATGCTGCAGCTTCCTCCTCAAGGTTGGGATCCACAACCATTAGCTCACCGGCCTGCAAGACACACAGCACAGACATAGACACAACCTTAGGCACAACCTTAGGCACAACCTAAGGCACTACTCACGGCCCAATGTATGTCCCTGCACAACTCAATGGAACTCTGCAAGCAAGAGGTGCTGCCACCAGACTAGCAAGAGAGGTGGCATTCATTTGCAAAAACACTCAAGTGAAAAGTGGCAAGGCGCATAGGCAGCCATTCATGACATCAGATGCTATTGCATCTTGCGTCCTTGGAGTGCCAGGACCAGGGCACTTGCTTCCAGGGTGCCTTCAACACATAGAAGAGTGTATCACAGTTCAGCAGCTTGAAGATTCTTGCTGACTGTAACATCCTTGACCAACTGCACCATTGTAGCTGCTGCTGCGGCTGCTGCTGCTGCTGCTGCTGCTGCTCCTGCTGTCTGTTGAATCATGAGCCATCGCTTTTGACTACCTCTATTGCACAGTTCATGACACCAGAGGATGGAGAATGTGATGGCACAAATAACCATGATGCAGGAAAGCATGTGCTGAAAATGCGCATTCAAGCTGTTGCGTATGCCTAACTGCATGGCAAGCATTTTGCACCTGACTAGTGTAATGTCAGAAACACCTGGGCACTAGTAGCAGGCGTAAGTACAGTACCACGCATAAGTACAGTACCAGGCGTAAGTATAGTAGCAGCCGTAACTACAGTATCAGGTGTGTTTTACACCGTGTAAATACAGCATCAAGCGTAAGTACAGTAGCGGATGCAGTATGTACCTGAAAGGAGGCAAAGGTGATGCAGAGGGGGGTGTGGTGTATGCTGAGAGGCAGGGGCTCCCTAACATCAGGGGGGTGCACAACCACTTGCTGCCCCTCCCCACCCCCACCCGCCTCTAGGGTCACCTCGGGCCTCCGGAAGGCTAGTAGGGCTGCCAGAGCTGATAAGGATGCTGCATCTGCCAGATTCCCATTATGGTCCAGAATGTGTACATCTACCCTCAAAGACCAAACCTGTTGCATGAATACGCTGTTGAGTGTATTGCTACAAGGAGCATGCAGATGTTGAGACGTGTCTGGGCTTTGTCAAGTTCGCATGCTAATGGCGCCACATTGCCCAAAGTCGCTAGAATGCAACCCAGAAAGAGTGCAACCATTCTCAAGGGACTGTGTCTGCAACATATGGCAGATGAGCACTTCGAACAGCGATGTCACTTCTGCATTGACCATTGCAAATTAATGATGATTCTGCCAGCAGGACTTTTGGCAAGCTGCATCTTGCAAACGACTTGTGCTTCCAGATATGCACGATGCATATACAGCCCTCTTATGCCTCATAATGGACACCATGTATGAAAGCTAGGGAGGCATGCATTCACCTTCCTGCCTGCCAGAACACACAACGCTTCCAGGTCAACTGCCTTCGTTTCTCTCAAGCCCCGCTCAATCAAGCGCGCCAGCTCGTTGGCATTTTCAGTTGGCCTGCCAGGCTCAAAATTTGGAGATGCCATGGGGCTGAACTCCACATTGAACCTCAAGGATCCTTCATTTGGCCTAGAATGCAGTGCATGTCTTAGCAATGCTGCTGCTAGTGCTGCTGGTACGGGAAAGCTATCAAATCTTAGCACATCTTGGTGACCATGACTCTGCTGGTCTGCAGAGTTTAGAGTGATGCATGCAGGGATGCGCAAATGGCACATGGCCGGCAGATAATTCCAGCTGAGAATGCAGCTTTGCTCAACATCAAAACAAATCCACATGGTGGGGCATAAGTGATGCTGGCCTTGGTATCACCTGTCAGGGTATGGCGCCTCCAAAGCTGCTGTCACAACTGACAAGACCCGAGTTTGGCCCAATAGGACAGTGCAGCTACTGTCATCAAGCGTATACTGAAAAGAGACTTTGCGATAGTCGTGCGGCCTCCTGCCGTCAACACGTATCTCTTCGAGCAGAGCCTGCACTGAATGCCAATTGAGCTGCAATGCGTGGAACAAGCACTAACTCTTGCAACACCAGCTACCAACCTTGACTATGAAGTCCTTCTGATTATTTGACAGTTGGACGTCGGCTTCGCGCACGACGACTGAGCTCATTCAGAGCAAAAGGTCCTCAAGGACCCCTCGAGCCTCACAAATGCTTCGAACCCTCCGCGCGCGGGCTAGGACCGGTTTAGCTCAGAAACCAAATGACCCGAACCCCAACTTGCCAGCAACACAGCGTCGCGCAAATGGCGTGCCTTACTTCTGACCGATACCAAAGGTCAGACCGAGCCTCTGCACGCGAATTGAGATCGTGGTCCCGCAGCGCTGCTTCGCGAATCAACCTGTAGCTCGGCAATGCAAGACCGCCCTGATGGGGGCTACAACATGCTACCGCCCTGATGGGGGGCTAGGTCATGCCTGACAACAAACTCCTTTTGCTCGCGTACAGCATATGAAGAAAAGGGCCAAACGAGCCCTGATCATGATCAGACATAAAGTCAACGGGTCTGTTGAGAAAGATGCATTCTCTTGATGGCAAATGGTTTGAGAGAAGTACTTGACAAGACTTTAAAAGTCTTCTTGCTCACCTGTTGCTGCAGAAGCATGTGCAATGATAATGACAATGAGATCAACACGTCACTAGGAATCTTCAAGGCTGGAAATCCAGCGCAACCCTGGCAGTGATGAAGATCTGTGAATATTGCTGCATAGCTGCGAGCATGCAACAGATGCATGAACATAGGGTTGATAGGGCAGGGCGGTCTGGTATTAGGTCTAAACGGGCGGGGCTTACAAGGATGCAGATCGCTGAATATTACCAAGGACTACACAGACAAATACGCTGCGCTGTAGCATGGTACACTGGCTAAGATTTGCAACCAGCAAATTCGCGAATAGCAAGGTCACCTTGGCGTCGACCAAATCTCTGTATCCAGCCTGTCAAGGTCATCGCATCTCTCGGACCTTGTCGTGCAAGCGCAGTCAACAGTCTTACGTCAAAGGTGCTGAGACTCGCAGCAAAGTCTTCCATGCAAGGAAGCATCTGCTGAGCTCTGCTGCATTCGCTGCATCAGCAATTGTAATTTGGTACTTGCGGCAGACCACACCTGACTTGCTCGCAGACTCAAATACCACGCAAAGACCCTCAGGTAGACGAACCGTGGCCTATCGAGGTACACAACATGAGCTGTGCAGGATCGTGGCGCCCTCTGGTTCGCCAGAGCCGGCATCGGCGTCAGTGCATTCTCTTGATCACTCAGTGACTTGCATGCTTGCGTGCAGGTCAGCAAGAGCCCAAACAAGTCACGCAGATCAGGGGCCTCAGATCCGCTGTGCAAACTCGCACAAAAGACTGGCGTAGCTTGTTTGCAACCATGAACTCAAGTCATGCAGACCTCATCAATAGCTTGCGACAATCAGAGAGGCTGACAGATAAAACAGCACAGACTATGCTGCAAGTTGACCGAAAATACTTTCTTGACCCTGACAACCTGGAGGTCCTGCATCACGCATATCAGGTACATGCCTCGATCAAGCTACTGGCTACCTTTCTTGATGCCAACTATGCAAGCTTGTGCTTGCCAACAGTTCAACAATTCAAGCAAGGCCTCAGATTGGCAATACTATCAAACAGGATCACCCTGTCCCAATAGGATATGGAGAGACAATCAGTGCCCCGCACATGCATGCTGAGGCATTGAGATTACTTGAAGACCACTGTCCGCCTGGCGCATCTGTTCTGGATGTGGGCTCTGGTGAGAATGGCCGTGTTCTTCTGACTTTTGCATGACTGTTACATCCTGTACACACAGATTTAGGCGTTGCATGGATCCACTTCATCTGAGCTGGTCAGGTGTGACATTTCAAAGTCATACCTGGAGTCACGCTTGTAGAGTGAAGTGGCTTCAAGCAACAGTAGGTTTGTCAGCATCTGCAGCTGTCAGCAGTTTATACAGAATCCCATGTAATGACAGGGTACAACTGCCTGGATGGGTTTTCATACACCATGGTCACATGTACACTGCTCTGCACGCAGCATCTCCGCATTGACTTTGACATAGTGGCTGTCAAAAGTTGCCTGTATCCAATCACGTCAGCAGCATGGCTTCATTGCAATCTTTGACTTTTTATTGTAAAGTCGAGGACCTCTGATGCTCTCAGCAGCTAACAATAGGTCAAGCACAGGGTTGTTGCTGAGTGGCAACATGTTCAGTTCTAAAACATCTCCCCAATGTAGAAACGCGTTTTCACTGTCCCCAAGCGTTTCTGAGTTTAGATTTCAGTGTAGGGATGACGTTTCTGAATTAAAATAGACGTTTCGGGATTGAAAAGAGCTGTTTGTATGTTCAGGATCTGGATACCTGACTGGCTGCTTTGGCATCATGGTTGGCGACGATGGGCAAGTTCTGGGGGTGGAAAAACACAAGGAGCTTGCCCACAGGTCCATGCAAAGCCTGCAGCAGGCTGTACCAGACCTCATGAAGAAGGGCACCATCAAGATCATGCCTGGCAATGTCTTGGGCAAAGTCCTGGGCGAGTACGGTCCCTTTGATGCCATTCATGTGGGCGCTGCAGCTGCCTCAATGCCTCAGGTAGCTCACCTCTTTCTCACTACCTTTGCCATGAACATTTGAAAAGCAAGACTGTGACCAAAGTTGCAGACCTTATGCAGTTGAGATATTGTTCAAGTCAGATGACATGATGACATTGTAGTCCAATCGACGCTGATGTCCCTACCTGGCAGAACAACTTCAGCCTGTGATGATGACACACTTTGTCATACAACTGCAGCAGCATATGTGTTCAATGGTGTGGTTTCTTCGCTGCAGAATCTGATTCAGAAGCTGAAGCCTGGTGGCAGAATGGTCATACCTGTGGGCGAGCAGAATGCAATGCAGGTATACTTTCTCCCCCTTCACAGACACTCCTTGCAATTCTTCCTTGGGTTGCAGCAGTTTGTTTGATGCAGTCTGCTGAGGTCTGTGGGGGGGTCAGCTACTCCTGCAGCTGCCTTACTGAATGCAGCATGGTCCTGATCTGTGAAGGTATTAGTCATAGGTGTGTTATCCTTTTTGCCAGGCACCTACCGTTTGTGTCTAAACCTAGCGATTAGCCACATGCGTCTGTCCACATCTGTGTCAACTCATCTTTGGTCAACTCATCTCATCTTTGGGGTCAAGTTAAGTCATCTTTGGGGTCAAGTCAACTCATCTTTGGGGTGTAGAAAGGCATAGGGCTTGTTTTGTTGGCTGGGGCTGCAGCTGACTTGTACTATTGATAGAAAAAAAGGCTTTGGCAGGGTGCAGCACCCAAAGATGGCACTTGTCATCTCACAGCTGTCACATAAATATTGAGATGGCAGCAGATGCAGCTCTCAGAGACAAGGATCTCAAGCACAAGTTGATGTGTGGTAATGGCTTGGTACAAACTACTCCCCCATTAAGCAGACATCGGTTTTTAGATTAGGTGGAAATTACATGGTTCTAAATATGGAAACTGGTAACAGTCATTTTCACAACAGGTCTGCAATTGCCTGTAGGTTCTGAAGTTGGTGGATAAGGATGCGCAGGGCAAAGTGCAAGAGAGAGATTTGATGGGGGTGGCCTATGTACCCCTCACAGAGCCCGGCATGGACCCCTTTGTGGGCAAGGATGAAGAGTGACAGCATTGCCTCAAGTGCTTTGCGCCGCATGTTGGTATAACAGTGGCAGCAAAATTCATTGTGTCGATTTGACGTTGTGTGGGTGATGGACTTTTGAAGGATACTCACGTGTAGAGACAGTATTGATGAAGTATGCAAGCATTGATCTGCAGTGGACTGTACCAAACTGTCTGTGCAAGATTGCAACAATTTAAGACTTGCAACTGCTCTTATACATGTCATGGTCAAGCTGCAGACTAAAGGTTTGTGCCATATAGTCTGAGAACGTGGATGCGCACAGAAAGCTTTCTGTTAAGGTCAGCATTGTTCTTGCGAAGCTTGCTCATAACTAGAGTTGCAGCCAACTCTTTGCTGGCACAAAATGTATGGACATGGCAATTAGTGTCATTGCAGTAATTTGCATTGTGCCAAGAACAGCGTGTGCATTGTGAGTAGGCATGCAGGCTCAGCTCTGATGATGTACATGGTAAGGTCGCAACATTTGTCCGGCTGCATGTAGCTCAGGACGCCATTCGTAGTCAGCTAGCAATCTCAGCAGACATCTGAGTCCAGGAAGGATGCTACGGAGAAGGCTGTGTCAAAAGTTTGACTCAAAACATATTGTCAGAATAAAGTGGCGTCAGTACTGGATGTGCAGGTCTTAGATTGGAGAAATTTTGGCAGTGCTGTCTGGATGTATGCTGAGGAAGCAGTGGCAAATCAATGCCGGTATTTTTCAACCTGGGACCTGCACCGTGCCACATCAAGTGGGAAATACCAGCCATTTGGGCCACACGAACCAGCAATGATCACATACAAAAACACCCCAATTTTGAGAACTCACAGCTGGGACTTCTGTGCACAAGAGGCCTCACAATTTACAAGTTTGCCATCAACTGCCGCAGTGCTGTGGATGCTGGCCAAAGTCAAGAGTAAGATATTGCAATATTCATTCACTTCATGGATTGAGTTCTTCAAATTCACGCAGACGCCTCCAGCATCATGCTTTCCTACGTTTGACATACACTGCTCATACCAGTACGCTACTTCATTGAGGAACCTAAACTATTACGCCGCACAGGATAACACACATCTAGTGTACAGTTCTGTTGCCTAAGAGACATGCCACCATTGTCAGTCTGGTGGGCAGCTTTGCTTGGCATATGAAGTCAAGCTCTAGGACCAAACATGTTGTGAGACTCTTCACAGTCAACAGCCTGATTCAAATCAGCTCTGAGGCAAGGGCCTCCTGCCGAAGGGCAGAAAGAGGGCTTGTTCCGTATGTGAGTCAAGGGATCAATGCTGTGCTGATGGGAACATCTGCCCATCCAGACCAGCTCAAGACAGGGCCGTTGCCTTCAACCAATGCTTTGCTTATGGGAACGTTTGCCCATCCAGACCAAGGCTCAAGGCAAGACCATTGCCTTCAGTCAATCTGTAGAAAGGGTCATGGACTGACTATCTGACTGGCAAATGGGGGCATCTTGCCTTGCTTGGCTAGAGTCTCGACTAATTTGGCTTCTTCACCGCATACTGTCATGTTGGTGCATGTACACCGATGTCGAACCTGCAGCAGCAGACACTCAAACAATGATGCAGCATGATGACATGTAAAAGACAGTTGCACAATATGTGACAGTTGCAAGCAAGCATGTGATACTGCCTAAAAACAAAGTCTGCGCAGAGATGCAGATCTGGTGCTTGCGCTGTGCTTTTCACGAGATATCAGGCATCCGTGATCTAGAGTAGTCATGTCAACCGTGGGGGCTTCACATTCTTGATGAAACCTGCTGTCTCAACCACACTTGCCATGCTAGCATGCATTGTGCAAATGACTGGCTGCATATGCCAAAAAGGGTGAACCATCATATGTATACATGTATACTCCGTAGTAGAAGGAGTTAAGGCTACTTGGTGAGTCCTTTGGCATTCAGCAGGCACTCATCACTCAGCAAAACACCAAAATGCTGAGTTATGAGAATGCTGTCATAAGCATTCAGCTGCACATTCTTGGCTTGTCCACCCCACAACATGTGGCATCATGCACATGACAGACAATTACACCGATACCATAAACAGCTGACCAATATAGTATCATGCTGCAGCATGCAAACACTGTTTTGAACGACGTCATTCCATCACTCTAGAACCATTCGAAAGCTCTGCAAGAATGAAGAATTACCTGCACATCTGGGCTGATGAGTTCACAGGGTCTGTATCCCATACCTAGCTTGAGGGGCTGCTGCCCATACCATTCATTTGAGTCTTGATCCAAGGCCATAACCCCTACAGGAGATCCAACCTGCATTCATTTCCAACAAATACAGTGTCATCAACATGGATTTTTTGACAAAAGACACAAACTGTGTGTCCCAAGTAAGTTTTTCATATATTTTGGCATACTTTTGCAAACTGCATGCAGCTTTGATACCTTCCATGGCTGCATTGAGAATCAGCAATGGTTGACCAGTATTGTGAGTGCTGTGTCCATGTCTTTCCAGCCAAGGGATATAGTGAGTTTTGTCAAGGCAGAGTGCTTGTAGGCTGCACTTGCAATGATGGTACAAAGCGCTGCTGGATATGGTTGAGTCACAAGGAGCTGGATATGGTTGAGTCACAAGGAGCTTGAATCTATGACAGCAGCATCTCATTTGAGATAGTCAATTGGAAAACAAAGAAAGGTGAACAGGAAGCACAGGAGGAAGAAGCAGAACAGAATGACCGCGCAACAAAGAAAGAGATGAAAGAGAACAATGGGAAGAAGGAGATGAGGCATCTTCAGGTTCCTGGTCCAATGGTTGGCCCCAAGACCATTGAAATTTAATGCAATAATAATTACAACAACAATAAAAACGCTTTTGAGCTCATGATGAGCTAGGTACGTGCAGGTTCATGCAATGAATGAATGAAATGAGGCAGAGGCTGAAGCAGAAGCAGAGCATTGCCTTGAAGGCTTTCCTGTCTTGCATGAGCCAGACGTTGGTGTTGTGGCCAAAGGCGGCCCGGAAGCTCTTTGGATGGAGATCTTCAGGGATGGAATTGCACCCTCCCCACACCCTACAGCAATCACACCGTTACCGTAATCACACCATTAGAGTAATCACAGCATTACAGTAATCACACCATTACCACAATCACAACATTACCGTGATCACACCAGTACAGTAATTGCACCACTACAGATCTGCAATCCGCTGCCAATGATACGTTGGACATGCAGCAGATATGCCTGGAAGCTTGTTAGATGAGGATCTCAACCACTGCATCATATGCAGTCTCACCTCACAGTACACCTGCTGCACTGACTGTATGCGCTGCACACACACACATTACATGCTGTCCAACAACCACTGTCTCACTGACATTACCTCATTCAATGCTTGATGTTTTGCGTCGTGACTGAGTGCTTTGTGAAAGCCCTGAGAATGTAAATGCACACAAATGCCCAGACTTGTAGGTCCATGACCAAAAGGTGCAGAGGCAGATGCTGATAACTCACTTGCCAACTTGTTTGAGCTCTTTAGGTTTGGGACAACCCATACTTTGCAGCTGCAGCAACTTAGCATCAGCCATGTCATGCTGTAGGTGCTCAGCTGTCACCTCCTCAAACTCTCCCATACCCCCCGACCACTCAGGGAGCTGCAGTAGGGGTGCCCTTGCAAGGCCGTCATGTACGTGCAGCAGTGTGTAGCCCTGGTCCAGGAGGTACATTAGCATGTTGGCTAGGTCAATGTACTCATCCCACTTGAAGTGGATTTCCCAGGCTCCTGGTGAGTACTCCATTACCACATGATCCACTCTGCAGCGACACAGGATGAATTTTTTTGTGGGTTTGGTATAAAAGACACACCGGCTTTGTGGCTGGGTCACTGTATTCATGCCACTTGATGTGGATTTCCCAGGCTCCTGGAGAGTACTCCATTACTACATGATCCACTCTGCAGTGACATACGATGAAAAGCTGTATAGATATGGTATGAGAAGATACACTAGCGTTTTGGCTAGGTCAATGTATGTGTCCCACTTGAATTGAAATTTCATGCTAATCCATTACCACATGATCAACTCTGCAGTGACATACGGTGAAAAGTGGTGTAGGTTTGGTGTGAGAAGATACACCAGCGTTTTGACTGGGTCAATGTATGTGTCCCACTTGAAGCGGACTTCGTGCTAATTCATAACCACATGATTCAGTCTGCAGTCTAACATAAGTCCGCCACAGCCAACTTCAAACTTCATCACTGCAAGCTGCACAGTTCATCACAGCAAGCTGCATAGTTTATTGCAGCACGCTTCATGCAGGCATGCAACAAGCCAGCAGGTAGGAAGCAGCTGGTCCACTTGTAGCTTTCAGGTTTTGTGCAGGCATGCAACAAGCCAGCAGGTAGGAAGCAGCTGACCCACTTGTAGCTTTCAAGCAAGCCTTTGGCGGACTGGATCACACCAGGTTCAAGACCTTCCACATCCGCTTTCAGGTTTCATGCATGCAGGCAATATGACAGCAGGTAGGAAGTAGTCTACCCACTTGTAGCTTTCAAGCAAGCCTTTGGCGGACTGGATCACACCAGGTTCAAGACCTTCCACATCCGCTTTCAGGTTTCATGCAGGCATGCAATATGACAGCAGGTAGGAAGTAGTCTACCCACTTGTAGCTTTCAAGCAAGCCTTTGGCGGACTGGATCACACCAGGTTCAAGACCTTCCACATCCGCTTTCAGGTTTCATGCAGGCATGCAATA